>Ga0187864_10000235_pt1 | contig 62935 bp, 55 predicted proteins | sample June2016WEW_11_4_FD_132985 | JGI IMG/M metagenome (GOLD analysis project Ga0187864, IMG submission 132985) | Peatland microbial communities from SPRUCE experiment site at the Marcell Experimental Forest, Minnesota, USA - June2016WEW_11_40 | ecosystem: Environmental > Terrestrial > Soil >...
CTCCTCGCCGGTGTAATCTCGGCACTCGGCATCCAGGTTGATGTCCCACCTTTTGACGATGGCCAGGATGGCCCGGCGCTGGCTGGCGGTCATCGCGGCATCACGACGGTCATCGTGGCGGTCATAGCCTTTGTGGCGGTCATAGCCGTTGTGTCGATCACGGCCTCGATCATTCTGGCCGTTGCGACGGGGTTGCGGATCGCCCAAAGCATCCGCCTGGTGGTCCAAGGCATTCTGGGCCTGACAGTACAGGTCGCCGATCTGCCTCTGAAGCTCGTCCGGCCTGGCCAGCAGCGCCTGATCCAGTTCCGCAGTGACATTGATGGACACGCCGGTGGACTGATAGTCCTTGCTGGCCTTCCGGCTGAGGCCAACGTTGATGGATAAGGGCATAGAGAGTCTCCTTTGCCCCGAAACGGGGCTGCGAAATGTTGAACACCGACTGAAGAAATGATCCCGTGAGGGCTACGGAATCCCGTTCACGTATCGTGACGCGAAAACCGCGGAAATTTAGGCCGCCGCGTCCAACGCGGCCGGCGTGAAAACCAACAGATCCACGATTCGGCCGGCGAAACGAACGCATCCGCCAACAACCAAGCTCGGCGTCATAGTCAATAACGTTATTGAATACTTGAGCCTTATTGCTTGGCGAACACCGGGCAGCGGCTGCGGTACGGGCAGGCGGTGCAGTTCTGGGGCGAGGGGCTGGGGTGGAAGTTGCCGGCCGGGATGGCGGACCAGACGGCGGCCACGCTCTAGTTGAGGGCGTCTATGGGTCCTCTTTCCCAGGGAAAGCGGACAATACTGCCTCAAGCCCTTGGCTTGGAAGGCACGGCGGTCGGGTGGCGGGTTTGCGCGAACGCCTGGAGCAGGTAGCTCTTGAGTTCCGGGAAGAGCGGGATAATGGACAATCGTTTAGATGATGTGATAGCGGCCTATGCGCGGAACCAGAGTGATAGCGCGCTCCAAGCTCTGCACACGGCGTTTATAACATTGTCGTCCACCTTCCAATGTAACCGCACCCAGCCCGTCAATACGTCTCTTCAGTAAATCACCGTGCCGGGTTTCTGAATGATCCCGCGCCCAAACAAAGATCCTGTTCCCACAAGCTTCTTTGGTTGACGTCCCAATCGCCCGGCACCATTCCGGCCGAGCCTCCTTCATACGTAACAGCATGGAGCGAGTCCTCCAGGGTGAACATTGCGCCGTTTTCATTGAATTTAACTCCGAGAAGCCGAGCCGGAGACTTGTCCGGAGTGTATACCGTGCCTCGCCAACTGAAGCTCCGAAGGTCATAAATTCCATTGGTTTGAGGAGAACGATCTCCTATTATGGGCGTGATCTCTGAGCTTATAAAAAAGATACGTTCGCCGAATGGATAGACCAATATCCGGTCGGCTTTGGTGAATTCATGGTTTTCAAGATTGGCCGTTAAGAATAGCGTTTGGTCAATATCGCGAAAGTCCGCTCTCTGGATTTCATGAACAAACACGAAGTTGACAACGGTGCCGCGTAAGAACTTTGCCAAAGCATGACGCGAGTCGCTTGGCTGACCGCTTCGAGATGGTTCATCGTCTCCGGCCAAGGCAATGACAACGATTTGACGACCGGCTGCGCTTGGGCCAACAATTTCGCGAACATCTTTCTGCTTGGGGTCTAATTCCATAACAAGCGTCAATCGAGCGCTTGTAAGCGGGAAACTGAGTCGTTCAAAACGGGTAAGTATTTCTGCCTGACGAATGATCGCTGCGTTCGCTTCATTGATTTGGCCAGACAATATCTGATTTCGAGTTTTTTGTTCTTCGGCAGCCTTCTCAATCGCATCCTTCTGGTCTTTATATTGCCATGCCAGTGCCGCCAGACTACACAGTAGCCCCAGCACGAACAAACATACGAACGCCTTCCTCTTCCATCCCGCTATATCGTCCCACACCGCCAAGACTGCGGAGATCCCTGTCACAAGAACTACTGCTTGCAACGTGTAAAACAGTTTCATTTTCGCATCTACGTTTGATCTTCCCGTCCTAAGACAAGTGATACGGGCCAAATCGCATTTTCAGTCACAAGCGTAACTCTGAGGGTCCCAAAACGCCACGCTGACGCGCTCCGCGATCTTCGCGACGCCACCCACGTCCAACACGAATCGTCGCTTACCTTTGGGAGGTACTTCGCCCGCAATCCTCGCCGCTTCCGCAACACCGATATGAAGGGCAGCCACGAAGCGCCGCTGCAGCGCGACCTCTCCCGTGTTTGCGTCGGCCGCCTCGACCAGCTGCAGAACTACGCACGACCGCCCGCAACTGCGCACGCGGTCCCGCACCGCTTTGCGAACGTATTGGCGGTCAACCCCCTTTAGGCATCCCGTCGCTCAGCTTGCCCCCGATGATCCTCTCTGGGGGCGCGACTGCTTTCCCGCCTCTACCCCCACTTCAAACGCCGCCCGGAGCAACACCATTCCCTCGCATCGACCTTGCCGACGCCCCGTGACCATGCCTCCCATGCCGCCTCACCGTGTCGGCATTGGAGGCAGGGAAATTTCTACGGCTTCTCTTCGATCAGCTTCGTCTGCCAGTCCTGGGCAGTGTGGAAGACATGCAGGATAATGGCTATGGAATCCCCCTCATGGATCATGACGCGAAAACGGCCGGAAATTTAGCCCAGCCCAACGCCACGCCCTACAACCGATCAGAATGCTGGGTACTGATGTTTTGCCGCTTGGAAGCATCAAAGACGCCCAGAAACGCTGCCAGGGGCCTCAGTGGCGGTAGCAATAGGGTAGCAACGCATCTTGACCGTCCCCGAGGGCAACTCGACCAGAATCGCGGAATACATCGGAAAACACAGTATAAAATGAAACGCACCCGGCAGGACTCGAACCTGCAACCCTCGGTTCCGAAGACCGATGCTCTGTCCAATTGAGCTACGGGTGCCGCTTCAGGAAAAACACGCCGATGAGATTATCCGCGCGTCCGGTCAATGCGACAATCCCACAGCGCGCTTTACGAATTCGGGACTGTTCAGTTGCTTCAGCATGAAATCCGCCACGTCCGCTCGGGATATCTTGCCGCGGATCGCCTCTTTGGGCTTGCCCACCCATGCCCTGTACACGCCGGTTCTTGGTCCGTTTGTCAGCATCGCCGGCCGGACGATCGTCCAATCCACTTCGCTTTGCATGATGGTTCGCTCCTGAATCTCCTTGTCGGCGAAGGCATTTCTGAGCAGCGATGGCAAAATGATTTTTTCAAATAGCCAACTCATTTGTCCGCGACTGTCGCCCACGCCGAGACTGCTCTCGCAGATGAATCGCCGCACTCCGCGCCTCTGCATGGCCGCGATGATATTGCCGGTGCCATCGGAAAGGATGGTATTTTTCCCCAGCTTGCGCACGCCGAGGACGGACAGGACGACGTCGGCTCCGGCGATGGCTGCCTCGACCGACGCGGGATCGAGGATGTCGCCTTTGATGATATTCAGCCGATCGTGCTGGAAGGTGAGCTTCTCTGGATTTCGAGCGGAGGCGGTGACGCGGTGACCCTGGTCGAGCGCTTGCTTGAGCAGTTCCCGACCGGATGGCCCTGTTGCGCCGAAAACAACCAGATTCATAAGCGTGGCCGGAGAAGATTCACCCCGGCGACGGCGCGGGCGGCGGCGCGTTGGAATCGGGCGGCGTGACGCTGACGGTTGTTGTTTCAGTCGTCACGGCGACGCTTGTTGCGGGGGCGCTCAGCACCGGCTCGAGTTCCTCCTCCGATTGTTCGAGATAGACATCATCCATTTCAGTTGAGTCCACCTCGCTGCGCATCAGGTAATAGATGATCGTGTTGGCCGAGAAATAGAGACTGATGGTGTATGCTCCGAGAAAAGAAACGAGGAGCATGACCCAACAGTTCATAAAGAACGCGCCGATCTTTTGGCCGACGGTCAGCGCCAGGTAATCGGAGAAGAACGAAAGCCGGCCGGTGGTCATGGGGTTTGTCCACATCGTGGAGAGGAGGTCCTGGGTATTGTCAGCCGGGGTCAAGATGCCCATTCCGACGAAACGATGGGTGAGCACGAGCGTGAGCCAGATGAACATGTGGATGAACAAGTAGGTTGCGGCGCCGTAGGCGACGGCAATGGCGGTGTAGAAGAACATTCGCCAGGGCCGGGCATAGATGTAGCTGAAGCTGCGGCTGATGGCGTCGAAGCTGTCGGAGCCCTCGACGGCAATGGTCGGATACATGAGATTGAATCCGCCGGCGGTTCCGAGCAAAACCAGCGTCATCACAAACCCGGCAAGGAGGGCGAGGATGAACATGGCGCCAATGGTGATCGGCCCGAGGAACGGGATATTGCCGATCAGGGCCACGAGGGAAACGAACAATCCGATGACAATGACAATCACCAGCGGAATGACCGGCGCCGAGGCAAACGAGAGCACCTTGCCGACGGCGAAGTTCATCGCCTGCCGAACGGATATCTTCTCGTCGCGCGCGATGTGCACGGCGGCGATTCGGCTGATGGCCCCGCCGAACAATGCCCAACACAGCAGAAACAGAATTCCAAAGACGATGAAGAAAACGGTGTGGTTCCAAATAAGCCAGACCGGGCCGACCGCGAAGAAGTTGTAGATGTGCTCTTTGACGCCGGCGGTACCCACCCAGTTATTTCGCAGAACCCCGTCCACGACGCCCGTGATCTGGCCAATCTCGTACTCGAAAAAGGAGCCAAACAGCCCAATGCCCTTGATGGTCTTGACCTGTGTCCACTGGGCTTCGGCGTCCGTGTAGGCCGCGACGATTGCGTCGTTTCTGTCATGCAGCATCCTGGCCCGCTCTTCGTCGGTTTTGGCGTTCCTGAGGGAGTCCTCGTATTGCTTTCTTGCGCTGGCGACGGCGCTATCGCGGTTACCGATGATCTTGTCTTTCACGTCGCCCAGATAGTGGGCCGCGTGCGCCTGATCCATTACTCGGGCGTTGAAAGCATCCACGGATTCGCTGCTGTCTTTACTGAGGATGCCGTAGCTGGTGAGTTTTGCGGCGTAGTCCTGGTCGATCGCCTTTTGAGTTTGCTCTCGCCAGACGCTCAGGGAGGTTTGATCGTCTCCATCGGCGATGCGCTGGTATTCGGCGACCTCCCCCACCACCGCCCGCGCCCGTGTGGGCCAGCCCCAGTCCAGGACCCTTCCGCCGAAGTAAACGCTCAGCAGCAGCGCCAGACCTAATGCCAGCTTGGAGAGGTGAACCGCGATGCGAAAAGAGCGAAAAATGTGCGTGAACGGAAACGTTTCACGCCAATCAATGCCTCGAATCACTTGTCCTTCGTCCGCCATCGGCCGAGGCTCCTTTCCCTATTTCGACTCACTGTCATGGGGCGTGCGCGACGCGCCGTCTTGCAGGCCCTTGCTTGGCGGCGGCATTATATAGTGACCGCCATGAAGGGTTCAAATGTGCCACCCGCCGCAAAATGTGACTAGCTTCGGTTTTCGCCGGGGTCAGGAGGCTCTGGTTCTTCTGAATCCTCCGCTGGTTTGACCGGAATCTGGTACTTTTCGCCCAGCCAGCGGCCCAGATCGATCAACCGGCAACGGTCGCTGCAAAATGGAAAGAATGGGTTGCCGGAGACCGAATCCTCCCGCTCCAGCACCTCTTTTTTGCAAATTGGACAAAGCATGGCCTCACCACGATGTGGGGATTATTTGGGAGATTTGCCGGTCTTGGCGGGCGGAGCGGCCGAATTAGCGTCGGGCTTCGATTCAGTTACCCGCTTGGATTCGGTCCGGGGCTTCGATTCCGTCGGGGGCTTTGATTCGGCAGCGGGCTTGGATGAGGATTCGGCCCCGCCGGCTTTGGCCGCCGTCGCCGCGGGCTTCTCGCCAGTGTCAGCCTTGGCGGCGGATTTATACGCCTCGCTGCGATAGTCGGTGGTGTAGAACCCGCCGCCCTTGAAGATCAAACCCACGCCGGTTCCCATCAGCCGCCGGGCGCGCCTTTTCCCGCAATGGGGACACTTCTTCACCGCGGCGGCTTTAATGGACTGAAACTTCTCGAACTCAAAGCCGCAGGCGTCGTATTTATACTCGTAGGTGGGCATAGCCAAATCCGTTCATTCGGCTTTGCTCACCGCGACCTGCGCGGGGCGCAGGGTCCTGCCGTGCAGCGAATAGCCCCGTTGAAGCAACTGGGTGACCGAATTGGGAGGGAAGTCCCCGCCCGGCTGATGAATCAGCGCCTCCATCGTGGCGGGATCAAACGGCGTGCCGGGCTCAGGAGCGATCGGTTCGACGAACTGGCTGTTCAAAACAGTCATCAACTGATCGTGGACGATCTGCATGCCCTTGAGGATCGACGCCGCATCGGTCGCTTTTTCGCCCGCCGCCAGCGCCCGCCCAAAATTGTCGATTGCCGGCAACAGGCTTTTGATCAGGGCGCTGTTGGCGAACGCGACAGACTGATCCTTGTCGGCCTCGAGCCGACGGCGGGAATTCTGGTAATCCGCGGTTGTGCGCGCCAGGCGGTCAAACAAACTGTCTCGCTCCTGAAGCAGCGCGTTGCGCTCCTGAAGCAGCGCGTCACGCTCCTGAAGCGGCGCGTCGCCCTCCTGAGGCGGCGCGTCGCCATCCTGTTGGAGGCGATCGGAGTTCTCCTCTGCGGTCGGATCGGCGTTTGGGTCGGCGGGTTTGGGTCTCATGATTTGGCCTTCGGTCCTAGTGCTTTGCCTCGTCCCCCGTGATCAGGTCCTTCAACTTGTCGAAAAATCCCTTGCGCTGCTGCGCCAGACGAGAGTCTTCGCTGGCGGCGAATTCCCGCAGCAAGTGTTTCTGGCGATCGGTCAGCTTCTTCGGCACCTCGATGACGATCTGCACCAGTTCGTCCCCGCTACGGTAGGAGCGAACATCAGGTAACCCCTTGCCCTTGAGCTTGAAGACCTCGCCGTGCTGCGTGCCGGCCGGTATGTCGATGGCGTCGGGGCCCTTGAGCGTGGGAACCTCGATCCGGGCTCCGAGGGCGGCTTCGGAAAAGGAAATGGGGACCTGACAAACCAGGTCATTGTTGTGCCGCGAAAAAACGGGATGCTCCTTCACGCCGATGTAAACGTGAAGATCGCCCGCCGGAGCGCCATTTTCGCCCGCCTCGCCCTCGCTGGTTACACGCACCGCCTGGCCGTCATGCACGCCGGCGGGAATCTTGACGACAACCGTTCGCTTGCGAAGTTGGCGGCCGGTGCCGCCGCAATTCGGGCAATGCTCGCGAATCACGGTGCCCCTTCCGCGGCAATTGGGGCACGTCACCACCATCCGGAACATTCCGCCGAAGCCCTGCTGCGCCACGCGGCCCTGTCCGCCGCATTGCAGGCAGACCACCGGCGCCGTGCCGGGCTTGGCGCCGGTCCCGGCGCAATGCTCGCAGCGGTCCTGGCGCTCGAAATCGATTGCCTTTTCGGCCCCAGTGGCCACCTCCTGAAGCGTCATTTCGATGCGCGTCTCCAGGTCGTAACCACGAGCGGCTTGTCGTGCCCGGCCCCGCCCCCCGCCGCCCAGCGCCCCGCCGAAAATGTCGTCGAACATCGAGAAGATGTCCGTCACATCCATGTGTGAGAAATCGTGCTGGCCGGTGACGCCTTCATGACCGAACTGATCGTAGCGCCGGCGTTTTCCGGCGTCGGAGAGGACTTCGTAGGCCTCGGAGCATTCCTTGAATTTCGCCTCGGCCGCCGCCTTGTCCCCGTTGGAGCGGTCGGGATGGAATTTCATCGCCTGCCGGCGATACGCGCGCTTGATCTCCTCGGCCTCAGCGGTTCGCTTGATGCCCAGGATTTCGTAATAGTCGCGCTTGGCGGTGGGCATAGTTCGTATTATTTGAAAGTCTTCAGCGGAAAAGCTGGCTACGCAGCGCGTTGGCGACGAGGATGCAGCTTCTTTCCTTGTTTGCTATCGCCATGTTTCACGAGCCACTTGGCCAATTCCGGGGGCAACGGAAGCTCAAGGATTGGCTCTTTCTGACCCTTCGCCCGGTACCGCAGCCATCGGCGTATTGATTTTCTTGATTCGCCCGATTTTTCGCCACGAAGCAACCCCTCCACCGGAATATCTTCGTTAAGGTCCGGCCAATGGATCCCGTCAAAGCTGAGTTCGAATTTTGCGCGTTCCGCTGGCGTGCCGTGAAAGAGGCGGGGAAACCATTTCAAGGGCACCGAAATGGTTCGCCCATCCGCCAGATCAACGCTGAGAGCGCCGTTCTTGACGCGCGCGTCAACGGGTTCCGGTATCTTATTTGCCTTGGCGAAAGTGCTCATGCCACGCTCTCAATAATAGTCCGCGATTGAACTCTATGATTTCGCGGATGTCATTCAGTTCATGCTTCGCAAAGCCACGGTATTGCGCCAAACGCACCCGTGGGTCGAGCCAAAACTTGGCTGTTAGACGCTCACGCCGCACGTGAACATGTGGCGGCTCGTCATTCTCCCTGGACCAAAAGCCGATCCGATACGGGCCGACCCGCAATATCGTCGGCATCTGGGCCTCCCGCGAATCCTTCAAGATCCAAGTATTGGACCCATAAAACGCCGCGGAGACACGAAGCTGACAATCCCACCTCGTGTCCTCGCCGCCGCATATTTTGATTCTAGTCGCGCTAAACGGTCAGGTCACCGCCCCGCTCACCGGCGTCGCTTCCTCGCCTTTCTTTTCCTTCAACTCGGTGATCAAGACCTCCGTGGTCAATGCCAAACCGCTGACGCTGGCGGCATTGAGCAAGGCGGTGCGGGCGACTTTTGTCGGATCGATGATGCCGGCCTTGAACATGTCCACGTATTCGTCGGTGGCGGCATCGTAACCCCAGGCGGGGTTCTTGTTCTGGAGGATTTGGTCCACGACGATCTCGCCATCCTCGCCGGCGTTGTCGGCGATCTGGCGCGTCGGCCAGCGAAGCGCCTGCGCCACGATGTCGAAACCGATCTTCTCGTCGCCCCTGGCTTTGGCCTTGGCGTTTTCAACGGCGTCGATGGCCCGGAGGAACGCCACGCCCCCGCCGGGAACGATGCCTTCCTCGGCCGCGGCCTTGGTGGCGTGCAAGGCGTCGTCGATGAGGTCCTTGCGCTCCTTCATTTCCGTTTCGGTGGCGGCGCCGGCCTTGATGACCGCCACGCCGCCCGTCAGCTTGGCCAGACGCTCTTCGAGTTTTTCGCGATCGTAATCGCTGGTGGTGGCTTCGATCTGCTTGCGAATCTGCTCGGCGCGGGCGTCGATGTCCCTCTTCTTGCCGCCGCCTTCCACGACGAGAGTTTTGTCTTTGTCAACCACCACGCGCTTGGCCGAGCCGAGATCGGACAATTCGATGCTTTCCAGCTTCAATCCCAGGTCTTCGCTGATGAACTTACCGCCGGTGACGACCGCCAGATCGCCCATCATGGCCTTGCGGCGATCGCCGAAGCCGGGGGCTTTGACGGCGCAGATATTCAGCACGCCGCGGAGCTTGTTGACCACCAGCGCCGCCAATGCTTCCGATTCGACGTCCTCGGCAATGATCAGCAGGGGCTGGCCGCCCGCGACCACCTTGTTGAGCAGCGGGAGCAGCTCGGCAAGATTGGAAATCTTCTTCTCGTGCAGCAGAATCAGGGCGTTCTCCTGAACGGCTTCGAGCGTCGTCGTGTTCGTCAGGAAATAGGGGGAGAGATACCCTTTGTCGAACTGCATCCCCTCGGTGTACTCCAGGACCGAATCGGTGCTCTTGCCTTCGTCGACGGTGATGACGCCTTCCTTGCCGACTTTTTCCATGGCGTCGGCCATGAGATCGCCGATCTTCTCATCGCCATTGGCGCTGATGGTGGCGACGCGTTTGTAATCCTCACGTCCTTTGACCTTTTTGGATTGCTGGGTAATGGCCTCGGCGGCGACTTCGGCGGCCTTGATGATTCCGCGCTGGATGATGACGGGATTGACCCCCATGGTCACCGAGCGCAATCCGTGCACGTAGATGGCCTCGGCCAAAACCGTGGCGGTGGTGGTTCCGTCGCCGGCCACGTCGCTGGTCTTGCTGGCCACCATGTTCACGAGCTTGGCCCCCATGTTTTCAAAGGGCTGAGGAAGCTCGATCTCCTTGGAGACCGTGACGCCATCCTTGGTGATGCGCGGGCTGCCGTAGGATTTCTGCAATACGACGTTCCGTCCGCGCGGGCCGAGCGTGGCCTTGACCGCGCGGGAGAGTTGCGACAATCCGCTGGCGATTTCCGCCCGGGCGTCGCTTTCAAATTTCATTTGTTTCGCTGCCATGATGATTCCTTTGGGTTTTGGTCATTGGTCACTGGTCATTGGTTGTCCGTCATTGGGTTTTTGCAAATGACCAATGACAAATGACCAATGACACCTGACATTAATCCAGCACGCCGAGAATGTCCGACTCTCTCAGGATGACGAACTTCTCGCCGTTCACTTCGATATCGGTTCCGCTGTATTTGCCGTAGTAGACCGTGTCGCCGGCCCGCACCGCCAGCTCCATGTGCTTGCCCTTTTCATCGAGTTTGCCCGGGCCGGCGGCGATGACTTTGCCCTTGGTGGGCTTTTCCTTGGCCGAGTCGGGCAGAACGATTCCGCTGGCGGTTTTGGTTTCCGCTTCGGATTGCTTGACGATGACGCGATCTTGCAGGGGTCGAAGTTTCATAGATTGATCCTTTGCGCTTGGTCCTTTATTGCTTGCGTTGCCTACCATCAGCAACCTTTACGCCAACTCTTGTCGCCTTACGAAGCTTTTGCACCACTTCGGCGCCCTTGCCGACATGCCGAAGCTTGGTGACATCAATGTCGCCTGGAAGTTCATATGCCATTTCTTCTGGCGTAAACTTCACGCTTTTATGTGTTGCCTTCGAGATCATGATTCCATTCGGCTGTACCGATTTCCTGCAGCCACTAGCGGCCCGGCCGCAACTAACTTCTTCTGCTTGGAATCGACGCGAGCATTGAATCCTTCCAGCGTTCTTGCCCCAAGCAGCAACAGATCACCCGGTTCGGCGAAGACGACCTCGTCGACCGTAAAGAATTTGTCCGCTCGAATGACGACAAATCCGACATTTCGCGTGACAGTCTGGCCGTTGGCCATCGTTATAGTGACGTCCTTTTTCTCTCGTTTGATCCCGATCTTTTCAAGCGATTTAGCTGGGAGCCATGTGTAGTCGCTGCCGGTGTCAACCAACAGTTTTCCCACCGTCGCCGATCTGCCGCGAGCAGCGACGTTTTCAATTTTGCACCCAACGTAAAATATGCCCATCTTTTTCATGCCTCAAACCGTTTCCCTGCTCATACACTCTTGATATTTGATCGCAATTGCGCTAGGCGACTCCGCATCCGTAACGTCAGTTGTTTGTGTAGGTCATGTGCCTTGTCTAGAGACCCTTTAGTCTGTATTTCGAGTTCGGCATCTCACGGTCTTTCATTTCGAATCGTAACCAATCCTCCATGTTTTTGGACAGGACCGTCATCACAGAAAGCAAGCCATTCGTTATAAGCCGTTTGCCGTTTCAATGAACAAATCATTTATTTCGTCATCCCCCTCAATATTTAATTGTGCGGACAACCGAACTTCGTTGCGACGATCCTCCTCGCCTTTCCCGATTCGTAGGGACACCCGAACCAACGCAAGCTGAACATCCTTAAAGAGCTTCTGCGTCTGCCGAATTCTTTCTAATGCCGCGTCTCGCCTAAATCGCCAGGCTTCTCGGCGGCCCGACAGATACTCGGAAACGCCCGTGACCAGCAGTGTAAACACACCGCCGATCAGCAAGTTGGTTAGCGCAAACCATCTGTCCGACATAGGTTCTTCAGTTGCGCCCATATCACATCATGTCATCCATCCCACCCATCCCACCCATGCCACCCATGCCGCCCATGCCTTCGGGGCCGCCGTGGCCGGCGTGATCGTCCTTCTTCTTCGGGGCTTCAGCCACGATGCAATCCGTGGTGAGCAGCAGGATGGCCACCTCGGTCGCATTTTGCAGGGCCGTGCGCTCGACCTTGGTGGGCGTGATGATGCCCGCCTTGACCACATCGACGTATTCGCCGGTCAGGGCGTTGAAGCCTTCGTTGTCGTGGGATTCCATCACCCGGCGAACGACGACGCTGCCGCTGACGCCGGCGTTTTCCGCGATCTGCCGCAGCGGAGTGGTCAGGGCTTGGCGGATGATTTTCACGCCCGCGGCTTCGTCGCCTTCGAGCTTGAGATTCGCTCCGCCGTTGAGGGCTTTGATGGCGCGAATCATTGCCACGCCGCCGCCGGCGACGACGCCTTCCTCGACCGCCGCTCGGGTCGCGTGCAGAGCATCCTCGATGCGGGCCTTCTTTTCCTTCAATTCCGCCTCGGTGGCGGCGCCGACGTTGATCTGCGCCACCCCGCCGGCCAGCTTCGCCAGACGCTCCTGCAGCTTCTCGCGATCGTAATCGCTGGTGGTGATCTCGATTTCCTTGCGGATCAGTTCGATTCGGCCCTGGATGGATTTGGTAGCGCCGGCCCCTTCGATCATCGTCGTGTTATCGTTGTCGATGCGAACGAGCTTCGCCTGCCCAAGCTGATCGATTTCCACCTTGTCCAGCTCGATGCCGAGGTCCTTCATGATGGCCTGGCCGCCGGTGAGAACGGCGATGTCTTCCAACATGGCCTTGCGGCGATCGCCATAGCCCGGGGCCTTGACGGCCGCGACGTTGAGAATCCCGCGAAGCTTGTTGACCACCAGCGTGGCCAGGGCCTCTCCATCGATATCTTCAGCGATGATCAGCAGGGGGCGCTTGGCCTTCTGGATTTTTTCCAGGAGGGGGAGGAGCTTGGTGGCGGCGGAGATTTTGTCTTCGTAGACGAGGACAAACGCTTTTTCCAATTCCACCGTCATTTCATCAGGATTGGTGATGAAGTTGGGCGAAAGATAGCCGCGGTCGAATTGCATTCCTTCGACAAAATCGACGTACGTTTCGAGGCTCTTGCCCTCTTCGACGGTGATGACTCCATCCTTGCCGACGCGCTCGAAGGCATCGGCCATGATGTTGCCGATTTCCCGGTCGTTGTTGGCGGAGATCGAGGCGACGCTGGCGATGTCAGCCTTGCCGCTGATCGGCTTGGATTGTTTCTTGAGGTTCTCAACGACGGCTTCGACGGCCTTGCGGATGCCGCGGGCCAGGGCCATGGCGTCGGCGCCGGCGGCCAGATTGCGGTATCCTTCCTTGAAGATCGCCTCGGCAAGAATGGTTGCGGTCGTCGTTCCGTCGCCGGCAACGTCGCTGGTCTTGCTTGCAGCCTCTTTGACCAGCTTGGCTCCGATGTTTTCGCACTTGTCCTGGAGTTCGATCTCCTCGGCGACCGTCACGCCATCCTTGGTGATGGTGGGCGCTCCCCATCCCTTGTCGATCACCGCGTTTCTTCCCCTGGGCCCGAGGGTGGCTTTCACCGCCCGCGAGAGCTTGACCACGCCTGCCAGCAGGCTTTTCCGGGCCTCGATATCAAAGGACAGCATCTTCGCCGCCATATCAGTTCTCCTTACGTTGTTTACCTCGAATGCAGGCGAGGAATCCGCGCCCGACTAAAAAGCCCTAGAACAAACGCAATGCCGAATGGAAATGGCGAGCCGATTGAATGCTAATCGTTATGCTGAAACCACTTACGACTATGCGGGCGTCCCGATCACCTTTGAGCTTCAACTGTCACCGTGGCAGAAGGCCCGATGTGCGACCAAAGGCGGTTGCCAAGATGGCAGATGGCAGGGAGCGGCTCGCTCATGTCTCAAAACCTGAGCGATACACGGACTGCACTTCACACATCGCTCTCACCAGATCGACCAATGGCTGCCGGACCAGTGGAAATGGCGGAATCCGGCCTCCTCAACGTAATCGATCGTCCAGCCGACGAAACGCCCATTCCATTTCTGCCTGTGCGGACGTTCCCCAACCTGGTGGAGAGGGTCAGACATCGCGCAGGGAGGCAACAGTTGATATCATGGGCAGCCGCTCAAACGGGCCATGGGCTGATGGAAGCGCAGATGCGGATCGGGCGGATGACCGGGCTGATCTTGCTGGCAGTGATCGCAATGCTGCCTGGCGTTGCCCTGGCGGGGATGCCGGATCCGGAACTCACCGAAATCGCGCGGTTGCGCTTTCAGACCCTCTCGTTCTTCCTCATGATCCTGCTGGCGTCGGCGGGGCTGATTCAACTGATCTGGGATTTTGCCTTGCGGCCGACCCTCCCGCGTCTGCCGCGACTGGGCTATTGGCGGGCGCTGGGTTTGGTCGTGCTGTGGGGCCTGCTGTTTATCGTCGTTCTCACCATGATCTCCGGCGCGCGCGAACTGATGACCCCCGGTGCGTGGGAACATAACGGGGCGACCTACCGGCTCAAAGACGGAGCGAAATGAACCGCGCTCGCACGATATCTTGCTGGATTATCGGCGTTCTCCTGTTCCTTGTTCTGGGCACCTGTGTGGGGATCACACCGATAATCATCGAAACGTTGGCCCTGTTGGCGTTTGGGTGGATCGGATTTCTCCAGCGAGTAGTGCCCCAAATTCAAATGCGCTGGGGCATTGCCGCGAGTTCGGGCGTATGCGCTGTCGTGCTGGTGATCGGCTCGCATCTGTTTCTGCGCTGGCTGTACCGCCAGACTCGTGTTGACGGCACGTCGCCCGATGCCCGCCGCTGGCACTGGCGGTGGACGCTGTCCGGGGCCGCTTTGGTGCTGCTGATGTTTTCCGCTGGAATTGGCGCCATCGGCGTCGTCCATCAGACGGCATGGCTGGCTACCTCGCCCGTGCCGCTGGTTTACGACCGTTCCAACCGCGCCTACGAAACCGCCAATCGTGTCAGATGCCACTCCAATCTCCAACGGATCGGCCAAGTGCTGCAACTCTATGCCAACGACCATGGCGGGCATTATCCGGATGATTTGCTGACGCTGCTCCTCAACGAGGATGTGACAGGCGCGGTTTTCGTGTGTCCATCCAGCAACGACTCGCCGGCCACCGGCGCAACGACGCGAGAACTTAGCGACGACTTCAACCAACCCAATCACTGCTCGTACATTTACTTCGGCAAGGGACTTTCGACGCCGGTCGCCTCCAACCGTGTGATCGCCGCCGAGCCGCTGGAAAACCACGGTGGGGACGGGATGAACATCCTTTTCGGCGACGGCCACGTCGAGTTTGTAAATAAAGACGAGGCGACCAAACTGTTGGCGGCGGTGGCCCCCACCACGCAACCGACGACGCACGGCCAGTAGATGTTTTGCGAGCGATACACGGACTGCACTTTACATATCGCTCACCTCAAAACCGTGGCAGATGTATACTCCCCGGCGTGAAACGCCCTCGACGCAGCTTGGGAATCCTTATTCGCACCTTGGCGATCGTTTTGGGTCTATGGGGCGGCTGGCTGGCCGCGGGGGCGCTGAACGATCACCGAATCGACATTCCCCGCCGAATTGTTCCGGCAAGCCGGCCATCGCCCGCTTCCCCATCGCATTGACGGCCATCACACGTGCGCGAGTTTGTTCATCCCATTGAGCGCGGCGACCTTGTACGCCTCGGCCAGCGTTGGATAGTTGAAAACGCTGTTGACGAAATAATCGAGCGTGCCCTGGAAGGCCATGACCGCCTGACCGATATGGATCAGTTCCGTTGCCCCGGTGCCAATGGCATGGACACCCAGGATTTGGCGGTTCTCCTGATGGATTAAGAGCTTGAGCATGCCGTCGGTGTCGCCGAGGAGTTGGCCGCGGGCCAACTCGCGATACTGGGCGATGCCCGCCTCGTAGGGAATGCCCGCGGTGGTGAGTTGATCCTCGGTGCGGCCCACCATGGAGATTTCCGGGATCGCGTAAATGCCGTAGGGGAACAGCTCGGGAATGCTGCGCGTTTGAACTCCGAAGGCATGGCAGACGGCCAGACGGCCCTGCTCCATGGCGGTGCTGGCCAGGGCCGGGAAGCCGATCACGTCGCCGACGGCGTAAATGTGCGGGACATCGGTCTGGTAGTTGGCGTTGACCTTGAGGCGTTCACGGTCGTCGGCCTTGAGGCCGGCGCGATCGAGCTGCATCGCTGAGGTCGTTCCCTGCCGCCCCACCGCGTACATCAGCGTCTGGGCGCGAAGGGTTTTGCCGCTTTCCAGCGTCGCCTGCACGATGGCCGCATTGATCCCACCCTCGGCGGCGGCCAGATGCTCGATCTTGGCCACTTTCTCGCCCAACCGCAGGGTCACGCCCATCCGGCGCATTTGATATTGCAGGGCCTCGGTGATTTCGTTGTCGAGAAAGCCGAGCACTTCGTGCTTGCCTTCGACCAGGGTGATTTTCACGCCCAGCGCCGCCAGCATGCAGGCGTATTCGATGCCGATGACCCCCCCGCCGACGACGATCATCGTCCTGGGGATGGACTCCAGCTTGAGCAACTCATCCGAGGTGAAGATGGTTTTGTCATCGAAGGGCACCGATGCGGGCTTGGCCGGCCGCGTGCCGCTGGCAATGATGATCGTGTCGCCGCTGACGACCTCGAAATCGTCGGAGCGTTCGACGCGGATGACGGTCGCCTGCTCGAAGCGCGCCGAGCCCCAGATCAATTCGACGTTGTTGCGCTCGAGTTGGTCGCGGATCAACGCCAATTCATTGTGGACCACCTGCTGGCTGACGTAGATCAGGTCGGCGATGGTAATGTTTCGCTTGATGCGGCAGCCCTCGCCGAAAAGGGCGCGTTTGTTCATGCCGGTCAGATACAGGACTGCTTCCCGGAGAGCCTTGGAGGGAATGGTTCCGGTGTTGATGGACGCTCCGCCCAGGACGTTGTTCTTTTCAATGATGCAGACCTGTTTGCCGAGCTTGGCCGCCTGAATTGCCGCTTTCTGGCCGGCCGGCCCGGATCCGATCGCGATGCAATCAAAATGTCTCATGCTTTCTTCCGCGGATTTAACGTCGCAGCGCGCCCAAACGGTTGGCTTTCGGCGTGATGGTACGCAATAGGCGGGCAAGCGTCCATGATCCGAGAAACCCTCCCGGCCCAGCGGAATTTACAGATTTTGTGCCGATGGGTCCGATAACTTACAATGTCGCTCGAAATTGAAAGGAGCCAAGGATGGCTGATGTGAAGCTCTCGGATTCCGCGGAGCGGGATCGCCTGAATCTCGTCGATCTCAGCGTGGGATTACTGGTCCTGACGACCGGCATTTATTTTGGCGCGATCGCCGTGCAAATTTTATTTCTGGGATAGCGAAATTCGAAGCTCCGGGCGGATGGCCATCCGTGGGCTTTGGACGCCGCACGACGTTCCCCGCCAGATCGGTCCCCTCTAAACATTGAACAAGAAATGCACGATGTCGCCCTCGCGCACGACGTACGACTTGCCCTCGGCGCGCATTTTTCCGGCCGCTTTGATGGCCGGCTCGGTGTGGTATTGCTGAAGGTCGGCGAGCGTGTACACCTCGGCCCGGATGAAGCCGCGCTCGAAATCGGTGTGAATGACCCCCGCCGCCTGCGGGGCGGTGGCGCCGATCGGAATCGTCCAGGCGCGAATTTCGTCCGGCCCGGTGGTGAAGAAACTGTGCAGTCCGAGCAACCGATAGGCCTCGCGCGCCAGCGTCGCCAGGGCCGGCTCCTTCAAATCCATCGCCGCCAGCATCTCGCGGCGATCCGCCTCGCCCAACTCGGTCAGTTCCGCTTCGAGCTTTCCGCAGATCGGCACGACCGCGCCGCCTTCCAAAGCCGCCCGCCGGCGAACACCCTCCACCAGCTCGCTCCGACCGTGAATGTCCGATTCATCCACGTTGGCAACGTATAAAACCTTCTTGGCGGTAATCAGCCCGAGCGATTTGATCAGCTTCCGCTCGTCGGCGTCGAGTTCGAGCGAGCGCACGGGCTTGGCCTGATTGAGAACTTTGTCGCATCGTTCGAGCAATTGGACCTTGAGGGCGGCTTCCTTGTCGCCGCTGCGGGCCACGCGCTGGGCCTTGTCCAGCGATGGTCCGACCGTCTCCAGGTCCGCCAGGGCCAATTCCGTGTCGATGGTTTCGATGTCACGAACGGGATCGACGGTTCCTTCGACGTGAATGACATCGGCGCTGGCGAAACATCGGACGACGTGCAGGATGGCATCGACCTCGCGGATGAAGGAGAGGAATTTGTTGCCCAGCCCTTCGCCGGTGCTGGCTCCGCGGGCGATGCCGGCGATGTCCACGACGCGCAGGGTCGCCGGGACGATTTTTTCGGTTTCCTGAAACTGGTTGATGATTTTCAGGCGATCGTCGGGGACCGCGACGACGCCGACGTTGGCCTTGACCGTTGCGAAGGGATAGTTAGTCGCCAGCGCCCCCGCCGCCGTGAGGGCGTTGAAAACGGTGCTCTTGCCGACGTTGGGCAATCCGACGATTCCGACTTCCAATGCCATTGAATTACATCTCGCGAAGGTGATAGCTCTTGATCATCGTCTGCTGGAAATCGGGATAAGCGTTCAGGTCGTACTCTGCAAGGTCCATGCCCTCAAATTCGTCGGCTTCGGACAGCCGCACGCCGACGGTCGCGCGCAGGATGAAAAAGACCAGGCAGGAAGCGGCCAGGGTCAGCACGACCACCATGCCCAGCCCGATGGCTTCAACGCCGATGCGGCCGATGCGCTGGTCCCACGTTCCCGGCGCCAGGACCGCGACGGCCAGGGCGCTCCAGATGCCGCCGATGCAGTGGATGGCGATCCCTCCGGCTGGATCGTCGATCTTCCAGAACATATCCAGTTTCACCACGGCATAGGGAACGATGAGGCCGGCCACCGCCCCGACGACGACGGCAAGGGACGGGGTGAGCAGATCGGCGCCGGCGGTGATTGCAACCAGACCGCCGAGTAGGCCGGCAAAAACCAAAAAGACATCAGACCGGCCGTAGCGGGCGATGCAATAAATCGCGGCGGCGACAATGGCGGCGGCGGCGGCGAGAACGGCATTGAACGCCGCGTCAGCCCCGTAGGAAGCAAAGGCGGCGACGTAAGGAATCCACATCGCAAAAATGAGCAAAATCCCGCCCGACGCCAGGGGAAGATTGTGGCCGAGAATCACGTTGGTCGAGCCATCACGGTTGTACTTGCCGATGCGCGGCCCGATGGCGATGGCGGCGATGGCGGCGGTAAGGCCGGCTGAAACATGGATGAATATTGCCCCGGCTTCGTCGATAAAGCCGCGACTGACCAGCCAGTTCCATTGCAGTAATTTCCAGGCCAGCGGGGTAAGAATTCCGGAGAGGAGAATGGCTGATGCAATGCCAACGATGGCTCGGCCGCGTTCGAGGGTCGCGCCGGAAACGACCGCGGGCCCGATGAGAAACGTCGCGGCGAGAAACAGGGCGGTGGAGCCCCTGGGATGGGCGATCTCACGCCAGGAACCGTGGATGGCGCTGCCGATCAGCCAAAATGCCAGAATTCCGACGGCGATTTCGACCGTGGCCCGAAACAGGCAAGAAATTGTATTTTTGGACCGGGAGATGCCGGCGGAGTGGAGGGCGAAGCCGATGCGGAGCAAAAGGGCGGCGACACCAAACATCACCCAGGAATCAAGCATGCGGCTGATTTTTTACCGGATTCCAGCGCTGCGGTACAGGGCGAGGCCGCCCGAATTTGTGGTGCGACGCGCCGGCCCGTAGAATTCCCCAGTCTCTTGGTCGCCGCCCACGGCACAAATGCGCGATATTCATCCAACAGCGATCATCGATCGTCATGCCGAGTTGGCGGATGACGTGACAGTCGGGGCTTACAGCATCATCAAGGGCGGCGTCATCGTCGGGCCGGGAACCGTCATTCAAGAACACTGTCATATCCATGGAAACACGACCATCGGTCAGAGATGCCAGATTGGCCCGGTGGCGTTCGTGGGTCTGGCCCCGCAGCACAAGAAATATGACGGGTCGGTCACACGGGCGATCATCGGCGACGACGTCATCATCCGCGAAACGGCCTCCATCCATCGCTCGGTCTACCCGGATCCGGAGTGTGCCACGCGCGTCGGCAGCCGATGCATGTTCATGGCCGGCTCCCATGTGGGGCACGACTGCGTGGTGGGTGAAGAAATTGTGATGGCCAACTGCTCGGGGCTGGGGGGCCATTGCGTGGTGGGGAACCGGGCGTTTTTCGGGGGCGGGGCGATGATCCATCAGTTTGTCAGGATCGGAAGGCTGGCCATTATCTCCGGCAACGAGGCGATCACTCACGACGTGCCGCCATTTTCCGCGGCGCGATACAGGGGGCTCAAGGCATACAATGCTGTCGGGTGCAAGCGCGCGGGAATGTCGCGGGAGACCATTCATGCCGTTCGAGCCGCGTTTTATTGTCTGCATATGAACCGCACCTTGCCGGCAGCAATGGCGGCGATTCGCGAAAACGTGCCGATGTTGCCGGAAATCCAGGAGCTGCTGGAATTCCTCAGCACCACAAAACGGGGAATACTTGGCAGCGTCAAAGGGCAGGGCATCACCAGGCTCCGCCGGCCCGACGAGGGGTCGGACGATGACGAGCTATAGCCAAAGAGGCTGCCGACTGAAATCGGCAGGCCGCTGCATTGTTTCTGAAAACGATCTAATATTGCAGCACTGAATGGACCGCTCGCGGCGCGACCTTCGCCCGCCCGTTGAGGCCCACCAATTCGATCAGGACGGCGATGCCGGCCAAATCCCCGCCCAGCCGATCCACCAGATCGCAGCAGGCCCTCATCGTCCCGCCGGTGGCTAAAAGGTCATCGACGATGAGAACGCGCTGGCCGCGCGCGATCGAGTCGGCGTGCATCTCCAACGTATCCTGGCCGTATTCCAAGTCGTAATTCATTGAGATTCGTTTGTATGGAAGCTTGCCGGGCTTTCGCACAAGGGCGAAGCCGGCTGAAAGACAACAGGCCACGGCGGTGCCGAAAATAAACCCCCGGCTTTCGGCGCCGACGACCAGGTCAATCCGCTTGCCGCGGAACGGGTTGGCCAGCAACTCGATCGACAGTGCCAGCGCCGAAGGATTGGCAAGCAGCGGGGTGATATCCCGAAAAAGGACGCCGGGCTTGGGAAAATCGGGAATGTCTCGGATATGTGATTTGAGTTCCTCGATCATTTCGGCATTTTAGCGAGCCGCCCCCGGATTTCCGACCCCGCGCGAGAGAAATCCACCGTCAACGATCAACGTATGGCCCGCGGTAAAGCTGGCGCTGGGCGAAATCAAATAAATCGCCGCCCCCACGAGTTCCTCGGCGTCGCCGAAACGGCCCTGGGGAGTATGCTCTCTCATCCAGTCGCCGCGCGGGGTGTTTTCAATCAACGGACGATTGAGGTCGGTTGGGAAAAGCCCCGGAGCGATTGCATTGACGCGGATCCCCAGCGGCGCCCATTCGTTGGCCAGCCCTCGCACCAGCCCCAGCACGCCCGATTTGCTTGATGCATAGGCGAGAACTTCGCTCAGCGAGATGAAGCTGTTGAGCGAGGCGATAAAAACGATCGACCCGCGCTGACCCTTGGCATCGGCAGGCTGATCCTTCATGACGCGGGCGGCGCTGCGGGCCACGATGAACGAGCCGGTCAGATTGATCCGCACGATCCGCTCGAATTCGGCGACCGTAACCTCGAGCGACGGCTTGCGCTGGATGACGCCGGCGGCGTTGACCACCGCGTCCAGCCGGCCATAACGCTTGACCGTGAAATCCACGGCGGCGGCGACGCTGCTTTCGTCTCCAACGTCCAACTGCACCGCGCCGTGACCGGCGCCCAATTCCGCCCGGGCCGCATCCACCTTGGCCGCACTGCTGGAGCCGGCAACCACTTTCGCTCCCGCGCTGGCCAAACCCAGGGCGATGGCCTTGCCCAATCCGCTGGTTCCGCCGGTAATCAGACAAACCTTGCCCGCGATATCAAAACCTTTGTAGGCCATGGCGAGATTAGACCTCCACCTGATTAAATTTCCACCGCGCGAAGTTTTGCCCGGTCGAACTTGAACTGGGCCTCCGCGGCGATCTGGCTGAGAGCATCCACTTCCGTCGCCGTGAACAGCAGGCCGCCGTGCTTGTCGCTCAAGCCGGCGGCGTCGGCTTCGATCTGCCCCGGCAGGATGCTTTTGTCGTTTCCGTGTCCGAGAATGTCCTGGATGACGGCCTTGACGTTCTGGATTTGCTTGCGGCCCTGGACGAAATTCCCGCAGTCCACGGCCTCCGGGCGCATGCATTGGAAATAGAACGCCGGCGTGCGCTTTTCGTCGGCGGGGCCGGTGTTCCAACGGCTTCGGAGCGTTGGCAGCGATCCCCCGATATAGGCCGCCAGGAGTTCATCGATCAGGGACAATCCGAATCCCTTGTGCTGGCCGAAGGGGAGGAGCGCGGCGATTTTCGCCGGATCGGTGGTTTCGTTTCCGTCCTTATCGACGCCGCAGCCGCCCGGCAGCGTTTTGCCTTCGCGGAGGAATTGCTGCACGCGTCCCATGGCGACGACGCTGGTGGCAAAGTCGATGCAAACGCAAAACCCCACCGCTTCCTTGGTCGGAAATCCCCACGAATGCGGATTGGTCCCCAGCGTCGGGAATTTTCCCCCGTACGGCACAACTTCCGCCAGCGCGGCCGTGCAGCAGGTATAGGCGATGTATCCCTTCTCCGCGGCGTCGATGACATACCCGCCGCCCCACAAATAATGGAACGCGTTGTCCACCGCCACCGCCCCCATGCCGTATTCATCCGCCAGCCGCATCGCCTCCGCCATGGCTTCCAACGCCACCGCCTGGCCCAGCTTTTTGTTGGCGTTCCAACGAGCAACGGCTTTATAGCGGGAGGGTAATTTTTCGATCTTCGCGCCCGGCACGCATCCGCCGGCCTTCGATCCGAAATGTTCATCCAGATGCAGGGCCTTGATCGCGTTGTGGGTTTTTATCCCATGGCGCGCGGTGATATTGCTGAACCGGGCGGCGGCGGCCGCCTCCTCGGCGGTGAATCCACGATGACAATACGCCGCCGCGACGAGATCGTCGTGAAGCTTATGAGGGACGATGTAGTTGGTAGCCATGGTTGCTCGGAAATTCGTCGGTCAGCTCGGAGTTCACAGGTTGTACAGTGGCCCTATTTCGTTTAGCCGCCCGGGCCTCGGGGCGGTTTTCCACATCAATGCCCCCCGCCGCTGCCGGGCTGGATGTCGATCTGCGGACGCTTCGGCTCCGGCCAATCGAGATGGAAAAACTTCCCGCGCGGGGCGTCGCCGCGCTCGTAGGTATGGGCCCCGAAATAATCTCGCTGGGCCTGGAGCAGGTTCGCCGGCAAACGAGTGCTCCGATAGCCGTCGTAATACGCCAGCGCGCTCATGAACGCCGGAGCGGCGATGCCGTTGGTGGCGGACAGGCCGACAACCTTCCGCCAGTTGCTCTGGGCCTTGGTGATCTGTTCGTTGAAATACGGATCGAGCAGAAGGTTTACGAGATTGGGATTGCGGCCATAGGCGTCCATGATCTTCTGGAGGAAGCGGGCGCGGATGATGCACCCGCCGCGCCAGATCGCCGCGATTTCGGCGAAGTTGAGCTTCCACTTGTATTCCTTCTGGGCCTCGCGCATGAGCTGGAAGCCCTGGGCGTAGGCGCAAATCTTGGAGCAATACAGGGCGTCGCGGACGGCGCTGATCAGCTCATCGCCCTTGCCCTTGTATGCCGGGTCGGGGCCTTTGAGCGTTTTGCTCGCCTCCACGCGCTCGTCCTTCAACGCCGACAGGCACCGCGCGAAGACGGCCTCGGCGATCGCGTTGGCCGGAATCCCCATGTCCAGCGCGTTGGTGCTGGTCCACTTTCCGGTGCCCTTCTGCCCCGCCGCGTCCAGGATGTGATCCACCAGATAGTCCTGCGGATGGACCGGGTCTTTCTGTTGCAGGATGTCGGCTGTGATCTGGATCAGATAGGAATCCAGATCCCCCTGATTCCACTGGGCGAAGACCTTGCTCAGTTCCGGCGCCTTCATGCCCAGCAGGTTGGTCATCAGCCAATACGCCTCCCCAATCAATTGCATGTCGATGTATTCGATGCCGTTGTGGACCATTTTGACATAATGGCCCGCGCCGTTGGGGCCAATGTACGCGGTGCAGGGGACTCCGCCGGTGACCGGCTTGCCGGGGGCGTAATTCTCCATGGGCTTGCCGGTTTTTGGATCGATTTTTGCCGCGATGGCTTCCCAGATGGGCTGGAGATGTTTCCAGGATTCGGGATCTCCGCCGGGCATCAGGGAAGGACCGAAGCGCGCCCCGACTTCTCCGCCGGAAACGCCCGAGCCGAAGAATTTGCATTTGGCGGCGTAATCCCGCTCGCGGCGAATCGTGTCGGTCCACAGCGAGTTGCCGCAATCGGCCACGATGTCATCCGGCTCCACGCCCGCGTCGATCAGTTCCTTGCTGATGGCGTCGACGGCCGCGCCGGCCTTCACGAGAATGATGAACTTCCGCGGCCTCTTCACGGCCGCGACCAATTCTCTCACCGTTTCGCACGCGACCAATCCGCCGGGCGGATTTTCACGGGCGATGAATCTCTTCATCACCGCCGTCGTGCGGTTGTAGACGGCCACTTTGAATCCGTGGTCGGCGATGTTCAAGGCGAGGTTTTCGCCCATGACGGCCAGGCCGATGAGGCCGATGTCTGCGACGGATGATTGTGGGGACATGGTTGCTCCGGTGATGAATTGCCTATCTTCAATTCCCTATTGCCTATTTCCTATTGCCTATTTGGGACCATCGTCAAATCTTTCGGGGCTTGGCGCGACTGGCCGTCACGCGAGATTGGCCCAAGATTCGCTCTAAGGCTCGGGCTTCGTCGAGAAGCGATTGGACCAAAGAGGATTTCAACATTTGGCTGGTCATTATGGTTTCAAGCCAATATGCGGTCTCGTCCGCTTCCTCTTCAACGACGCCAATCCTGGCGATGAATTCGGCCCTGCTTCGGGCCTTGCACGTGGCCCGGTAGTTGGCTCCGACGGCCGTGCCGCACCGGACCAGTTGTCCACCAATCGCCCGACCTTCCACGTTCTTGGGCAGCGCTCGAACCAATCGAATCACCCGCTGACCAAAATCGAACGTCCGCTGCTTCAACTCGCTCGCGTCCACAGTCTTTCTCCCCAAATAGGCAATAGGAAATAGGCAATCGGCAATCGGCAATCGGCAATCACCTAAAATCTATTTGCCTGAATAAAATCCTCATTGCCGTTAAGAAAGTTCACTAAATTCATCACCGCCCGCATCGCCTGCCGTTCCACGCTCTCGAACGTCCGGCTGCCGACATGCGGTGTGACGATAATGTTGTCGATCTCCCGGAATGGATGATCCGCCGCCGGAGGCTCCTTGTCCAACACATCGGCGGCATATCCGCCGAGATGGCCGCTGCGGCAAGCATCGGCGATGTCCTTTTCCACCACCAGTCCGCCGCGGGCCGTATTGATCAAGTAAGCCCCCTTCTTCATCTTCGACAGCAAATCCTTGTTGAACATGCCGCGGTTGGCATCGTTCAGGTCCATGTGGAGCGAGACGACATCGGCTTCCCTGATCGCCTCCAGGATCGTCTGGGCGCGCGGGACCTTGTACCGCTTTGCGAACTCCTCGTCCCAAAACAAATCATATCCAATGGCCTTCATGTCGAACGCGGCGGCACGCTTGATGACCTCCTTGCCGATGCGGCCCATGCCCAGCACGGCGATGGTCTTGCCGAACAGCTCGTTGCCCGTGATCCGCTTCCATTCTCCCTTTTTCGTGGAGCGAAGGTGCGGCCAGAAATGCTTGGCCAGCGCGATCATCAGGCCCAAACAATGCTCCGCCACCGTCGTGTGATTCACCCCGGGAGTGAAAAGGACCGGAATCTTTTTGGCCGTGGCATGTTTGACGTCGATGGAATCCAGCCCGATTCCATACTTGGCGATGACTCTCAGCCAGGGCAGCGCCGCGTCGATCACCCGGGCGGTGATCTGATCGTCGCCGTTGAGCAGGCCGTCGAACCCGCTCTTGACCAGATCGAGCATCTGGCTTTCGCTCAGCGGCCCGCGCGCGGTGACGATTTCAAAGCCGGATTTTTTCAGCGCCTCGTGATGGGCGCCCGGCGTGTCCTGGAAACTTGTGGTGGTCAATAAAATTCGCACGGCTGTAAGTCTCCTCTACCGCTTGATCCGGGCGCTGCCGCCCTTGAACACATGATTCAATTCTTCCAGATCAATTTGACTGGTGTCGCCGCGCGTGGATTGCAGCAGCGCTCCGTGAGCGGCCCCCAGGTCCACGCATTCCTGCGGGGTTCTTCCGTTTAGAAATCCATACGCGAACCCACTGGAGAAACCGTCGCCGCCGCCCACGCGGTCTTCGATTTCCAGGTTTTCGAATCGCCGGCTTTCGTAGAATCTCCCGTCCACGTACAGGATCGCCGACCAGTTGTTGACCAGGCCCGATTTCACTTCGCGAAGCGTGGTGCCGACGACCTTGACGTTCGGATAGGCCTTGACCACCTTCTCGACCATTTTCTTGTACGCCGACGTATCCAGCGCGGAAAGATTTTCATCGACGCCTTCAACTTCAAACCCCAGCACTTTCTGAAAATCCTCCTCGTTGCCGATGAGGCAGTCGATATGGCCGACGAGCTGGCGGGTGACCTCCTGGGCCTTTTGAGCGGTCCAGAGCTTGGAGCGGAAATTCAGATCATAGCTGACGATGGTTCCGGCCTCCCGGGCGGCCAGGATCGCCTCTTTGCACGTTGCCGCCGTGCCGTCGGACAGTGCCGTGAAGATTCCGCCGGTGTGAAACCAGCGCGCGCCCTGCTCTTTGAACAGCTTTTTGAAGTCGATCATGCCGGGCTTGATATTGCTGGCGGCGGAGTGTCCGCGGTCGTACATCGTCACGCTGGCCCGCACGCCGGTCCCGACTTCCGTGAAGTTCAAACCGATGCGATCAGCCCGCCCGACGCCGTCGTACTTGGCCATGACGACGTGGCTCACGTCCATCCCCACGCCGCGGGCGTGGTTGAGGATGATCCGGCCAACGGGATTGTCCACCAGCCGGCTGGCAAATCCGCTGCGCATTCCCAGGCGAGCCAGCGCATAGGCGACGTTGTATTCCCCGCCGCCGACCCAGACTTCCAGCGAATTGGCGAATTCGATGCGACCGTGCGCCGGCGGCGAAAGCCGAATCATGCATTCGCCGAGACTTATTAAATCAAGCTTCGTGTCCTTGGGATTACGAATATTTAGCATGGGAGTCCTTTGTCGTTGGGCAACTTATTGCCTATTGCCTATTGCCTATTGAAAGGCTTGTCTGTCTTTCAATAGGCAATAGGAAATAGGCAATATTAAATCTTCCTTCACATCCCCGCCTTCAATGCCTCCAGATGTTTTCCAAAATGTTCATCGAGAATCTGGGTGTAAAGATTTTGATTCTCGGCAACGAGCTGCTTGACCTGCGGGCCGAGCGTAGGATCGCACAAAACCGAGCCGAACGTGCAGTGAACGATCTGCCGCCCGGGATCGCTGAAGCCTTTGCCTGCGGGAACATCCGGCCAGAACCCCAGATAGGCCTTTTCCAGCCCGCGGGCGTCCGCGATCTCCTCGGCCGGCTTGGCCGATTGCAGCGTGGCCGACACGTGATAGGTGGCGCGGTCGGTATCGTAGCGCGAGCGGGAGAGGCTGACGATCTGGCGGAAGAGCTTGGGATCGACGCGCACCACCACGCGCAGGGCTTCGAGATAGCTGGTGCCGGCGGTTTTTACGTGGAACAGCCCCGCGGTCGCGCGAGCCAACGATGGATAAATCGAAAGCTTGTCCGACCCGCTGTGCAGGCTCAATTTGTACGGCCCCAGGTGCTTGGCGATGGCCGCGTGGTCCGCCAGTGATTTCTCCAGCGCGGCCACGTCGCCTTTGTAGTCCACTCCCTTTTCAAAATCTCCGATGAATCGCGGGGCAAGGCTCACGAGCTTCATCCCCGACTTGAGACACTGATCCGCGATGATGTAGTGCTCCGCCAGGGTTGTCGGCCTGGGGGTTTCGTCCACGCTGAGTTCGATTTCAAACGGCTGATTGTGCTTGCGGGCGGTCTGCTCGATGTGCTTGGCCAGCTTTGCCGCCATGGCAATGGCGCGCCCATATTTCACGGCGGCCCGGCGGCAAACGGCCGGAGAAAAATCGATCGTCGTGGCCTTCCCCAGCTTGATCTGTTTCCCCTCGTACTGGCCGAGCCAGGAAACCTCCGCGGCCAGCGGCTTGAATTTTTCGGCGAGCTGGTCGGAATTGTAATCATCGGCGTGGACGTCCACTTCGCCCGAAGGATCGATCGTGAAAAACACGAATCCCGCCAGCGCGGTGCGCTCAACGTCGGCGGGGGTTTTGAGGTGATCGGCATCGGCGCCCTGAATGCCCGCGTAGCCCGCCTGGCGCGCGCCATTGAGGGCGTCCTCCATGACCTGCTGCGGCGTGCGATTCGTGCGGGTCATCTCTCGAATCGATTGCTGGGCAAAGATCGGCTCGATGCCCGAACCGCATCGCTTCAGCGCCGCCGCGTGGCCAGGAGTGGCCAGGCCGAGGCGGTCCCCAAATCCAAAACTGGGCGCTAGTCCCAGCGTCGTCGGTCGGTTTTCGTTTTTCATGGTCAATTCCTCCTTATCGAACAACCCCGATGGTAATCAGAATGTTGGCATAAATCTGCGTTTCGGCGGTGGCGATGACCAGGCCCAGGTCTTCGCTTTGGGCCTGAACGTTGAACTGGAACTTTTGAAGCGGCACGAGTTCGCCGCGGAAGTCGCCGTGGCGGCGGAGAATTTCCCGGTATTTTTTCCAAATCGGCGGATCGTGGGCCATGGCGTACAGGCCCGATTTCGCCGGGGCCATGACTTCGACGGTCTCGATCGGGACCAGCCCGCAGATCAGGCCCAGGATCGTGCAGGCATCGACGATGCCGGGCGTGAAATTCGCCCAGACGATTTTGGCGCGCGGATTGGGCTTGGTGCTGCTGGGATAGTTGCCGTCGCTGATCAGAATCTTGGCCAGATGGCCCGCCGACGCCAAGCATCCCAGAATTTCGGGATGCAGCAGTTTTGTCTTAAGCATAAGCCGGGAGCAACACCTTAAGGCGTACGGCCGACGGAGGCAAATCAGCGGCATTGATACAAAACGTCGGATGTTTTAGCGCTCTTGCGGCCGGCGTAAGCCTGTTGGCCATGGTGTTTTGCACGCGGGCGCAATCGCCTATAATCGTCTTCTCAGGCGTCGCAGGAGCTGACATGCCGAAAAACCCATCGGTCAAATCCCACCCGGTCCCGCCGGACCTGGGCCGCATCGAACGCGCCGTGCGGGAGATTCTGCTGGCCGTTGGCGAAAACCCCGACCGCGAGGGACTTCTCTTGACGCCGCAGCGCGTGGCCAAATCGTACGCGGAATTGATGGCCGGCCTGCAGGAGGACCCGCGCTCGCACCTCAAGACCGTTTTCAGCGAGCGGTATGATGAAATCGTCCTGCTCAGGGACATCGAATTCCATTCCCTGTGCGAGCATCATTTGTTGCCGTTCATGGGACGGGCACACGTGGCCTATCTACCGGATGGAAAAGTGGTGGGATTGAGCAAACTTGCCCGGCTGGTGGAAGGATACGCGCGGCGGCCGCAGCTGCAGGAGCGGCTCACCACCCAGGTCGCCGATGCCCTGATGCAGGAACTCAATGCCCTCGGAGCGGCCTGCGTCATCGAGGCGACCCATACGTGCATGACCATCCGCGGGGCCCGCAAGCCCGGCAGCGTGATGGTCACCAGCGCCCTGCGCGGAATCTTCAAGAAGAATCCCGCCAGCCGCGCCGAAGTCCTGGGACTGATTGCCGGAAACGCGAATCCGAAACTGTAAATGATCCGGACATGGCATCGGCAAATCGTCCCCATCGCGTTGCTGCTGGTGGGGATCGATCTTTGGTTCACCGTGGGGCACGGTGAATTGGGCAGCTATGCCCTGCTCAAGGCGTTGGGCGGCATTCTTGCCTTCTCCATCCTCTGGCCGCTGAGCAATCGAATCGCCGCGATCTCGCTTCGAGTAGATTCGTGGCTCCGCCGGCGCCGTTTCGCCGCGGCGATCTGCGTCGCGGCCATCGTCGCCACGCATCTGTTCATCCAGGCCCATCGGTTTCGCGCCGAACTGTATCCTAAATTCCACGATGAATCGGTTTACCTGATCGAGGCCCGCATGCTCGCCCAGGGCCGGCTATGGATGCCGCCCTACCCACCTTCCCTCCGCGACTTCTTTGATTCGTTCTACCTGATCTCCGATCGCGTCTATGCCGGCATGTATCCACCGGGAACGGCGATCATGTTGCTCCCGGGAATCTGGCTGGAATTGGGGAGCGGGTTCATGCCGATTTTGACCGCCGCGGCTGCGTCGGCGCTATTTTATCTGGTGCTGGAGGAACTGTTCGGCCCCGTTCGCGCGTTGGCCGGCGTGCTGCTTCTGGTCAGCTTGAATCTATACATGTCGATGTCGTTCATGGCCCTCTCCGAGACGCCGCTTCTGCTGGCACAACTCCTGTGCTTCTGGGCCTGGATGCGCTGGCGAAAAGCCCGCAAGATCGCCTGGCTGTTGCCGCTCGGCGCGGCGGCGGGATACGGCGCCATCACGCGCCCGGCCGACATGTTTTGCGTTGCCGCCGCCATTGGCCTTGCAATCGCCTGGGAACTTCGCCGCGAGCCGGCGAAGCTTCTCAAAGTTGCCGGGGCGATCGCGATCGCCGCCTCGCCGTTTCTGGCGATTCAGTTGGCGCAGAACATCGGCGTCGCCGGAAAATGGGACGAGACCGCCGTGCGCTATTACACCGACGCCAACTATCCCGCCCCGATCCTCGGCTTCCGCCACGTCAATGCCGCCGATGTCCCCCACACGAATTGCCTCCCCAAGCAAGTCGCGATGAAACAATGGATCCTGCCCGCATACGAGGAGCACTGGCGCTCGAACCTGTGGCAAATCTGGTATCCCGATCGCATCCAGGAAGCGATTCATCAAACCCTGCCGCATGTCCTCCTGGTGATTTTTCTTCCCCTGGCGCTGCTCTCGCTGGGCGAGATTCGCCGGGCGGCGATCGTCGGGGCCATGCTCCTCTTCTTCGCGGTCTACACCGCCGACGCCGTCTTTCTGAAACATTACCTGCTGGCCATCGCACCGGCGATGATCTGCCTGGTTCTCATGGGCTGGGAATCCCTCGAGCGCCCGTTTCCACGGGCCCGCGGAGTGATTTTCACGTTCATGTTGCTCGCCACCGGCGCGATGGCCACCTGCGCCCTGCCGGAGTTCAACCCCTGGGCAGCGCCGCTTGGAACCGCCACCGATGAAAACCGCATCGTCGATCGAGCTTTGCAAAACCTCCCCCGCCGCCCCTCCCTGGTGATGTTTCGATTCGATCCCAAAATCAACTCCTACCATGCCGAGCCGGTTTACAACACCGATGTCGCCTGGCCGGATGATGCCCTCATTGTCCGCGCCCGCGATCTGGGCGAGAATGAAAACATCAGGCTTTATCGTTACTACACCCAGCGCCATCAGGATCGCGACGTGTACCTGTACGACCGGGCGGCCAGGAATGGGCGGAATCCGCTGACTCCCCTGGGCACGACGCGTGAATTGTCCCACCAATGATGCTGCCATTCGCCAACCGCCGCTGGTTGATCTTGCTCGTCCTCCTGCTGGGCGTGGCGTGGTCGCTGTCGCTGCCGCCCAATCCGATGCCGTCGTGGGGTCCGGCGGTGGGATGCGGCCTGGGGTTGTGCGCGGCGCTGTTCGCACCTTTGCATCGTGCCTTGAAATCCGCGGTGACTCCAATCCGCTTGAAGCTCGAAGCCCACCGCCTGATGTCGGCCCTGGCCGTTGGGATGGCGGTCTGCGCCTATCTGCTCCTTCAAGTCTGGCTCGGCCGAGGAGAAATGTTTCTGCGGCTCCACGACGAGCATTCCTACATGATCCAGGCACGCATGCTGGCCCAGGGCCGGCTTTGGATGCCCGCCTATCCGCCGGGGGTTTCCCCATTTTTCGACACTTTTTACGTGATTGTCGATCGCGTGTATGCGCCGATGTATTTCCCCGGCACGGCCCTGGCGGCAGCCCCGGCCCTTTGGCTGCGATTGCCCTATTGGACCAGCCCGCTGATTTGCGGCGCGGCGGCGGCGGCGGTCTTTTACGCCATCGCTCTGGAACTCTTCGGCCCCATCCGCGCCCTGATCGCCGTGCTCCTGCTCGTGTCGCGTCCCTATTTTCGTGCGATGTCTGTGATGCTGATGTCCGAAACGCCTTCGCTGCTGGCGATGATGATCCTCATCTGGGCCTGGCTGCGATGGCGACGGCAAAGACGCCTCGCCTGGGCGCTGCTAATCGGCGCTTCGGCCGCGTGGGGAGCGATCACCCGCCCGCTTGATGCCCTGTGCTTTGCCGTGCCGATTGCCCTCGCCATGCTTTTCGAATTGCGGACACAGCCCAAGGCGATTTTGAAAATGTCGGCGGCGGTGGCGCTGTCGGCCCTGCCTTTCGCCGCGCTCCAGATTGCTCAGAATGTCGGCGTCACCGGAAAATGGTGGCAGTGCGCCGAGCAGTATTACACCGCCGAGAACTTTCCCGCGCCGGTCATGGGGTTTGGTCCATTCGATCTCACCCGCTTTCCGACGGGATGGAGCAACGCGAAAAAGGCGTTCGCCCTCGAACAATTGGATCGATATCGGCACCATACGCTCAGCGAGGAGCTGAAGGCGTGGTATCCGGCCCGTTTTGTCGATCTGATTTACGTGACCCTGCCGGCGACGATGCTGGTTGCACTTCTCCCGCTGGCGCTTTTGGCCGCCAACGACCCGCGGCGAATCGTTCTTCTGGCGGTGATCCCCCTGTTCCTTGCCGGCTATCTCGCCTTCCTTCTTCCCTTGCTCTACCACATGGTGCCCATCATCCCGCTGATGATTTGTGCCCTGCTCATGGGTTGGGAGGCGCTGGAACGGGCCTGGCCGAGCTATCGCCAGCGAATCGCCGCCTTCACAACCGTTGCCTTGACGGCAACCGCGCTGGGCGCGTTGCCCGAATTCAATCGCAACGCCTCCAGTATTCTGCTGGCGTGCGAGCCGCTCAAGCAAATCACCCGCGACCTTTCGGTTTTAACCAAACCTTCGGTTGTCCTCTTTCCCTTCGATGAGTCACGGATTCCCGTCAATTGCTTCCCCGTGTACAACGACGATGTCGCTTGGCCCGATGAGGCGACGGTGATCCGTGCAAATGACCTTGGCGAAGATCACAACTGGAAGCTGTTCGACTATTACGCTCGCCTCCAGCCCCAGCGGGAATTTTATCTTTACGATCGATCGACCCCCGATGACCCGCGGCCGCTAAAATTCCTCGCAGCGGCCGGAGATCTGGCCGCAAACCATGCCCGCCGATAACCGCCAACCACCCGAACCCCAGACCAGCACGCTCCCGTGGCTTTCCCCCCGAACGGCCGCCTGGCTCACGCCCGTCTTTCTTTTCGTCGGCGTCGAATGCTGGCTGGTGGTGGGAAAGGGAAATTACGGACATCAGCATCAGCCGCTGCTGATTCTCGCCGCCGTGGTTTGCGGATTTCTCCCGCCGATTCGCCAGGCGTTCAACTGGCTGTGGAAAGCGCTCGAGCGACCGTCTCCCCGGACGCGCCTGTGCCTCGCCATCGCCATAGGCCTCGGCTCCAGCCTGTTCCTCTATTGGACGCAGCGATTCGAAAAGACCCCGTTTCACCCGAAATTTCACGACGAATTCAGTTACCTGATTCAGATGCGCATGCTCGCCCACGGGCGTCTGTGGATGCCGGCCATTCCCTGCCCGGATTTTTTCGACACCTTCTATCTCTTCGTGAGCCCGGTCTACGCCTCCATGTATTTTCCCGGCGCGGCCATGATGTATGTGCCCGCCCTGCTTCTGCACCTGCCGTATTTCATCGCGCCCCTGGCGGCATCGGGCCTGTGCGCGGCTCTGCTCTATCTGATTTTCACCGACATCCTCGACGGCGCATCCGCACTCCTGGCCGTGCTGATCCTCCTCTCGATGGGAATGTTCCGGATGATGTCCATCATGCTCATGGCCCAGACGCCGACGCTGCTTTTGGGCTTGGCCATGATCTGGTCCGTCTTGCATTGGCGGCGTGGGAACCAAGCGCGATGGCTGGTGATCCTGGGACTCGCCGCGGGATGGGCCGCCATCACCCGACCCGCCGACGCCCTCTGTTTCGCCATCGTCCTGGCCATCGTCATGGCGATGGATTTGCGCCCCAGGCCCTGGCAGGCCTGGGCAAAGACCGCGGCATGGGTCATCGTGCCGGCCCTCCCGTTTCTGGCGATTCAATTGACGCTGAATCGAAACGTCACCGGCCACTGGCTCACCACGCCGTTCGCTCGCTATACCGACCTGAATTACCCCGGCGCAATCGGATTCCACCAAGGATCAGCCCCGCCGCACGTCTCGAATGTTCCGGAAAAACAACTGTTTTACGAGCTATATGCCAAGGGCGTCATCGAACAGCACCAACTCAAGAACCTATTCGCCGTCGAACTCAGCGGAGAATGGGCCGCGGCATCCACCGCCGCCATGCCGGACGCCTTCTTCTGGCTCATCGTGCCGATGTCGATCCTGGCCCTGTGGGACCGCCGCCTCTGGGCCGTGTGGGGAATGCTCCCCCTTTATCTGCTGGTTCTGGCCGGATATTCCTTCGCGGCCGTCTTGCCGCATTACGTCGTGGTCGTCATGCCGGCCATGATCCTGCTCTGCCTACTGCCGATTCGATTTCTAACCGACACATTTCCCAAACGCGCGGCAATGATCCGCACCATGATCGGCTTGGGAATGATCGCCCTGACGATTGCCGCGATGCCGCAGTTGAATCGAGTCGTGCACGACCAATATTTCGAGACGCCGGAGTTGGAAGCGATCGATTGGACGCTCTCGCGCGAAGTGTCCCCCCCGGCCGTCGTGATGTTTCACTTCAACCGCGACACCCTCATTCGCGGCAGAACAGTTACCGATGATCCATCGATTGAACCGGTTTTTAATTCCAGCGTGGCCTGGCCGGACGATGCGGCCATCATTCGCGCTCACGATCTGAACCCGAACGTATCGGCCATCGGCAAGCCGGGGGATTTGGATCAACCCTTGTACGCATACTATGCCCGGATCGATCCCAAGCGTGTATTCTATCTGTACGATCGCGGCGGGTTGACGAAATTGCGGCGATTGGGAACGGCCGAGGAATTGGCCCAGGCCGCCCGCGCATTTTCCGGCGAACATAAATGAACCGCCAAGATGCCAAGACGCGGAGTAAGCAGCAGAGTCCCGGCGCGCCGGGATTAGCCACAGATGAAAGGCCGATGCACACAGATAAAAGACGTTACAAATTGCGTTTCCATCTGTGTCCATCTGATTTTTCATCTGTGGCAAATATGCTTTTCTTGGCGTTCTTGGCGTCTTGGCGGTGTCCTTCATCCCGGCGCGCCGGGGTTCAATCGTCTTTGTTCCCGGAAGAGTTGGCAGCCCACATTAACAGGGAATGAGGCCAAGCAATGGAAGAAAACATCACAGTGGACTCGCCCGAAGCGGCCATCAGATTGCGGAACCACCTCGCCCGGCTGGTCCTGGCGGCCTTCGTCTTCACCTTCGTCACCGCGCGCATACTGGTGATCTTCATCATGGACGGCAAGCTTCCGCCCGAGCTTTTCTTTCACGTCAGCGGAACCCACGTTCACCATTTGAACTACGGAATATTCCTCCTCAGCATCACCGGCGCCGTCTCGATTTTCGCCCGTCCCACCGGCAAAGTACTTTCCCTGACGGCAATAGTTTACGGCATCGGCCTGGGCCTGACGTTCGACGAATTCGGCATGTGGCTTCACCTCGGCGGCCCATATTGGCAAAGAGCCAGTTACGACGCCGTCGTCACCATCGCCTCGGTCCTGGCCCTGATCGCCTACGGATCGACGCTTCGCCACTGGCATCCCAGACACTCCATCACCGTTCTGGCCCTGATCGTGGTTCTCTGCGTATTTGGCTACGCCTTGCACAAATCCCTCAAATGGGCCGACCAGCGCATCGGCCCGAGGCTGTATCAAATGGAAGAAAAGGGCCCTTCGTAAGTGAGGAACCGCGAAGAAATGCGAAAACAATTGGACCGCGGAGATGAACGCAGAGAATTGAGCGGAAAAAGGGGTCATAAGCCATTACGAAATGGCTTATGACCCCTTTTTCACTCTGACCCCTTTCTCACTCGTCGTGTAGCATAACCCGTCGCCAAACATCGACCGCGATCGGCCCCGAATCGGTAGTGTAGCTCGGCCGAGAGGCCGCGACGGGCATGATCGTCGAAGCGATTACGAAAACCGCTAGGATCGCTCGGCATTTCCGGCTCATGCCTCCACGTTATTGTCGCATCCGGACAATCGACAAGGAGCCACCAATGACTAGCGCCTTGTGATGGCTTTCTTCCGATTCCCTATTAGAATGCCCGCTCATACGGATAAAACCGATCAAACGACTGTGCGGATCGCGAGCGGCATTGGCCTGAGAGGAATGTTGCTGTCCTTCGTTTTATGCTGCGGCGCTGCCGCCCGGGGCGCAACCACAGAGCCCAGCGCGCCCGCAGGATCCCCGCCCCCTGTCGAATTTGACATAAGAACCACCAATCTGACCGATGCCCAAGCGCAGGCGCTCGAGGAACGGATTAAGGTCAACCCCGACAACGCCCATCTGCGAGCGCAACTCCTGGGATATTACTTTGTTCGCGAATATAAACAGCCTGATACTGTTGAGGCTCGGCGCGCCCACGTTCTCTGGATGATTCACAATCGTCCGGCTGATCGGTTCACTGGATCGCCGTTTTGTAGTATTGATCCGGTCATCGATCCCGATGGCTACGTCGCCGCCGAAGAACTCTGGAAACAGCAAGCGGAGCAGCTTCCCCCATCGGCGGCGGTGTTGGGAAACGCCGCCGAATTCCTGCGCTTACATGATCCCACCGCTGCGGCGGATCTTTTGAAACGCGCCGAAGCCGTCGACCCGAAAAATCCGCAGTGGCCATCGGATTTGGCTTCGTTGCACTCGCGCCCGATGCCCAGCACCAAGCCTGCCGGCCAAACGGACCTCGCTCAGCTCGCACTTGCTGAATTCGAAAAAGCCTTTGCGCTGTCGGTCTCCCCCGAGGATCGATTTTATAATCTAACGCCGCTTCCCAAGGCTGCATTTGCCGCTGGCGACAATGCCAAGGCCACGAATTACGCCATACAACTTCTTGTCCAGGCCCGGAGTTTTAAGGGAGATTGGAATTATGGCAACGCGGTTCACACCGCCAATCTGATCCTGGGACGCGTTGCCCTGGCCTCCGGCGATATTGACACGGCCAAAGCCCGGCTTCTGGAGGCAGGAAAAACGCCTGGTTCGCCTCAACTCGATTCCTTCGGACCGAACATGGAACTGGCCCGCGACCTTCTGCAAAAGCGCGAAAGGGATGTGGTCCTCCAATACTTCAGCCTATGTGCCAAGTTCTGGACAATGGGAACCGACAAGCTCGATTTGTGGACTCGCACCGTCAAAGCCGGCGAGATTCCGGATTTTGGCGCTAATCTCGATTATTGAATTCCCCAGTTTTCCCCTTGCAAAGTTCACGAAAGTTAGGTAACTGTTCGCATTGATGCGCCGATGCGCACCATCGTGATGTCCACTCCGCGCGTGGTCCGAAGCCGGCTCGCGCCGCAGGCCGGAATCTTCAAGGAGCCACCGCCATGTCCGCCGATTTCCACGAAAAAAACAACTTTCCGACAAATGTCCCACCGTTCCCGAAGCCGGATCCATCTTTTGCGTCTTATCTACTGTTCTGCTTTCAACTTATCAACTATCTCGCGAATCGCCCCCCTCCCCCCCTGTGGGATATTCTGGGATCGAGTGTGACATCTTTTTCGCTCCGAATCTCGGGCATTGCCCCCCTATGACGGACCAGACCAGATGAAACTAAGCACTTCGACAAGCTCAGTACGGGGAGCAAAACGCGGAGAGGAATTTTTAGCCACAGATGAAAGGCAGATGCACGCGGATGAAAATGCAATTGCCTTGGTTCTTATCTGCGTCCATCTGATTGTTCATCTGTGGCAATCCCGGCGCGCCGGGACTTCGCGTCTATCTTCGCGATCTTCGCGTCTCCGCGGTCGCATTAACCGGCCATCCGCGCGGCCCTGGGTTTTCGCGAGCCGGGTACGAAATGCCGCCGCAGGGCGCCGCTGATGGCCACCTGAACCCTCGACGCCGTGCGCTGCCGGGCGAATTCGACGAGTTGCAGGAACTCATCGACGTCTCCGGACAATTGCATCGAAAGACAAAGGCATTGCGAGGCAAGCGTCGCGGCGGTCTGCTGAAAGCGCCAGCGATTCAGCGGCAGTTCGGTCATCGGCCAATGATGGCGAAGAAGGGATCGCGACTCCGACGTGCCGATCACCCGGCCGTGTGACGTGCAGCGGCGTCCCGAGGCGATGACGATGACCGCATCGCACGAGGCGAGTTCCGCGGTTTGCCAGGGGTTCTCGGCGGTGAGGTCGATCCAGGCCGTTTCCCGGCCGATCAATTTGTTCCCCGCTTCGAGCGATTCGACCACGCCGGGCATACGGCGGAGCACGAGGCGGTCGTGCTGGCGGAGCAGGATCGTCCAGCGCTGGCCGATGATGCGATAGCCGGCGCGCAGCAGGCGCGAGATTTCGGCGGTGATTGGATAAGGGGTCACGATCAGCGCGCCCCAACCGCCGCGTTCGACGGAGATGGCGCTAGTGAGTTCGATCCCGCGCAATCGCAGCAATTGGGCCAGCGGCCAGAGGACCGCCGCCTCCGCCAGGCGAACCGGATCGAGCGTCGGATGAGGAAGGACCCAGCTTTGCCAGCGACGTTTCAGCAGGTCGATTTCGCACATTCCCCAGCGATCGTCGAGGATCCAGTTTCTCTCGCCAAGCGAGTAGATGTCCACCAGATCATCGCTTTGTCGCACGCTGGCGGCGGCAGGGGAAAGGGAGTGAGTGACCTCGGCCAGATCAAAGGGCCGAATCTCGCCGCGCGTGGGGGCCATTGGCGGCTGCGAGACTGAAGCGAATGGATTGAGGAAGAACTGGATCTGCTCGTCAAGCGCAGCGAACGAGTTGGCCACGCTCACCGCCGAGCCGTGGATCGAGAAGCCATGTGTTATCGGAACCTTCAACGAAATCTCCGTCGCGGTTGGTGGAGATATCGGCAAGAAAGAAGAGCCCGCTGCACATTGCTCGGAGCTTCCAACGATAGAAGCTCTCAGCCTTGCAGATCGCTTTGGCCAATGAGGGTAAATCCCTTTCGCATGAGCAATTGTGCGGAGAGGACGGGATCATCGACGTAAAGCGCCAATGCCGGCCCGTGCGGTCCGGTCAGAAATGGATAGACGTAATGGATATTGATTTCAGCCGCCAGCAGCGCCGAGCAGATGGCGATCAGCGGGTGGGCGGTTCGCTTGGGGATCTGGACGGCCAGAAGATCGATTTCACCAAAGGGAAAGCCGGCTTGTGAAAGGGTCTGGCGTGCGGAATCGGGTCTGGCGCAAACGAGACGAACCAGCGCCGAATCGGCCGACTCCTCGATCGATAGCGCCCGGACGGAATGGTTGCCGGACTCAAGGGCGCTGAGAAGGGCCTGAAGGCGTCCGACGCGGTTTTCGAGAAAGATGGTGAACTGGCGCACGCGCGCCGGCTCGAAGCCGGCGCCCCGTTCGGTCTGTGGAGGAAGCACACTCTCCATGAATGTCATTTGTCATTTGTCACCCGACATTTGTAAAGGACTTTGGATGTTTTTCGCAAGCGGCAAATGACCCATGACGACAAACCAAGGAAAGGGGCCCGCCGGTGAGGCGGGCCCCGAATTTCTGCTCTGCACTAATCGACAAGCCGGCTTACTGGTTCTTGTCGGTCGGCAGCAGGACGCTGTCGTTGGCGGTGTAGGGAGAGCCAATCAAGTCCTGGTTGTTGGTCGTCACTGTGGTCCAGGTCGGGCCACCACGGGTGTAGATGTTGTCACGGCTGGTGCCGCAGAACGGGTTGTTCTGGAATTCGACGTGACCGTCGCCATACAACACATTCTGGCCATCTTGGCCGTGATTGTTGCTGTTGCCCTCGCGCATCGACGAACCGGAACTGCTGGTGTTCGGCGCCAAGACGTTGTCGTTGCCGTTTCCGGACGTGCCGGGATTGATGTCAGCAGCGACGGCAAACGTGGGCTCCAGACCCTGCACCATCTTATAGCCGCTCCCCAGCGCGGTGCTGTCCGGGTAGGGATTGGCATAGGAATAGCTCAGGTTGTTCTGGATGTTGGTGAAATTGATCTGATTGAGGGCGGTATTGGTGCCGCCGCCATACTGATCAGCCGTCTGATTGGCGCTGGGGCAGACCATGACCGAGGAGGTAATGTCCTCGGTGCGCAGCAGGAGGTACAACGCCTGTGGAACGTTGTTGACCATGCTAGCGCCGCCAGCGGCTTCGTAGGTGGTGGCGCCGGACGCAAACGGATCAGTGTATCCTCCCGAGACCGCCGTGGACGCACCGGTTCCCACATATCCCTGCACACCGATGTTGTGGAGGTCCATCTGTCCCTCACCGGAGTAGGCCGTTCGGGGATAGGGCCCCTTGTTATCGTTGGAATAGAGAAGAATGGCCTGGCCGATCTGGCGGAGGTTGCTGGAACACTTGACGCGGTTGGCCGTTTCACGGGCGCGGTTCAAGCTGGGCAGCAGAATCGAGATCAGCAGAGCGATGATCCCGATGACCACCAGCAATTCGACGAGGGTGAATCCTCTCGCCCCAACGGGGGCGGAGCCCTTCGTCTTACATAAACGCTTCATACGAAGCTCCTTTCGGACTGCGTCACATTCAAACACGCATCGGGAGCGATCGTACGGAAATATAGATATGAGTGCCGTATCGTACTCCCTGAGGAGACGACCCCTTCGATCACTGATGCATCAATGGAGTGTGACATGGGTAAAAAACGCGCCGGCGAACGTCGCCGGACGCTTGATATCTATTGGTTTATACTTCGAAATTCCGCCATGAGTTTGAGCAAAACAAATACCAATGCTCGATTTAACGGCGAGCAACAGTCAGTTTAACGATATCGAAGCGGTCAGGTCAAGTAAAATGCCCGGCGCTGACAAGGGCGAGCAATTTAATGCCAACTTGTTTCAAACGCGGCATTTATAGCCGAATGCGTCCGGGCATCAATCGGCATCGAAGAAGGCTCGGAGGCGATTAGTGCAAATTACCGACTTGCCTGGGGGATCAACAGGTCGGTGCATCGGGACCAGAGCGGTGCCGGCGGCCCTTCCGCTGGTAGGCGCGGAGGCGTTCAATCACCAATTCCGGGAGCAAGCCGCGAAGCTGATGGATATCGCCTCCGAGGGAGACCACCTGTCGGATCAGGCTGCTGCTGGTCAGGGCGTAATGGTCGCCAGTCATGATGAAAACCGTTTCCACCCCCCCTACCGCCCGGTTGGCCAGCGCCAGTTGGAATTCATGTCGAAGGTCTGACACATCTCGGATGCCGCGGAGAATCGCGGTGGCGTTGCACTGTTTGACGAAATCAACGGTCAGACCGGTGTATCTCTCAACGCTCACGCCCGGGACGGCTTTCAGCAGGGTCCGGATCATGGTGACACGCTCGGTGAGCGGAAAAAGCTCGCTCTTTTCCGGATTGATGCCGACGGCGACGATGAGCTGGTCAAAAAGCTTCACGCCGCGGCGGATCACGTCAATGTGGCCATTGGTGATGGGATCGAACTGGCCCGGGAAGACGGCGATGGATCGTCGGGACATTGGACTGGCAATCATAACATGGGGAAACCAGAAATCCGAAACCAGAATGACGAATCAAGCCCGAAACCTGAATGACTGAAGCGGGCTTCGTTTCGGATTTCTGGTTTCGGATTTGATTCGGTATTCTGGTTTCGCACTTTCGGATTTCCGCGCCCCGTTTTACTTCCGCGGTACAGCGTCGTAACGTGTCAGTCGTGCTCCACCGGCGCTCAAGCAGCAACGGGGTGGTCTACTATGCCTCGGCTATATTGGAGGCCATCGGGGTTCGGCACGCTTTCAGCACGCGCATCGGGGGCATCAGTCCGCCGCCGTTCGATTCACTGAATCTGGGAAATCCGAGCGGCTGCGCGGTCCAGGATGACTACGATCGCATCTGGACAAATTACGCGCTCTTGTTGTCGTGTATCGGCTGTCCCACCGAGCCGCCGCTGCGCGTCCATCAGGTGCACGGCAATGCGGTGACGGAGGTTCAGACCGGCAAGAGCTTTGACACGGGATGCCAGGCCGATGCGCTGGTAAGCCGCGACAGTCACCGGGCGATTTCGGTGCGGACGGCGGATTGCGTGCCGATCCTGCTCGGCAGCGCCGACGGAAGCGTAGTGGCGGCCGTCCACGCCGGTTGGCGGGGAATCATCGCGGGAGTTATCCCGGCAACTGTGAAGCGGATGACGGCGGCCGCGGGGCAGCCGGCAACGACGTTCCGGGCGGCCATTGGGCCGTGCATTGGAATGGGGGCGTTTGAAGTCGCAGCGGATGTGCTGGCGGAATTTGAAAAGGTCTTTGCTCGCCAAATGGCCGGTGGGGAACCGCGCGAGAAGGCGCTTCCCTTCGGGTCGCGCCCAAACGGCGTCGATGGGAAGGGCAACGTTGACCTTGGCGCCGCGGCGCGGCTTCAACTGCTGAACTGCGGCATCGACGAGCGGCACCTCGATTCCGCCGATCGCTGCACAGCCACTCATCAAGATGAGTTCTTCTCCCACCGCCGGGATCATGGCGTCACCGGCCGGATGGCGGCCATTATTGCAGCCAACGGTTCGGAGCATGCCTGATGGCGACCCAGGCTCGTCAGATTCCCAGCCGAGGCTCAATGCGACTGCTGCTGCTGGCCGCGATCGCGCTGACCTTCGGGCGAATTCTTTCCAATGAGTTCGTCGATTGGGACGACGGCAAGTTGATCTATGACAACTCCAATATCACGCGGGGGACGCTTGACGGATTGGCCCGGCAGTGGAATTGGCGAGATCCGAATGCTTTTAATTTGTATGACCCGCTGGTTTACACGACCTGGTGGCTGCTGGCGCACGCGGCAAAGATTCAGACCCCCGACGCCCTGGGGGCGACGATCAATCCGCAGGTCTTTCATGCCGCCAATCTGATCGTGCACTGGCTGGCCGGGTGCGTGGTGCTGGAGATTCTGGCTCGGATCGGCATCGGCGGATGGCCCGCCGCGGCGGGTGCGCTGCTGTTTGCCGTCCATCCTCTGCAAACCGAAGCGGTCGCGTGGGCGACGGGGATGAAGGACCTGCTGGGCGGATTGTTCGCCTTTGCGGCGATCTGGCGGTATCTCGTCGCGGCGCAATCCGAGGGCGCGGCGCGACGGAACAATTACCTCGCCGCCAGTGCGCTCTGCTTGGCGGCGCTGCTGTCCAAGCCGTCGACCGTCGTTTTGCCGCTGATCGTCGTGAGCTTCGATGTGGTTCTGTATCGTCGGCCACTGCGGCGCAGCCTGCCGTGGATCGGACTCTGGCTGCTGATGGCCGCCGCGGCAACGGCTATCAACGCGTCCATTCAACCAGCCGGCGCGCGGCTAAATCCCTGGCCGCTTTGGAGCCGCCCGCTGATTGCCGGCGATGCCCTGAACTTTTATCTCTGCAAGCTGCTGCTGCCGGTCCATTTGAGCTTCGACTATGGCCGCACCCCGCTGGCGATGCTGAACGATCCATGGCTGCACCGCACGCTGTATTGGAGCTGGATGTTTCCCGCGATTGGCGCGCTATTCGTCTGGCGGCTGCGACGCCCGATGCTCGCGGTGGCGGCGCTGGTCTTTTTCCTCGGCGTGCTGCCGGTGCTCGGATTGGTCCCTTTCGCTTATCAATACTTTTCGACCGTGGCCGATCGCTATGTGTATGTGTCGATGCTCGGGACGGCAATGGCTGCGGCGTGGGCGCTGGCGCGCTTCGGCAACCGGGTCGTTTGGTGCGCCGCGGGCGGCGTTTTGGCGGTCCTGATGTCGCTGTCATTTCTCCAGGCGGGAATCTGGAAGGATACCGACACGCTTTACGCGCGTGCGCTGAGCCTCAATCCAACCAATGGCACGCATTACCTGTTTGTTGCAGAATATGAGGAAAAGGAAGCGGAGCTGGCGCTGCGGCGGAGGAGCCTGGCGATGACGCAGGGCAACGCCGAGAAGGCGCATGCCGAAGACGAGAATGCCCGGCGCTTCCTGCGGAAGGCCGTCGAATTCCGCCGGGAAGAGATCAAATATGATCCCAAGGATATTGAGGGACACGAGCAACTTTCGCTGGATTTGAAATTCCTGGGCGACGCGGGCCAGGCCCCTCGCTGAGTCAACATGCCGCTTTGAAGCCGATGGGCAAGCTTTCCATCACCCGCTCGAACGTCGAATCCAGCCCCGGCCGGCGTCTGATGTGGATTCGGCTCATCCTGCTGACGGCCGTTCTGCTGGTGTTTGGCCGCATCCTGAGCAACGACTTCGTGAACTGGGATGACAATCCGCTGATTTATTCCAACCCGAATATCGCCAGCCCAACGTTTGCGGGCCTGTTGCACCACTTGAACCCGAAGGACCCGAGCAATTCGGAGATGTACGACCCGCTGGTGTTCACGCTCTGGTGGTCGCTGGCCCACGTCGCTCGGACGGAGACTCCCGATTTTCTGGGCTCGAAGCTGAATCCGTACGTTTACCACGCGGCGAGTCTGCTGGTTCATTGGCTCAGCGCATGGGTGGTGCTGGAGATTCTGCGGCGACTGAAAATCGGCGACTGGGCCGCTCTCGCCGGCGCTTTGATCTTCGCAATCCACCCCATTCAGACCGAAGCGGTCGTTTGGGCAACGGCGATGAAAGACCTGCTCAGCGGCCTGCTGGCGCTGCTGGCGATCTGGCGATATATCGCCGCGCTTCAATCGCCCGATGGGCGCCGAAAGAGAAATTATCTGCTGGCGACAATCTGCTTCGCCGCCGCGCTGCTGTCCAAGCCTTCCACCGTGATCGTCCCGGCGATCGTCGCGGTGATTGACCGGATCATGTACGGCCGATCGTGGCGCGAAATCGGCAAATGGATCGGGCCGTGGCTTTTGCTCGCATTGGGCTGCGCGGCACTGACGATCTGGGTTCAACCGCCGCATAAGGTTTACGTCGGGCCGCCATGGGCGCGGCCGCTGATCGCGATGGATGCGCTGGCGTTTTATCTCTACAAGATTCTTCTGCCGATTCGATTGAGCTTTGACTACGGCCGGAACCCGACGGCGGTGCTGAGCGATCCGATGCTGCATCATCCGCTGTATTGGACGTGGATTTTCCCGCTGGCCGCGGCGGTTGTCCTCTGGCGAATCAGCCGGCCGGCGCTGACGGTCGCGGGGCTGATCTTCCTGCTCGGACTTTTGCCGGTCCTGGGGCTCAAGACTTTCGTGTTTCAGTATTACACGACCGTCGCGGATCGGTACGTTTACATCTCGATGCTCGGCGCGGCCCTGGCGGTGGGATGGTTGATGGACTGCTGCCGCAATCGCACCGTCATCGGTGGTTTCGTTGCCCTCGTCGCGGTGATGGGATCGCTTTCATTTGTCCAGGCGGGCCGGTGGAAGGACACCGAAACGCTTTATGATTTCGGACTGCGGTTGAACGAAACGCGCGGGCTTCATTATCTGATTTTCGGGGATTACAAGGATCATGTTGCCGAGGCGGCGGAATCGGTCAAGGACCAGCAAGCCTATTTCGAGCAGGCGGCGGATTTGTACAGGGAGGCGATCCGGCTCGAGCCGACGAACTCCAATGGCTACGACCGGCTGGCGCGGGACCTGCTTCGATTGAATCGGATTCCCGAGGCGATTGATGTGGTCCGGCAATGGATCGCCATCGAGCCGCAGGTCGACGAGAAACTGCGGGAAAAGCCGGGCAGCCTGGAGGCCCTGCTCGGCTCGCTTTATCTGAAGAATGGGCAATATCCCGAGGCTCTCGCCAGTCTCAAGCGATCGCTTCAGGTCCTGCCCGATGCGGATACGCAAAAGATGTTGGACACGGCCAGGCGACGCGCCGCTTCGCCTCACTGAGGAATCACCGCGGCGTGGAAAGCCTGCCGCTCGAGTTCGTAAAAATCATCCGAGGACGGACGGGTCGTGACGCCTGAGTCAACGTCTTGGTGCAGTATGATCCATTGTCCGGCGAAGAGTTCGAACAGGGTCTGGCCATGAACGGTTTTGGGGGATTCATCGTTCATGAAATCGCCGTCGTTGTCGGCCTCGCGGCGATTGTCGTGGGGCTCGGTGATGCGCGAAGCGCAGGAATATAGCAGCAAAATACGCGGTCGATCCGAGTCGGGCTGCCGCTGGTAGCTGACATCCCAGACGGTGAACTGACGCCGACGCCAATGGCCCTGGTCATCCTGAAAGACCAGGGGCCGGTTGTGCACGTACAGTGGAAACGCTTCGCTATCGCGTTGGAAATCCTTCAGGGCCAGGTGATCGTCGGCGGGGGTCGCCGGCGCCGCGGCGACGGTCGGCGCGGATGTGGCCGCGATGCGCGGATGATTTTGGGCCTGCGCTTCGCCGGCCTGGGCCAGCGCCGCGCCGCGGCGGGCGCGCTCAAGCAATTGGCGAATGTAGATGCTGTCGATCTGGCGATCCGCCACGGTATTCAGCACGAACCGGTATTGGGCGGCGGCGCCGGTGAAGTCTTCGTCCCCCATCAGCACGTCGCCGCGATTGGCGGCATCGTTCAGCGCTTGAAGATTGCGCATCTCCCAGGTATCCGAGAACAAGAGCGCGCAGGCGACGATGAAAAATACCACGCCGCCCACGATCAGCGCCCACCAGAGCGGCGAGGGAATCCCGCGGGGCAGCGCCGGGGCAAATACCCGGGGCGAGGGGCCAGGGGATTCCGGCTGGTCCGGCGAGGCGGCCGGGGCTTCTTCGGGGAAGGATTGCGGCTCTTGGTCTTGGGTCGAGGGTATATCGCTTAGGGCGCCGCAGACAGGGCAGAATTCGGTGAGGCCTGCGAATTCCTCCCCGATTTCAAAAATGGCCCCACACTCGGCGCACGATACGCGGATCAAGACACGATATCCGTTAAGCGGCGACTTCACACGCGGCGGCGGCCACATCGGCGGCGGCGGCGGCGAAAGGCCGAACCTCCCCATTCTTGCCATTGGAGAAAACCACCGTCTCCCATAGGTCGATGCTGTCGAGCTTGTAACGGTAATCGACCTCGACGCCCGTGCGCCGGACCAGGTCCTGCAACGGCAGATCGGGGCGCCAGCCCAGCTTCGTGCATAACGGACAGAGGAATTTCTCGACCATGGCGATAAAGCGATTGGTGGACTGAAAATGATTGACGATGACGATGCGCGCGCCGGGCTTGGCGACGCGCTGGGCCTCCCGGATCAGCAAATACGGATCGCTGACGACGCTGATGACATGGCTGATGAAGACGTGATCGAAGGCGTCGTCGCTGAAGGGAAGCTGAAGGGCGTTGGCCTGGAAAAGCAGGGCCGGGGCGAGGCGGCGATGCTCCAGCTTCTTGCGGCACTCTCGCAACATGCCGCCGGACAGATCGATGCCGATGACGCGGGCGTGGCGGGGATAATAATCGAGCGAAGCGCCGGTGCCGATGCCCAGGTCGAGCACGCGGTCGCCGGCTTTGATGCTCATGTGGGAGATCGCGCCGGCGATGCGGCGCCGGACCAGGCGTCCGAATGTCACGTCGTAGAACATCGAATGAAAATCGTAGATGCTGCGCGTGCTGGATTCTTGCATCGACACGATCCGGGCCTCCTTGCTTGAATCAACTTAGCGACTGCGAACGATTTTGCCAAGATCGAATGCCGGGTCAGGCTGAGATTGGGTGTAACGCTTTGGTCCGGGAACGATTGCCTATTGCCAATTGCCTATTGCGTCGTGCCTCCGCTCAATAGGCAATAGGCAATTGGCAATTGGAATTGCGGCAAACGGAGCCAACAACAAGCGTCATGCCCGCTGAAATCAATCAATTCGTTCCCAGCTTCGCCGCGGCCGCGGCGTCCAGGAGCCACAGGGCCTGGCCATCGGGGGGGTCGATCAACTGGATCGGCAAGTTTTGCGTGTCAGGCCCAAGCTCCAGAACTTGGTGGAGGCGATCGGCCTTGGCGGCGCCGGTGGCCATGACAATGATCTGCCTGGCGCGGTTGATGAACGGGGCCGTCATCGTGATCCGCCATACGCCGAGCTTTTCAACGAAATTCGCGACGCAGCGATGGTGCGTTTCCCTCAGCGCGGCCGTGTGCGGAAAAAGCGACGCGGTATGGCCATCGTCGCCCATGCCCAGAAGAATGACGTCCAATCCACCCTCGCCGAAGTGTTGCTTGAGAAGCTGGCCATATTCCATCGCGGCCTGATGGGGGTCGATCTCGCCGCGCATCCGGTGGATGTGATCGGGCAAGAGGGGCACTCGATCGAGCAGCGCTTCGCCGGCCATGCGGAAATTGCTGTCGGGATGCGTCGGCCCAACGCAACGCTCGTCGCCGAAATAGATCCGCCAGTTCTTCCAATCGATGCGCTTCAGATAAGGATCGCCGGCCAGAAGCTGGAACAGGGTTTTGGGCGTGCTCCCGCCGGAAAGGGCGATGGAAAAGCTGCCGCCAGTGGAGATGGCCTCATCGGCGAGATCGGCGATTCGCCGCGCGGCGGCAGCGGCGACGGCGCTTGCGTCGGCCACGACTTTAAAGGATCGGTTGGGCATGTTGGCGGGGATAGGGTACCCAAATGTCTCGGCGGGATGAACCCGGCTCGCAAACGAAACCGGCCAAATGGCGGAATATCCGCACCCTGAGGTGCAACTTGGAGCGTTCGGCTCCGCCTTATTATGGCGGAAGATCGATGAGACGACGCTGGATCATCATCGGCGTGGCGGCAGCGGGGATCATCTCCGCGGGGGCGGTGGTCCGCGGACTGCACAAGCCGGAGGCGGGGGCGGCGTTGCCGGACGATACTTATGTCGCCACCGTGCAGCGCCGCGATTTGAATCAGGAAGTCAACGCCCCCGGCACGGTTGCGTCCAATCTGGACGTGGAAATCCGTTGCCGCGCCAGCGGCGAAGTCATCGAATTGCCTTATGACATCGGCGATCGCGTCAAAAAAGGTGACGTGCTGATGAAGCTCGATCCGGCGGATGAACTGGTGGCGTTGCAGGCGGCGCGCGTCACCCTGGATCAGGACCACTCGAAGCTGGAGGTCGCCCGCAAAACTGTGCAGATGGCGGAACTGGACCTGGCGACCGGCACGGACAAAGCCGCGGCCGACGTGGAAGCCCAGAAGGTCAAGGACGCCAATATCCACAGAAAGGCGGATCGCCAGCGTGACCTCCTGGCGCAGAAGCTGGCGTCCCAGGAACAATATGAGGACGCCCAAACCGACGCGGTGCAGGCCGAGGATGATTTTCAGGCCGCCCTGGTCGCGCAGCGCCAACTCAAGAGTCAGGCCGTCGATCTGGACGTGAAGAAGGAGCAGGCCAAGCAGGCCGAGCAACAGGTGGAACTGGATCAGATCGCCCTGGACAACGCCAATCTGCAATTGGCCTACACCACGGTGACCGCGCCGCTGGACGGTGTTCTTTCCGATTTGGAGACGCAGAAAGGCTCGATGATTTCGTCGGCGATCAGCACCGTCGGGGGCACGACGGTGATGACCCTGTCGGATTTGTCGAGGATTTTCGTGCTGGCGTCGGTGGATGAAGCGGACGTGGGCGGGGTGCGGCTCGGGCAGAGCTGCCGGATCACCGCCGACGCCTTCCCGCGCCGGGACTTTTCCGGCGCCGTCGTGCGCATCGCCCCCCAGGGACAGAACACGCGTAATGTCGTCACCTTCGAGGTGAAAATCGAAGTGATCGACGATGACAAAGAACTGCTTCGCCCGGAGATGACCGCCAACGTTCAGATCCTCGAGGAGACGCGGCACGATGCGGTTTTGGCCCCGATGCTGTCGCTGTTCGACCGGGACGACAAAACCTACGTGACGATCGTCAAGGACAACAACGCACCCGAGGACCGGCTGGTGCAAGCCGGCATCGACGACGGGGACAACGCCGAAATCATTTCCGGCCTGAGCGCCGGCGAGAAAATCCTGGTCCATCACAACGACGCGGCGAGCAAATGGACGGGCCTGCGCGGCAAGAGCGCCGGCGCCGCCTCCAAACATTCCGCCGCCAAGAAGAAATCCGACGCCCACGCGAAAAGCGACGATTCCGCGGACGATTCCACCAAGAGCGGCAAGCAGAAGAAGGACAAGGATTCGTCCCACGACGCCGGGAAGCATTCATCCCGCAAAACGAAGGACGATTCCTCGCAGGACAGCCGGTAGCCGGGATTGAGGCCAGGCGATGCTTTTCCAGATGGTCATCAAGGTCGCGTTCAGAAGTTTACTGGCCAACAAGCTTCGCTCGGCGCTGTCGGTGCTGGGCGTGATCGTGGGGGTGGCGGCGGTGATCGCCATGCTGGCGATCGTCAACGGATTTCACCGCTGGGCGATGCAGCGAATCAAATCGTTCGGCGCCAACCAGTTGGTGATCGTGCCGGGTGGGCGCGGCAGCGGCGGCGTGATCAGCGGCACGCAGCAGAATCTCACGGTCCCCGACGCCCTGGCGCTGTGCGACCTCGCCAACGTCCAAGACGTCTCCCCCGTTTCAGAAGGAGATTTCCAGGCGAAATATCTCAACCGCAATGCCGTCGCCGATGTCTCCGGCGTGGCGCCGACTTTCCTTTTGATCGCCAATTACCAGATCGACCACGGCGTCATGTTCAGCGACGACGACGTGGACCGGACGGCTCACGTGGCGGTGCTGACGCCGCGGATGGCCGAGCAACTGTTCGGAAAGTCCGACCCGATCGGCAAATTCTTCAAGATCGGGAGTCTGAGCTTTCGCGCGGTGGGCCTGGTGAAAAATCGCGGCGGCTTCGAGGGGGATAACGAGATCTTCGTGCCCTACACCACGGCCATGCACGCGCTGCTCGGAAGGCCTTCGCTTAACTATGTTTTCGTTGAAGCCGAGGACGGCAGCGATCTGATCGCGGTCGAGCATGATCTGGTCGAGACCCTGCGCAACCGCCATAAAATCCTGCCCGGCGCACCCGACGACGTTCACGTGTTCAATCAGGCGCGGTTCATCGAAACGGTGAACCAGTGGAGCAAAACGGCGGCGATCCTGCTGGGATCGGTGGCGACGCTCTCCCTGCTCGTCGGCGGCGTGGGGATCATGAACATCATGCTCGCCAGCGTCACCGAGCGGACGCACGAGATCGGCGTGCGCAAGGCCGTCGGGGCGCGGGATTTCGACATCCTGTGCCAGTTTCTCATCGAGGCGGTCATCATCAGTTGCGGCGGCGGCGTCAGCGGCGTGGGGCTGGGGATCGGGACGGCCTGGCTGGTCGAGCATCTGACCGTCTTTCACACGGCCGTTCAGTTGTCCAGCGTGCTGCTGGCCCTGGGATTTGCCGCGGCCGTGGGAATATTCTTCGGATTCTACCCCGCCCGGCGGGCTTCCCGGCTCGATCCCATCGATGCCCTCCGCTATGAATGAAACTGCGCCCCGCCTTACACACTCGATACGCGCCTTCAATGCGCGACAAGCGCCCGAGCGTCAGGCATGATAGAGATGCCCATGCGCTCCTCCGCGCCTGGGCCGATCGAAGCCGTCGTGCCGCAGTTGATCAACTTGCCCGTGAGCCAGAGCGTGGTGGGCCGGCCCGGTTGGCTGTTTCGCAGAATCTCGGCGATGGCGGCGGCCTGGTCCTGCGGGTCGGCAAAATACCCGGTGCAGGGATAATCTCCATCCGCCCAACCGACGGCGGCAACCGATATCGTTTGCGGCACCTCCACGCCGGCGCGCTTCAGATTTTGCAGCGTTTGAACCGCGCCGCGCACCGAATCGCAAATCCAGGCGGTCGCGCCGGAATCGAGCGCCCAGACCCAATTCGACGCCGAACAGATGTCCACGCAAAAATCAGAGCAGTACCGCGAAGCCGCGCAGCGGATGGCCTCGGCGATGCTGGTTTTGGTTCGATCTTCGATCGCCAGGAAACGCCGATGACCGCCCAGCACCAGTTGGCGCGTCAAGTGAGTGGCGCCCAGCATCGCATCCAAAACCACGGCGTTGGTCGAATAGGCTCGCGCTTCCTGAGCGGCGGAGACGAAGGGGATGCCCCGGATCAAAAGATCGCGGACCAGCGCCTCCGGCGTCCGGTCGCCCAGATCGATTACGGCGGCGAATTGATTCAGAAAGCTCGGGCGAATCGAAGAAGTATCGGAGCAGATTTCCGCGCTGCCGCTCTGATCTCTGAGATGTTCCACGAGGGCTTGGTCCGTGCTGCCGTCCACGACGAGCAACCATGGTCCCGTTGCGTGGTCTTCGATTTCCGAACCTTTGACGAAGGTTCCACGTCCGACGCGTCGGTAGAGCAGTCCTTCAGCCGCCAGGTCGCTCAGGGCCTTGCTGAGGGTCTTGGCATTGACCTGAAATCGGCGGGCGAGTTCGCGTTCGCCGGGAAGTTTGCCGCTTAGTTCGCCTGAAGCCACCGCCTGGCGAATTTTTTCGCGCAATCGTTGGAATTTATAGCTCAATTCTGAAACTCGTGGTTGACGGCGCATGGCATCGTGCATGTGCAAGTCCTTGATAAATAAGCGGATAGGGATTCGTGGTTCCGCCGGTTTTTGACGTTTGGGATTCCGTGAGGCACCTCACATTCATCATCGGCAAAGGCCTGCTTTGGGGTGATCCAATTTTTTCACCTCCGATTGATGCGTGTTCATGATTTGCGCAAATGAATGCTGACGATTAAGATGAGCCCAGATGCGTCGAGCCATTGGTATCATTGTGTTAGCGTTGTTCTTGCCGGACGTATGCACGGCGGCGGAAAGCCGGATATCGGTCCCGCTGCGGAAGGGTTGTCTTACCGTCGCGCAATTGCAGGAGGCGCTGGAAGAGGATTTGCACCTCCCGCCAACTGCGATGGCTTTCCTTCCCACCATGAATGTTGCCGTGGACCTTCGGAGCATCAACGACTGGCTGCTGGTGCGAGGTCTTAACAGCGCGATGGGGGATGGATTTCACGCTGGGGTTACGGACCAGGGCCTGCTCGTCCGGTTTGACGCCGATAAACTGCCGCGGGATTGGAACCAATCCTGTGACGCCCTCGGCCGATTCACGGAGGTGGCCGCGCCCGAGGCGGTGGCAAGGCAAAATCGGCGATTTGGATTGCACTTGCCGCCGGTGGTCGATCCGCATAGGCCGCTGGTGATACTCATCCACGGCCTCGATGGAGATCGCGCTTGTTGCGAGGATCTGGCAAAACTGCTTAACGGCGACGGCTTCCAAACGGCATTTTTCGTATACCCGTCGGAGCGGCCGTTGGCCCAATCCGCCGACCTGTTCGCCCGCCCTATGCGGTTACTGCACGAGCAGTTCCCTTCCCTGCAAATCGATCTTGTCACCGAGAGCATGGGAGGCCTTGTCGCCCGAAAATACGTTGAAGGCCCCGAATATGCGGGGGGAGTGGATCATTTCATTATGATCGCCCCGCCGAACGCCGGTTCGACATGGACGCCGTTTTCGTTCTTGTTAAAGCTGCGTATGAACATCTGGAAATGGGGACACGACCCGGAATGGAGTCCGGCCTGGATGATCATGGAAGGGATTTGCCAGGCGGGGGATGACCTTCGCCCGGAATCGAAATTTCTAGCCGATCTGAATTCCCAGCCGCGCCGGGCCGGGGTGCGCTATACGATCATCGCGGGCGAGCGGCCCGTGCAATACCGCTTCGCGGCGGAATTGCTGGATGGGTCGGGCGAACTCATTGGCGAGGGCATCGCCCGGTGGTGGGGAGTTCGGCAACTGAAATCCGCCGCTAGTGACGAATCGCGCTGGTTGCTTGGCCAGGTGGGCGACGATGATGGACCGGTGAGTCTGTTCAGCACGCGCCTGGCGGGCGTGACGGATTTCAATGCCATGGCGGCGGATCATGTGGCGCTGTACGAGTGCATCGACGGCCAGCCGCCGGCGGCATGGCCGGTGGTTCGAGACCGCCTCAGCAAGTAGGTCCTCTGTCATGGCGGGTGAATTCGATCTCATCGATTGGATTCGAAGCAATCAGGCAACCTCGCCGCTGATTTCAACGGGTATTGGGGACGACCTGGCGGTGCTGAATTGGCCGACGAATGACCTGCTGCTGGTGGGCGTTGACCAGGTCATCGACGCCGTTCATTTCGATTCTTCGGTGCATTCCCCGGAGCAAATCGGCCGCAAGGCGATGAACCGCAATCTGTCGGATTGCGCCGCGATGGGCTGCTTGCCGGCCGCGGCTGTTGTCGCCGTGGCCCTGCCGAAGACCGCGTCGATCGAATACGCCAAGCGACTGTATGTCGGTTTGCGCGAAGCGGGGGATGCGTTTGAATGCCCGATCGTCGGAGGCGACACGGCGACCTGGGGCGGGAAGCTGGTGATCGGCGTGACGATCCTGGGGCGCAGCGGCGGCATCCGGCCCGTCACGCGGGGCGGAGCGCGCCCGGGCGATGAGATCTACGTCACCGGCCCGCTGGGCGGAAGCGTTCTTGGCCGACATCTTACCTTCGAGCCGCCTGTGGCGCTTGGCCGCAAATTGGCGGGCGCCGCGACGTCGATGATTGATCTCAGCGACGGCCTGTCGCGCGATTTGGCGCAGATATGCCGGGCGAGCGGAGTCGGGGCCGTCATCGAAGCGCAGCGGGTGCCGATCCATCCTGACGCGGTGGAGCTTTCCCGTCGCGACGGTGTTACCGCGCTGGACCATGCGCTGAATGATGGGGAGGATTACGAGCTGCTTTTGACCGGCCCCGCGGGGATCGGCGGCGCGATTCGGGTCGGCCGAATCACCCGGGAACCGGGAATTTATTTAATGGAAAACGGCGCCATGCGGCCGCTGGAGCCGCGCGGGTGGGAGCATGAACTCGGGCGCTAAGCATCAATGCGGGCAAGTTTTCCGTCCAGGAATTCCTGGAGGAATTGGGCGGCGGCCAGGGCGTCGAGCCGCCGCTTTTTTGCTTTTCGCGTGATCTTTTCGCCGCCGCGGCGACGGGCCGTCAAGTCCTGCTCGGCCTGGAAGCTGGAGAGGCGCTCGTCCACGAAAATCACCTTCTTGGCGGCGCGGGCGAAGAGCCGCTGGCCAAACTCGACGGCTTGCCGCGCCGCCGGGCCGCGCGTGCCGTCCATGTTCAGCGGTAATCCCACCACGATGCGCTGGACATCCTGGGCCTTGATGATTTCGAGAATTCGCTCAAGCGCCTGGGAGGCGGGAACTTGCAGGACATCGTAAGGCGTGGCCAGCTTGCCGCCGGCGTCGCTGAGGGCCAGGCCGGTGCGGCGTGCGCCCAAGTCTATCGCCAGCGTTCGCATAAGGTCATTGGAACTTGTCGCCGAATTTCTCTTTGACCTTCCCAACCAGTTCTTTGACGCGCTGGGCCTGATCCTTGGGGCAGATCAGCGTGGCATCGCGGGCATGGACGACAATCATGTCACTCAGACCGATGGTGGAAATCAGATGCTCGGGGTCGTGGCTGAAAATCACATTGTCGTCGGAGTCGAGAAACAGCCCGGTGCTGCAGCTCAGCGCGTTGTTATGCTCATCGACGGGGAGGATTTCCGCCAGCGCGGGCCACGATCCGATATCGGTCCAGTCCACCGGCATTTCGACAACGACGACGGAAGCGTGGCCCTTCTGCCGGCTGACCGGTTCCATCACGGCGTAGTCAACGCTGATTCTGGGCAATCGCGGATAGACTTCGCGAAGGACCGATTCCTGCTGGGGCGTCCCCCAGGCCTCGGCAATCTGCGTCAGCCCCTTGTGCGAGCCGGGCAGATGAATCGCCAGTTCGCTCAAGACCGTATCACAGCGCCAGACGAACATTCCGCTGTTCCAGTAGTATCGGCCGGATTCGACGAATCGGTCGGCCAGGGCCTTGTCCGGTTTTTCGTGAAAGCCCAGGACATGGTAGGCCCCCGGCACACCGAGGGCATCGCCACGATGAATGTAGCCAAGGCCGGTGTGGCCGTAGGTGGGCACAATGCCGAATGTGACGAGGGACTTGGGCCGATCGGCAGCGACCTGGAACGCCGATTTCACGCTCTGCTGAAATACGGCGACAGGCTCGATGACGTGATCGGCGGTGACGACGGCACAGACGGCGTCGGGATCGCGATGCTGCAGGACGGCGGCGGAAAATCCCACGGCGTTGGCGGTGTCGCGGCCCATCGGCTCGCCTAAAAGGTTTTCCTTGGGCAATTCCGGCAGATTTTCCAGCACTCCCGCGGCGTGAACCGCGCCGGTGCAAACGAAAATCCGCTCCGGCGGAAACAATCCGCCAAGACGTTCGTAACTCAGTTGCAGCAGACTCTTTCCGTTAACGACAGGAAGGATCTGCTTGGGCAGATTAGTTCGCGAGAGCGGCCAGAGCCGCGTCCCTGATCCCCCTGCCATGATCACGCCGTATTGCATTGATTCACCCGATGTTGGTCGATCAATTCATCGTCGTCATGTGGATTAAACCGGAATTATAGCAGGAAATCCCAATCGTCCTATAATCGGCGAGGAATCAAATGGCTTTGACGTGCAATATTGACGCTCGCGGGAAACGCGCCCGCCTCATCAGCGGCATCCTGCAACTCGCGGCGGCTGTCGGAGTTGCCGCGCTGTGGGGTTCCAGTTCGATCCTGGCATGGATATTGGCGTCGCTGCTGGGGATCGCGGGCGCGTTCGCGGTTTTCGAGGCCCGAGCCGGATGGTGCGCGCTCCGGGCAATGGGGATCAAAACGCGGATATGACCGTGCGCGTACGGCAAGAAAGCCGCTATTTTGTTCGGTGGCGGCGCGCGGGATGAAGAACACTTGCATCGTGAATCACCGGCGGCGGCAGCGGGCTGATGAGCGGCAAATTCCCAAGCCAAAATCGGGTCACGCCGTAGTAAACACCCTCTTCAATTTCGACGGGCGCCAACTTTTTGCCCTTGAGAGGCCCGTCCACGGCGCGGCCGTCGGCAGTCCAAGCGCTGCCGCTGTCTGAATCGGTCATCATCGCCTGCGGGAGCTTGCTGAAAGTTTTGGCGGCGAAGGCGGGGATCAGGTCCTCATCGACATGGCGATCAAAGGCGGCGAGCGATCCGGTGGCGGGGTCGCGAATCAGCACCACAAGCGGATTGGAAAAATTCGTCACGGCGGCGATGAGATCGGTGTCGAGCACCGCGGCCGGCATTGAGGCGCGGATCAAGGCGATCCTCGTCTGGGGGGAAAGTTGGGGGGAAAGATCGGTGGAATTCCTGGGCATCGGAAAATAGGGCAGGACTGCCCGCCGCGGCGCGACGCCGCCTTGTGCCGGCGGCGACAGAACCAACGTGCCCGGATGCAATGCAACCCAGCGACCCCAGGTGGTTTTGATCGTTGGAATTTCCGAAATGAATCCGGCGGGCGTTTGGCCGCTCATCGTCTTGCCGGTGACACCGTTGAGGAACTGCCCGACGCGGGAGTTGTACACCAGCAGCGCGTTGGCCGGCATGCAGACCACTTCCAATTCCTCGGCTCGAATGGATCGATCGACGCGCTGGGCGAAGGCGCAGTTGGCGAAGGGGGACCACATGAGGATCATCGGCTCCGGCTGATTGCCGCGCACCACCAGCGGCCGCGAATAGAGCGATGCGTATGGAAACGCCACCGCATCCGGGCCGTCGATCAGGCCCACGACCCAATCGTCATTGGCCATGAACGACGCCTGATCCGCCGTGACAAAGCTGGGCCGGCCATTGACGAGGAAGGCGTTTTGCGGATTTAGCGCGAAGCGATGGCCGAGCAGCGCCACGATCGGCGCCAGTCCGATCAGCCACCACGCCCGTCGCTTGCCGGCGATGATGACGCCGATCAGCGCGACGCAAAGGATCAGGGCGAGTGCAATCAACGGCCCCTGGAATCGACGGGACAGCAGGATGAGTTCAATTCCATGTGGATACTGGGCCCAGAACGGATCGATTCCAAAGGCGACGACGGCAGCCGGCATGGCGGCGCAAACCAATAGCAGAAGCGGGAGCAGCACGGCGTTACCATACCGATGGGGGGCGGAAACTAGAAATCCGAAATCGGACGACGGCCTCCGTGCCACCGCGGGGCCGGATTGGGATGCACCACAAAACTCAGCCGTGGCGGCTGAGGTAATGGCGCCCATCCCCGAAGGCCTTGGTGCGAAGGCTGGTCCAGCAATTTTTTGGAAGTCTTTGTGTTCGCGGTCATTAAGCACAGATGTGGATATTCCGATAGATTTTGGATTCTTTCCATTCCGCCGAAAGCAGGTGGCATTTTATGAAAATTCAGCAGCGTTGTTGGATGCGTGGTGCGTGGGATCCGAAGGATGGCTGGTCGCTGGGGCGCTCAGCCCAGCTTGTCCTTGCGTTCGGGACCGGACAGATTCTTTCCAACACGCAACTCATGGACGAGATCCGTAAAGCGCATCCCGCGGCGCAGGTGGTCGGTTGTTCCACCGCCGGCGAAATCTTCGGCAACTGCGTCAATGACGATTCGCTGGTGGTAACCGCCATGGCATTTCAGCAGACGCAAGTTCAGGTGGCGCAGACCAATTTCGGCGAATCGAGCAACAGTTTTGCCGCCGGCCAGATGCTTGCCTCCGAGCTTGCCGCCGAAGACTTGGTGCATGTCCTGGTGCTTTCCGACGGACTGAATGTCAACGGCAGCGAGTTGGTCAAAGGTTTGTCGGCGAAATTGACGGCGAAGGTCGCGGTGACAGGCGGGTTGTCCGGCGACGGGTCGAAGTTTCAGCGCACGCTGACCTACTGCAACGGAGCGCTGGGGGACCGAGTGGTGGTCGCGGTGGGGCTTTACGGCAGCCACTTGCGAGCCGGCTATGGATCGCTGGGCGGCTGGGACCCATTTGGCCCCGAACGGATCGTCACCCGTTCCGCCGGAAACGTGCTGTATGAACTCGACGGTGAATCCGCACTGGCATTGTATAAGCGTTACCTCGGCCCGTACGCCGCGGATCTGCCGGCAAGCGGATTGCGTTTCCCGCTGAGCATCAGAGCGTCGCTTTCCGAAACGCCGGTCGTTCGCACGATCCTGGCGATCGACGAGAATCAGCAGAGCATGACCTTCGCGGGAGACATTCCGCAAGGCTCGTACTCCCGGCTGATGCGATGCAGCTTCGATCGGCTGGTCAACGGCGCCACCACCGCGGCGACGCGAAGCCAGGAGGCCCTCGGCAGCGATTCAGCGGAGCTGGCGATTCTGATCAGTTGCGTCGGCCGCAAGCTCATTATGCAACAGCGAACGGAAGAGGAAGTCGACGCCGTCCGCGCGGTTCTGGGTAAGGACGCCGTCCTCACGGGGTTCTATTCTTACGGCGAAATCTCTCCATTCCACGCCAGCGCCAAATGTGAACTTCACAATCAGACGATGACCGTCACCGTTCTTTGCGAAGCGGCATAACGATGCACCCACTGCTTGCCAAACAATTGAGGCGGGCGGTCGGCGGCGCGGCCGGGAACGATCCGGCCTCGTTTCCACCGCCGTGGGACCGATTCCTCGCCCTGGTGGACGAAGCCTACGTCGCCTTCGGCGTCGATCGCGATATCGTGGAACGATCGATGCAGTTGGCGTCGGAGGAATTGGAAGATCGCAACCGCCAGCTTCTGCTGAAGAACCAGGAGCTTCTAAAAGTGGAGCACGATCTTCGCAAATCGCACGAGGAGTTGGAGAGACGTGTGACGGAGCGAACGGCGGCGATGCGGGCGATGGTGGAACAGGCCAAAGCCGCCAGCCGAGCCAAATCCGAGTTCCTCGCCAACATGAGCCACGAGATTCGTACGCCGATGTCCGCCATTCTCGGTTATGCGGACATGCTGCTGGACAACGGACAGTTCACCAGCGAGCAGATGGAATGGGTTCAGACGATTCGGCATGAGGGAGAACATCTCCTGACAATCCTCAACGACATCCTCGACCTTTCCAAGATCGAAGCCAACAAGCTTCAAATCGAGTTGATTCCGTGCAACCCGTGCCAGATCGTCAATGAAGCCGTTTCGCTGATGCGCGTGCGGGCCCGGGAGAAGAACCTGCATTGCGAAATCAATTATCTCGGTCCGATTCCGCAGACGATCAAGTCCGATCCAACTCGGCTGCGGCAAATCCTGTTGAACCTGATCGGCAACTCCGTCAAATTCACGGAGAGGGGCGGCATTCAGATCGCCGTCAGCATGGACACCGAATCTCCCACCGAACCGCGGCTGCGGATCGATGTCATCGACAGCGGGATTGGATTGACGGCTGCGCAGCTCGAAGGCCTTTTCCAGCCTTTCGCACAAGGGGATAGTTCCACCACGCGGCGATTCGGGGGAACCGGCCTGGGACTCTCGATCTGCAAGCGATTGGCGCAAATGCTGGGCGGAGACATCAAGGTGCAGAGCCGGCCCGGATTCGGCAGCCGATTCATCGTCACCGTCGGAGTCGGAGATTTGCAGGGAGTGTCGATGGCCGTGAATCCCCAGGAAGCGACCGGCCAATCCCACTTCACCGCGGCGCCTGCGGCGGAAAATGCATCGCCATCCGATGCAAGATCGTCCAAGGGATCACGATTGAAGGGGCGAATACTCCTGGGCGAAGATGGCATCCACAACCAGCGAGTCATTCGTTATTTCCTGGAATCCGCGGGATTGGAAGTGGCGGTGGCAGACAACGGCCGGTCCGCCTGCGAAGAGGCGCTGCGCGCCAAAAACGACGGGAAGCCATATGACGTCATCCTCATGGACATGCAGATGCCGGAGCTGGATGGCTACGGCGCCACGGCGATGCTTCGCAACGAGGGATATGCCGGACCGATCATCGCGGTGACCGCCCACGCGATGGCCGGGGACCGGGAGAAATGCCTGGCGGCCGGGTGCAACGATCATCTGAGCAAGCCCGTCGATCGGGAACTGCTGCTGGCGGTTGTGAGCCATTATGTTGCGGCTGGCCGCGACGAACCGGCTGGCGCAAGGGTCGATGCCAAGCCAGCGGCCGAGGCCGCCCCGCCGCCCGTGGCATCCGGTTCCAACAACTTATCGATGGAGCTTGAGCCCATTCAGGCCGCTTGCATCAAGTTTCTGCCCACCTTTCTGGCGGACATCCCCAGGCAGACGGAGAAACTCATGTCCGCCGTGCGCGACGCCGACATTGCCCAACTCCGAAAGTTGCTCCACGATTTGAAGGGAACGTGCGGGTTGTTCGGCCTTCGGAAGGTCAGCGAGTTGGCCGCTCAATCCGAGATGCGGCTCATCGAAACCGCCGCGATCGATTCGACGGCCAGGGATATCGAGAACCTTTCACAGATGCTTCGCCAAGCCGCGAGCATTGATCCCGCCTGTTTTCCCGTGCGCGGCAATGGCGCGCCTGCGAGGATATCTCCCGCGACGGCGTAAGTTCAGTGGGTTGCGGCGGGCGGATTACCATCGGAAAACCTTCTGTTCACTCATCCATCGAGTCATGTTGCAACGAAACAAAGCCGGCTGGACGGAAGTCCAGCCGGCAGATATCACGAAGCAGAATCCTTCAGAATCAGAGCTTACGATGCCGACGGCTCATCAGACCCAAGCCGCCGAGGGCCAGCAGGCCCAGACTCATCGGCTCCGGAACCACCGCGACCTCTTCGATGGTGTAACCGACGAGGTTGGAGTCCTGACTGCTCACATCCCAGCCGAAATAGGTGGCTGAGCCGGTACCCAAATCCGTGGCGAGGCCCATATCCAGGTACAGATTGAACGGGCTGACGCTTTGCGAAGCGAGGAACGGATTGGGGCCTGTGACGGTCGGCGCCAAGCCGGCCCAGGTACCAGAAGCCGCCGCCACGCCCGCAGAAGCCGTGGCTGTCCCATCGCCATCGATGGCAGCGATCAATGTGCTGATCTGCGACGGGCTGGCCTCGGTTCCGCCCACCAGAACATCCAAGGCGTAGATTTCTTCGTCGCCCTCTGGATTGAATCCATTGACTTGGACATAACTGGTCGCGGCGGGGGTGACGGCCAAATAGCCGGGTTGGTAGTGGTTGTTGCCAGGTGTGGCCTTGACAGTCACCGTGCCTTCATTGGTGCCGTAGGTGGACGGCGGGGTGTTGGTCGAGACGAGCAGCGAGAGGATCGGCTGAGCCTTCTGGGTTACACCAGTGGTGACGTTAATCACCAAGACCGGCAAGGTGCCAACGAGATCGCCCTGCAGGGTGAATTTCTGGGCGATATAGCCGGATGCGGTAGTGGAGGTTCCGGACAGGGAGTTTGTCCAATAGCTCGATCCCGTGGGGTCAACCGCAGGCGAAAGAGTCACGGTCCCAACACCCACCGCGGTGTAGGCGAGGGAGTCGAAGAAATCAGTTGCAGTGCCATAGCTCGCCGTTGCGGCACCATACTCCGCGATGGTATTGACGCCAGCCGTCGTGGTTGCGCCTACAGCTCCGTTGCCCTGGAAGATAGCGAAGTGATCTCCAACGTCTCCGGCGGTGGTGCTTGTGGGAGATGTGTCGCCTTGGGTGATGTTACCCCACGAGGGAACAAAGCCGGTGGTAGTTATGCCACCACCATTTGGAGCAGTGGCGCTGCTAAGCACCTGGCCACTTACATAGGTATTGGTGAGGTTGGGGCCGACCTCACTGGCGAAACCTGCTTGGGTTTGATTGAGTGAAATGCTATCTTGATAGTCGGGTGCCCCCGCGAAAGTTGAGCTGGGAGTACCGGTAGTTTGCGGAGCAAGCTTGCTGGCATTCAGATCGGTCGAGGGAACCTTGATGCTGAGGGTGGACAGACCGAGATAGCTGGGCTGGAGGATATCCGCCTTCGAGGAGCTTCCGGTTTTCTTACCGGCATCCACATTGCCGGCGCCGGTGACA
>Ga0187864_10000240_pt1 | contig 62350 bp, 59 predicted proteins | sample June2016WEW_11_4_FD_132985 | JGI IMG/M metagenome (GOLD analysis project Ga0187864, IMG submission 132985) | Peatland microbial communities from SPRUCE experiment site at the Marcell Experimental Forest, Minnesota, USA - June2016WEW_11_40 | ecosystem: Environmental > Terrestrial > Soil >...
GAGAAAATCGGCTGCCGAACCCAGGCCCGCCTGCTCGACCGCGGCCGCGATGTCAAACATGTTATAGCCCTCGGGGATGACGACGGTGCGCGCATAGACATCGCCGCGCACCAGGCGACGCCACACCTGCATCGCGCTGGCGGGTTGGTCGAACTTGTACTCGCCGGCCTTGAGGGTCTTCAATCCTTCGGCGTATTGCAGCATGAGAAATGCCGCCGAGCTGCGAATAACGCCTTCGCGCTGCAGATTTTGCGCGATGTGGCGCGTGCTCCAGCCCGGACGCAACAGCACGAACTTGGTCTCCGAAGGGTGCAAGGGCAGCAGGGCCGCCCAGGCAAACCACAGAACAAACGCCAGTACGACCGCCACCACGAGTTTGAAGAATGTTCGCACGGAATACAGCAGTTTAGATGATGAGCGGCATGTGTGCGCTGCTCGGCAAGACAAAGAGCGTAGCCGGGAGTCTCATCAGTTCGTTGACGAGGCGCTGAAGCTGGACTTTCGTCTGTTTTCCGTAGCTTAAGACCGCGCTTTGAAGGGGCACGGCTTCAGCCGTGCCGCTGTGAACGTGGAGGGTTGGGCTTCAGCCCCCGAGGGAATTCGCAGTTCGTGTCAACACCGAAGTCCCTCAGTGGCTAAAGCCACCATGATGATAGCCGCTTTACGGCACGGCTGAAGCCGTGCCCCTTCAAAGCGTGAGATCCTCATGAATAATCCAGCTGAAGCGCCGCATTATCCGGAGTCTCTGAGAATCCGTGATCATCCGTGTTCATCCTTGGCTACAGGGTCCCTGTTCTTTTGGAATTCCAGGAATGATTGCAGGATCAGCACCGCCGCCAGTTGGTCCACCACCCCCGCGCGGCGGTGAGTGCTCATGTCGGTTTCACGCAATAGGCGATTGGCCTCGACCGAAGTCAGCCGTTCGTCGAAGAGGTGGACGGGCAGCTTGAACTTGCGGCGCAATTCTTCGGCGAACACCTGCACCTTCTCCGCCTGGATGCCTTCGCTCCCGCTCATGCGCAGAGGCAGTCCCAACACCAGCTCAGCGATGTGGAATTGCTTGATCACGCGCCGCAAGTGGTCCAGATCGTTGCGTTTGTTGCTGCGGCGTAAAGTAGGCAGGCCCTGGGCCGTGACCCCCAGTTCGTCGCTCACCGCCAGGCCGATGTTGCGCGCGCCGAAATCCAGCGCCAGGATGCGGCGAGGTTGCTCAACTGGTTGCGCTGTCGTAAAAGTATTTCCCATCTTCGACCCAGCAAAAATATCATGTTCGGAATCTGAGGGTTATGCGAGTACCATAGGCGAAATGCCAGATAAGTTGCTGGACAATGTGGAGCCACAGCGCACCGGTAACGGCAATCCCGATGTGGATGCAAATGCGGCAAGCGGCCCCGCCCCGATTCCGCAGGTGTCGATCAATCGCTCCACGGTCGCCGAGCTGGAGCGCCGCCGCATTCTGCGCCTCCAGGCATCGGCGTTGCTTATCCTGGCGATCGCGGCCGTCCTGACCGTACTTTATGTTGCCAAGCTAATCCTGGTTGTCGTTCTGGTCTCGGTCCTGATCGCATTTGTCCTGGCGCCGCTGGTTGACCTGCTCACCAGGTTTGACATACCGAATGCCCTGGCATCGCTGATAGCCGTGCTGCTGCTGGTGATCGCCGGGGGCGCAGCCACCTATCTCTCTTATAGCCGCGCCATGGATTTCATGCAGGCGTTGCCGCAATACAAGGCCAGGATCCAGCAGATGACGGGGCGGATGCGCGCGGAAGCCGAAGAGATTGAGCAGACCCGTGAGACCATGTTGCCTTCCTCGGAAGAGGACAAGAAAACCGTAACCGTCCGGCAATCGAGCGACTGGACCGACTTGGTCAGCAGGAATGCCAGCTCGGTGTCGGAGATGGTGCTGACCGTCACCTTTGTACCGTTCTTGGTTTTCTTCATGCTGAGCTGGCAAGACCACGTGCGCTCCGCCTCGGTGATGCTGTTCAGCATGGAGAACCGGAATACCGCTTACGTCATGCTGGGTCTGATTGCGCGCATGATCCGGTCGTTCATCGTGGGCAACTTCATCATTGGCATCTTCCTGAGTGTGTGCAGCATCGCTGTGTTCGGAATGCTGGGCCTGCCCTATTTCTACTTCCTCGGGGTCATCAGCGGATTCCTAAGTCTGATTCCTTACCTCGGTGTTGTTTTCGCCATCATCCCGCCGCTCATCGCCGACCTGGGGCACCTGACAACGGCCACGTTCCTCATCGTGGTCGCCGCCGTCCTGGGGCTGCACTTGATCGCCATGAACGTGCTCTATCCCAAGGTCCTGGGCAAGCGCCTGCAACTGAACCCGCTGGCGGTCACCATCTCGCTGCTGTTCTGGGGATGGCTGTGGGGCGCGATGGGACTGATCCTGGCTGTCCCACTCATGGGCGCATTCAAGATCATCTGCGATCACATCGAGCGGCTGCAGCCCTACGGCGCCTGGCTGGGGGAATAGGGCGGCGGGATCTATCCGCCGGCGATGGCGCCGATGATGAGAAGAGGCTCCGCGCCCGACGCGACCGCGTCGGGCAGGGGCGCGTCCGGCGGCTCATGCGACAGATCCTCCTCGCAGGCGAAGAAGCGCAAGAACGGCCGGCGCTGCTGGGTGACGTGGTCGCGGATGGTGCCGCGCAGCATTGGGTAGCGGGCTTCGAGCGCGTCGAGGATCGAGCGCTGCGTGACTCGACCCTCGACCTCAAGTTCCACCTCGCTGCCCACGTGCGCCAGCGTCCGCAGATGTTGCGGCAGTATGACGCGGATCATGGCAGCGTCTGCACCTCGACCGAAAGCACTGCTGGAAGATCGCGCACAATGGGGGCCCAGTTGTCGCCGGCGTCAGCCGACGCGTACACCTGTCCGCCCGTGGTGCCGAAATACACGCCGCAGGAATCGAGCGAGTCCACGGCCATGGCGTCGCGCAATACGTTCACGTAGCAGTTGCTCTGCGGCAGGCCTTTGGTGAGCGCCTCCCACTCATTTCCGCCGGTGCGGCTGCGATACACGCGCAGCTTTCCCTCGGGCGGAAAATGTTCCCCGTCGCTCTTGATGGGGACAACGTAGATGGTCTCCGGCTCGTGCGCGTGAATGTCGATCACAAAGCCGAAGTCGGTGGGCAGATTGCCGCTGACCTCGTGCCACGAGTCGCCGGCGTCGTCGCTGCGCATCACGTCCCAGTGCTTCTGCATGAACAGCACGCCTGGGCGCGACGGGTGCATCGCGACGTGGTGAACGCAGTGGCCGATCTCAGCCGTCGGATCGGGGATGTATTGCGAACACAGTCCCTGGTTGATGGGCTTCCACGTTTTGCCGCCGTCGTCGGTACGGAAAGCGCCCGCGGCCGAAATAGCGATGTAAATCCGGCCAGGATTGCTGGGATCGAGAATGATGGTGTGCAGGCACATTCCACCGGCGCCCGGCTGCCACTTCGGTCCGGTGCCGTGGCCGCGCAGTCCGGGCAGTTCGTGCCAGCTCTTTCCTCCGTCGGTCGAGCGGAAAAGGGCGGCGTCCTCAACCCCGGCGTAAACCGTGTCGCGATCGCTGAGCGACGGCTCAAGATGCCAGACCCGCTTGAACTCCCACGGTTTCTGCGTGCCGTCGTACCATTGGTGGGTGGTGAGGGGTTTGCCGGTCTCCGGAGAACTGTCGTAAACAAATTTATTGCTTGCAGGCGGCGGCATCGCGCCAGGCTCGGGCGTTTTTTCGCCTCCGGGCGCCTCCCAGGTTTTGCCGCCGTCATTGGAGCGCTGGATGACCTGCCCGAACCAGCCGCTGGTCTGCGAGGCATACAGCCGGTTCGGGTCGACCGGCGATCCCTTGATGTGGTACAGCTCCCAGCCCGCGAAATGCGGACCGCTGACGTCCCAGCGTTCGCGCTTGCCGTCCGACTCTAATACAAATGCGCCCTTGCGTGTGCCAACCAAGACTCTAACTTTACTCATCCTCATTCCTTTCTGCCCCGCGCCGCGGGCGGTGCCATTGTATCGATGATTGAGCGGGCAAAAAGATCGACACGCCGGAGAAAAAATTATCGCGCTACAATGTTGGCGATGAAGATTGCGCTGGGATCGGACCACGCCGGATTCGAGTTGAAAGAGAAAATCAAGCAGAAGCTGTCCGCGCAGGGCGTTGCAGTTGACGATCGTGGCACCGACTCGACCGCCTCGTGCGACTATCCCGACTTCGCGCGCGCAGTAGCGGAAGAGGTCGCGGCGCGCGCGGCCGATCTCGGCATCCTGGTGTGCGGCACCGGGATTGGCATGTCGATCGCTGCCAACAAGGTTCCCGGAATCCGCGCGGCCAAAGTTGACACTGAGTTTGAAGCCGAGCGCTCGCGCGAACACAATGACGCCAATGTGCTGACGCTGGGCGCCTCCATCATCGACGAAGGCGCAGCTTTCAAGATCGTGGACAAATGGCTGGCCACGCCCTTTGCGGGCGGGCGGCACGAGCGGCGCGTGCAAAAGATCGCAGCCATCGAGCGCGAAGACGAGGGACGGGCGGCGAAGGCGTGATGCAGCGTTTTTCTTTTTGGCATTTGTTCTAAGTGGATTATGAAAGAGAGCGGCCGAAGGGGTTGCGGAAAAAGCCGTCTTGTGTTGTCACCCTGAGCGAGCGGCCGCTTTTGCCGCGAGTCGAAGGGCCCCTATATTCGCCCTAACTTCATCGATGCAATAGGGGTGTCTCGACTCGCGCGGCCAACTGCCGCCGCGCTCGTTCAGCAGGACAGAGTGTTCGGAGAGGGAAGGACGCAATCATGAAAGCAAATCCGATGGAACGGCCGCTGGCCGAAGTTGATCCGGAGATCGCGCAGGCGATTGAGAACGAAGAACGCCGTCAGCACGAAGGCCTGGAGCTGATCGCCTCGGAGAATTTTGTCAGCGAGGCCGTGCTGGAAGCGGCCGGCTCGGTCTTCACCAACAAGTACGCCGAAGGCTATCCCGGCAAACGCTATTACGGTGGATGCGAATTCACTGACGTGGTGGAGAACCTGGCACGCGACCGCGCCAAGCAGCTCTTCGGCGCCGAGCACGCCAACGTGCAGCCGCACTCCGGTTCCACCGCCAACATGGCCGCCTACGCCGCGGTGATCAAGCCTGGCGACACCGTTCTCGGATTGAACCTGGCGCATGGCGGGCATCTCTCGCACGGGCATCCTCTGAACTTTTCCGGCAAGACGTACAAGATCGTTCCCTACGGCGTGACCAAGGAAACGGAGGTCATCGACTACGACGATCTGGAGAAGATTGCTGAGCGCGAGCAGCCTAAGCTCATCATTGGCGGGGGCAGCGCCTATCCGCGGTTTATCGATTTTCCGCGCATGCGCCAAATTGCCGATAAAGTGGGAGCAATCTACCTGGTGGACATGGCGCACTTCGCCGGACTGGTTGCCGGAGGGGCGCATCCTTCGCCCGTGCCGCACGCGCAGATTGTTACCAGCACCACCCACAAGACGCTGCGCGGTCCGCGCGCCGGATTGATTCTGTCCAAAGCGGAATATGCCGCGCCGATCGATAAAGTTGTCTTCCCCGGAGTGCAAGGCGGCCCGCTGGTGCACATCATCGCCGCCAAAGCGGTGTGCTTCCACGAGGCAATGCAGCCCGGCTTCAAAGACTACGCGCGCCAGATTGTGGCCAACGCGAAGGTGCTGGCCCAAACCCTGGCCGACGAGGGCTTCCACATTATTTCCGGCGGCACCGACACGCACCTCATGTTGGTGGATGTCTTCGCCAAGGGCATGCTGGGCAGCGAAGCCGAGAACGCGCTGCATGAGGCCGGCATCACGGTCAACAAGAACGCCATCCCGTTCGACACCAACCCCCCAATGAAGCCGAGCGGCATCCGCATCGGGAGCCCTGCGCTTACCACGCGTGGGATGAAGGAACCCGAGATGCGGCAGGTCGGCAAGTGGATCTCGGAGGCGCTGCACAACCGCACCGACAAGAACGTGCTGTCGCGGATTCGTCGGGACGTGTTGGAACTGGCGGAAGCGTTCCCGCTGTACGCCTCGCGGCGGGCAAAACATGCGGAGGCGGTCAAGGCGTAAGGGGAATGAGGGTAGCGACGCTTCGGCGGTCCATTTGTCAATGCAGATCGGTCAGCCGGCTTCGGAGTCTGCGGAAAAAAGCCCGAACCGCAGATCCCTCGCGGGCTGAAGCCCGCTCGGGATGACAAAAATATGGAGGTTAGCGGCACGGCTGAAGCCGTGCCCTGATACAAGACGATTTAGGCTGCGCCTCAGAGCAGTTGGCACCGGATCGGAAACCTTATGAGACCACTTCCAATTCATTACCCCTAGTCCTGCTTCCCAAGTAGTCCAGCCCTGTCACTCCCCGCGGTTTACACTTGAGTTAGTGCGAATCGCCATCGACATCCGCCGCATTAACGAATTCGGAGTGGGGACCTACACCCGCAACGCCATCCGCACGCTCGCCCGTCTGGACCAGGAGAATGAATATTTCCTCATCGGCATTCCCGGAAAGCTTCCCGGGACGGAGGGATTGCCGGCGAATTTCAAGACCTTGCCGGCGCAACCGAACGAGTTCTCGCTCTCCAGCTACTTCGAACTGCATCGCCTGCTGAAGCGCTTCCACTGCAATCTGCTGCATGTGCCGCATCTGTTCTGGAAGCCGCAGGGCATTCCATGTCCCTACGTGGTCACGGTGCACGATCTGTTGGATCACCTCTACCGCGTGAATAGCCATTCCACGCTGAAACGAAGCCTGCATTTTGAGTTCACCAAGCGGGTGCTGCATCGCGCGGCGCGCATCTTCGCCGTCTCCAATTTCTCCAAGAAAGACACCGAGCGCCTGTTTCGGGTCCCCCCGGAGAAGATTGAGGTCATCTACAACGCCATCGACGAGCGTTTCCGCCTGGGACATGCCAGCGTGGCCGAGCGCGAGTTCATCGCCGAGCGCTACCAGGTGAACTATCCTTTTCTGCTCTACGCCGGCCGCATCAGTCCGCACAAGAACGTGGTGCGCATCATCGAGGCTTTTTCCGCGCTCAAGACCGAGTTGGCCAAGGAGAAGCAGTTTGAGGACCTGAAGCTGATCATCATTGGCGATGAAGTCTCCAAGCATCCCGACCTGCGTCGCGCGGTGGTGAAGGGACGGGTGCAGAACGATGTGCGCTTCCTCGGTTTCGTCCCCATCGACGTGCTGCGCATCTTCTACGATCAAGCAGAGATTTTCGTGTTTCCGTCGCTCTATGAAGGATTCGGGCTGCCGCCCCTGGAAGCCATGGCGCACGGCACCCCGGTGGTCACGAGCAACACCTCCTCCATTCCGGAAGTTGTGGGCAACGCCGCCGTCATGGTGAATCCGGAGAACGTGTTCGAAATCATGAAAGCGCTGCACCGCGTGCTGCTTGACCAGAGCGTCCGCGACAAGCTGAAGGCGCGCGGGATGCAGCAGTGCGAAAAGTTTTCCTGGGAAGCCAGCGTACGCCGCATGCTGCAGGTTTATAGCGAAGTGGCACGACCAGCCTAGCCGCTTCTCCCCGGTGTCACTAGAGCAATTCCGGAGTTCCTGCATCCGGGGGTGTGTGTCGGGTGGAGCACGCCAGCGCTGTGTGCATGCCGCGCTAGCGCTCGACCTTGCCGCGACCGGTGCGGCTTCCCGTACAATGCCTTGTTGCCACAGCGAGGCCTTAGGTGCGCGCAGTAGCTTTTTCGGCCTCGCCGATAGGAGCCACACCATGAGCCACATTCAAAGCCAAAGCAACGGCGCCATACGGCGCATCACCATCAACCGCCCGGAAAAGAAGAACGCGCTGACCGCCGAGATGTACGAGGCACTTGCCGACGAGTTGGAAAAGGCGGAGGCTGCCCCCGAGATCCGCGTCATGCTTTTGCACGGCGCCGGCGAGGCGTTCACCGCGGGCAACGACCTGGTCGACTTCCTGCAAAGGCCGTGGAAGGGACAAGACCTACCGCCCGCGGTCCGCTTTATCCGCGCGGTGGTGAACGCAAGAAAGCCGATTGTCGCCGCCGTACACGGGGCGACGGTGGGAATCGGCACCACCATCCTGCTGCACTGCGACCTGGTCTATGCCGCGGAGGACACCATGTTCCTGATGCCCTTCCTCAACCTCGGCATCGTCCCCGAAGCAGGTTCCACCGTGCTTTTGCCGCTGCTGGTCGGCCACCAGCGCGCCGCCGAATTGCTGATGCTGGCGGTACCGTTCACGGCGCAACGAGCTTATGAACTAGGCTTGGTGAACGCCGTCGTCCCTTTTGGGGAACTGCTCACCACCGCGGCGAATGCGGCGCAAAGGCTGGCGGAAAAACCTCCGACCGCGCTACGCGCCTGCAAGGAACTGCTGAGGCGCACCTACAAAGCGGAGGTAGATCGCGCTATCCAGGAAGAAGTGGCCGTCATCTCAGGGCGGCTGGATTCGCCAGAAAGCCGCGAAGCGCTCAACGCCTTTGCGGAAAAGCGGCAGCCTGACTTCAGCAAGTTCTGGTGAAAGCCATCCCGATGCACACTGGAGTCCTTTGCTCACCAGTCGGCTAGCACCTCCAACGTTGACCGCTTCGCACACGTAAAGGCTATGAAAAACGGGATATATGCGGACCAAGTCATTCAGAATTCCGTAACATTATTTTGAAACGCTTCAAAAATCATTTTTTTACATAGAGTTAGGTGTATTTTGATTTGGCTACCCGAATGCAATAAGCAGCCCAAATTGGGATTTGACGCCACCGAGGTGGGGTTTGGGTGTGCCAAGTTATTGTCCGCACAAAACGGTAGCGTTTCGTTTCCTGCCAACTCTGGGGGGGAGCTCCGTTCTGGCGGTACTTGCGCCGCTGTGCATCCTGGTCAGTAGAAACGAACCTGCATCAGGTAGTGGGATATCGCAGCTGCCGAGCTGCGGTATTGGTTGTCGAAATCGACACCGCACACTCACCACGTTGACCATCGGTGAGAAGGGGCGAACCGGTCAGGTTGACGCCATCCTTCAGACAGATCAGACAGAAAGGAAGAAAGTGTATGACGCGTTTGAATGCCATTGGTAGACGCGAGAAATTTCTCCGGATCGCGGCATTGGCAACTCTGTTCCTGCTACTGCCTTCCACTCTTCTTGCCCAGGCCACCATATCCACCGGAAACATTAATGGAACCGTAACCGATCCCAGCGGTGCGGCTGTGTCGGGCGCCAAGGTGACCATCACTCGAACCGATACCGGCGTCTCCACCGACGTGACCACCAACTCCAGCGGGTTCTACAACTCCGGTTCCATCGTCCCGGGCAAATACACGGTGCGGGTTGCGGCGAAAGGCTTTGCCGCCTCCGAAACCAAGGCGTTGGTGCAGATCGGCAACAACAGCGCGGTCAATTTCAAGTTGCATGTCGGTGCGGAAAGCACGACCGTAACCGTCGAGGCCTCTGCCATGGGAGTGAACACGGAACAGACGTCGGTGCAGGGGGTCCTAACCTCCACCCAGATTGAGAATCTGCCGGTCAACGGGCGTAACTTCCTCGATCTGGCGCAGCTTGAACCGGGTGTGCAGATTCAGGATGGAACCAACTTCGACCCGACCAAGATTGGCTATCAGTCCATTTCCATGGGCGGGCGTTTTGGCCGTACGGCCCGCATTCAGGTGGACGGCACGGACATTTCGGACGAAACCGTTGGTACGACCACGGGCAACATCGCGGCCAGCGCCATCCAAGAATTCCAGATCGCGCAGTCCACCATGGACCTTTCCAATGACCTGAGTTCCTCGGGCGTGGTCAACGTTTCCACCAAGTCGGGCACCAACACCATCCACGGCGAGGCCTTCGAATACTACCGTGACAGTAATGTCGATGCCTCTCTACCCAAGCCGGCGGGGTTCCCCGATCCCAACTATCACCGCAATCAATACGGTGGCAGTGTGGGCGGCGCTCTTATCAAAGACAAGCTGTTCTACTTCGCGGAAGGCGACGGGACCAACCAGAACCTGTTCGTGCCCGTCGAGTTTGCCGCCCCCTTCAACACTTTCTCCGGGGGCTTCAACTCGCCGTTCAGCAATCCGAACGCGCTCGGACGCCTGGACTTTGTGGCGCCCCACAACATCAAGCTGTTCTTCCGCTTCGACTATTCGCAGATTAAAGCGGAGGGCACATTCTTTTCCGATAGCCTGCAGGTGTATCAGTCGAAGAACTACACCCGCAATTACGTCGGTGGCGCCGATTTCACCACGGGCTCCTGGAGCCACAGCTTCCGCTTCAGCTACCTGAAGTTCCAGAACGAAATCGCCGACGCCGTCATCGGCAGCAGCCTGCCGCTGGCTAACTTCCCAGGCAATGGCCAATACGTTAACATCACCGCCTTAGGCGGGCCCTCCACTGGTCCCAACCTGCTGGCGCCGCAAAGCACGCCGCAAAGCGACAAGCAAGTTAAATATGATGGCTCGAAGACGCTGGGCCGGCACATCCTCCGTTACGGGGTGGATTTCAACCATATCCAAGGCGGCGGCTACGCCAAGTTCTTCTCCTTGGCTGCGCAAGTCACGACCAACCTCCTCCCGGGCGATGCTGCCTTCGCCGCCGCTGGTCCATATCCCGGTGGAGCGGGCAATCTTCTTAACTACCCGGTTGAAGAGGTAGTCATGGGTAACGGACTGGGCTTTTCTACTACACAACCTGCTTTCGGATTCCCAGCGGGAGGATTAGGGCCAGATAACCGCCTGGGGCTCTACGTAGCCGATACCTGGAAAATGTTTCCCAATTTCACCGTGAACCTCGGCCTGCGCTATGTTCGCGATACCGGACGCACCGACAGCGACTTGCCGGGTCTGTCGTTCCTCAACAATCTGCTTCCTAACTACCCCAACCTGGGCGCGCCAATCCCCAACCAGAACAAGAACTTCGGTCCGACCATGGGAATCGCCTGGGACCCGTGGAAGAGCGGCAACAACGTAATTCGCGCCGGCATCGGTCTGTATTACGAGAACGTGATCTTTAATAACATTCTCTTCGATCGTCCCCTGCGCCTACCCACCGGCGCATTTCTTCAGACTGCTGTGCCTTGCGTCTTCGGACCGCAGACCAATCCGTTCGGCGGCCTTCCGCAATTGCAACCCACCGCGGCAGAGTGCGGCACAAGTAGTCAGCCCATCACGATTGGTGCCGCGGGTTCCGCCATCGCCACGTTGCAGTCGCAGTACCAAGCGCTTTCGCCGTTCAGCCTTACCGCTCCCAACCCCGGTTACCTGCAGAACTTTGTCGGATCCACAAACTTCCCGGGTGGCCTGTTCGCCCCCAACTACAAAACCCCACGGTCCACGCAGATCAACGTCGGCTTCCAGCACCAGTTTGCACCTGGCGTTGTGGGCAGCGTGGACTATGTCCGCAATGTGACAACTGGATTGCTGTTGGACATAGACCAGAACCACACCGGCGACACGAGGTTCTTCTATAAGGGCAATGCCCAGGCTGCGATCGCAACCACCACGGCGTCGCTTGGTTGCTCGGGAGGCTACAGCTCAGCCGCGATCGATTGCGCCATTGCCAACGGCGCGACCATCGCAACCTTTGCCGGGAACGGCTTGGACTCCCAGGGCGATCTCGGCGGTCCGGGTAGCTGCCCGCCGGGAGGCTGCGCCTTTGGCGGACTGAACCCGCTTCAGCCCGCGATGCCTTTCCTGACTCCCTCTGGGATTTCGAAGTACAACGCCTTGCAGATGAAACTGACCTATCAGAAGAGCAACCCGTTCAAAGGCCTCAAAGGCTTGAATGCGCAGATCTCGTACTCCTACTCCTCCTTCAAGAACCCGGGCGGCGGTCCCGGGGAGACCGGCATACCGGGGGGGATCTCCAATAGCGATCAGGATTTCATTGTTCCTGCGCTGGACAACGCCAACCCGAACCGCTACTTCGGGCCTTCCCTGCTCGATCGCCCGCAGCAGTTCTCCTTCGGCGTTGTGGGGAGCCTGCCGTGGAACTTCCAGGTGTCCTTCATCGGCCACTTTGATTCGTCGTTGCCGCTACCCATCATCGTGACGGGAAGCGGAGCCGGGGCCATCTTCCAGACCGACTTCACGGGTGACGGAACCACCCAGGACCCGCTGCCGGGAACGCTCAATGGCGCATTCGGTCGCACGGTTCAGGCCAGTGGGCTCAATGCGTTGCTGCAGAGTTACAACTCCACCTACGGCAACCAGCCGACACCCGCCGGCAACGTGCTGGTCAGCAACGGCCTGTTCACCATCAACCAGCTACAGCAGCTCGGGGGAGTGGCCCCGTGCGTTCAGGGGATGGGCATCAACAGTCCGAATTGCACCCTGGCGGCCGCCCCCTCGGGACAGGTGAACATGGGTTCGCTGCGGACCTTCGACCTGAAACTGAACTGGACCTACAAGGTTGAGATGAAGAGCCATGTCATTCAGCTTCAGCCGGGCGTGGGCTTCTACAATGTATTCAACCTCGCCAACTTTGATCTGCCACCGAACACGTTAACGGGCGCCTTGACGAACAGCGCTGGCACCATCAACGGCACTACCGCTGCGGACCGCATCGTCAACCGCGTCGGGGCCGGCACCGGCGTGTTTAACCTGGGCGCGCCGCGCGCTATGGAGTTCGGCATGCGCATTTCGTTCTAAGTAAGTTCTTGCTTCGGCGGCTGACCAAAAGCCGTCGCGGCCTGGATAGCCACTCGCGTGAGCGGGTGGCTTTTTTCTTTGTTTTCGAAGAGGTTCGCGCTGGCCAAGAGTTACCGGCTTAGCTGCAACCCTGCTGAGCATTGGCGACTCTCAGGAACTATGATCCAGCACAGGTGTTCTTGGGTAGGGATGATGTGGGTGATACAATCGCCCGCGTCAGGGCACAACACGCACCTCGCGGATGGTATCTCTTCGCCAGGCAGGAGGGCTAACCGGTGAGAAGAACCGCAAGCATACGAACGAAAGGCTTAGTCCCATTGCTTTGTGGGCCGTACGCCTATGCGACACTCATGGTCAGAATCCGGGAACCGTTGCGACGATTGTCTCGTACATACACCATGGGTTTGTGTTCCGATTTCGAGCGGATTAGTCTGGAACGCCTGCGTATCGCACAGCCGGGGAGTTGAAACTCATGTTTCATCGCGCGCATTGGTTGCTGACCACCGCTTTGCTGCTTCTCATCGTTACACCTCAAACCCTTCACGCTCGGGATGGCGACCAGGTCCACTTTGGTAAAAGCATAACCGTAGGTGAGGACGAAAACGCAGGCGACCTGGTTTGCATCGGCTGCTCGATTCGAATGGAAGGCACCTGCGGAGATGTGGTTGCCGTGGGTGGAAGCATCATGGTGGATGGAAGGGTTAAGGGGGACGTAGTCGCACTGGGCGGAGGCGCCCTTTTGGGCGACAACGCGGCGGTCTCCGGTGACGTGGTCACGATCGGAGGCCATTTATCGCGCCATGCCAACGCGGTGGTGAAGGGCGATGTCAGTGAGCAGTCGGGCGCACTCGTTTTGCTGGGAATATTCCTGGTTCCGCTGCTGCCGTTGATCGTGATCGTGGCGCTGGTTGTCTGGCTGGTCAGGCGCAACCGCAGGCCGATGCCAGCCCCTGCCGCCTGGCAGCCCTAATCTCCACCCGCCCCAAAGCGGCTCGCGGATATAATGAAGCCACCTGCCGGGACCTGGAGTCGGCTCGCGTAATCTTGCATTCATGATTCGGAAACGGCAGATCGTGGGCTGTTCATGTTGCCGTTTACGCCTCCAACTCGTCCGCAAGAAAAACGAAACCGCACTCCCGCCCTCATCGCGCTCTCCATTTGTACCTTCTTTCTCTTTGCCGTTATTTTCGCGCAGGCCACCTTTAAGCTGACCTTCCTGCAGCCGGATACCAGCGAAGAGACGCTCATCTTTGCCGCGGTTTCGGCGCTGATTTTTCTGTTATTCGTCGCGCTCACGTTCGTCCTGCTGCGCACCCTGCTGCGGCTGTACGCGGAACGCAAGACCGGTGTACTCGGCTCCAAGTTTCGCAGCCGGATGGTTCTGGGAGCGTTGCTGCTTTCCCTGGGACCGGTAATTTTTCTGTTTCTGTTCTCCTACGGCCTGATCAATCGCTCCATCGAAAAATGGTTCTCCCGGCCGGTGGAGGAGGTGCAATACCGCACCAACGTCATCATTTCGTTGCTGACGGAATACGCCGCCACCAACGCCAAGGTTGAGGCGCAGCGCATTGCTTCGAACCCGGACGCGCAGAAGTCGTTCCAGACGGGAAATTTCAGCTTGGTGATGGATGAATTTCGGCGCAGTGAAATCACTCTGCAAGGCGGTTTCGCCTTTGCCGTCGTGGATGATCGTGCCGAGGCCAGCTTCCATGCTCCCGAAGCCTGGCCCCTGCTGCGCCACAACCTGCCGCTGAAGACGACCTTACCGGGTCAAGCAAAGTCGTTTGAGGTTCTCGGCCAAACCTATGTTCTGGGCCGGGCCCGGGTGGGACCGAACGGACAGATCCTGGTGGCCATGCCCTTGCCGGAAGATTATTCGGCCACGCTGCGTGACGTGGAACGCAGCCAGCAACAATACAGTGAGCTGCGCGTGCAGCGGCGGCGTTTGCGCCGCACCTATATGGGTTTTCTGTTGCTGCTTACGGTCGCTGTGCTCTTCGCCTCGACCTGGCTGGCTTTGTATATGTCGAAGATGGTGACCCGCCCCTTGGTCGCTCTGGCCGAAGCCACCCACGAAATTTCCCGCGGGCGCCTCGACTACCGGGTGGACGTGCAGGCGGGCAATGAAATCGGACAACTGGTGGAATCGTTTAACCATATGGCTGCCGACCTGGAAGCCAGCCGGGGAAACATTGAAGCCTCACGGCGCGACTTGGCCGACGTGAACGTGCAACTGGAGCAGCGTACCCGTCATATCGAGACCATTCTGGAGAGCGTTCCTTCCGCCGTGTTTTCGCTGGATGCCTCGCGCCACATTCTTCATTCCAACCGAGCGGCGCGGCGCTTACTCCGGCTCAACCAGGACTCGCCTGATTCCGGGCAAACCCTGCACGACCTGTTTCCGGCGGAAGCCGTGTCCGATCTCGAGCACCTGCTGCGCAAAGCCGACCGCATGGGAACCACAACCAGCCAGATGGAGATCGTCACCTCGCGCGTTAGCCTGAACGTTGCGGTGACCGTCGCCTCGCTCGATCCGCCCTTGCCCTCAACCGATGGCCACCGCCAGCGAATGGGATACGTGGTGGTGTTTGAGGACCTGACCGATCTGTTACGCGCGCAGAAGCAGACTGCCTGGCGTGAGGTAGCGCGCCGCATTGCGCACGAAATCAAGAACCCGCTCACTCCGATTGCCTTGTCGGCCGAGCGCATTCGCCGCCACCTCGAACGCGGAATGCCTCCGGATGCGGCCTCGCTCAACGTGATTCGGCAATGCTCGGAAACCATCGGCTCCTCGGTGGAAACGGTTCGTACCCTGGTGGATGAGTTCTCGGCTCTCGCCCGTTTTCCGGCGTCGCAGCCACAACCCTCCCACATCAACAGCATCGTCAATCAGGCGCTGGCCATGTTCGATGGCAGGCTCGATGGGATTCGAGTGGAGAGGTTCCTCGCGCCCGACTTGCCCCCGGTCCAGGCCGATCCCGACGCCATGAAGCGCGCCATCGCCAACCTGGTGGACAACGCCGCTGAAGCCATGCAGAACTCGTTGCTAAAGGAAATCCACATCTCCACTGCGCTCATTGGGGAGCGGGACTTGGTCGAAATCACGGTCGCCGACACCGGACATGGCGTCACTTCCGAGGTGAAGGAGAAACTTTTTCTACCCTATTTCTCTACCAAGAGGCGCGGGACGGGGCTCGGTCTCGCCATTGTCAGCCGCATTGTGGAAGATCATCGCGGGTCGATTCGCATGGAAGAGAATGCTCCGGTCGGAACCAGATTCATCGTAGAGTTGCCCTTGGCCCAGGACATGGCCGCGGCGGCTGGCCAGCAAAATGCAAACCATTTTGATCGTGGATGACGAGTCCCAAATCCGCAGCTCGCTGCAAGGCGTGCTGGAGGATGAGGGTTTCAAAACGCTACTGGCGGGCAGCGGCGAGGAGTGCATGGACACCCTTCGCCACAAGTCGGTGGATGTCGTGCTGCTCGATATCTGGCTGCCGGGCATTGACGGCCTGGAAACGCTGGAAAAGCTGGTCGAGCCCGAGGACCATCCCGAAATCATCATGATCTCGGGACATGGCAACATCGAGACCGCGGTGCGGGCCACCAAGCTGGGCGCCTTCGATTTTCTCGAAAAGCCGCTGTCCATCGAACGCACGTTGATCGTTCTGAAGAACGCCATCGAGGCCAAACGGTTGCGCAGCGAAAACCTGGAATACAAGAAACAGTTCCAGGTGCGAAGCGTCATTGTCGGCGACAGCATCCCCATGAAAGCGCTGCGCCAGCAGATCGCGCTGATGGCCCCCACCAACGGGCGCGTACTGATCTACGGCGAATCGGGCACTGGCAAGGAGCTGGCGGCGCATGCCATCCACGCGCAGAGTCTCCGCAAAGAGGCCATGTTCGTCGAGCTCAACTGCGCGGCGATTCCTGAAGATCTCATCGAGAGCGAGCTATTCGGACATCGCAAGGGCGCGTTCTCCGGCGCCGCTGCTGACAAAGAAGGCAAATTCCAGAAGGCCGACGGGGGAACGCTGTTCCTCGACGAGGTCGGCGATATGAGCCTCAAGACCCAGTCCAAGGTCCTGCGCACACTCGATGAAGGGCGTTTTGCGCCCGTCGGCGAGGAAGAACCGGTCACGGTGGATGCCCGCGTCATCGCGGCCACCAACAAGGACCTGGAAGAGGAAATCTCCAAAGGAAACTTTCGCGAAGATCTTTTCTACCGGCTGAACGTGATCCCGTTTTATGTGCCGCCGCTGCGCGAACGCAAAGAGGACATTCCACTGATCGCGCGCTATTTCCTGAAGGAGTTTTCCCAGACTTACGACCGCCGTCCGAAAGAGATCGCGAACGACGCCCTCGATGCCCTCATGCGCTATTCCTGGCCGGGCAACGTGCGCGAGCTGCGCAACCTGATTGAGCGCATCGTGATCATGAATCCAACCGTGATCAAGCTGGAGCGCAAGCATCTGCCCACCCTGGTTTACCGCGAGAGCGGCCGCCGCACTATGGGCGATTTCTCCAGCCTGCACCAGGCGCGCGCCGCCTACGAACGCGACTACATTCTGAAGAAGCTGGACGAGAACCATGGCAGTGTCAGCCGGACGGCCGAGGTGCTGGGACTGGAACGCAGCCACATGTATCGCAAGATGAAAGCGTTGGGAATTGCAGTGAAAGAGTAGGAGTCAGGGGCTAGGGGTTAGTGGTTAGTCGTTAGGGTTACCCGTTAGCGTTAAGGATTTATGAGTTAGTGAGGAGCCCTATTCGTAAGTTTGGATTTGGTTTGTATCAGGGCACGGCTTCAGACGTGCCGCAGCGAGGTCAAACAAAGGGCTGGGCTTCAGCCCCTGCTGTTTTGCAGCCTAAACTGTTTGCGTGAGAACTCGTTTGGGGTTGGCACGGTGGAAGGATTACGCAAAACCCAGCCCGAAGGGCGAAAGAGTTTAGCCCAGGGCGTTAGAAACTGTGTCGCGACCTCATATCGATTCGCCACAGCAGAATGAAGCGCGCAAAAAAAAGCCCCACAGGGGCGAAAGAGCTTAGCCCAGCGCTTCAGCGCTGGGTGAAGTAGAAAATAAGACTGAGTCCCGTAGGGACGGCAGAGTTGTCACTAGCTATCGGGAAAGTTCATAAATTGAATGACCGCTCCCGACGAAATCCGTTCTCGCTATGAAATTGCTCATGCTAACGACTTTTGAAAATACCTTCCGGGCTGTGGCCGGTGTTCAATCCTGGCTTGGACGCACGCGCCTCACTCTGGCCTGCATCGTCGCCTTCGCAATCGGCGCTTCCACGCTGGCTTTCGCACAAGACACATCGGCTGCGCAGGAAATACGGGCCGGCATCCTCGCCTACCAATTTTCCAACTACCAGGGCGCGGCGGAGCACTTCCAGGCTGCGCTCAAACGCGATCCGGCCTCCACCCAGGCGCGGGTGTTTCTGGCGAATTCCTACGCCCAGCAATACATTACCGGCGATGAATCGGCCGCCAATACCGAAATCGCAACCCAGGCAATCGGCGAGTTTAAGACCGTTCTCAAAGACGACCCAACCGATCAGCAGCGCTACCGCAGCACGGTCTCTATCGCTTCCTTGAGCCTCAACCTGAAGCGCTGGGATGACGCTCGCGAGTACTACATGAAGGCCATCGAGCTCAACCCCGATGACGCGCACAATTATTTTTCGATGGCGGTCATCGACTGGACCCTGGCCTACCCGCCACGCGTCAAGCTGCGCGACGAGATGCACTTGAGCGATAGCGAAATGATTAGCGACCCGGCGGCATGTGCTTCGTTGCGGACGCAGAGCCAGCATTACGTCGAGGATGGAATTCAACTGCTGGAGAAGGCGCTGCAGCTTAAGCCCGACGACGCCGATGCCATGGCCTACATGAATCTGCTGTACCGCGAACGCGCCGAATATGAGTGCGACCAACCGGACGCCCGCAAGGCTGACCTGAAAGCTGCCGATGAGTGGGTGGACAAAGCCATGGCCGCCAAGAAAGCCAAGTCCGAGAAAACGGCCGAGTCTCCGCATTGACGGCGGAGAATCGAACTCGCAGTTGATATGTCCGCTTCGCGGGTGGAATCATATTAGAAGCCATCAAGGCATCTCATGAATTGTTTTGTATCAGGGCACGGCTTTCAGCCGTGCCGCAACAGGCAAGCAACGAGTTGGGCTTCAGCCCCTGCGGGACCTGTTTTTGCAGGGGCTAAAGCCCTCATCTTTCTTGCGCTTCGTTCGGCACGACTAAAGTCGTGCCCTGATACGCCCCAGAACGGTTTCTCAGATGAGGATAGCCGCAAGGGTGGCCCGGCCAAACACATTCAGGTTGCGAGATAGCTTTCAACCTGGGGTGCCCCGTTCTAGCCCGGGTTTGGCTAGGGCGGGGCAGTTACCAAGACAGAATCCTGTGCCGTCCCCGGGGGGACTAGAATTCCTTCTTCTCGCTACCCACGGTTCAACCACCCCAACCAGCGCAACAGCGGCGCCGGTTGGGGACGGTGAAGCGGTGGGCTATCATCTTTCGCGCCCGAGGCGCTGGGGTTGTGCCGGTTTCGCCCAGCGTGCCGAGTCCCACATTGTGGGATGAAAGGCGCTTAACCCAAGCGCGGCAAAAAGACTTGCGCCGGCACCCCATTTGATGTCGCGTTCAAGCTGGAATCGCTAACCCACCAGTCCCGCTTCGCGGGACAGAATAAGAAAGCCTACCGCTTCAGCGGTGGGTGATGTAGTTAGACGATGCGAGTGCCCTGGGCACGGCACATCATGGAGCGGCGCCAATCGCCTCATTGCTCAGGATGACAGCCTTGACCTACAAGGGCTGAAGAGACTGTGTCGCAACCTCTGCCGTCCCTACGGGACTCTGTCTTATTTCCCACTTTACCCAGCGCTGAAGCGCTGGGCTAAACTCTTTCGCGCCTACGGCGCTTGTTTTCTGGCTGTTTGTTCCACCTGCGAAGTCGGGCCGAGGGTTGCGACACAGACTCTGAATGCTGACGGCTGAGAGCTGACAGCCTCCCCAATTCCTCATTCCCGTTTCGGGAAGGGGAGCAAAATGGAAGCGGCAAACCCTACTTTCGTGACTTGACCGCGTTGCCCAACATGTCCATACTTTGACTGCAGGGCAGGATCCGCCGCGCCTGGCGCTCCCTGCCCTTTCGTGTCTGCGGTAGGTTTGGTGCAGGTAGTGAAGACCTTCGAACTGCCAAACCGCGTTTCCCAAGGGATCCCCAACCCCTCTCTGGCATCCCCTAAACCTTTTCGGCTCAATATTTTGCCTGTAAACGTCCTGAATGCAATATTTTGCAAGGAATTTCTTAAGCCAACTCATTGTTTTCAATATTTTGCGGGGAACGGGGGGGAGGGGGGTGGAGCGGCGGCTAGGATGCCCCACCCCTCCTTGGCATCCCCTAAGCCTTTTCGGCTCAATATTTTGCCTGTAAACGTCCTGAATGCAATATTTTGCCGGGAATTTCTCGAGCCAACTCATTGTTTTCAATATTTTGCGGGGAACGGGGGGGAGGGGGGCGGAGCGGCGGCTAGGGTTAGGCCCAGTTGGTGGGGCACCTGTGGGGTTCCGGATGAAAATGCTTTAGCTCTCCGGATCGGGCTCTTCGTTCTGCCTGGCCCTGGACATGTTCTGCATCTGGGTGCGCCAGTCAGTCTCCTGCACAAAGTCGCGCGAATCGCGCCACCCGGCGCGCACCTTCACGAAGAGCTCCAAAAAAACTTTGGTGTTGAGCAGTCCCTGGATTTGCAACCGCGCTGCCGTTCCGATTTTCTTGAGCGTCGAGCCCTGCTTGCCGATCAGGATCGCCTTCTGCCCCTCCCGCTCGCAGTAAATGGTGGCCGCGATGCGCGTCAGTCTAGCGCCCTCTTCGTACTGGTCAATCAGCACCGTCGTCGCATAGGGCACTTCCTGCTCGGTTGCCAACAGCACCTGCTCGCGAATCAACTCCGCCACCAGGAACCGTTCCGGCTGATCGGTGATCTGGTCTTTGGGAAAATATCGCGGGCCTTCCGGAAGCGCCTTCATCACCGACGCCAGCAATGCGTCAAGACCTTCGCGCTTCATCGCCGAAATCGGAATGACCTCGGCGAAGTCGTGCCGCTCTTTATATTCAGCGATGAGCGGCAGCAGGCGCTGTTTGTCGAGCACATCGATCTTGTTCAGCAGCAGGAAGCAGGGCTGGCCGCTCTTCTTCACGATGTCGAGCACGAATTTGTCGCCGGCGCCGAACTTGGCGGTCGCGTCCGCGATCAGCAGCAGCAGATCGCAGCCTTCCAGCGCGTCATACACTTCCTTCATCATGCGCCGGTTCAGCGAGTTGATCGGCTTGTGAACTCCGGGAGTGTCCACCAGAACGATTTGTCCCGCCGGGCGTGGGTGCCCCACCCCAGCTTCTTTCGCTTGATTGGGTTTCTTGCCCTTTCGCTCGACGTTGATGATCCCCTGAATGCGGTTGCGGGTGGTTTGCGGCTTGCGAGTCACGATGGCGAGTTTTTCGCCGACCAGTGCATTCAGCAGGGTGGACTTTCCCGCGTTAGGGCGGCCGATGATGGAGACGAAGCCGGATCGAAATGCCATCAGCTTCGAACCTGGCTGGAGGCAGAACTGGTCTGCAGACTAACCCGCACGCGATCGATGCGGCGTTCGGTGGATTCCAACACTTCGAAGCGTAATCCGTTCTCCTCGAAGACTTCACCCGCCTTGGGAATGTGGCCGGCAAGTTCGCTTACCAGCCCGGCAATGGTGGTCGCCTCTTTTTCGTCGGGCCGCACGCCGAGCAATTTTTCCAGCAGGTCCACATCGGTGTTGCCGTTGAAGATGTACGAGGACTCGCTCTCTTTCACCACCTCGGACTTTTCGTGCTCGTCGCGGATCTCGCCAACGATCTCTTCCACCAGGTCCTCGATGGTGACCAGGCCCGCGACTCCGCCGTACTCGTCGATGACGATGGCCATGCGAATGTTGTCGCGCTGCATCTCGCGCATGAGTTCGCTGCCCAGCTTGGTTTCGGGGACAAAGTACACATCGGGCTTCATCAAGTCGCGCACTGTTTTGGTGCGCGCGTCCGTATCGAGGACCTGCAAGAGGTCCTTCGCATACACGATACCTTTGATATGGTCGATCTCGCTTTCATAGACCGGTATGCGCGAATAGGGATACTTCTTCACCAGCTCGGTGAATTCTTCGATGGTGGTGTTGATGGGGACCGCGACGATCTCGGGTCGGGGCGTCATCACCTCGCGCACCGTCTTGTCGCCAAATTCCACGACCGACTGGATAAGGTCGCGGTCGCCCTCCTCCAGAATGCCCTCTTCCTGACCGGCTTCGATCAGCGCGTCCACGGCCTCCGAGGGATGTTCGGGCTGCGGTCCCGGATGCTCCTTAGAGAGCGATGCGACCGACAAAGCAAAGCTGAGAATCAGGGTCACCGGCACGGCGAGATAAATGAGCGTCCGTAAAACCGGGACCCATCGCACCAGCCACTCACCTCTGGTGCGCACGAAAAATAGATACGGCAGCAAACGGTTGAAGATGACGATGATGAAGATGAGACTCACCGCCGCCTGCACCAGGTCGAGCACGACCCAGCGCTTTTCCATGAACAGCACGTAGCCGATGAGGACGCCAATGCTGGCCATGCACATCTGGGTCAGCACGGCCATCGAGAGCGCAGCCCGGTCGCGGCTCACGTGCAGCCTGGGCTCGACGTGATGTTCGTAGGCGTCTATGTTCTCCTGAAACTCCCGCCCTAGGAACTTCCCCATCTCCGCGTAAAGCCGGTCCACGTAAGACACCAGAGCCAGCAGCGCCATCAAGATCACCAGAAGGATGGATAACGGCAGGCTCATCGCCGGGACCCTCCGCGACTGCTGGAGCCGGCAGTCTTGCCGGATGGCTTTGGGCCACCGCGGCCCTCCTGGAGACTGGCATGGGTGCGCTCGATCAGTCCAACTGGCAAGCCGAGTTTGCGGCGCAGGCTGGTTTCGCGAGTTCGCATCTCACCATCGTCGGTTTCGTGGTCGTAACCGGCCAGATGCAGTAATCCGTGCAGGATAAGGACCTTCACTTCTGCTTCGGTGGAGTGGCCGAGTTCGGCGGCATTGGCCGCGGCAATCTCGGCTGAGATGGCAATGTCTCCGAGCACTCTGGGGCTGAGAGAGGGGAACGTCAGTACGTCGGTCGGTTCATCCTTGCCCCGATACTCGCGGTTGAGTTTCTGCATCTCCTCGCTGCAGGTGACGAAAATGACGACGTCACCGCGCAGTCCGACGGCGCGTTGCGCTTTTCCTGCAAACAGCGCCAGCGCGCGCTCGCGAACATCGGGGAGTTGGTGTACCAGGAGAAGCATCTTCTGCTCAAGTACAAATGGGAGGGCACGTTCAGCCCTCCCATATCATGGTAGCAAGAATTTACTCGGAAACGCGATTTTGTGCGGGCGGGGACGCTTCGGCCGAAGGTATCTCCGCCAGCGATGTTTCCCGCTCGACGCTGGTGGTAGGCGCCCGCCCATCGCTGCTGCGCGCGGTCGCGAAGCCGTTGCCGTTCTTGATTTCCAGCGACAGCGACAACTGTTCGTTGCGCCCTTTATAGTCGTCGTACGCCCGGATGATTCGCTGTACCAGGTGATGGCGCACCACATCGCCTTCATCGAAGTAGCAGAAGCGGATGCCTTCCACGTTGCGTAGGATCTCGATCGCCTCGACCATGCCGCTGCGGTTGGCGTTCGGCAGATCGATCTGGGTGATGTCGCCGGTGATCACCGCCTTGGAGTTGAAGCCGAGGCGGGTCACGAACATCTTCATCTGCTCCGACGTGGTGTTCTGCGCTTCATCCAGAATGACAAACGCATCGTTGAGCGTACGCCCGCGCATGAACGCGATAGGAGCAATCTCAATGATGTTCTTCTCCAGGTAGCGATCCACCTTGTCGGGTTCGAGCATGTCGTATAAGGCGTCATACAAAGGACGCAGGTAGGGATCGACTTTTTCCTGCAAGGTCCCCGGCAGGAAGCCCAGGCGCTCGCCGGCTTCGACGGCGGGCCGCGCCAGCACGATGCGATTCACGCGCTTCGACAGCAGCGCCGCGATCCCCATCGCCACCGCGAGATACGTCTTGCCTGTTCCGGCTGGGCCGACGCCGAACACCATGTCGCTGTTCTCGATGGCCTCGAGGTAGCGCCGCTGGTTAATGCTCTTGGGCTGCACGCTGCGCTTGCCAAACGACCGCTGTTTGCCGGCTTCGGCGAGTCCACGCAAGGTGGCCGTCGGGTCCGAGGTCAAGACACGAATCATGGCGCCCAGATCGCCGTTCACGAAAGTAAAACCATTGCGTAGCAGGTGCTGGTAGTCGGTAAATACCTGCTGCGCCCGGCCCACGTCGCCAGCCGCTCCCTCAATCTCGATGGAATCGGGCCGCATGGCGATGGCGACATTCAATCCATCTTCCAGCAGGCGCAGATTTTCGTCTCGGGTACCAAATAGGGTTTCGATGTTCGGGCTTATTTCGATGTTCTTCTTCATTTAGAGTCGGAAGTCAGCCTCCGTTTGTATCGCGACCCCAACTCCCGCCGTGGCGGGCGGATTGGAGCCTTGGGTTCCGAAAGCGGGATGGACCGGTGACGGACCAACCGCTTCGGTCTGACATCGGGATGCATGGCAATGCTGTGCAGTGGTAGGGATTGAGCCCGGAAGATTGCCCAAGCGAAAAACAACTCTCATTGGCCGCTAGCGTATCCCCGAATGGGGACAGAGTCAAATCAATAAAATGCAACTGGATGACGATCCGAATTCTCTCCTTTTAACCCAGCCAGGTATCCAGTTATTTAGATGGCGCCGGGAAGAAAAGGGAGCACCGTGCTGTAACTTGTATTATGGTCTGGTTCAGAATGATTCGTGGCACTTCGATAGGGTGTCAGAATGCAAGTTCGAAGAGGCAAGCCAACTCGCTCGCGGCAGTTGGCCCGCTTCGGGGTGGAGCTAAGCCGGTCAATGGCTAGACAACGGTTCCTATACAGGTTGCTCGTTTTGGGCGCGATGTTTTTGATCGCGACCGCTGTTTTCGCTGCTGCGGCCCAGGTCGAGCGAATCGGCACCTTGTCTGCGCCCCCGGCTTCTGAGGCGCTGAAGCAAGCGGTCGAAGAAAAGGGATACCGCATAACGCTCGACGGCGGTTGGATCGCGGAGTTCTGGTTTGCAAAACAGCTTAAAACCGCGGCGAAGGATGTGCCCGGCGCGCTCTATCCGGAGTTGGCGAACGCAGAATTCGTTGGCGTGGTCAACCTGCCCAAGGGCATGGCCGACTTTCGCGGACAGGCAATTCCTGCCGGCGTGTACAGCTTGCGTTATCAACTGCTGCCGCAGGACGGCAACCACCTGGGTGTCGCGCCTAATCCTGATTTCCTACTGGCCATTCCAGTCGCCAGCGATCCCAATCCCGAGCAGGGTTACCTTTACAAGAAGCTGGTTGCGCTGAGCGCCAAGGCCACTGGCACCAACCATCCGGCGGTAATTGCGCTGGATACAGCAGGCGATCCGAGTAGTGCCATGGCAGATAAGCAGGGAACGGTGGTGTTCACCGTGGCCGTTCCATCCTCGGGGGCGAGCGCAAGCGAGAAGCTTGGCATCGTGGTGAAAGGCACCGCCGGGCAGTAGGAAAAAGACCAGCGCTTCTTTCCAGAAAATAAATCTTCCTGGGACTGCTCTCGACCGCTGTTTTTCTCCCCGGTGGTGTTGCGGAGTGCATCACCGCGATGAAAATTGCAACAGCGCTCCTCGACCCTCTCCAAATGCAAGGTAACTCACTGGTTCTGCTTGCGATACCGAACAGCAGCGAGCGCTGAAGGTGGCATTCCACGGATTTCCAGTTGCAGAATGCAACGAAACACGTCGTTGAAGAATGCAACTCGGGCATAGAGGAGATTCGCAACAGGGCTGCGCAAGACAAACAATCGTCGCCAGTTGTACGCCCTCATCGCAGCAATTTTCCTCATTCGCTGGTTTGGTACGCCGAATGCTTTAAGAAAAGTGTCAAGCGCGATGCAACCAAGCGCTGGCAGAGCAAGAAGCCCTCGGATGCGAGGCAGGAGGCGGTTATGACAGTTCTTCTAGTTCTCATGATGTTCGCAATCTTCCTAACCATTGATTTCTTCTATTCGAAAGCGAAGCACCCCGTGCTTCAGGCAGCCCCGGCAAGGCGTAAACAAGACGCGGCAGCGCGGTTGAAGCCCAGCCTGGTGGGCGGCTTCTCCGTCCCCGACAATCTTCGCTATCACCCCGGACACACCTGGGCGTTGAGCGAGAGCCCGAACCTGGTGCGAATCGGCATCGACGACTTCGCCTCCAAGCTGACTGGCAAGGTCGAGCACATCGTGCTTCCGCAGCGTGGCCAGTGGATCCGTCAGGGACAAAAGGTATGGAGCATGGTGCGAAACGGCGTCAAAGTTGACATGGTTTCCCCGATCGAAGGCAGCGTGGCCGACATCAACGAAGCCGTGGTCAGCGATCCGGCACTGGCGATAAAGGACCCCTACGGCGAGGGCTGGCTCGTAACGGTGCACTCTCCCGATGCCAAGACCAACTTCCGCAATCTGCTGGGTGGCGCACTGGCGCGGTGGTGGACGGAAGAGTCCTCGATGCGGTTGCAGCGGGTCGTGCCTAGCGCGCTCGGCGCCTTGGCCCAGGACGGCGGAGTCGCCATCGACGATCTCGCCAGCACCATGCCGGACGAGCAATGGACCAAGATCACCCGCGAGTTCTTCCTGACATAGCTGCCCGGATAGAACCAACGCCCCGGAGGCACCTCCTGCTCCGGGGCGTTTTTCGTGCGTCTTGGGTTGACTGCAAGTTGTTCGGCCGGCTTCTACAACCAGCCCTTGGCGCGGGCGATGCGGGCGGCCTCGACCCGGTTGGCGGCGCCGAGTTTACTGATGGCTTCCGACAAATAATTGCGCACCGTGCCCTCCGACAAACTCAATTCCGTGGCGATGTCGGAGCTGGCTTTGCCTTCTCCGGCGAGGCGCAGTACCTGGCGCTCGCGCTCGGTGAGCGGGTCGACCTCGTCGGTCCAGGCCTCGGCGGCGAGTTGCGGATCGATGACGCGCAGTCCGCGATGCACCCGGCGCACCGCATCGGCGAGTTGTTCCGCGGGCATGTCTTTCAGGAGATAGCCGGAAGCTCCGGCTTCGAGGGCGCGGCGCAGGTATCCAGCGCGCGCGAACGTAGTCAGAATGATGACTCGCACTGGGACACCGCGACGCTTCAGTTCGGCTGCGACTTCCAACCCCGTCAGCGTGGGCATTTCGATATCGGTGATGAATACGTCGGGCCGGGTTTGCTGTACGATGCGCAGGGCTTCGTCGCCCGAGCCTGCGCGGGCGATGACCTCGATATCGTCTTCCATTTCGAGTAACGCGGCGAGCGCGCCCAGGACCATGGCCTGGTCTTCGGCGAGGACTACCCTGATTTTGTCGCGCTTGGCGGCGGGCATGTTCTCAGTTTCGCAGAACCGAGGCCATGGGCGCGAGAGGCAAATGAATCACCAGACGGGTGCCGGCGGCGGTCTGGCGCTGGAGCGAGCCGCCGATTGCCTCCAGCCGTTCGCGCATGCCGCGCAGGCCGTTGCCCTCCGGACCATCGGCGCCGCATCCGTTGTCGGCAATCTCTAGAGTGCAAAGCTGTTGGTCGCGTCCCAAGCGGACGCTGCAGGTTTGCGCCTGGGCGTGGCGCACCACGTTGGTCACGGCTTCACGAAGCGCCAGGGCAAGCACGGTTTCCTGCGCCGGGCTCAGCGGGACCTCCGCGGCTTCGCAGTCCACGGTGATGCCCGCGGTTTCGAGCGTCTGGCGGGCGCGCAGGAGTTCGGCGGCGAGTCCCTGGCCACGATATCCGCTGATGGCTTCGCGCACGTCGGCCAGCGCGGCGCGCGAAGTGTGCTCGACGTCCTGCATTTCCTGCTTGGCACGCTGCGGGTCGCGGTCCACCAGCTTGCGCGCCAGCTCCGCCTTCAGGGTTATGAGCGACAGCGTGTGGCCCAGCAGATCGTGCAGGTCGCGTGCAATGCGTTCGCGCTCGGCAACTTTGGCGAGATGTTCGATCTCGTCCTGCGCGAGTTGAAGTTTTTCTGCCGCACAGTGGCTGATCGCCGAGTAATGGCATCCGAATCCTACGATGGTAATCAACAGCAGCAGCGATCCCCAAGCGCCTATGGGCAGATGAAGCCGGTAGGCGTAGAAGGCGAGAACGGCGAACTGAAGAGCAATCAGCACGGACACTCTGCGCAGGTTGGGGTGGAAACCGCCCGCAGCCGCTGCGTAGACCAGAAATGCTGTGGCACCGCCGTTGAGTGGGATAAGGACTGCCGCCATGGCAGTCATGGCCAAGACGCATGTCAACCTGTACGGGTCGCGATGCGAGAACGCCTGCAGGTATATCAGGATGAAGACAAGTCCAAAAGAAGTATTTGCCACCCAACCCAGCGCACCAGTATGCCTTGACACCGGGTCCACGAAGAACCAGATCATGAAGGGGAGCCACAGGAGCGGCATCATGTGATGTTGGTCGTCGTTGGGATAAATCTTCCGCCAGATCGTGCGAAGGATAGCCATCGCCTGCTCCATGCCTATTGTTGTCTGGAATGGGTCTTGGGCACAACCGTGTACCAGATCACGGCCACGGCCGAAATCGCCACTCCCAGCCAAATCCATTGGCTATTGAAAGTAAGCGCCGTAAAGATAACCATGGCCACAGCCCAGAGAATCCATTGCGCAGTTTTGCTTTTCATAACCACGTTCCGATTCGCCTTCAGCGCCAAATTCGACAGCCTACATCAACTGGCCACTGGCAACTGACTACTGACTACTGCATTTTCATCCATACAACTTGCCTTCATCCCGCCAGTAGCCCCAAGCTGCCAATCCCAGGCAGATCAGGCTGAACGACAGCAGACCCTCGACGTGCTGCCAAGTGGAAGCCGGTACCATCCCCATGCCGACCACGTTCAGTGCAAGCTGGCTCATGTGGTAGGCAGGCAGCACGTTGGCGAACACTCGCAATTCGTGGGGCAGCATGAAGAGCGGGATCCACAGCCCGGAGCAGAACGACATCGGGAAATAGATCAGATTGACCACCGCCGGAGCGGAATTCGGTTTCGCGAAGTATCCGATCGCCAGTCCCATCGAACCGAAGGGGATCGAACCCGCGACCAGAATGCCAATCAAGCGAGCGGCCGTCGCCAGCGGCAGGCGCACGCCACCGAATGCGGTCCCAACGGCGAGCAGCAGAAGCATGATCACCGTACTGAACACGACCGCCGAGAAAAGCTTGGCAAAGAAATAGGCGGCAATCGGCATGGGCGAAGCGCGCTTCACTTGCAGCCAGCCCTGGCCGCGCTCGATCGCGAGGCTCACTCCGAAACCAAACAGCGAGACCGCCATCACGCCGAAGCATCCCATGGTTGCCAGCATGTAGACTGCAGTTTCATTGCGGTTTACAGGGTTTCCCGATCCCAGCACGATGCCGAACAGCACGTAAAACATCAGCGGAAATACGACCGTCGAAATCGCGTACACGGGAATGCGCACATTCTTCAGCAACTCGTACTTTGCTTCCTTGTAGAAGAGCGTGATGGTCCTCGCCGGCGAGCGGCGGGTCACGGCGAGCGTAGCGGGAAACGTGGTGGCAGCCATGTTAGTTCCTTTCCTTCGCGGCATCGGTGGTATGGTTCTGCGTCAGCGCCAGGAATGCCTCTTCCAGACCCGCATTGGTGACTTCCAGATCGCCCAGCCAGGAATCTCGCTGTAACAGTTCGCGCACCACGGGTTCGGCGGCGTTCACTTGCAGCTCAAAGGCGTTGCGGTCGGCCTTGACGCTGAGCACGCCCGTAATCTGGCGAACTTCTTCCAGCGACAGCCGGCTGGTGCAGCGAATCTGTTTGCCCATGGCGCGCGCCTTGATTTCAGCAGGCGTGCCTTCGGCCACAATCGTTCCCTTGTCAAGCACAAGAATGCGATCGGCCAGGGCATCGGCCTCGTTCAAGTAATGAGTGGTAAGCAGTACCGTCTTGCCACGCCCGATGAGGGTGCGAATTTGTGCCCACATCTGGCGGCGCGCTTCCACGTCGAGGCCAACCGTGGGCTCGTCCAGAAAAAGCAGGTCAGGATTGCCACAAAGAGCGATGCCAAACAGCACGCGCTGCTTCTGGCCGCCTGAAAGCTCTCCGTAGGGACGCTCCTTGATGTCTTCGATCCCCGCGATCTTCAGCGTTTCTGCGATGGGCAGAGGCGCGGGATAGTAGGACGAAAACAGGTCAATGTGTTCGCGTACTTTGAGCGTTTCGGGCACCCGCCCAACCTGAAGCATGGCGCCGACGCGAGTTTGCACGTGCCCCAGATGAGGATCGGATCCCAGCACCGAAACGCTACCCGAGTCGGGACGCGCCAGACCCAGCAGCATTCGCACCAGCGTGGTCTTGCCGGCGCCGTTGGGACCGAGCAGCGCCAGCAATTCGCCGGCGTGAATCTCGAGATTCAAATCGCGCAGCGCGACAACCGCTCCGTAGCTCTTCCTTAGATTGCGGCTCTTGGCCACACTGGCCGGCCGGAAGGCTGAGGTGCTGCGTGGCATTTCGGCTAAAGCGGTTGACATGGTTCGCTCCCATGGCGCCGTTTCATCACGCCACACTTGCGATCATCAGGTATGCGAAGCTCAGGCGGTAGTGTGGATTGTCAGCGAACGAGGGTGACAAATGTCATGGAGGCGGCTGTTCGCTTTTCGCTACTCGCTATTTCAGCGGGCGGCCATCGGCTATCAGCCATCAGCTCAAGGGGAAGGCGTAATAAATCCCAAGCGCTTAGGTTATGTTAAGATCAATCCATTGTGCCAACCGTTATAAGGTGGCTCGGATTCAGGGTCGTGATTTACCCGAATGATCATCGCCCGGCCCACATCCACGTCATAGGATCGGGTTGTGAGGCCGTGTTCCAACTGAATTGTCCGAAGGGCCCGGTGGCGTTACGAGAGAATTACGGGTTCTCGCGCCGGGACATCGCCCGCATCAAAGCGATGTTGGCAACTGGAGTGTCGGAATTGTGCTGAGATTGGGAGAGAATCCATGACCAGGCCTGATGAATTCCAGGCAGCGACTGAGCGCGCCAAGAGACGGCGCAAGCGCATCCCGTCGGCCATTACGGCCCACTACGACCCCAACCGTGGACGCGTCGTGGTTGGCCTCAGCTCGGACTTGGAGGTGACGTTTTTTCCTGGTTCGGTGCAGGGGCTGGAGAACGCCAAGGCTTCGCAACTCGAACCTATCGAGATTACGCCGTCTGGCTTTGGCCTTCATTTTCCGAAGCTGGATGCGGACGTTTACCTGCCAGCCTTGCTGGAAGGTGTCTTCGGTTCCAAGCGCTGGATGGCTGCCCAACTGGGCACACTCGGAGGAAGCTCCAAGAGCGTGGCCAAAGCCGCAGCTTCCCGGACCAATGGCCGGCTGGGAGGCAGGCCGAAGAAGATGGCCGTCAACCACAAACCTCGAGTCTAACCACACCAACGTCTTTCTTTTCAGTCAAGTTGCTCGTTGCCCGAATCAGGGCGCCATTCGCCGCCGCATCCAAAATAGTCCTCCGGGTGACCTTCGTCACATTTGCACGTGATAGCAATCACGGCTCGTCCCACACCCCAGAGGCGACACTTGGATGTAAGAGTGAGGGGCCGGAGCCGGAACGTCGTACCCTGCCTTATGCGACCGTCGGCCGAGGGGACAGAGGTCTGCCATGTTGCTTGCATACCGTCTAGTAAAGCTGATCGAGAGTCATTCCGATGGCTTGGCCCGCAGCCTGAGCGACCGTTATCGCCGGTGCAGAAAGTGCACGGCCTACGCTAACGTGCCCGAAAGTGACTTAACCGAAAAAGTGTATGAAGTGTATCGCCACCTGGGCGAGTGGCTGCTGAGCAAGACCGAGGCCGACATCGAACGCCGTTATCTCGAGGTCGGCGCGCAGCGCGCGGCACAAGGCGTGCCCATCAGCCAAGTCGTATGGATGATTTGCCTGGTCCGCGAGAACCTTTGGGACTACATGCAAAAACATGCCGAACTGGAGCACCCGGCAGAAATCTTTGGCGAGATGGAGCTGCTGGAAATGCTGGACAAGTTTTTTAGCCTCGCCATTTACTACGCCGCGCTGGGGCACGAGCGTGCCACCGCCGGCTACTCCGTGAAATCGGAAACGGTTTCGGCTTAGAAAAGGACCCCTGTCTATGTCGTGGACTGATCAATACCGCAGCAAGCTGGTTACGGCGCGCGAGGCAGTATCGTGCGTGGAGTCGGGCATGCGAGTGTATATCCACCCCGGCTGCGCCGAGCCCGAAGCCCTGGTCGAAGCCCTGATCGGACGCGCCCCTTTCGTAACGGACGTAGAGGTCATGCATCTGCTCACCATGGGTGCATCACCGTACTGCGTGCCCGAAATGGCGGCACACTTTCGCCACAACGCGCTGTTCGTTGGAGGCAACGTGCGCGAGGCGGTAAATGATGGCCGCGCCGATTACACGCCCATCTTCCTGGGCGAAGTGGAGGCCTTGTTTGAAAGCGGCGAGATGCCGATTGATGTCGCTTTCATTCAGGTGTCGCTGCCCGATTCCCACGGCTACTGCAGCTTTGGCGTGGGCGTGGATTGCACCCTGACCGCAGCCAAATGCGCCCATTATGTCGTTGCCCAGGTGAATGCCCAGATGCCTCGCACCTACGGCGACAGCTTCATTCACGTCAGCAAGATTGATGCCATCGTGGAGCTTTCGCGCCCGCTGTGCGAATTGAAGGTGCAACCCAGTTCGGAGCTGTTCCGGACGATTGGCACGCGGGTGGCGTCGTTGATTGAAGATGGCGCTGTCCTACAATGTGGGATTGGCGGCATCCCCGACGCGGTTCTGCCCAACCTGATGGACCGCAAGGACCTCGGCGTCCACACCGAGCTGCTTTCCGACAATATTATTCCGCTGATCGAGGCGGATGTGGTCAATGGGCAGCGCAAGAACGTGAAGCCGCGCAAGGTCATCGTCGGCTTCGTGCTGGGCACCAAAAAGCTGTTCGACTTCATCGACGAAAATCCCATCTTCGAGTTTCACCCCTCGGCCTACACCAACGATCCGTTCCGCATTGCGCAGAATGACCGCATGGTGGCCATCAACTCGGCCATCGAGGTGGATTTGACGGGGCAGGTGTGCGCCGAGTCGATCGGGTCGCAATTCTACAGCGGCTTTGGCGGGCAGCTTGATTTCGTCCGCGGAGCAGCGCGCTCGAAATACGGCAAGCCGATCATCGCGCTGCCGGCGACGGCCAAGCATGACACCGTATCGCGGATCGTGCCGCGGTTGGCCAACGGCGCGGGCGTTCTGACTACGCGCGCCGACGTGCACTACGTGGTCACGGAATATGGCGTCGCCTATCTGCATGGACGGACCGTCCGCCAGCGGGCTGAGTCGCTGATTCAGATTGCTCATCCCAAGTTTCATGACGAGCTTTACGACTATTGCGAGCGCCAGCGCTGGTTCCAGCGCAACGCGTACGCAGCGGAAGTGAGAGGGTAAGGAGTGCAATAATGTCATCGCAACCGCGCGGCAATGTGATCATCGATCTGGAAGAATGCAAAGGGTGTGGCCTGTGCGTGGACTCGTGCCCGCCCGACTGCCTGGTGCTGGCGCCGGAACTAAACAAGTACGGCGTGCACCCGGCGCAATACACCGGCGAGGATTGCACGGGCTGCGGAGCTTGTTTCTACTGCTGCCCTGAGCCGGGAGCCATCACGGTGGAGCGGTTGATTCCGGCCAAAGCCGCAACCGCGGCCGTTCCGAAAACCCAGGAGGTGACCCGTGAGGCAACTCTGTAAGGGCAATGTGGCCATTGTCAAAGGCGCGGTGCTGGCGGGCTGCCGGGCTTTTTATGGATATCCCATCACTCCCGCCAGCGAAATCGCGGAATACGCCGCCCTCCTGATACCGGAAGTCGGCGGCACCTTCTTGCAGGCGGAGAGTGAAATCTCGGCCATCAACATGGTGTATGGCGCATCGTCGGCGGGCATGCGGGTGATGAGCGCCTCGTCAGGCCCCGGACTAAGCCTGATGCAGGAAGGCATTTCCTACATCGCCGGCTCCGAGTTGCCATGCGTCCTGGTGGACGTGGTGCGCGGCGGACCGGGACTGGGCAACATTGCGCCCGAGCAGAGCGACTACCTCTGCATGGTGAAGGGGGGCGGCCACGGTTGCTATCGCAACCTCGTGCTCGCGCCGGCGTCGGTGCAGGAGATGTTCGACCTCACCGTGCTGGCCTTCGATCTCGCCGATCGCTACCGCAATCCAGTCGTCATCATGACCGACGGATTCGTAGGCCAGATGATGGAGCCGCTGGATATTAAGATGCGCAATATTGAACAGCCGGCAAAAGACTGGGCGGTTAAAGGCACCGCGGAGACAAGAAAGAACCTGATCACGTCGATCTTCCTCGAAACGGATGTGCTGGAGGCGCATGTTAACAAGCTGGAAGCCAAATACCAGCTGGCCCAGGAGCTCGAGACCCGCTGCGACGAATATCTGACGGAAGATGCCGACGTGTTGCTGGTCGGTTTCGGCATCGTTTCACGCGTGCTGCGCTCCACGGTGGACCAGTTGCGAGCCCAGGGACTAAAGGCAGGCCTGTTCCGCCCCATCACGCTGTGGCCCTCCCCGTCACGCGAACTCTGTAAAACGGCGCAGCACGTGAAGTCCGTAATGGTGGTGGAGCTGAACACCGGAATGATGGTGCAAGACGTGAAGCTGGCGCTCAACGGCAAGGTGCCAGTGGAGTTCTATGGACGTACCGGCGGCAATGTTCCCGCGGCGGAAGAAATTACCGCGCAGGTGTTTGCGCGCATGTCGGCCCTGGTTTAGGGTGTGCCCACGCTTGTCCGTCGCGGCGGACAGCTAGCTTGAGGAGGAGGCATTTGTGAACGGCTACGAAGTCATCCATGAGAAATCGCCAGCGTTCTACGATCGCTACTTACGTAAAGACGAACTTCAGCAGCAGACACATTACTGCCCGGGCTGCGGGCACGGCATCGTCCATAAGCTGATCGCCGAAGCGCTCACCGATCTTGGCCTGCAGGACCGCACCATCCTGGTAAGTCCGGTGGGCTGCTCGGTCTTCGCCTACTACTACTTTGACGTGGGCAATGTGCAGGTGGCCCACGGACGCGCGCCCGCGGCGGCGACCGCGCTGAAGCGTTCGCGTCCCGAGTCCATCGTGATTTCCTACCAGGGCGACGGCGACCTCGCGGCCATTGGCACCGCCGAAATTGTGCACGCCGCCAATCGTGGCGAGAACATTTGCGTATTCTTTGTCAACAATTCGGTGTATGGCATGACCGGCGGGCAGATGGCGCCGACATCGCTGATCGGCGAGGTAACCACCACTTCGCCCTGGGGACGCCGTGCCAGCAACGAAGGCTTGCCGCTGCATGTGTGCGAACTGCTGGCTGCGCTGGAGACGCCGACGTACATTGAACGGGTCGCACTGAACGACATGAAGAACATCATGAAGGCCAAGCGCGCGGTGAAGAAGGCCCTGCAGATCCAGAAGGACGGCGGCGGCTTCTCGCTGGTGGAGATCCTCTCGCCCTGCCCCACCATCATGAAGATGGATCCCGTGGTGGCGCGTAAATGGGTCGGCGAAACCCTGGTGAAAGCCTTCCCGCTTGGGGTATTCCGCGACCGCAAGCCGGAGTTGCCGCCCGGTCCGAAAATCCCGGTGAAGACCGTCGCCGAAGCGCTGGAGGTGGAGGAGAGCGCTCCGGAAATCGCATCCCCACGCCGCCATCACACCCGCGACCTGACGCTGAAGATTGCCGGCTTTGGCGGGCAGGGCATCCTGCTGATGGGACAGTTGCTGGCGGAAATGGCCCTGCGCGAGCACATGGAAGTAAGCTGGCTGCCGTCGTACGGTCCGGAGATGCGCAGCGGCAGCGCGCACTGTCACGTTTCGCTCTCGCACGAGCGCATCGGCTCGCCGCTTATCACGCAGCCCGAAGTGCTGATTGCGATGAACGAACTCTCGCTGCATAAGTTCGCAGCCAGCGTGGTTTCCGGTGGACTGATCCTTTACAACCATACCGAGCTGCCCGCGGGCTTCAGTGCGCCACAGGCGCGGGTGGTGTGCGTGCCGGCGTCGGAGATTGCCGACCGTTTGGGTTCGGCAAAGGTGGCCAATGTAGTCATGCTCGCGGCGCTGCTGGAGGAGACCGAGTGTTTGCCCGCCGAGTCAGCCATTTCAGTGCTCGAGACGGTGGTGAAGAATCCCAGGCTGCTTGAACTCAACCGCCAGGCCATGAAAGCCGGACGCGATTACGTGGACACGGAAATTGAAGTGGGCGCGGTATCGCAGCCCGACGGGTACTCGTACTAAAAAGGCAGAGCAGTTCCAGAGTGGCGTAGATCGGGTAGTGCGGCCCTTTAGCGGTGCGCGAGAACTGTGCCGTCCTGGCCTTTTCCTCACGACCGCTGGCAGGCAGTTGAATCTGAGCGCCCTCAAGGTCCAGGTCAGCCAAGTCATTCAGCATGACAGCAAGCTCATCGACTTAATCTTTCGGTTTACACCGAAGTAGGGGATTGGTGCGGATTTTCGGCCGCTGGAGGGTTGGTATGCGGTACGCCGGAATGCTACTAGTGTTGGCATGCGTGGTGACGCCATTGCTGGCACAGGAGAAAGCCGGAGAAGGCCCGACGAACGAGAAAGCGCAGAAGACGTATAAGGAAGCCCTTGAGTTTCTGCACAGACGCATGCCGGATGCCGCCCTCGAGAGCTTCAAGAAAGCGGATAAGCAGGACGGTGGGCACTGTGTGGCCTGCCAGAAGAACATGATCAAGTACGGGGTCGAGCTCGGCGAATGGAAGATGGCCGAAGCCGCCGCGGGAGAGATGGTGGCGGAGGCTCAGGGCGAAACGAGTGTGGCGCTCGCACACTATGACTTCGGGTTCGTGTTGTTGCAAGAGGCCATCAATAAGCACAAGGATGACCTATTCGCTCGTGCCCACGACGAGATGACCAAGGCGCTGGCGGTGGCCCCCAATTTCCCGGCTGCGATTTTTGTCGATGGCCGGGCGCTGGCCCACCTGAAGCAGGACGATGCGGCGAAAGCGCGGTTCGAGCAGTTTGTGAAGATGAAGCCGATAGATGATCCAGACCGGCAGCGTGCAGTGCGCTATATCAGCCAGCCCGAGCTGGCGCGGGCCAGAATGGCGCCCCCGTTCGCCGTAACCACCGCGGATGGACAACGGCTTTCGCTGGACGATTTGAAGGGGAAGGTCGTGCTGATCGACTTCTGGGCGACATGGTGCGCCCCTTGCCGCGAGGCCGTGCCGCACCTGGAGGCCATTGCAAAGAAGTTCCAGGGTCAGCCCCTGGTGGTACTGAGCGTGAGCCTCGACACCGATGAGCAGAAGTGGAAGGACTTTATCGCGAAAAACGAAATGACCTAGCTGCAATACCGCGACGGCGGCTTTAGTGGGCTGATGGCGAAGTTGTTCGCGGTGGATGCGATTCCGCACACCTTCACCGTTGACACGGATGGCGTGCTGCAGGATGAGCACATAGGCGACGCAGCCATCGAGGGCAAACTGAAGAAGCTGGTGGGCCGGGCACGCGAACTGCAAGCAGCGGAGAAGCCGGGGCAGTGAGCCGGAAGGAGGTTTCTATCGCTTCCTCCCCTTAAGTCCGGCCGAAGCAGAACGGTGTCAGGCAGAACTGCATTCCTCGTTTATCCACGCCAAAACTCAACGCGCCAACCCGATCAGAAAAGCAGCCAGAAGGACCAGCACCAGGACGACCCGCCAGCGCCTGCCTTCGGGCAGCGGGCCTCCGCCGGAGACGCGAGGCGGGACCCAGAAAAGGGCCACAACCGCCAGAACCAGCGCTGGCACGAACAGGAAAGCCAGTAAAGCGTATTGTGCCTTGCTCTGCGAAAACAGCCCGCCTTGGCGCAAAGGGGATGCCAAAGCACTGCCCAAAAACCAACATAATACCGCGCTGCCCAGTTCTGCGACTGCGCCAAGTATGCGTAATATTAGAGGCGTCATCGTAATCGATAGCAGTGTAACAGTTCGACTGAGCGTTACATGAGCCTGCGGCCCATCCATAGGAATGAAAATTAACCACGGAGATCACGGAGAAGACTCGATGGGAATGAAAACTCCGTGTCCTCTGTGCCCGAGCCTGCCCTGAGCGAAGCCGAAGGGTGGTGAATGATTTTCGACGGCGATATGCGGCTGATGCCTAGCGCGCCGCAGGTGGGCTCGGCGCCGCAACTCTCGTCAGCTTCCACGGTTTCAGCTTAGGCATGCCAGGAGGCATGGACATGGCGCTCATTTTGAGTTCGGCCGTGGTTTCGCTGGTCAGCCGCATGGTGAAGCGATCAGTCTCGTTGGTTTCCGGGTTCTTCGCGGTCAATAACAATCCGTCGTTATTCAGGGCCGCCTCTTGGATGACCTCGGTGACCTCAGTGTCACCTACGCTTTTGATTTCGCCCGCATCATTGAATTTGAGGTCATGCGCGCGGCGCAATGACCCGGAGAGCTGTTGGTCTTGCAGCGCCAACTGCACTGTCAGCCAGGGACGCTCCTCAAAAGTTCCAATCCAGGTGCCAGCGTAACCCGCCAGCGGTGACTTTTTCACGGGCATGTTCGGTGCCGTCGGCCGCGACGAGGTCTGCGACCAGCCGGCACTACTGAGCGCAAGCACTATCATGATTGGAATCGCAAGACGCTTCATTCGGTATTCCCGCTACGGATTGTACTCTCAGCTTGCATCCAGCGATGGCGCCGTGAACGGCCAACCGGCATCGACGTTATCGCAATGCTGGCAATTGGGCAGGCGAGCCATTGGCGTCGTAGCAGCAGCGCTAAGTGGTATTGAAAAAGGGGAACGGGGAGCACGTTCCCCTCTACTGACGAGTGGCGTCGCGGCAGGAACCAACCCCGCCGCATCTACAACCAAATCTCAGCCCCTTATTCCCCGACTGCGGGGATCAAAGTGTGACGATCGCCTTTGAAGAGCCGAGCCGGAGCGGCTTGCCGGGCGCGTTCTTCCTGATGGCAGTTCCAGCACAGCGGCCGCATGTGCTGCAGCGTCGCTTGTAGCTCGTCGAGATGCATGTGGCGCAACTCGAAGAGTTTGTGCTGCTCATTGAGAAGCGCCAGCCGGCTCCGTCTCCAATCCGATGGAGACAGGCTGCGCTCGCAAATTGCGCAACTCTTGCCTTCATACCATTTGCTCAGAAGCCGATTCACGTTCTCCGGAGAAGGATTGATTTGCGCCAGGCATTCCTGGCCGCAATCGCCCTTTTCCGGCCAGCGCGAGCATGACTTCAGCCGCGAATGCTCCTTGCCGCGCAGGGCGGTCCAGAACGCGTATTCATGGTCGACTTCGATGTCCACCGGCTGCCCCGAGTCCGGGCAAAGGGCCGACTGCCGGCCGCGGTTTTGGTAGTAACTTTGAAGACTTAGCGCCACCGGCAGACCGGTGACAAGAACTGCGCCAACGAAGAATAGAACGATGGGAAATAAAGCGAAAGTCAACATCACTCACCTGCGGCAAGGAACGGGTCCGACAAGATATTTGTAAGCCGCCTTATCACCAGGATTCAGTGACGCAGCGCACAAGCGCATGTGACGGATCGAAAATTGGGCGGCGCGGTCCGTTGCACATTCCGGTCCTCCTCGCAGGATAATCGGCTTGCAAAAAAAGGCGATTCTCGAGTAGACGGCAAGCAGAGCTGACAACTGAGAACCGGCAACGGACAACTGAAATGCAGAAGGCCGGCGCGCGGCCGGCCTTCGCTGGGGAAAACAGGAAGCTACTTCTTGGGGGCGATTGCGTCCTTCGCGGCCTTGGCCACGCGGAACTTCACCACGACCTTGGCAGGGATCTTGATCGCTTCGCCGGTTTGCGGATTGCGGCCCATGCGCGCCTTGCGATTCGACTTCACTAAACGGCCCAGACCCGGTACCACGAATACGCCGTTCTTCTTGGTCTCTTTGATTGCCACTTCCGCGAGCGACTCGAGAAATGCGGCAGCCTGTTTGTTGTTCAACTCGTGCTTCTCGGCCATGTGACGGACCAACTGGGTCTTGGTCATGCCTGTTGCCATTAGTAATCCTCCTTGAAATTTGAGCAGTAAAAATGCTCAAGTTGAGCGTATCTTACACCAACCTCATTCGCGTGGGAAACATTTTCGCCATATTTTATGCGGTTTTTCCACAGGTCGTGCTCGCAAAGCCACTGCCCATGCGGGTCCGGTGAACCCACGCTTTGGTGAAGGTGCCATAATGGGAGATTGGGGCCGATGAGCTGGCCCGTGGAGTACCACCTTTGAGCTGCGCCATTTGCAGTGACCGCAAGGAAAAACGCTTCTGCCTCGCAGTCCATGGACGCATCTGCCCGCAATGCTGTGGTGAACAGCGTGAGCTCACGCTCGACTGTCCCTCCGAGTGCCCTTACCTGCAACAAGCGCGCCAGCACCAGAAGCCGCGACAACTGGAAGACGCGCCGCCCGAGGAAGTATTTCCCAGGATCGAACTCTCCGACGAATTTCTCCACGATCGCGAGCCGGTAATTTCGGGGATTCTGCAGACGATTGGCAGGCTTTCCCGCAGTGACCGCAGCTTGACTGACCGGGAAGTGATTGCAGCTCTGGCCAACCTGGCCACGAGCTACCAGACCCTGATCGGCTCGGGCCTGGTGTATGAGCAAGTGCCGCCAAGCCTTGCGCAGCAGGCGCTCATCGAAGCGGTGCGTCAACTGCTGGACGAATTTCGCCAACTGGAGCGAGAGCACCTCGGACACACCACGCTGAAGGATGCCGAGGTGTTGAAGGTGCTGGTGCTGGTGTTGCGGTTGGCGCACATCCGCACTTCCGGGCGACCGCGCTCGCGTGGATTTCTGGATTTCCTGCACCAACAGTTCCACCAGGCGCAATCCTCACTCGCCGCCGCCGACGAGCCCGGCAGCCGGATCATCCTGCCGTGAAGGCAAGGCGACCCTTTACCATCACTGCCGCCGCTTGCACCACATTTCCTGTTTGAACTGCGCGGCTGATACTATCGGTTTTCTTTGCGTATGCACCTCGCTCACGGGACCATTCTATTTTTTGCGGCCCTCCTCGCGGGCGCCATCAATTCGGTGGCCGGCGGCGGCAGCTTCGTTTCCTTCCCCACGCTGTTATTTGTCGGCATCCCGCCCATAAACGCCAACGCCACCAACACGGTCGCGCTGTGGCCGGGGCAACCGGCCAGCGTCTGGGCCTATCGCACCGAGTTTCGCCTCCTGCCGCGGCGAGTGCTGGTGCCGCTTACAGTGACCGGCATTCTCGGAGGCTTTCTCGGTGCTTATGTTTTGCTTATAACTCCGCCTGCAACCTTTATGAGGCTGGTGCCGTGGCTGCTTCTGATCGCCACCCTGATTTTCATGATGAGCGGACGGATTACGCGCTGGGTGCGACAGCGGGCCGAGCACGGGGAACATCACGAGTTCGCCACCGGCCGCGGAATTTTTCTGCAGCTGTTCATCGCGTTTTATCTCGGCTACTTCGGCGCCGGCGCCGGCATCCTCATCCTCGCCATGCTGGCCCTGCTGGGCATGGACCACATTCACACCATGAATGCGCTCAAGGCCTGGCTGACCACCGTGTCCAACGGCGTGGCCACGGTCCTGTTCGTTCTGACGCCGCACGTAGTGTATTGGCCGCAAGCGATTCTCATGATTATTGGCGCCATAACCGGCGGCTACTTTGGCGCCTACTTCGCGCGCAAGACCAAACCGGAATACGTGCGCGCCATCGTCATTGTGATCGGCTTCACCTTGACCATCTACTTCTTCGCCAAGCAGATCTGGGGCTAGCGGTCCAGCATTCCGCAGTCAGCACTCACAAATGCATGGCCGAAGCGAGGGAATTGACAGCGGCTATCCAAGGTTGTACTGTTCAACAGTTGAACTGGAGGACGTGCCCCTCATGAACATCGTCGCCGTAAAAACGAAATTTCAGATCGTGATTCCGCAGCACGTCCGCGAGCAAGTCAAGGTGGAGATCGGCGACCTTCTGGAAGCGAGCGTGGAGAATGGGAAAATCACCTTTACGCCGAAGAGCCTTATCGACCGGCATTTGGCAGAAGCTCTCGAGGACGCAAAACAGGGCAGAACCCATGGCCCTTACGCCAACGCCAAGGATGCGATTAGGGCATTGGAAACGCGTGCCAAACGCCGTGCGAAAAAGCGCGGCCAATGAAGCTCCGGTTTACGGAAACAGCGGACAAGGACTATGCGGGCCTGCCGGTCGCTATCCGCAAAGCGTTCGCGAAGCAACTGCACTTCCTGCTAGTCAATCTCCGACACCCGTCACTGCACGCGAAAAAATACAGCCACGGCATGGATGTGTGGCAGGGCAGGGTAACGAAAGGATGGCGGTTCTACTTCAAAATCGAGCGGGACGAATATGTCATTCTTTCCATCATTCCGCATCCTAAGTAATCGGCATACCCGCCCAGTGACAGGAAAAACGCTCCCGCCCTGCAAGTCTTCTGAAAGATGCCTGTGCGAATGGCGCACGGCTCTCGGCTCTGCGGAAACAACTCAGGATTACAGCGATTGTGGAACTGCTCTAAAGCTGGCCGGTCTTGGCAGCCTTAGCGCTTTCCCGGTAGCGCAGCTTCATCACCAGCAAAGGCGCGCTGAGGAAGAAAGTAACAGCATTGGGCAGGATGATGGGCAGCGAGTGGATCATGAAGCCGTAGCTCACCCACAGCAGCAGCCCTACGTTGAGGCTGATCAGCATCAGCAGCGAGAGATCGCGGACGGACTTGCTGCGGAAAGAGTGCAAGGCCTGAGGAAGATACGCCAGCGTGCACAGCGTGCCCGCGGCAAAGCCGGTTAACGACGCGAGGAACATGAACCAGCGTACCATCGGCGACGCGACGCTGGAGGATGCGGAGTCGAGGCGGGAACTGCCCCGCCCTAGCCAAAGGAAGGCTAGAACGGGGCACCCCCTTGTGAATGTGTAAAAGCTCACGCGATCTTGAGCACGATCTTGCCGTAATTGGCGCGCTGCAGCATGAGGCGATGCGCCTCGCCGGCTTGCTCCATCGGCAGGACATGCCCGATCTCGGGACGCAGTTTGCCCTGTTCAATCCACGGTTGCATGGCTTGCAAACTGCGGCCGATCAGATCGTGGTCCTTGGCCAGTATGCTGAGCCACAGGCCGTGAGCGCTAAGGCTTTTGGCCATCATCACACCGGCGTCGAACTGCTGCCGCTGTCCGGTCGCGGTGCCGTAGATGATGACCCGCCCAAACGGCCGGCAGCAGCGCAGGCTTTTGGCGGTATGCTCGCCGCCCAGCATCTCGAAGACAGCGTCCACACCCTCGCCGTTGGTTAGCTCCTGGATCCGCTGCTCGTAATCCGTCTCGCGGTAGTTGATGCCGTGGTCCAGCCCGAGTTTCTTCACCCGCTCCAGTTTTTCTTCCGACGACGACGTTCCATAAGTTTCGATACTCAGCAACTGTCCGATCTGGATGGCTGCGGTGCCCACTCCTCCGGCGGCGGCATGGATCAGCACGCGACGCCGCTGCTGATCGTGGCGCAGGATCGGCTCGAAGGCGTCGGGGGTGAGTCCGGCCTTCCAATAGACCAGATAAGCCGTCAGGAAGTTCACTGGGAAAGCAGCCGACTGCTCCGAACTCCAGCCTTTGGGCTGAGGCCAAAGCAGCTTAGATTTCATGGCGATCTTCTCAGCCGCCGCGCCATATTGGGTGTAACCCATCACGCGATCGCCGGTGGTTTCGACCACTCCGGCGAACTCGCGGCCGGAAATGAACGGCGGAGGCGGCGTACCGCTGTAAGTTCCGCGGGTCGATAGCGTATCGGCAAAATTGATGCCCACCGCTTCCACATGCACGATCACCTCGCCCGCTTTGGGCTGCGGATCGGGCATGTCGCGTACTTCGAGAACTTCGGGACCACCGGAACGAGTGACGACGACGGCTTTCATAGGTTTGATTCTACGATGCAGGCGGCACCCTTGCGGTAACGATGGAGGTAAAAGCAGCTACTGCGCGGGCACCTGCATGAACTCCAACGCGCGCCCGATGTACTGCTTCATGTCGCGGCGATGCACCACGGCGTCGAGCATGCCGTGTTGCAGCAGGAATTCGCTGCGCTGGAAGCCTTCGGGCAGCTTCTGGCGGATGGTCTGCTCAATGACGCGCGGCCCGGCAAAGCCGATCAGGGCGCCGGGTTCGGCGATGTTCAGGTCGCCCAGCATGGCAAAGGAAGCGGTCACGCCGCCGGTGGTGGGGTCAGTCATCACGGAAATGTAAGGCACTTTAGCGTCGTCCATGCGGGCCAGTGCGGCGGAGATTTTGGCCATCTGCATGAGACTCACGACGCCCTCCATCATGCGCGCGCCGCCGGAGGCGGAAACCACGATCAGCGGCACGTTCTCCGAGGTGGCTTTCTCGATGGCGCGTGTAATCATCTCTCCCACGACCGCCCCCATGGAGCCGCCGACAAAGGTATATTCCATGGCGCTTACGATGACCGGCTTGCCGTGGAGCGTGCCGCGCGCGTTGATGACGGCATCGTTGAGCCCGGTATCCCGTTGCGAGCGTTTCAGGCGGTCGGCGTAGGGCTTGAGGTCGGTAAATTTCAGCGGATCGGTGGAGACGATGTTGCCGTCTTCCGTCTCGTACTTGCCGTCGTCCAGCAGGTACGAGAGGCGGGTGCGCGCATCAATGCGAAAGTGGCGCTCGCATTTCGGACAGACATGGAGATTCTGGTCGAGATCTTTCTTCCAGATAATCTGGCGGCACTGGTCACACTTGACCCAGAGGCCTTCGGTCTTTACGCGCTTCTCGCCCGAAGTGTCGAGTTCGCCGTGTTCTCGCTTAAACCATGCCATAGGTATCTCTATATTTTATGATTTCGCGTCGTTGCTATCCGGCAGAGCAGCCCTGACCCGTTCGGCAATCAATTGAGGATCGGCGACCTCCACGATCAACTCATCGTAGCGTTCGTCCCGCAACTCAATGACGACCGTGTTCTCGGGATTGTGCACATCCCAAAAGACCCGTTTGCCGTGCTGATAAAACGTGCCGGCGGTCAGCACTCCGGGGATGTTGGTTCCCGGCAGTCTAATGCCGTGCCACCAACCCCGAGCAACCGACGGGTCGGCCCGAATCCCGGCAATGTGCCGCAGCGGTATTTCAAGGGAACTCTTCAGCGCCCAGAGCTGGTCAGCTCCCCGGACGTGCAATTCGAGGTTGCCACTCGCAATGGATAGATCAACCATTCCGGTAAGGATTCAGTGTAGCCGACGGGGAGAGAGGTTGTCGCGCCAGGAAACTCTGAACCAGCCGGCGTACGGTCGCGACACCGTCTCCGAAAGCCTGCTCTGCCCGCACCAGCCGGACACCAGCCCTTACGCGACTACTGGTTGCGCAGGGTAACCATGGGATCCACCTGGGTTGCTCGGCGAGCAGGAACATACGACGCGGTAATGGCGATTGCCGCCAAAAAGGCAGCGACACTGGCGAAGACGATCCAATCACCATAGTTCATGCCGTAGAGCAGGCTCGCCATCACTCGCGTCGATGCCAGCCCCGCGACCAGGCCGGCGCCAACTCCAATCCCGGTGGTGATCACTCCTTGACGAAGAATGAGCCGCAGAATGTCTTTCCGTTGTGCCCCCAGCGCCAGGCGAATACCGATCTCGCGCGTGCGCCCCACGACCGAGTACGAAATCAAGCCGTACAAGCCGATCATGGCCAGAACCAGGGCTAGTGTGGCGAAACTGCCAATCAGATAAAACGGATAGCGTCGCAGGAACACGGCTGGGGACTGATTGACGATCTGCTCCATCGACCGCGGTTCCACGAGGGCGAGCTGCGGGTCCAGTCCGCGCAGTATGGCCCGTGCTGAACTGACCAAGACCGCGGGGTCCTGTCGGCTGCGAATGACATAGCCGAGGAAGATTGTGAATCCCGAATCCTGGTCCACCGGGAGGTACATGGCGGGCGACAGCGGGGCAGCCACGCTATCTTCGGCCACATCACCAATGACTCCGACGATCTGGCGGAACGGTTCATTGGGCGAAAACGTGAGCCGCACGCGCTGTCCTAGCGGATCCTGCCCGCCGGCGTAACGCTTTACCCAAGCCTGATTGACGATGGCGACCGCGGGCGCGTCCATCCCGTCCGACGCGGTGAAAACCCGGCCGGCGATGAGGGGGATTCTCATTACCGCGAAGTAGTCCGTTCCCACGCGCCGGCTCATGCAAGCCTCTTCTTGACCCTCCCGGGTGGGCCGGCCTTCGATCACGAACCGGTTCCTGCTGCGGTTCTCGGTGGCAGGCAGCCCACTTACCGCTGACACCCCTTGCACGCCCGGCACATTGCGCAGCTGTTCGACAAACTCATGCTCGAAGCGGAGACCGGTGGGATTGGCAAACGGCCACACCTTTGCCGTCGGATAGGACGCGCCTGGGAGGTTGACGCCGAACGTCAATAAATGTTGTGCACTGAACCCGGGGTCTTGCTTTAACAGTTTGCGGAGACTTTGCAGCATCAAGCCGCCGCCGATCAGCAGCACCATGGAAATAGCGATTTCGCCAATGACCACCACATTGCGAAGTCGCGCATGGGCGCCGCTGGTCCCACCTCGCGATTCGTCCTTTAATACCTCGCTCAGCGGAGTTTGCGAAACGGCAAGGCCCGGACCCACTCCAAACAGAATGGCCGTAAGAACGGTCATGCCGCAGACGAAAGCCAGCACGGGGAAATTAATACCGGCGTCAGTCAGGAAGGGCATCGCTTGCAGCTGGGCCTCGGGGATTGCGCCCACTAGCAACCGCACACCCACAACCGCTCCCAGCACGCCGAGGATTGCCCCCAGCGCTGAAAGCAGCAGACTTTCCGTGAGCAGTTGGGCCAGCAAATGGAGGCGGCTGGCGCCCAACGCCGCCCGCACCGCAAACTCCCTGCGTCGATCGATGGCGCGAGTCATCAACAGATTGGCAACGTTGGCGCAGGCGATCAGCAGCACAAAGCTTACCGCGCCAAACAGGATCAACAGCAAGGGCCGAACGTTGCCCACGATCTCGTCCCGCAAGCTTCCCACGGTAACGAAGACCGCGGCGTCGTCCTGGGAATATTCCTGCGCCAGTTGCGCAGCGGTGCCTTCCATCTCGGCGCGCGCCTGTTCCAGGCTAACGCCCGGTGCCAGGCGTGCGATCACGTTGAGCCAGCGCAGGCTTCGAGCGTTGGCAGTATATGGATTGGGGTACAGCGGGACCCAAAGTCGCGCCGAACCCTCCGGCGCAAATTCGAAGTCGCGTGGCAGAACGCCGACCACTGTGACCGGCTTGTTGTCCAGATGGATGGTGCGCCCGACGACATGCGGGTCGCCGGCAAAATCGCTTCGCCAAAAGTCGTAACTTAGGATCGCAACCGGAGGGCCACCTTCATGCATGTCTTCACCCGCAACAAAATCGCGGCCCAGCAGAGGCTTGACCCCCAGGGTCGAAAACAAGTTCGGCGTCACCATGGCGCTATAAATGGTCTTGGGGTCGCCATTTCCGGTGAGGACGAAACTATCGTCGGCAAATCCGGCCAGCGACGCGAAGCTTTTCGCGGTGCGCTTCCAGTCCAGATAATCGGGGTAGGAGGAAACGTAGCTGCAGCAGGGCAATTGCGGGCGGTTCTCGCCCAGGGTCACCAGCCTGTCGGGTTGCCTGTACGGCAAAGGGCGCAACAACGCCGGATACAGGGCCGAAAAGATCGCCGTATTGGCGCCAATCGCCAGGGCCAGTGTGATCACCGCGACCGCGGTGAAGCCGCGGCTCTTGCGCAGCATGCGAACTCCGTAACGGAAATCCTGCTTCAGCGTTCCCATGGTTTACAAGCTCGACCTGCTGGCCTTGTGGTCACGCAAAATCGTCGCTCATGCACTTTTTGGTGTTGCCGGTTCCACTTCAATCTGGTGGCGCGTTCAAATCGTAGCAGAATTGGCGTATCGTTCCTCGGGCGCGATGCGGACCTCGCGCCCCCTTTTCACCCGGATTGGTATTGGGGTGCGCCTTTCTATAGAATTTGCGGTTCCCACTCATTGGAGGAAAGCTGATGTCTTGGATGAGAAACGCAATCATAGCTCTTCTGCTCACGTTGACCACGCTTAGTGCCGCGCAAGCAATTCCTGAAGGCCGGCTAATGCGTTTTCCGGATGTCTACAAAGACAAAATCGCCTTCAGCTATGGCGGCGATATATGGCTGGTTGCCAAAGACGGCGGGGTTGCGCGCCGTGTCACCAGCCATCCCGGGCAGGAACTTTTTGCCAAGTTCTCTCCCGATGGTAGGTGGATCGCTTTTACCGCTCAATACGACGGCAACTACAACGTCTATGTCATGCCCTCGGAAGGCGGCGAACCCAAACAATTGACCTTTAATCCCGGAGGCGGTCATCTTAACGAACGCATGGGCTTTCATAACCAGGTCATTACCTGGACGCCGGACAGCAAGCGCATTGTCTTTCTCACCCGTCGCGACACCTTCAACGACTGGTTCGGCCGGCTCTATAGTGTCAGCATTGATGGCGGACTTCCCGAGCCGTTGCCGCTCGATAAAGGCGGCCTGACTTCGTATTCGCCGGACGGTAACCGCATCGCCTACAACCGCATCTTCCGGAACTTCCGCACCTGGAAGCGTTACCAGGGAGGCATGGCCCAGGACATCACAATTTATGACCTCAAGAGCCGCGCTATCGACGTTGTGCCGCACGAGGATTGGACCGACACGTTTCCCATGTGGCACGGCGACACCATCTACTTCGATTCCGATCGTGGGCCCGAACATCGCCTGAACTTGTACAGCTATAGCCTCAACACGCGCGAGATCAAACAACTCACTCATTTCACGGAGTTCGATGTGAACTGGCCCAGCCTTGGGCCCGACGAGATCGTGTTCGAGAACGGCGGGTTCCTGTACCTCTTCGACCTCAACACCCAACAGGCCCGCAAGCTGACGATTTATCTGCCGGGAGACCGCGAACAGGCCCGGCCCCATTGGGCGAATGTCAGCAAGCTGATCAGCGCTTTCGATATCTCACCGGACGGCAAGCGAGCGGTGTTCACTGCGCGGGGTGACGTCTTCACGGTTCCGGCCAAGGAAGGCAGCATCCGTAACCTGACGCGGACGCCGGGGATTCGCGAGAAGTATGCGGTCTGGTCGCCGGACGGACGTTGGGTGGCATACATCTCGGACCGGACTGGCGAAGACGAGCTGTACATGACACCGCAGGACGGTCTGGGGCAGGAAGTCAGGATCACGTCTGACGGCAAGATGTTTCGCTTGCCGCCGGTCTGGGCCCCCGACAGCCGGAAGCTCGTGTTTGCCGACAAAGAGGCGCGCCTCTTTTATGTTGACGTTCAAGAGAAAAAGCCAGTCCTCATTGACAAGGGGCTTTACGACGACATCACCGATTACGGATGGTCTCCCGACAGCCATTGGGTCACGTACGCCAAGACATCGGAAAACCGCAATCATGTGATCTATCTCTACAGCGCGGATGCCCCGAAGAGCACGCCGGTTACGACCAGCGCCAGCGACAGCACGGCGCCCTACTTCGATCCCGAAGGCAAATATCTCTACTTCTTGTCCAATCGCGACTTCAACGAAGTGCTGGGTGTCTATGATATGGAGTTTGCCAACCCCAAAGCGGGACGGGTTTATATCGTCACCTTGCGCGCGGATGAGCCTTCACCACTTCCTGCGTTGAGCGACGAGGTTACCAGCGCGCAGGCGCCTGATGTGCTGTTGACGCCGACCCCCGGCAACCAGAAGCCAACGGGACAACCGTCGCAAACACCCAGGCCGAAGACGAAGCCTCCGGCGGCTCCGCAGCCGCAGACTGAGCCCAGCGAAGCGAAGACAAAAGCCGAAATTGCCGCGGCGGAGCAGAAACCTGGGACGCGCCCGCCCCTGAAGAACTTCCGTGTGGATCTGGAGGGCATTCAGAATCGCATCGTGGCGCTGCCGATTCCGCCGGGGAATGTGCAGAACCTCACTGCGGCTAAGGGCCTCGTCTTCTACGTCGTGTCTCCCATCCAAGGGCTTTCGGGTGCGTTGCCGGGAGAACCACCTGCCCTTCACGGCTTTGACTTGAAGGAACGTAAAGATCATGTGTTGCTGGAGGGCGCCGATCAGTACGTGTTGTCCTTCGACGGGAAAAAGATTCTCTACTCCGCTCCCAAGTCGGGGCCGCAAGAAGCGCCGTCGGAAGAAGGAGGCGACGGCGGTCCGCACATGTACGGCATCATCGACGCCAAGGTACCTTCCGGTGAAGGGGACGGTCACACAGGCGCCGATACGAAGTCGCTGGGGAAGGTTGGCGATGGGGCCCTTAAACTCGACAACCTGAGCATGCAGGTGGATCCGCCCGCCGAATGGAAGCAGATATTTAACGAAGTGTGGCGCCAGGAACGCGACTATTTCTTCGAACCCTCAATGAATGGCGTCAACTGGGAACAGCAGCGCGACAAATACGCGCAGCTCCTGCCCTATGTGGCTGATCGTCTGAGCCTGACCTACGTCCTTGGGGAAATGATTGGAGAGCTTTCCAACTCCCATACCTATGTGGGTGGGGGAGACTATCCCGAGATCGACGGGGTCAATGTCGGATTGCTGGGCGCCGACTTTGCTCCCGACACCAGCAGCGGAATGTACCGGATCGCCAAGATCTATCCGGGCGAGAACTGGAACGGAAATCTCCGTTCGCCACTGACCGAGCCTGGGGTATTGGTCAAAGAAGGCGACTACCTGCTGGCCGTCAACGGCCGTCAACTGCGGGTCCCGCAGAACCCTGACGAGTTGTTCATCAACACCGTCAACCAAGCGGTGACTCTGACCGTCAACAGCAAACCCACGGCGGAGGGCTCCCACAATGTGGTAGTGAGGCCGATTCCCAACGAGATCGGTCTGCACGAACTGAACTGGATTGAGACCAACCGGCGCAAGGTGGAGCAAGCCAGCGGCGGCCGCATTGGATATGTCTACCTGCCCGACATGAGCGCGGCCGGGCTGAACGCCTTCGTCAAGCAATATTTCCCGCAGATTCGCAAAGAGGGAATGATCTTCGACGTGCGTTACAACGGTGGCGGCTTCGTCGATCAGATTATCTTCGAGCGCCTGCGGCGAGTGCTTGCCGGCATGGATTCAGCGCGCAACTGGCAAGCCGACACCATTCCGCCGAACGTCTTCTATGGGCACATGGCTTGCATCACCAACCATTACGCGGCGTCCGACGGCGATTTCTTCAGCTACTACTTCAAGGCTTACAAGCTGGGTCCACTTATCGGCGAGCGAACTTGGGGCGGTGTGCGCGGGATTCGCGGAGAGATTGACCTGATTGACGGGGGATATATCACCCGTCCGGAGTTTTCGCTGTATGGACTCGATAGCAAATGGCTGATCGAGAACCGCGGCGTGGAACCGGACATTGTGATTGACAATCGGCCCGACCTGGTCATGGCAGGACATGATCCCCAATTGGAAAAAGCAATCGAGGTCATTATGCAGGAGATCAATGCGCACCCGACCAAGTTGCCGCCGCGGCCGCCAGACCTGCCCGCCTATCCGACGGGGCCGGGCTTGTAGAGCAGTTCCAGGACGCATCTGAGGTCGTCTCACTGCAAGCGGGACAAGTCTGCTTGCTTGACTCCCCTTTTTACTATCCGACTTGCCCGGAGTGACAACGTCACAACTGTATGTGACCTGGAACACGGCGGCCTGGGACCGTTCTCATCTCATATATCTACTAAGCAGCTCTCGAAACCGCCCGGCCCAGGGACACTTATGGAGAAGGCAGAAATGCATCGAGTTAGCAATACAATCAGCCACGATTGCCGGAATGGGTGGTTGCGAATCCGGCCATGAAAGCGTTCAAAGATGCAGGCCACCTCTTCCGTTTGGCATCCGTCTTCCTGGTGGGCGGCGTTTTGTTCCTGGCCTTCCGGGGCGTTCTTGTCCCGCGCAGTTTTGGGCAGTACGGACATTATCGGGGCAATGCAATCAAGGAGACCGCAGCGCTGCCGATTTCCTATGCCGGCCATCAAGTCTGCGAGAGCTGCCACGCCGACATTCTCGAAGTGAAAAGCAAGGGCGTGCATAAGGGAGTTGCCTGCGAGGCGTGCCATGGGCCGCTTGCGAAGCACGCCGACGATCCTGCCTCGATCCAGCCGGCAAAGCTGGACACCGCCGTGCTGTGCGTGCGTTGTCATGAGGCAAACTTGGCCAAGCCGAAGAGCTTTCCCCAGGTCGTCTCCGCCGAGCACTCGGGCGGCGCTCCTTGCGACACCTGCCACCAGCCGCACAGTCCGGCCATCGTGGCGGTTGCGGGAGCCAGCCAATGAACATGACGCGCCGTCAACTGCTGATTCTGTTGCCTGCTGCCGCGGTTGCCTGGAAGAGCATCCTGGCGGGCACACCCGAGGCTTCGCCCAACTACAACATGACGGAGCACTGGTGGGGCATGTTGGTGGACATCACCAAGTGCATTGGCTGCGGCAGTTGCGTCCGGGCTTGCCAGATGGAGAACGCGGTCACCGATGGCTATTTCCGTACCTGGGTCGAACGCTATCACGTCTCCGACTATGACATTGAAAATCCCAAGGTGGATTCGCCCGACGGCGGCAAGAACGGGTTTCCGCCGGCTGCGGTAAGCGACGGGAAGAACTTCTTCGTTCCCAAAATGTGCAATCACTGTGCCGACTCACCCTGCACGCAGGTGTGTCCCGTGGGCGCAACCTTTGTCAGTCCTGATGGCGTGGTGCTGGTGGACCAAAAATACTGCCTGGGCTGCCGCTATTGCGTGCAGGCATGTCCGTACGGCTGCCGTTTCGTCGATCCGAAGAAGGAAACCGCCCAGAAATGTACGCTCTGCTATCACCGCATCACCAAAGGGCTCACGACCGCCTGCTGCGAAAACTGTCCGACGGGCGCTCGCCAGCTTGCTGACTTGAAAAATCCCAACGATCCAATTCATGAGTTTTTGAAGACTCACGCGGTGCAAGTTCTAAAACCTTACTTGGCCACTCGCTCGAAGCTGTTTTACAACGGCTTGGATGGCTCGGTGCGATAAGGAGCTCCTGTTGCAGATTCCGGTTGAAGGCTTCATGTACCCGAACGAAGTGGAACTCCAATGGAGCGTACTGATCGTGCTTTATCCGTTCCTTACGGGACTGGTGGCCGGCGCGTTCATTCTGGCGTCGCTGGAACGCGTCTTCATGGTTAAGGCGGTGAAGCCCACGTATCGGCTGGCCCTGCTGACGGCGCTTGCCTTCCTGATCGTCGCTCCCCTGCCTTTGCAGCTTCATTTGGGACATCCGGAGCGTTCGTTCGAGATGTACCTGACGCCACACCGCTCGTCCGCGATGGCGATGTTTGGCTTCGTGTACCTGTGGTATCTGCTGGCTGTGCTGGTGGTGGAAATCTGGCTCGACTATCGGCGCGACATCGTGGTCATGTCCCAAGGCACAACCGGTTGGAAGCGATTGGTGTACCGGGTGCTGACGCTGGGTTCAAGCAACATCAGCGAGCATGCGCTGCATATCGACGAGCGAGTGGGTTGGCTGGTCACTGTGATCGGCATTCCCTCCGCGTTTCTGCTGCACGGCTACGTCGGCTTCATTTTTGGTTCGGTGAAGGCGAATCCGTGGTGGTCCTCGCCGCTGATGCCTGTCGTGTTCCTTTTCTCCGCCATGGTCTCAGGCATTGCCATCGTAATGTTGCTCTATATGCTTATGTGCCTGGTCCGCCGAGAGCCGATTGATATGGACTGCGTGGACACGGTGGCGAAATACCTGTTCTACACCTTCATCATCGACTTCAGCCTGGAGATGCTGGACCTGATCCACCGCATCTACGAAGCCGACGAATCCTTCCGCAGCCTCGATTTCATGGTGCACACGCGTTTGTTCCTGTCGCAGGTGGTGATTCAAATCCTGTTAGGTACGGTCCTTCCGATCTTACTGATTGGCCTGACCCAGGTGGTGAAGCTGGCGGACAAGCCGCGCAAACGGATTTACGTGGCTGCCGGATGTTTGACCATGATTGGCATTTTCGCCATGCGCTGGAATGTCGTCATTGGCGGCCAGCTATTCTCCAAGAGCTTTCTCGGCTATACCACTTACAAGATGGGTTTTGCGACTCGCGAAGGGTTGTTGACGGCAGTCGTGCTGACGGTCCTGCCGTTTGTCATCCTGGGGGTTTTGGTGAAACTCCTGCCGCCCTGGCCGGAGAAAAAGTCAGCGCTATCGTCGGTCGCGGTTGCTGCGTACGGAGCCGATTGAGCGACCACCAGGACCGGAATTATGCCAGATCGAACAGCAAGAATTCCGCCTCGCCGTTGGTGGCAGCACTGGTCAGTTGCAGCTTGGTTTCGCCGCTAATCGCTGCGCCATCGCCTTTGGTCAGCCTGGCGCCGTTTATGTCGAGGCCCCCTCTGACCAACTGCACCCAGGCATGACGGCCGGGCCCTAGTTCGAGCTCAACTTTCTTGCCGTCTTCGAGCAGCGAAGCGTACACGCTGGTGTCCTGGTTGATGGTGGTCGAGCCGTCGCGCCCGTCGTGCGAGGCGATCAGCCGCAGCTGGTTCCGTTTCTCTTCGGCGGGGAAGGTGCGGTCCTCATAGCTGGGCTTCAACCCTTCCGCCTCAGGCAAAATCCATATCTGCAGCAGGTGGACTGGCTGCTTGGACTGATTGACCTCGCTGTGCATGACGCCGGTGCCGGCCGACATGCGCTGCACGTCGTTCTGCTTGATAGCAGCTCCGCGTCCGGTGCTATCGCGATGGCTCAGCTCGCCCTCGATCATGTAGGTGATGATTTCCATGTCGCGGTGCGGATGCATTCCGAAGCCCTTGCCGGCGCTGATCCAGTCCTCGTTAATGACGCGCAAGTCGCGAAAACCCATGTGTTTGGGGTCGTAGTAATCGGCGAATGAGAAGGTGAAATGCGTATCCAGCCAGCCGTGGTTATTGTGTCCGCGCTCTTCAGATGGCCTGATGGTGATCATGATGTTCCTCCTGAACCGGATATCAATAAGATGCTTGAACGTTAAAGAAAGATTCAGACTCGCCGAAGTACGTCAGACGGAGAATTCCGGTTGTTTTCCCAGCTTCCGGCAGAGATCGCCCAGGCGCTCCTGCTGTTTTGGGCCAAGCACATTGAGGAATTGAACAATGGCGGCGGCATGATCGGGGAAGATGTCCCGCAGCAGGGTCTTGCCCTTGGCTGTCAGCACCACGATCAAGACGCGCTTGTCCTCCGGACAGCCCTGCCGCCGCGCCAGACCTAGCTTCTCGAGATTGCCCACCACCATGGTCAAATTTCCGCCGGTGGTCAGGACTTTCCGGGCGATGTCCGACAGCGACATCGGCCCCAAATGATAAAGAGCTTCCAGCACGGCGAATTGGGTCAGGGTCAAGTGGGCGCCACTGAGACTGCGGGAAGCATGGTTGCGGGCCGAGTTGGCGGCGCGCATCAACTTGACATAAGTGCTCAGCGCCAGGCGTTCCTGCGCTCGATTGGACTGAGGTCGGGTCACGATTGCCTCTTTTGAGATACTACAACGTTAAAGCAACTCGTGCATCCAAAGCCGTTCCAGCAGTCATTTCAGCCCGGCATTTTCCGCCGCCAGTTTGGCCGTCGAACTCCAGTCCATATCCTCCATGCCGTGGCCAATGGCGGTCAGCATATGATCGCGCACTACACTGGCGAATGGCAGAGGCGTGTCCACAGCTTCCGCCGCGGCCAGGGCAAGCCGGACATCTTTCAGCCCCAGTCGCAGTTTGAAGCCCGCGGGCTGATATTTTTCCTCGGCAATAATGCCGCCATACGTCTTATATACCGGGGCGGCGAACAGGGAATTAGTCAGAAACTCCACATAGTTATGCGGATCGATGCCGTACTTGCGCGTGAGCGCAATCGCTTCTCCCAACGACTCGATCACCGACGCAATCAGAAAGTTGCCGCTCAGCTTTACCACGTTCGCCATCTCCGGCTTGTCGCCGATGACGAACACGCGTTGCCCCAACGCCTCCAGCAGAGGCTGGCAGCGTTCTACCGCCGATTTCTCGCCCGCCGCCACCACAAACAGCTTTCCTGCCTCCGCCGCTTCGGGACGACCAAACACCGGGGCCGCAATGTATTGCTGCCCGTGCTTGCCATGCTCTTCGGCCAGCTTCTGAGACAGTGCGACGCTAATGGTGCTCATCGAGATGTGCACCGCGCCGCTGGGCAGATGGTCAAGTACTCCTCCCGAATGCAATACAGCCGATTCAACGGCGTGATCATCGGCCAGCATGGTGATGACGGCGTCGGCGTTTTTCACGGTCTCGCCGGAGGATTTGCCGACCTTGGCGCCTCCAGCGCGTAGTCCGTCCGCCTTCGAGGGGGTTCGGTTCCACACCGTGACGTCATGCCCGGCGTGAAGCAGGTGACGAGCCATGTGGCTTCCCATATTGCCTAATCCCAAAAATGCGATCTTCATTGCGAACCTCTTTCCTGTTGACGTGCAGGTTGCACAGATGCAGTGAAGGCGCTCTCGGCTGCGGCGAAAAAATCACAGCGGCGAGCGCTGGTGCAGCTTTTTACGCCACAGATCCGGTGCCCGCGCCGCATTCGCGGTATGATGCATCAGTTCCATGCCCGCGAAGCAAGCCCAATTATCCACCCACGAGGAACGGCGAAAGTTCGGCCAGTCTCGCCGCGACGAAGTCAGCCGCGTCAGCCATGGCGAGTGGACCCCCAAGCGCCGCGACTTTGGCGTTGTCGATTTACTGCGCAAAGCGCAGCGCGGCCATATCCCCAAGCTGTTGCCGATTAAGTTTGCACGCATGGCGGCTTCGCCCTTTGGGTTCTATCGCGGGGCCGTTCCGGTAATGGCCGCGGACCTTTCCAAGCTTCCGAATACCGGCATTCACTCGCAAATTTGTGGCGACGCGCACGTGCGCAACCTGGGAGCTTTTGCCGGCGTGGACGGACGGCTCATCTTCGACATCAACGACTTCGACGAAACCATCCGTGGACCTTGGGAATGGGACGTGAAGCGCATGGCGGCGAGCCTGATGCTGGCTGGCCGCGAAGCCAACAACACCGAGAAGGAGTGTAAGGAGGCTGTGCTGGCTTTCGCACGCAGCTATCGCGAGTCAATGCGTCTCTTCTGCGAGATGACGGTGCTCGAACTGGCCCGCTATCAGGTGTTCCGCCACCTGAATGTCTCGCCGGTGCTCGCCGTGTTGCGTAAGGCTGAACGGTCAACGCCCAGGCACAACCTCGATCGCTTGACCGTGCAACGCGACGGTAAGTATCGCTTCCACGAGAACAAGCCCTTGCAATTTCACCCGCCGCGCCGGACCGCGGCGGAGGTCATCGCCGGGTTGCGCAGCTATATCGAGACGCTCTTGCCCGAAAGACAACATTGGTTTGCGGAGTACCATGTCGAGGATGTCGCTTTTCGGGTAGTGGGAACCGGGAGCGTCGGCGTGCGTGACTACGTTGTCCTCCTGTTCGGCCGCAGCATCAGCGATCCGCTCTTCATCCAGATCAAGGAAGAAGACGCCTCTGCCTATGCGCCCTACTGTCCCGAGCGCCGCGTTTTCATGAACCAAGGGCAGCGCACGGCCCAGGGGCAGCGCGCCATGCAGGTGCAATCCGACATCTTTCTGGGATGGACGGCCATTGCCGGCCGCGACTTCCTGGTTCGCCAGTTGCGCGATCACAAGGGCGCCCTCGAGAACGAAGATCTCGAAGGCAACGGACTGGTGCAGTACGGGCGCGTTTGTGGCGAAATGCTTTCCAAGGGACACGCTCGCTCGGGCGATTCCTGCGCCATCTCCGGATATCTCGGCAACAGCAACAAGTTCGACAAGGCGATGGTTGCCTTCGGTGCCGCCTACGCCGACCAGAGCACCAAGGATTTCGACGAGTTTACGCGGGCGATTCGTCTCGGCAAAGTCCCCGCAGCCGCTTCGGTGCCTCTCCCAGCCAAACCAAGCCGCGCAAGAACAAGAAGCTAGTTCCGCGATAACCGGATTCCCTCGACTACGCGTTGCCTGCCAAGCTTGATGCTAATCGCTTCACCTAACTGCCGAGAACCTCATCGCTCCGCGGACGATAGCCATTGATGAAATCGTGGGCGCTCATCCGCTTCTTGCCTTCGACTTGCAGTTCCCGGACCTCGAGGGCCGTACCTTGCGCGAAGCCCATCAACAAACGATCGCTATCGATTGCGAAGTGCCCCGCCGGGGCGATACCACCTGTGGAAACCGGTATTGCCGAGTGAACGTGCAGCATCTTGCTCCGAAAGCTGGTGAACGCTCCCGGCCACGGTTGAAATCCGCGCAAGCGGTTCCAAGCATCCAGCGCGCTGCGCGAGAAATTAATGAGTCCGTCTTCCCGCTTGAGGATGGGAGCGAGCGTGGCCTTGGCATTGTCCTGCGGATGCGGCGTTATGGTTCCGTTCTTCAGGCCGGCCAGGGTCGCGATCATGAGCCCGGCGCCCATCTGTGCCAGCCGCGGAGCCAGCGTGAGCGCAGTATCTTCAGGCGAGATCCGTTCTTCAGACTGCAGCAGGATGTCCCCAGTGTCGAGGCCAGCGTCGATGCGCATGGTGGTCACGCCGGTGACACTTTCTCCCGCCGCAATCGCCCACTGGATCGGCGCGGCTCCCCGGTACTTGGGCAGCAGCGACGCATGAAGATTAATGTTGCCGAGCTTTGGCAGATCGATCATCCACTGCGGGATGATGCGGCCGTAGCCGACCACGATGATCGCTTCCGGCGCAATGCTTTCCAACTGCGCGCGAAATTCGTCGTTGTTCTTGATCTTCTCCGGTTGGACGATCGGGAGGCCGAGTGCGAGCGCGGTTCGTTTCACCGGCGACTCCGCCAGTTGCAGGCCGCGGCCGCTGGGACGATCAGGTTGGGTTGCGACCAGCTTCACGCGGAAGCCGGCGGCCACCAGCTTTTCCAGTGTGGGCACCGCGAATTGCGGCGTTCCGCAGAACACCAGGTCCATCATAGGCGCGCTACCATTCGCCCTGCTTGACCAGCTTGCGGATCTTGCGCTTCATCATGTCTCGCTTCAGCGCGCTGATGTGGCTGATATAGAGCTTGCCGTTGAGATGATCGGTTTCGTGCACCAGCGCGCGCGCCAGCAATTCTTCTCCGCTTACCTCGATAGTTTTACCTTCCACGTTTTGCGCGCGCGCGGTAACCGAGCGTGGCCGCGTCACCTTCTCGCGGAATTCGGGCAGACTCAGGCAGCCCTCGTTGGAAGTGAGACGCCCTTCAGTGTGGATGATCTCGGGATTGACCAGCACGATCTTGGCGTTGGGATCTTCCTTGAAGCTGACATCAATCACCGCAACGCACTTGCTGATGCCGATCTGCGGCGCCGCCAGACCGACGCCGTGGGCAGCGTACATGCTCTCAAACATATCTTCGACAAGCTTGCGCAACGCGTCGTCGAATACGGTGACGGGGGCTGCCGGTTTCTCCAACACCGGGTCCCCGAATTTCACGATTGTGTAGACCATTTAAAAGTTTCGCAACTGTTGGCAGTAGCCTTCGAAATTGCGTTGCACTTCCAGCAGCGAATCGCCGCCGAACTTCTCCAGTGCGCACCGGGCCAGGGTCAGCGCAACCATCGCTTCCCCCGCGACTCCGGCGGCCGGAACGACACACACATCCGACCGTTCATAGGCGGCCTTCACCGGCTCGCGAGTGGCGAAGTCCACCGAGCCCAAGGGACGCCGCAACGTCGAAATCGGCTTCAAGTAACCACGCAGGCGAACCTCTTCGCCGTTTGAAACCCCACCTTCCAAGCCTCCTGCATGATTCGACCGCCGCGTGAAGCCGGTGAACGGGCCCTTCTGCTCGCGCTCGTAGCCTATTTCATCATGCACGGTCGAACCCAGGGAAGCCGCGCCGCGCACCGCATCTCCGATCTCCACCGCCTTTACGGCCTGCAACGACATCAGAGCGGCGGCGAGCTGCGCGTCCAGACGCTCGTCCCAATTCGCGTAGGTGCCAAGTCCCGGTGGCACGTTGTGAGCCACCACTTCAAAGATCCCGCCGACAGAATCTCCCGTGCGCAGCGCAACGTCCACCTGCTCTTTCATGAGCGTTTCGATTACAGGGTCGGCACAACTGAGCAGTATCTCTTCTTTCGCTGCCAGAGCGCGGATCGCTTCCCAATCGACGGGCGCTTCCAGCCGGGCGCCACCGACGGCGATCACGTGACTCAGTACCTCGATGCCAAGCTCGCGCAGCAGCAGTTTAGCGATAGCTCCGGCAGCCACTCGCGCCGCCGACTCGCGGGCTGAGGCCCGCTCCAACACATAGCGCGCTTCCGAGAAGTTGTACTTCACCGCCCCGGCAAGATCGGCGTGCCCCGGCCGAGGCGAAGCCACACGCTTGTGCTTGGCGGGATCGCCCTCTTCCACCGGCAGCGCCTCTGTCCAGTTCTGCCAGTCTTTATTCCCCAGCAGCATGGCAATCGGCGAGCCAATCGTCTTTCCGTGACGCACTCCGCTGAGGATGTGTGCCTGGTCGCGTTCGATGCGCATGCGTCCGCCGCGACCGTAGCCCTGCTGGCGCCGCCACAGTTCGCGGTTCACGAATTCCAGATTGACCGCCACTCCGGCAGGCATGCCCGAGAGCAGCGCCACCAGAGCTTCTCCATGCGACTCACCGGCTGTCGAAAAGCGCAACATGGCAATGGGAAAGGCTGATTGTAGCTGATGGCGTCGGGATTTAGCAGTGGGCCGTTAGAGTTGGTCCGTGAAGTGCCCGGATAACTTATCCAGAGCTGTCAGGCTTTCAACGCTTCGTCAGATTCGAGAATGACTTGGGCCATGGCCTGCCGCTCGGTATGCGTGATCGAAAGATGGGCGCGGACCGCCCCAAGTTTCTGGAAGAACTCGGCCGCCCTGCCGTGAAAGGCCACCGTGGGCCGTCCACCTGGGAAGCGCGTGACTTCGACATCGTGCCAGGTGACGCCGCGGCTCCAGCCGGTTCCGATGGCCTTCATGGCAGCTTCCTTGGCGGCAAATCGTCCGGCGTAGCGTTCTGCCTTATTGGCTTTGGACTCGCAGTAGTGAATTTCGTCGGGGGTAAATACCCGCTCCAGAAACCGTCGGCCAAAGCGCTCGATGGTCGCCTTGATGCGATCCACCTCGGCAATGTCGATGCCGGTTCCTACGATCATTCAGCCACCATCCCAGTATCACCAACCTTCAAATGGGCACACAGACAGCTGTTTCCAACAAGGTAACATATTGAGAATAGTGGTTTTTGTCATTCCCTCGATGACCGCACAGGCGCCAGCGAGCAAGAATTGCTTTGGCTTTGCGGCATAGGCTGATATGATGAAGTTGCTCGATTGATCGACGCTGTACGCAGCAGTTCCTGCTTTACCGCACTCCCTGCCGCCTCACATCCCGATCGAATTGCGCTATATCAACATCGAAGGAACTTGTATCACTATGGAACAAGGAACGGTTAAGTGGTTCAATGACGCGAAGGGCTACGGCTTTATCAGCCGTCAGAATGGAGAAGACGTATTCGTTCACTATTCTGCGATTCAGACGGAAGGCTTCCGCAGCTTGCAGGAAGGCCAAGCTGTCTCGTTCAACGTAGTCAAAGGACCCAAGGGTTGGCAGGCTGAGAACGTACAGGTTCTCTAAGGTCCCAAGCTGACAGTTTGGAAGAGGGCGGCCAAGGGGCCGCCTTTTTTGTTGGAAGGCAGTTCGTACCTACCCTCCTGCGGGGTGCCTACAGAACTCAGGCGAAGTCACTTGAAACCGGCCCGGTGGTTGACAGGTCTATACTCACTGAGTGAGGATGCGGCTCCAGACATGAGTGACTCGAACCTAGTCATACCAACCGCCATACCGTTTGAGCGGCTTCGTGCTCGTGAACTGGAAGAGTGTCTTTACTGGCTTCTTGACTCCATGGGAGCACAGGAGCTTGTTTGGCGCATCGGTACCCGAGAGGGCAATACCGCCGACCAGGGTAGAGATATTGAGGCGCATTTCCATGTTGTGAGTCCTGACTCGGACTTAGTTCGGCAGAGGTGGTGGATAGAAAGCAAGGGGCGGAAGCTGACCGTTGAGTCAAGTGCAGTGAAAGAAGCGGTGAACAATACCCAGGCGACTCCAGAACTTGATGTCCTCGTAATAGCTACGAACACGACCTTCTCAAACCCGACGCGGAATTGGGTAAAGGAGTGGCAACATTCTCACGCGAGACCGACGATAAAGCTGTGGGACAAGAATGACCTCGAAAGACTACTTTGCCGCTACCCATCTGCTACGCTGCGAGTTTTCGCTCGAGCCTTGACGCCGCAAGGAAGGCTGGAAGTCATTCGCGAAAGGTTCTGGCAACATTCGTCGTACGCAACGCTCGAGCATCTGAGCGAGTTGTGGGCGAAGCGAAACGATCTCTCCTGGGAAGGTGGGAGCCTTCTCGCGGTGGTTGCTAGTACTTAGTTGCGTAGATTAGCGTAAGATAAATGGGGATGCACATTGCGAATCTCGCGTTTCGTCCACTCGAAGGGCGTGGCGGTTTTGTTGTATGCGGCTATGAATCGGTCAATCGCC
>Ga0187864_10000243_pt1 | contig 61705 bp, 58 predicted proteins | sample June2016WEW_11_4_FD_132985 | JGI IMG/M metagenome (GOLD analysis project Ga0187864, IMG submission 132985) | Peatland microbial communities from SPRUCE experiment site at the Marcell Experimental Forest, Minnesota, USA - June2016WEW_11_40 | ecosystem: Environmental > Terrestrial > Soil >...
AATCGAACGGAACACTGCCCTGGCTAGGTTCTGATTGAGTACAGCCCGACAGGTCGGTTCTCTAGGGGAAGTACTGTCGGACCAACTGAGTACATAGTGTTGCATCGACCGGTTGAGCTGGCAACCGTTTCCGGGAACCTTTTCTTCGTTGTTGGCTGGCATGGCTTTTCGGCCTCCCTTTCTTGGCTTTGTGGGCTTATGCGACATCGGAGCACACTACTACGACTCCTTGTCAACGGCAATATGGTTCGGTTTTTTGGGGCACCGTTTCGGCTGGGACTGTGGTATACTGCGTTTGCGCTTAATACTTCGGTTGTGTTGCGCGGTCCCTCTGGTTGATGAATTGATCTGAGAATACCCGCCCTCAGTTTCCTCCGTATGTTTTCAGCGTAATCTCAGATAAGACTGGCATGGAAGGCAGTCGCGCGGTGCGCGCTCGCAACTTTGCGCGCGGGCTTCGATCCCTTCCACCAGCAAGAAAGCAAAATGCAAACTTTTTCGGAATTACCTCTCTCTTCCTACATGAAGGAGAGGCTGGCAGCGGCTCAGTTTTCCGTGCCGACGCCTGTGCAGGCTGCCGCCATCCCGGCGGCAATGGAAGGCAAAGATGTGCTCGCGACCGCTCAAACAGGAACCGGCAAGACGCTGGCGTTCCTGATCCCAGTGATCGAAAAGATGCTCCGGCAAGACGTGCGGGGAATCGCAGCGCTGGTTCTCGTGCCCACGCGCGAGCTGGCAATGCAAGTGGTCGAGCAATATAACGTATTGCGCGGCAGACAGCTCGCGCCCGCGGCTCTCGTGGTCGGCGGTTTAGCCGAAGGGCCTCAATTGAACGCCATCCGCAAGGGAGCGCGCCTGATCGTGGCGACTCCGGGCCGCTTGGAGGACTATCTCGATCGCAGGCTCGTCCAATTCGGAGCATTGCAGACGCTCGTGCTCGATGAGGCGGACCGCATGCTGGACATGGGATTCCTTCCGGCGATTCGCAGGATCGCGTCCGTGTTGCCGAAAGAGCGGCAGACGATGTGCTTCTCCGCCACGCTCGATGGCTCGGTGGCGCACCTCGTGAAGGACTACACGAAAAACCCAGTGCGACTCGCGTTCGGGTCCACGCTGAAGCCTTCGGAAAATGTTCGGCTTCAGGCATTCGAGGTTGCCTACGATGGGAAGCCGGACATGCTGTACCGCCTGCTCGCCAAGGAAAGCGGCCTTTGCCTCGTATTCGCGCGCACGAAACGCGGAGCGGACCGAATTGCCAGAACCTTGACTCGCCAGGGCATCAACGCCGCGATGATCCATGGAGATCGCTCGCAGTCCCAGCGGACGGCGGCGCTCGAAGGGTTTCAGCAGGGGCGCCATCGCGTCCTGGTTGCAACGGACGTGGCTTCTCGCGGGATTCACGTTCAAGACATCGCTCACGTCATCAACTATGACTTGCCCGAAATGGCCGAGGGCTTCATCCATCGGGTCGGCCGTACGGGGCGGGCGGGCGGACGCGGCGTTGCTTCCACGCTTTTCTCGAGAGATCAGCGAACCGAATTGTTCGCGCTCGAACGCACTCTCGGTATCAAGATGGAAAGAATGCCGGTAGACACGAGCCTGCCAGAACAGCCAGAAAAGAGGGAGCGGGTTCGCGTCGGCTTGGATCGCATCGTATCGAATTCCAAGTCCAGGCTGACTCAGCTCCCCGGGGAATACCTGCAAGTGCTGATGGAGTCTTAGGGACTCGTAGGATTCAGGTACGGAGCTTGGTCTTGTGATGGTATCGTCTGGGCGCACTCCGGTCGATTCCGGGTGTCGCCTCAGGAGGAAAAATCATTGTCTCTTGTGATTCAGGAAAAAAGTGAACGCGTTGAGAGCCTCGTCAACCTTGGCAAGGAACGCCATTTTGAGCCACACGACGAGGTGAACGACGCCTTGCCGAGCGAGGCGCATCCGTTGGAGACGATCGACAACCCGTTTTCCGTCTTCGATCGCGACGGCGTCCATCCTTACGAAGATGCTTCGGTGGCGCCCGCTGCGAGCGAAGTGCTCGGAGCCGCTGAACACGGGACTATCGACGGGCACGATGAGTCCGTGCGCGGCGACGGCGCGGAGCTCAACGAGACGGCGCATCTGCTCGACAAGACCAGCGATCCGATCCGTCTGTATTTGCGGGAGATGGGCACCGTACCGCTTTTGAAGCGCGAGGGCGAGGTGGCCATCGCCAAGCGCATGGAGCGAGGCCAGCTTTTGGTGCTCAAAACCATCTCGCGCTCTCCACTCGTGCTGAAGGAGCTCGTGGCAATTGGCGGAGACCTTCGCGCCGGCACGCGGACGATCAAGGAAATTGTCCAATTCGACGAAGAAGAATTGACCGACGAGAAGATCGAGAACAAGACCCGTCAGACCCTGCGGATCATCGATAAGATCGAGAAGCTCTACGCGGAAGCGCTCAAGCAAGCCGCTCGCTTCGAGGCCACTCCAAGATCGAACAAGCGTGCTCATCTGCGCGCCCGCCGCCAATTGTTGCGGACGCGGATTGAGATGTCCCGGCTGGTTCGCGCGTTTGATTTCAATCCAGTCGAAAAAAAGCGCCTGATTGATGTGTTGCGGCACAAGGTGGAGCGGGTTCATTCGCTGGAGCGCGAATGCTCCCGGCTTGAGCGTCGCGTCGGAGCCGGTAACGGTAACGCCGCCGCATCGCGCAAGGAACTCCGCTTGCGCCGCTCGCAGCTAAAAGCGATCGAGAAATCGTGCGAGATGGATCTCGTCACGCTGAAGCGTTCGCTTGGCCTGATCCTGCGCGGCGAGGCCGATGCGGAGCGGGCGAAGAAAGAGCTGACCGAAGCAAACCTTCGCCTCGTGGTCTCCATCGCCAAGAAGTACACGAACCGAGGCTTGGAATTTCTCGATTTGATCCAGGAAGGCAACATCGGCCTCATGAGAGGGGCTGACAAATTCGATTGGCGCCGTGGATATAAGTTCTCCACATATGCCACCTGGTGGATTCGCCAGGCGGTTTCGCGCGCGATCGCCGATAAGGCACGCACGATTCGAGTGCCAGTTCACATGTTCGAAGCGATCAACAAGCAAATTCGCACCAGCCGGCAACTGGTCCAGGAGCTTGGCCGTGAGCCGACTTCTGAGGAGATCGCCAAGCGCTTGGAGATTGGCGTCGAAAAAGTACGCCGGAACAAGAAGATTGCACAACAGCCCGTGTCTTTCGAAACCCCGCTAGGGGAGGACGACGACGCGCATTTGGGTGACTTCATCGAGGATAAGGGTGTCGTCTCTCCGTCGGACGCGGCGATCAGCCTCAATTTGAAGGAAAAGATGGCGTCCATGTTGAAGACGCTCACGCCTCGCGAGGAGACGATCATCAAGATGCGTTTCGGCTTGGACGATGGCAGCGAGCACACTCTCGAAGAAGTCGGCCGGACGTTTGCTGTTACTCGCGAACGCATCCGCCAGATCGAAGCGAAGGTGCTGCGGAAATTGCGCCATCCGTCGCGCTCGGGCCAATTGCGTGTCTTTCTGGAAGGCTCATTGTAAGCATGAGTTCGGTTGCGGCGAGGGCCGAGCACGAAGGCTTCGTACAATTGCAGTGTATGATGGTAAGGGGAACAATATGAAGAATCTCTTTGTCGGCAACATGAGCTTTCAGACGACCGAAAGCGAATTGAGCGAGTTGTTCAAGGCATTCGGTCAAGTTACGCGCGTTCACATCGCGATGGATCGGGAGACGGGCAGGGCGCGCGGTTTCGCCTTCGTCGAAATGCCCAACGACGACGAGGCGGCCAAGGCGATTGCAGGACTCGATGGAAAAGATGTCGGCGGGCGAAATCTCAAGGTGAACGAAGCTCGCCCCAAGACGGAGCGGAGCGCACCCCGCAGCACCAGTGGCGGCGGAGGCGGGCGAGGTCGGGAAAGATTTTCGAATGAAGACTATCGCGAAGCGCCGCGCCAACCGCGCGAACCTCGCTGGTAGCGCCCGCGGGATAAAAGTTAGCGCCCTTGTTGGCGCCTATTTGAAATCCAAGGAGGCCTTATGGCCACTACATTCCTGAAACGTCAAAAAGAAATGAAGAGACTCGAAAAGCAGCGCGAGAAGGCCGAACGCCGCGCGCAGAAGAAACTCGCCAGCCGCACCGGGGACGGAGTTTCGGTCGAAGACACGGACATGGCCGACATCGAACCTCTGGATCCGGACCTGTTTGGACCCTCCGAATCCGATCCCAAGAACTGACCCAGGCGCCCGGGGTAGCGGCACTTCAGATCAAGACATCGGCTCCACCCTCTTAGCCGGCTCGGGATCGAGCATTGGCGATCTCCAAGCCCCGGCTTCACTTCCTCGGACTCCCGCTCAATCGCAAGCTTTGTGGGCGTACGCGTTCGTGCGCCAGCAGTCGCGCTAAGTTACGCTTTCAGCATACGGCCGTGGGCGCAGCGCAGGCTGCGCGCGCGGCCGCGGTAGACTTGCCGAAGACTTCGATGTGCGCGGTGGAGTTCCAACGGACTATTCTTAAGCTGCGTGCATCGGCGAGCGCGAGGCAAGCGTTTGGCAAGCCGGGCTGAAACAATTTCGGCAGCGCATCCTTCCGGGCCGTGGATCTACCGGCCGTGGCTCGACCTGCTGGTCGGCTGCGGAGCGTGGTCGGCGCCGCTGCTGGCGATCGCCGCGTGGATGACGCCGTCGCACACGCACGCTTGGGCCGTCGCGTTTTATTTGCTCGCCGTCGTTTTCAATTACCCGCACTTCATGGCGACGGTGTACCGCGCGTATCACACCCGCGAAAACTTCGAAAAGTACAAGATCCTAACGCTCCACGTCACGCTCCTGATGGCGCTTACTGGGGTGCTCCTGCACGCTTTCTACTGGCTGCTGCCCTGGGTCTTTACTCTGTATATTTGCTGGAGCCCGTGGCACTACACGGGCCAAAACTTCGGCTTATTGATGATGTTCGCGCGGCGCAGCGGTGCGACGGTGACGTCAGGCGAGCGCCGATGGTTGCGCGCGGCGTTCGTGGCGTCGTACCTGATGCTGCTTGCAAGCTTTCACACGGGAGGTTCGCCCGACCCGCTGATTCTTTCGCTCGACCTGCCTTCGAAATACACGCTGCCTGCTCGATTTGCGCTGGGCCTGACGTTTGTAGCCTGCGCTTCCTTCGGCTTTCGGCGGCTGGTCCAGCGGAGTGGAGTGCGGGCGATGGCCGCGCCGCTCACGCTCGTATTCACGCAATTTCTTTGGTTCGTTCTGCCGACGCTGCTCGAATTGCACGCGCAGTATCAGGTGCCGCAAACCCGTTACAGCAGCGGGATTCTGGCGGTCCTGCACTCGGCGCAATATCTTTGGATCACCAGCTATTACCAGCAGCGCGAAGCGCGCGCGGCGGGCCAATCGAACTGGCGCATGGCTGGCTACTTTCTGACCCTCATTGCAGGCGGCATCGCGCTCTTCATTCCCGGGCCGTGGCTGGTGAGTTACATCCTGCGATTTGATTTCACCACCAGCTTCCTGATCTTTACCGCGCTCGTGAACATTCATCACTTTGTTCTCGACGGCGCCGTGTGGAAGCTGCGCGACTCGCGCGTCGCGTCCATGTTGATCGAGCACAGTGCACAAGCTCCAGCAGGTGAATCTAGCCCAGCAGTGAAGGGAACTACCGCGCCGATTGCAGTGGATCGCCACCGCGCGATCCGGCTTTTCTCGACGCCTGCATTTCGCATCGTGATAGTCGGCTTGCTTTTGCTGTGGGGCGGAGTGGACCAGGTACGTTTCGCGCTGGGAACCAACGAGGGCAATCTTTCGGCGCTCGTTCACGCATCCCGGATGACGCCGTATGACAGTGCGGTGCAGGCGCGCATCGCGATAGCTGAGACGAAAGCCGGGCAGCGCGATCAAGCTGTCGCTGCGTTGACGCGTGCCGTCTCGATCAATCCGCACAACGCAGCGCTGCAAGAGGCTTGCGCCCGCGCCATGCTCGAGGATGGCCGGTATCAGGAAGCATACGATCACTATGCGCAGATGCTGCAGTTGTTCCCGCGCGACGTGGACGCTCTCGTCAACTACGGTTTGCTGGCAGCGCGCCTGGATCACCCTGAAGAGGCCATGGACTCGTGGCAAAAGGCTGTGGATGTTGACCCGAACCAACCCAATGCGCATCTGTATCTTGCCGAAGCCTTCGACCAGAAGGGTGAGCCGGCGGCCGCAGCGCGGCATTGGGACGAATACTTGCGGCTTGCCGCCGCGCGTCCCGACGATCCCGCGGCGGGAGTCGGCCAGCAGATTTCCGCCACGATTCAACTGGCGGACGATCAATCGCGCTTCAACCGTACCGATCTGGCACTGTTGAGCTACCGGTCCGCCATCGATCTCGCACAGCGCGCGGGCGATGCGAGACTCGAAAGTCTGGCGTTCGCGCACCTCGCTGACCTGCAGGAGAAACTTGGCGATGCGAAATCCGCTGCCCGCTCATACCAGAGCGGATTGGCATTAGACGCGAAGGCGGGCGACGCGCGTGGCGAAGCATTCGATTGGTTCAATTACGGGCAGTTCCTGTGGCGGCATGGAATGCCTGACGATCTCGTGTATGCATGCTTCCTGCGAGCGGAGACTCTGCTCACGCCTTCTGGCGGCCCGGAATTGGCGGCTGTGCAAAATGCGCGCAGCCAGCTCGAAAGCCGCCTCGGCAAGAAAGCCCGTAGCACGCAAACGAATCTTCCGAGCCAACTCGCCAGCGCCGCCACTCTCTCGACATCCTCTTTCTGAATGCACCAGAAATCCTCGCGGTGTACACTCTCGCCCGACATCCTAGGCGGAAGTCTCTCAAAGGGAAGTGGCGGAGGTCATGGCAGAAGTCATATCGCAAGCGCCGACGGTAAGCGACGTCATCGACGAGCGATCGATGAGCCGTTTCCAAGTCTGGACGGTTGCGCTTTGCGGGCTGGTGCTGGTGCTCGATGGCTTTGACGGGCAGACGATCAATTTTCTTACGCCTTCCATCGCCGAGACCACCCACATTCCGACTCCGAAATTCGGACTCATTCTATCGGCTAGCTTGATTGGCCTGATGATTGCGGCAATGACCACGGGCCCGATCGCCGACCGCTGGGGCCGGAAATGGCCGGTGATCTGTTCGACGCTCAGTTTTGCGGCGTTCTCGTTGCTCACCGCGCATGCCAATACCCGCCGCGAACTTCTGATCCTGCGATTCTTGACCGGTCTCGGGTTGGGCGGTGCGATGCCGAACGTCGTCGCTCTTGCCTCGGAGTACATCCCGAAACGGCTGCTGGCGGCCGTCGTTCCGATATTATTCGTTGGCATGCCGCTTGGCGGAGTAATCTGCGGCTTCACAAGCGCGGCAATGGTTCCCATCTGGGGCTGGCGTTCCGTGTTTTTCGTTGGCGGGATCCTGCCCCTGCTGATCACGCTTTTGTTGATCTTCATACTTCCGGAGTCGATTCAGTTCCTTGCTGCACGCGGCCAGGACTTTGACAAGATCCGCAAGACTCTCGCGCGCATCGCTCCGGAATTCGCGGTACCCGGTAACACTCCCATCGCAATGTCGCGCGACCAACAGCGCAAGGGCGTTCCCGTAAAATACCTCTTTGTCGAGGGCCGCACCGCCGGAACGATTCTTTTGTGGATACCTTATTTCATGAATCTTCTGCTCATCTATTTCATCGGCGGATGGCTGCCGGCCCTCTTGAGGGAAGAGGGGCTGTCCGTTTCGGCGGGAGTGACGGCGACCGCATTCATCAGTTTTGGAGGCGTTTTCGGCTGCCTCGTCGAAGGACAGCTTTTGAAACGGCGCGGGGCTTACGCGGTTCTGACTGCCGAGTACGCGCTTGCGGGCTTGTTTGCGGCCGCGCTTGCCGTGATCTCGGTTTCGTTCCCGGTGATGTTGGGGATAACGTTCACGATCGGATTCATGATCATCGGCGCGCAGGGCGGACTGAACGCGCTGGCCGCGAAATACTATCCGGTTACCGTGCGGTCCACAGGCGTTGGCTGGGCGCTGGGAATCGGCCGCATCGGGTCGATCGTTGGGCCGATCATCGGCGGCACATTCTTAAGCCACGGATGGAAGACGCGGCAGATGTTGCTTTTTGCCGCCGTTGTCGCAGTGATCGCCTGCGTTTCAATCTTACTGAGTAACACCATGAGCGGACACGCGACGGCGTACACGCCGGAACCCGATGCGGGTGGGCGTGCTTGACAAGCTGCAAGTGCGAACTTAATGTAGTGCCGACTTTGGGTGAATGCCTGTAGTGACCGCGGAAAAGTGGGCACCCTTTTGCATGGATAGGGCGGGGGGATTGACATGAGAGCCAGAGGGTTGGCGATCGTCGCAGTGGCGGCAGGTCTGCTTTTGGTTTCGAGTCCAACCCCTGCGCACCATTCCGTCGCGATGTACGATTTGACGCATCAATCTTCGATCAAGGGCACGGTGACGAGCTTCGAGTGGACCAACCCCCATGTGTACATCTACATCGACGTGACGGACGACAAAGGCAACGTGAAGAATTGGTTTGCCGAGGGCAACAGTCCGAACATCATGGCCCGCATCGGGTGGACGAGAAATCAATTTAAACCAGGGGACAAGATCACCGCTTGGGGTTTCCTCCGTAAAGATGGTGGACCCGGCCTGCGTCTTATGAAAGTCGTCCTGCCGGATGGCAAGGAGCTTTTGACGGTCGATCCCGAACTGTTCTGACGCTAGCCCCGCAGGAATCATCGATAGACGGCATCTGAATCCGGAAAGGTTCTCACACAAAAATGCACTTATTATTCGAGTTTTGCAAATGGCTGCAACACACGTCGGTGGGCGTCGCGGTATCCGAATCGCTCTGGCTATTTCCCCTGATCGAGACGATCCATATCTGGGGCATCATCCTGCTCGTCGGAACCACAGGCGTGCTCGATCTGCGGCTCCTCGGATTTATTCTGACGAAAGAGCGCGTCTCTGAATTGCACAGACGCTTGATCGTATGGACGTGGACCGGCTTTTCGGTAATGTTCATCACCGGTTCGCTGATGTTCGCGTCCGAAGCGGCCAAGATGTATATCAACGAAGCGTTCCAGCTCAAAATGCTGCTGATCGTGGTCGCGGGATTGAATGCGCTGATCTTCGAAAAGACGGCGTTTCGTCACGTCGAGCGATGGGACGATGCTCCTGCCACTCCGGTGGGCGCCAAGATTGCGGCGTGCGTGTCGTTGGTCGTGTGGGTGGGTGTGATTGCTGCCGGGCGCTGGATCGCCTACGTCTAGTTCGTATCGACGCCTGAGCCTGTGACCGTTGACTCTGCCCGCGTGGACGGCGCGCGATTTTTTTCGGCGAACGTTTCAAATGACCGGTGATACGTACGCGATCTGAGTCCCGGCTTTTCTGCTGATCGATCCTTCCTGTCCTGCGATTGTGGCCTTCGCAGGCCGGCGCCCACCTCCATATTTTGAAGCGCGCTGGGGACTCTTCTTTCCTCAATTGTTTGAAGCATGAAGCTGTTGACACCACGTTGCACATCTGCTATACGCTCCCGCAATATCCCGGGCCAAGTACAGCAAGAGGAATTGATCTCTTTTGGGGGCCACATGAGATCCAAGCTAGTCCTCGGGCTTTGCCTATTCCTTTCCGCGGCAGTCCTGCAAGCGCAGACGATTTCCACTTCTCAAATTAGGGGTGTCATCCAGGACCCTAGCGGCGGGGCCGTCGCCGGCGCCGAAATCCGATTGACGCAAACGGCGACGGGCGCAGTGCGCACGGCCACCAGCGCGACAGACGGAAGCTACACGCTGCCCGATCTGTCCGTTGGGTCATATCAGATGGAAGTCACGAAGGCGGGCTTCAGCAAGTACTTGCAAACAGGCATCGTGCTGCAAGTTGGCGTCAATCCAACGATCAACGTCTCCCTGATGGTCGGCACTGTAACTCAGGAGGTCACAGTGCAGGCCGAGGGAGTGACGGTGGAGACGCAGAACACCGGCGTAGGAGAGGTTGTCGCACCGCAGGAAGTGCAGGATCTTCCTCTCAACGGGCGTCAGCTCACCGATTTGTTAACCCTTACAGGCGCTGTCGGCGAGGGCAGGGCATTCCGTGCATCTTACCCTTCTTCTGCGGTTATTTCCATTGCGGGTGGCGCGCAGGGAAGCGTGGCTTACTGGCTGGATGGCGGCACGCACAATGATCCGCTGAGCAATCAGAATCTTCCGCTTCCGTTTCCTGATACCGTGCAGGAATTCACTGTGGAAACAAGCTCGTTGCCCGCCCAATATGGCACGCACCCATCGGGCGCGGTCAGTGTCGTGACAAAATCCGGTACGAACGCGCTTCATGGCGATGCGTTCGAGTACGTTCGGAATTTCATGTTCGATTCCAAGAATACCGCTTTCGCTACCGCCGCCACCGCGGCCTTCCGCCCTCCCTTGAAGCGCAATCAATTTGGCGGCACGATTGGCGGACCGATCAAGAAAGACAAGCTCTTTTTCTTCATGGGCTGGCAAGATACCATCCAGCGCTCCAGCAACCCGGCAGAGACGACCCTCCCAACTCAGGCGATGCTTGATGGAGACTTCTCACAGTGCCTCGGGAGCGCCGGAGAGTCCTTGGGGCCACCGTTTGGGCCCGCGTCTGGAGTTACTGCGCTTGGGGCCCCGTACCACAATCCGGATGGCAATTTCGGGTACAACCAGACAAATCCTGCTTTGTACAGCCCAATCATTAAGGCACTGGAGAGCCATCTGCCTGTGGCTCCCGCGTCGAACGTGTGTGGCACCTATAACTACCAGAGTCCATCCAATTTCACCGAAAACCAGGGGCTGGCGCGCATCGACTATCGCATGAGCGATAAGAGCACGATCTTTGGACGGTATTTCATTACGAATTGGAACCAGCCCCCGGGGCTGCCCAATCTGCCGGCAAGCCAGGGCGGCCTGTTGATCGCGGCCATCGACGGCGCCGCCGACCGCGTTCAGAACCTCACTCTCGGAGATACGTACCTGTTTGGCTCGAACACCGTGAACAATTTCCGGGCGACCGGCAATCGATCGGTCGAAATCGAAGTTCAGAACACGACTCTCGATCTTGCGGGTTTACTTACGGAGGCGGAGGCGGAGCCCGTGAATCCGCTGCTGCCAAGCCAGATCGGCGCTATCTATCAACAGGGCTCGCCCAAGTTTCCGAACTACATGCCGAATTTCGCCGTAACAGCCGGGTTCGGCGGCTTGTTCAACTCGACTCCGTCCCTTCAGCCGTACGACACGCTCGAGTTTTCTGACGACCTTTCGTTGACGCGCGGTGAGCACCAGCTCTCGTTTGGCGTAGACTTTATCAATTTGAGAGCGTTCGCCACCAACTACCTGTTCAATCAGGGGGATTATACTTTTGATGGCAACCGCACGGATGCGCTGCCTTTCCCTCTCTCGAGTGCGGGCCTCCCTGACTTCATGCTGGGCTATACATCCGCCACTAGCGGCTTTGCACAGGATGCCCCCATCCCCTCCATCCAGCGCCAGAATCTCTTCTCACTCTATGCACAAGACTCCTGGAAAATGACCCGGCGGTTCACGATCACCGCCGGGCTTCGCTGGGACCCATTTTTCGGACATACCGATCCAAAGGGCCATGTTGTCAGCATCTCGGTCCCGAACATAATCAACGACGTACACAGCACGAAGTTTCCCTTCGCGCCAGCCGGCTACCTCTTCCAGGGTGATCCCGGCGGACCGACCAACAACAAGCTGTCGAAGAACGCACTAGATGAGTGGAGCCCGCGTCTCGGAATCGCATGGGATCCAAAGGGCAATGGGCGCATGTCGATTCGCGCGGGATTCGGCATCTTTTATGACTTCCCGAATTTCTCCTACGACCAGTTCGGATTCGAAGAACCTTGGGGCGGAGCCGCCACGGCCCCCGGTGGCAGTTGCACAGCCACCTGCATTAGCGACCCCTGGGGAACTACTGCAGGTGCTCCGAACCAATTCACTTTTTGTCCCTATCCCTGCATGAACGTCGCGACAGGGTCCGTACCTGGTAATCCCTTCGGTTCGGGGCCGGGAAGTGCGAACGACTTTGTCGGGGCGGGCCCCACGAAGTCCGCCTACTTGCCGAGCGCTCTGGTATTCAGCTATCCGCAGACTGTCAAACCGACTTACGTCATGCAGTACAACTTGAGCGTGGAAAAACAGTTGGGTGCGACCTGGCTGATTTCCGCGACCTATCTTGGGAGTCAGCAACGCCACCTTTGGGGCAACAACGAAGCCAATCCGGGGCTTCAAGGTCCGTGCACAACCAACGGGGGAGGTCTCGGCCCAGGCGGGTACCCTCAAACTTATCCGTTCCCTGCTGGGGTGACGTGTGGCGCCGGTGGCACCACCGTGCCCGGGCCATGCCCTCCGAACCTTGCTCCGTTCATATGCAACAGTTTCGGCCCCTTCTTCTCGTTGAACAATAACCGCTTGTTCCAGCACTTTGGAACATTGTGTTCGCCGACGACTTCCTGCTATGGCGAAACGCTTCTATTGGAGGAAGGGGGAACGGGAAACTACAATGGCCTTCTCCTCTCGGCGCAGCATCAATTTGCCAGTCACTTCACCTCGACCACGAATTTCACATGGTCGCACTGCATCTCCGACAACTACACCACGACACTGGGTTTCTTCCTCGCAGCGGAGTCGGTGCCGTATGACCGGCACGCAGATCGCGGCAATTGTCCGAGTGCCGACACCCATCTCATTTTCAACGAGTCGCTCGTCGCGGAAACACCGAGTTTTGCGAACCATACCGAGGATCTCTTACTCGGCCACTGGAGATTCTCACTCACCGGTCTCGTGCAATCCGGATTGGACGTGTCTCCGATCCTTCTCGTTGATTATTCGGGGGATGGCAACGGACTCACGGAACGCCCGAACCTGGTGCCGGGTGTGGACCCGTATTGCCAGCCCAAAGGGCGAACATGCTGGCTCAATCCTGCGGCCTTCGCTGCCCCGGCTCCATACACCTTCGGCGATTTGAAGAACAACAGCCTGTTTGGCCCCGGGGCGATCATCGTCAATACGGCGCTCTCGAGGATATTCCCAATCACGGAACGCCAGAACGTGGAGTTTACCTGGCAGGTTTTCAACCTGCCGAATCACGCGAATCTATACCTGCCGAGCGTGGATGGGCCTGGAATCCTGCCGACCTTTGGTCAGCCAACTCCGGCCAGCACCGCGGGCTTGGGCGCTCTAAATCAAACGACTAACGATCCGCGCGTCATGCAATTCGCGCTGAAATACAGCTTCTAGCGAAATGATGATTGCTCCAGGTTAACGACCTGCGGCCCCACGCGGCCTGCGTAAAAAACAGTTTTCACGCATGGTGTGCCCGTGGCATGATGCCCCGGCGCGTTCCGGTGAGAGGTCGCTGGACAGCGCTTCCGGGTTTTTACGGGTGGGGCCTGATTCCCGCTGCACGATGAATCGCGTACTTCTGAAAAACTGCGCGGCACGAAGGCGAGCGATGCGTGTGCTGCTCGCTTTCCTGGCTACCGGTATCCTGCTCCTGCTACCCGCCTCGGCTGCGGCGCACCACTCGGGCGCGATGTTCGACATGCAGCACCAGATCACGCTGACGGGTGTCGTCACCCGACTCGAGTGGACGAATCCTCACACATTCATGTACTTGAACGTGAAGAACGAAAAGGGCGAAATCGAAGAGTGGGCCGTGGAAGCGAATAGCCCCAACTTCCTGCGCCACAACGGCTGGACGAGCACTACAATAAACGCAGGTGACACGATCACCTGCACCGGGGCGCCCGCCAAAAGTGGCGCCAGGTTCATGCACGTGATGACGGTCGAATTGCCGAACGGCGTACAGCTTAGATCGTAAGAGCTCTCGAAACGGCACAGGGAAAAGCCAGACCGTAGGAGGCAAGCAGCATGAGATTTTTGAATCGATTGGGGATCACCTTCGCGTTGGCTGCGGCGATCGTTTCATGCGCGGCCGCTCAGCAGGCGACTCCACCTCCCGCGCCGACGCCCGAACCGGGTCGGCCGGTCGTTGGGGGATTCCCCATGGGACCGCCGGGGAAAATTCTGGAATTCACGGCTGAGCCAAGCACGATTCGGCCGGGGCAATCCTCCACTCTGCGCTGGCACGCTGTGAATGCGGACGACACCTACCTTGATGAATGCCTGGGCATCGTCGCGACGCTCGGTAGCGTTGCAGTTTCTCCCACCGCTACCACCACCTATACGTTCACGGCGAAGGGCCGCGCCGGCACGGACAAGAAGTCGGTAACTGTGACGGTCGTGGGCACTAGTCCGGCGCCGCCGAACACCGGTCCCGGGTGCGTCGATCCGCATAATCAGCCGATACCCCAGGCGCCGGACGGCCATCCGGATCTCTCGGGAGTCTACATCGCAGGCTTCAGCCTGCGGCCTGTGGACAACATCACTCTCAAGCCGGGCGCGGAAAAGTACAAAGTCGTCGCTGACGAAAATGACCTCGGCTTGGGAGTTACCTGTGTTCCTCCGGGAGTCCCGGCGGCCACGATGCAGCCGTACCCCTTGCAGATCGTGCAGAAGCCCGGGCTCGTGGTAATCCTTTACGAGGCTTACCATCTTTTTCGCGTGATACCGACTGACGGCCGGCCACACCCCGACGATCTCGATCCCACCTACATGGGGAACTCCGTTGGACATTGGGAAGGCGACACCCTCGTGGTCGACGTGACCGGGTTCAATGACAAGACCATGGTTGGTGCGTACCGTCACACCACCGCCTATCACGTGGTCGAGCGCTACCACCGCGTATCCTATGAGGAGCTCGACTACGAAGCCACCATTGACGACTCGAACGTTTTTGCGGCGCCATGGAAACAATCCAGCCGCATGAGGCTGCATCCGGAGTGGCAGATTCAGGAATACGTCTGCGAGGACAACAACAAGAATTATCAGGATCTGCTGATCAAGAAATAATCCGGAAATCTCTTCCGGCACGGCGGACAAAGCATATCGTGCTTGCCCGCATCGGTTAAATCGGGAGGTTCATCGAATGAGGACCAAAACTGCTTTTTGGATCGCGGGGTTGCTTCTATTGATGGCCGCGCCTGCGGCAAACGCGCACCACTCGGTATCGATGTACGACATGGAGCACCCCAGCACCTATAAGGGCGTTGTCGCGAGGGTCGAGTGGACAAACCCCCATGCCTACGTCTACCTGGATGTGAAAAATGAAAAGGGCGAGACCGAGGAATGGGCCATGGAGATCAATAGCCCCAATTTTTTGAGGCACAATGGTTGGACGAGCACGACCGTGAAGCCCGGCGACGTGATCACTTGCACCGGCGGAGCGGCCAAGAGTGGCGCCAAAACGATGCGGTGCACCTCTGTCGTGCTCGCCGATGGAACGGTATTAAGGTCGTAGGCTCGAGCGCAGCGAATCGCCTCCCGAGAGCGAACTGAGACGTGCGAATCTTTAGTAGGACTTCGATCGTTGTGCTGTTCGCGGTGATGGCCACGTCGCCGCTCGCCGTCGCGCAGGGAACTGCGAGTGCTTTGCAGACGCCCGCTCCGGATCCGGGAGCCAAACAAACGTATTCGTTGAATGCTGTGGGGAAGCCGGACATTTCCGGCATTTGGATCCTCAAGGGTAGCGGAGCGCCGGGAGAACCGCTCGAGAAGACGAAATTCTCGGGGTCTGTTCCCGAATCCGAGTTGTGGCGAACCACCTACGCGCGTCCGCACTTGAGCAACCCATTGCCTCCATTCCAACCGTGGGCCGAGGCAAAATACAAGGCAACAACTCCCGACCAAGACCCGGAATTGACTTGCGTCCCTCCCGGAATACCGGCGACTTTACTGGAGCCGTTTCCGTTCGAGATTCTTCAGGTTCCCGGAAAGATCTTCATGCTGTTCGAGTACGACCATCTCGTTCGTCCGATCTACACGGATGGGAGGCCCATTCCGGCGGACGCCGATCCCACGTATATGGGGCAAGCGGTCGGTAAGTGGGAGGGCGACACTCTGGTTGTCGATACGGTGGCTTTCAACGAAAAGACGTGGCTCGATGCAACGGGCCTTCCGCACACCGCTGCGCTGCATGTGACAGAGCACCTCAGGCGGCTGGATCACAACACCCTCGAGGACCTGATTACGATCGACGATCCGAAGACTTATACAAAGCCGTGGACGGTGCGCAAGGTGTATGACCTGAAGCCGAAATGGGAAATCATGGAGTACGAGTGCGAGGAGAACAACAAGGAGAACCCGGCGCCCATCAAGTAGTGCGGATGCGCCGGAGTTCGAAACCAGGTTGTATTTGCCAGGTGAGAAAGGTCTTTAGGATGCGCCACCGTTCAATCGCCGTGATTTCCTCCGCAGCGTTCGTGTTTATCTGTCTGGTCTCCGCGCCTGCGGCACTCGCGCAGACTGCCCCAAGCTCTGCATCGGCTGACGCGAAGTACGCCCAGACCCCATCGTCGGCTTCCATGCAGACGCCAGACATATCGGGTGTTTGGGCTTTGGCCCGCATGCGAGACGGCTTCATCCGGGCGCCGTTTCCCCTGCAGCCCTGGGCCCAGGAACAGTACGACGCCCAACGAAAGCAGGTGGGCTTCAACCCCGGTGCGCTCTGCGTGCCGCCGGGAATGCCGCATGTCATGCAGATGCCCTATCCGTTGGAGATTGTCCAGACTCCCGGCCGGGTGACGATACTCGAGGAAGCGTACGAAGAGGTGCGCCGCATCTACACCGACGGGCGCGGCCATCCGAAAGACCTCAATCCTACCTACAACGGCCACTCCATCGGCCATTGGGAAGGCGACACGCTCGTCGTCGATACGATTGGCATCAAGGCTGGCAAGGAGCTCAACCTCGACAGCACGGGGCTATTTCACAGCGAATCCCTCCACTTGATCGAGCGAATTCATCGCATCGAGAAGGATATTTTGGCGGACGACATCACCATCGACGACCCGAAAGTCTTTACGAAACCCTTCTCAGGCCGCTTACAGTACAAATTCTTCCCGACGTGGGAGCTTAAGGAATACGTCTGCGAGGAAAACAACATTCTTCCGCAGCAATAGGCTTTCACTCCTCGGCCCATCCTCAGTGGTCGGGCAGCTCCCGCGGAAAACAACATTGACTTAGCTGATTTCGGATGTAACATCCGCCCCGGGTGTCACCGGTATGATGCTTCACCTCTGCGAGTGGCTCGAACACAATTCGTGGATCATGTGGGTCGACAGTTCCGTTCCCCTGTCACTGATCCTCGAAATCATGCACTACACCGGTTTCTTCCTGATCGTGGGATCGACCGTCGTCCTGGACCTGCGCGTGATGGGGCTTGCGGCAAAGCGTCAGCCAGCTGCCGAAATGGCCGGGCAGTTGGTTCCGTGGATGTGGACGGGTCTCGCGTTCGTGGTGTTCTCGGGATTCTTCATGTTTGCGGGCGATGCGCCGGATTTTTACATGGCCACAGTCTTTCGGATCAAGATTCTCGTGGTCTTGGTAGCCGTGATCTTCGGAGCCATAGTGCAATCGGGGATTCCCCGTTGGGGCCAGCTTCCTTCGATTCCGGTCGGCGCCAAACTCGCGGCCTTCCTATCGTTGGTGCTTTGGATCGGAGCAATCCTTGTTTCCGTTGAGGTCCCCGCGATTTCGGGTGTGGGCTAGACCGACTATGAGGCGTGCATTGAGGTGTTTGTAATTTAGAGGTTCGCGGGAATGATGGCCTTTTTCATGGCGTTCGCGAAGTGGCTGCAAGGCACGTGGTGGGCGCTCGACATCAGTGGGTCGACCTGGGCGTATCCGTTCGTTCAGGCGACTCATTTTACAGGACTGTCGCTCTGGGTCGGCACCAACCTCGCGCTGGACCTGCGGCTGTTGGGCGTCGGCGCGAAGCGTCGCACCGCCGCGGAACTTTCCGATGCGCTGTTCGCCTGGAACTGGATCGGTTTCTTCATCGCCATCACCGGCGGGTTTATGTTGTTCGCAAGCTCGGCCACGAAGTACATTCCTAATCCGGCGTTTGAGATCAAGCTGGGAATTCTCGTTCCGCTGGGGATCATCTGGCACATTGTGGTCCAGAGAAAATCACGCACCTGGGGTCAGACGCCTGACGTTTCATCGATCGGTAAATTCGCGGGTCTTTTGGAACTGTTGCTGTGGCTGTCCGTCGTGACAGCCGCGGTATCGATCCCCAATTTTGACGTGCACTAGCCGGCAGGATGAAGATTCGGGCCTCGCAGCGGATTCTCGTCGGACTCGCGTTGCTGGTTTTTGCCGGCTGCGGCAAACAGCAAGGCAGCGAATCTTCCGCTCCCACCGTCGATCTCTCCACCGCAGGCTCGATCGTTGGCACGGTTACTCTCGACGGCCCGCCGCCCGCATTTCATCCGATCGACATGAGCGCGTCGCCCGCTTGCGTGAAGGCGAACCCCTCGCCCGTAACACCGCCCGTGGTCGTAACCGGCGAACGCGGCGCTCTCGCCAACGTCGTGATCTTCGTGAAAAGCGGTCTCGGCAACTATCACTTCGACGCCCCTCAGGAGCCCGCAATTCTCGCGCAAACGAATTGCATGTATGAGCCGCACGTCCTCGCGCTGATGACGAACCAGCCCTTCGCCGTCCAAAACAACGATCCCACCATGCACAACGTTCACCCGATGCCAAAGCACAACCGGCAGTGGAGCAACTCTCAGCCCGCGGGCTCCCCTCCACTCAAGTCGACCTTCGCCCAGCCCGAATTCGCGATGCCGGTGCTGTGCAACGTGCACCCGTGGATGCGCGCTTTTGTGTTCGTGTTCGACAATCCGTATTTCGCCGTCACTTCAATCGCCGGCACGTTCGAGCTGAAAAACCTGCCGCCCGGCACGTACACCATCGAAGCCTGGCACGAGCACTACAATGTGCAGGACCAGACGGTGACGATCGCTGCCAAAGAATCGAAGTCCATCTCATTCGTCTTCAAATCGGCGGCGACGGCCGGAAACTAAGATTGAGTTGCAAGTGATTGCAGGAAGCGCATATCTTAGAGCATAATCTGCCGGCTGAGGGGCCCGGGCGGCCGTAGTAAAATATCAATCTGCGGGAGCAGGACGATGAAAATCTCAAAGATCGGATGCGTCGGTGCGGCTCTACTCTTGGTGGCGAGCGCCGCCTTCGCGCACCACTCATCCGCGATGTTCGAGCGTGACAAGCAAGTGGAGCTCGTCGGCACGATCGTCACCTTCGCCTGGACCAATCCGCACAGTTGGATCGAGATCGACGTGCCAAACGCGAACGGCGGAATGGACCGTTGGGGCGTCGAGTGCAACAGCCCCAACAACCTCGCTCGCCAGGGCTGGAAGTCCTCGACTCTCAAGCCCGGCGACCAGGTTACGATCCTCGTTCATCCGTTGAGGAGCGGCGAAAAGGGCGGCCGGTTCATTTCGGTGAAGCTGGCTAATGGCGACGTGTATGCCGACTCCGCGGGCGCGGGTTACGCAGCGCCGCCGAAGCCCTGAGCGCGCAATCGGTTAGCGCGCCTGTATGACCGTGCGGCTTGGGTGCCGCACTCCACGCGATGATTGCCGGGGGATATCATGAAGACGCGAACGAATCTTTTTGTCCGAGCCGCGCTCGTAGCGCTGGGCATCGCTGCTCTTGCTACCGGAGCGAGCGCGCAGGGCCAGCACCGCACACCAGACGTCTTTCCCGAAGGCGCACTCGCGCCTGACAATATCGCCAAGCCCCGCCCGAAGCCGCCCTTCGATCTCACAGGCACCTGGATGGTCGACCTGAGCTCTGGCTTCAGTTCCTTCATGTTCGGCCCGCCGTATCCGAAATTCAAGCCGGAGGCCCAAGCCGTCTTCGACGAGGGTAAAAAAGCCACTGCGGAAGGCCGCGCGTTTCACGACGACATCGGTAAGTGCTTCCCGGCCGGAATGCCCATGATCATGACGCGCGTCTGGCCGATCGCGATGGTTCAAACTCCGACCGTGATTTTCATGGTCAGCGGCTTTGAAAATGCCCTGCGCCTGATTTACATCGACGGGCGCAAGCACACCGATCCCGACGTCGTGGTTCGCACGTTCAATGGAGATTCGGTCGGCCATTGGGAAGGCGACACGCTCGTCGTCGATACCACCAGCATGACCACCGATCGCCACTGGATCGACGTTGGCGTCCCGGTGAGCGACGAGTTCCATATCATCGAGCGCATCCGCCTCACCAACGGTGGAAAGACTCTGGAGATCAAATACACTCTGCTCGACCCGAAGAATTGGGAAGGGGAGTGGACCAGCACCAAGCACTGGAACCGCGAGGACGACACCGACATTACGGAAGTCGAGTGTTTGCCCGATCTCAACCAGCATCTCCCCAGCACCCAATCGAAGATGAACGTCAACTAATGGGGATTTCCTTATCCCCCGCGGCCGCCCGGCATAGGGGCGGCCGCCGCTCGTTTCACCAAGCTGGAATTGACTCCTCGGCTCGGTTGAAGGGGGCGCAGCTGCCTGAAAAGTGATGCTTGGCCTCAGTGCTCAAATCTTTTCCTCTCAATTGATTACGCGGCTAATTCCATCCTTTCGCGACCTCCCTGTTGACTGTCTCGCAACCGACCTCACCCTGGGCATGAAAATGCCTTAATTGATGGGCGGTCGATGGTCGATGAAGCATACGAGCGCGCGTGCGGGCTCGGGGTGACTGGTTTGTCCACGCGCGGGTAAGCTGGGCGGTTTGTGGTCGCGCGCCGAATGCGCCCCCTTCCGGTGGAGTGAATGCAATTGCCAAAGCCTTGCAGAGTGATCGCGGTCCTGGGCACGCGGCCCGAGGCCATCAAGCTCGCCCTCGTGATCCACGAGTTGCGCCGCCGGACCGGCGAGTTCGAGACGGCCGTGGTGCATACCGGTCAGCATCGCACCATGCTCGATCAGGCCCTCCAGCACTTCAAGATCAAGCCAGATTTCGATCTGGACGTCATGCGTCCGAATCAGACTCTCAGCATGCTCACCTGCCGCGTGCTCGATACGGTGGAAAACGCCTGCCACCGCTTCAATCCCAACATTGTCCTGGTGCAGGGCGACACCACCACGGCTTTCGGCGCGGCCCTCGCCGCCTACTACTGCAAGATTCCGGTGGGCCACATCGAAGCGGGGCTTCGCAGCCACGACATCTACAACCCGTTCCCCGAGGAAGCAAATCGCCGGCTCGTGTCCATCGTCACCGAGATTCACTTCGCTCCGACCGCGCTCTCGCGCGATGCCCTGCTGGCCGAGGGCGTTCCAGCTGCCAAGATCGTCGTCACCGGAAACACCGTCGTGGATGCGCTGCGTGGGCTGAGCCAGTTGCCTCATTCGTGGGAGAACACTCCTTTGGCCGAAATTCCCACGGACAACAAGCGGCTGGTGCTGGTCACTTCTCACCGTCGCGAATCGTGGGGCAGCGACCAGGAAAACATGTGCCTGGCGCTGAAGGATCTCGTAAACCTGCATCCCGATATCCGCGTGATCTATCCCGTTCACATGAACCCCAACGTGCGCGGCACGATCAACGCGCTCTTGGGCGGCATCGACCGGATTCATCTTACCGAGCCTCTCGACTACCTGACTTTTGTCAGCTTGCTGCGCCGCTGTTTCATGGTGCTCACGGATTCGGGAGGGATTCAGGAAGAAGCGCCCACCTTTCACAAGCCCGTGCTCGTGCTGCGCAAAGTCACGGAACGCCCGGAAGCCTCGCAATTCGGAATGGCCAAAATCATTGGCATGTCGCGCGAGGGAATCTTCGGCGAGGCCGAGCGGCTCCTCAGCGACAGCGAAGAGTACAAGTTGATGTCGGAAGGGGAGAACCCCTACGGGGACGGCAGAGCCTCCGAACGGATCTGCGAGGCCATCACGCGCTGGCATCAGGGAAAGAGGCCACTCCTCGATCCGGAAAAGGAATTCAAGCTGCCTCCCAGACCGCACCCCCGCCGCCGCAAAACCGACGTCTTGGTACACGCGAGGGCCGAGGTGCCCGAAAAAGTTCGTTCGTAGCTCGCGGTCGACTACTATGCTTTACTCTCTCTTCGCGATCGTCTTCCTGATCACCGTTTACACGGCGCGCCACTATCTCTTCACCCTGAATCGCCTCTTCGGATTCCAGCGCCATCCCTACATCGACATCGATACGGCCGACTGGCCGCCGGTCACGATTCTCGTGGCCGCGCACAACGAGGAAAAAGTCGTCGCCCACATCCTGGCAGCGCTGATGGGTGTGAACTATCCGAAGGAGAAGATGTTGGTCGTTCCGGTCAACGACCGCTCGACCGACCGCACGCGCGAAATCATCGATCGCTTTTGTGAAGACCATCCGGGCCGCATCCGCCCCTTTCATCGCGCCGGCGGCAAGGGAGGCAAGGCCGCCGCGCTGAAAGACGCCATGGAGTTGGTTGAAACCGAAGTCATCCTCATCTTTGACGCCGACTACATTCCCGGCAGCGGGCTGATCAAGCAGCTTGTGGCGCCATTCTTCGATCCTGAGGTCGGCGGCGTGATGGGGCGCGTAGTCCCTCTTAATGTCGGGACGAATCTGCTCACGCGGTTGCTCGATCTTGAGCGCTCCGGCGGCTATCAGGTGGACCAGCAGGCGCGCATGAATCTTCGCCTGGTGCCGCAGCATGGCGGCACGGTCGCGGGCGTCCGGCGCAGCGCCCTGCGCGAAATTGGCGGTTGGAACGATAGCTCGCTGACCGAAGATACCGACCTCACATTTCGCCTCCTGCTCGCAGGCTGGAAAACCGTCTATCAGAATCGTTCCGAGTGCTATGAGGAAGTCCCGGAAACGTGGCAGGTCCGCATCAAGCAGATCATGCGCTGGGCCAAAGGACACAATCAGGCATTGGCGGCATATGGCTTCGAACTATTGTTCGGCAAGCATCGCGCAACCCTCCGCGAGCGCATCGATGGATTCCTGCTGCTCGGGGTTTACGCAATGGCGCCGCTGACGCTTGTCGCATGGCTCCTCGCGCTCGGCCTCTTCTATGAGGGAGTAGCTCCGCTCCACGGCGTCATCGCGCTGCTCTCGTTCACTGCGTACGCCGCGACGGGGAACTTCGCCGCATTTTTTGAAATCGCAGCGGCGGCCCGGCTCGATTACACCCGCCAGCGCATCTGCCTGCTCCCGTTCCTCGTTCTCGGATTCGGGGTGAGCATTTTCTCCGTGTCGCGGGCGTTTGTTTCGCAGGTCATGGCTCCCATCACCGGAGCGCAGTTTCACTGGGACAAGACCGAACGCTTTCGGACGACTCCATGACTCCCATGCTCGCAACCGTGCTTCTGGTTTTGTCGGCCGGCGTTCTCTTTTTGATTCCCTTGCTTCCGGCTCTGATTGAACTGCGCGTCAAGCACGACGCGCAACCCCTCAACGTGATTCAGCAATACGCGGGCGAGATCCGGCATTTTTCTTACGGATTCCGCAGTTATATCGCCGATCTGTTGGAGCCGTTGCAGAAATGCGTTGCGTCGGGCACGACGGCGAAGGGGAAAATGCCGGACGGCGACGAATATCTCCTGCTCGGGCGCGCCAATGATGCGCTTTCGGTTTCCGCCAGCGAAAAAACGTCGACCTGCCGCTCGGTGGTGGCTGCCGGCACGGATGTGACTTTTCCTGGTGGAGTCACTTTCGCCAAGGAGATCTACGCCGCGGGGGAATTCGTCGGCGGAGAAAAGAGCGTATTCCGCGCGCTGCTCGGAGAGAAGGATATTCACTTGGGGCCTTCCAGCACCGTGATCCGTTGGGCGCACGCTGTCGGCGCATTTCGGGCTCAACACGATTGCGATCTTTATGGGCGCATCTCTTCCGACAGCGAGATTCAGTTGGAATCCGGCTGCGCCTTTCAGCGCTTGAATGCTCCCCGCATTGCACTAGGGCATTCGAATGCCGACGCGGTTGACGTGTCCGCAGACGCGAAGCCCACCGCTTCGCCGGGCGGCCGCCGGCTCGTCGTCGAAGATTTGGAAATCGAAGCCGGTGAGATCGTCTCGACGAACATTGTGACGAGAGGCAGCCTTCACATCGGCGCAGGTGCCCGTGTGTTGGGCAGCGTCAAGAGCGCTCAACACATGTCGGTGGGCGCCGGCGTTCGCGTCGAGGGCAGCCTCATCAGCGCTTCGACCATGCACATCGGTCCCGATTGTCGCGTTATCGGACCGGTCATCGCCGAGCACGGAATCGCAATTGAAACTGGAACCTGCTGCGGCTCCGCTCGCACGCCCACCACAGTCAGTGCTCCGACGATTGAAGTCGCGGACGGCGTCACGGTCTTCGGCACGGTCTGGGCGCGAACCGAAGGGCAGGTGGTCCCCCAGTGATGAAGAAGCGGGCGATCACGATCGTTGCAGTGGCTCTTTGCGTTTTGGCGCCGGCCACATGGCTGGCCCTGCGTGGGTACGACCATTTCAGCGTTGGGGCCGATGGCCTCATGCTTTTGGTGCCCGATGGCGTCAGCTTCTCCGATCCGCGCGTCACCGTCTGGCTCGATGCCGCGAGCGAAGAAGGCCTGCACGTAATTCCATTGCACGACTCCGGCTTTCTCGATCCCGTCTTTGGAAGGCCGAAATGCGCGGGCCTCATTCTTCCCGACTCAATTCACCAGCAGGCGAGCGATCTCTTGCTCCGCGAGATTCGCGGTTACGTGGCTAATCGCGGGAACCTGATGCTCGTGTTCGACGCCGCGACGAAATCGATTCAGGGCTTCTATCCGAGCGGCGGCTCGCGACTAGCCGATCTGGCGGGAGTGGATTACGCGCTGTACAAAAGCCTCGGCGACGCGACGATCCGGTCGGGCGACGTGAGCACCACGATCCCGTTGATGAAACAGCTCGGCGTGCCTCCCGGAAAGTACTTTCCCTTTGCGGCGCCTTCCGCCGCGCTCGAAAACACGACCTCGACTCGGCTCAGGCGCTATCAATACGGGAATCTGGAATATCCGAGCTTTGTCACCTCGGGCGAATACGCCGGCCAGGTGTTGCTGCGTTCAAATGCGGGCGTTGTTGCGGGACTGCATCGCTACCAAAAGGGCTCGGTGCTCTTCGTGAATCTGCCGCTGGGATATCTCAAGGGCGATACCGATGGCCTCCCGCTGCACGCTTTTCTCCGATATTTTGCCGTGCACATGCTCGCGTTGCCCCGCTTGCTCTCGGTTCCGGACGGTGTCGGTGGACTGGTGCTGAACTGGCACGTCGATTCCAATGCGGCCATCTCCGCGCTCCAGACCATGAATACGTGGACGATCTTGCAGCAAGGTCCATATTCGATCCACATCACGGCTGGCCCGGACACGTATGCGTTCGACGATCACAAGGGATTCAACGTCCTTCACGATCCGGTGAGCCAGGACTTGGTACACGAATACGTGCGTCTCGGAGAAGAAATCGGAAGCCACGGCGGTTGGATTCACAACTATTTCGCGGCCCACGTTGAAACGGACCCGCCCAAGGAAATGGCGAAATTCCTCAAACTCAATAAAGATGCTCTCGAGCAAATCGGAGGCAAGCCCGTCGTCGAGTACTCCGCACCGAACGGCGACCAGCCGGAGTGGGTTACCCACTGGCTGGAGGCGCACGGTTTCGTGGCGTACTACTTCACGGGCGACGCCGGCATGGGGCCCACGCAGGGCTATCGCGGCGGCCGGCGCGAGGGAAAAAACATCTGGGCATTTCCGATCACCCAGTTGGATCGAGCCGCCTCGTTCGAGGAATTGAGCGGCGAAGATGTTTCTTTCGACGTGATACTGCAGTGGCTCGAGGCGCTCACTGGCTTCGTGGTGGATCGCCACGAAGTGCGGCTCATCTATTTTCACCCGCCCGGCATTCTCCCCTATCGCGACGTGGTTCATAGCTGGTTGGAAAAAACCGCCCAGCTCAAAACGCAGGGAAGCTTTCGCTGGTACACGATGGCCCAAGTCGCGAATTTTCTGAATTCGCGCAAAAAGGTGTGGTGGAAGTTGACCGAGCGCGACGGCATCGCTTCGCTTAAGGCTACTGATTCTCGAACCTTGGCCCACCAGACGTGGAGTCTGTCGGCGGATAAGTTTGAAAAGCCTGTCGTGATTCAAGGTGCCGCGACGGTGTCGCGGGACGGCGAAGTGTGGCTAATCGACGCTGGCGATGGAACTCATCTGGAAGTGCAGGCCAGGATGGCTGGACAATGAGCCTCCGGCGAATTTTTCACAATCTCGCGCTTTTTCTTGTCTTGAGCCTCGCACTCGCGTGGAAAGCAAACGCCCAGCAAGACGTCGTCACCACCGATCCGCCGCAGTCATCGCCCCAAACGCCGGGCACGGAGGCGCCGGTGCCCGAGAGAATCCTGACCAATTTTGTGGAAGCTGGAGGCAGTTACCGCCAGCTCACCAACGGCTTCGGCGATTGGAGCGGCGGCTACGCTCGCGGCGTGCTGACAACCGGAAACAACATTTGGAACGGCGAAATCAACGGACAAAATGAATTCAATGATGGCGGCGTGTACCTGGCCGCCGGAGATACGCACAACTTCAATTCGGATTGGTACGCCTCGCTCACGCTTGGATCGAGCGTGGGAGGATTCTTCTGGCCGCGCTTCCGCGCCGATGCATTTGTGAATCGCAAATGGAGCGCGCGAAAGCAGTTCATCACCACGTTGGGCTACGGTTACTACGCCTCCAAGGACGTGCACCGCGACCAAAGCGTTTTTGTTGGAACCGTCTACTATTTCCAAAAACCGTGGATCGTCGAGGATGGTGTGCGATTCAACATCAGCAATCCGGGCGTGGCCTTTTCGCCGGCCGGCTTTGTGGCAGTGACCGAAGGCCGCAACAAGCATCACTACGTCACGGTGAACGCAGGATTCGGGCAAGAGGCCTATCAACTCGTCGGACCGACGACCGTACTGACGCGCTTCCCCAGTCAAACCGTGACGATCACCTGGCGCCAGTGGACGGGAAAGAACTGGGGATTCAATCTCGTCGCGGATTATTACCACAGTCCATTCTACGAACGAGGTGGCGGCAGCTTTGGATTCTTCAAAGAGTTCTGAGCGCCGCGCGTTCTCTGCGAGCGCGAATTACATGGCGAGATTCGCCGATCGCAGCCGCTTCCGCGGGCATCGCGGCGGCGTGATCACCATGCACCGCGCGCTGACGCGGTTCGTTCTCGAGCCACTGGATTTGATCACAGCCGCCCTGCTCGTTCTGCTCCTTTCGTTCGCGTGGATCCTTTCGCTGCCATGGCTCTGCCGGATGTGGGGTTACGCGCTCGCGAACGGCATGAGAATTCTGGCGCTCCGCACCGAGCTCGGTCTCACCGAGCATCGCATCACTCCGTACATCCGCTTCGTGATCCCATTTCCCAAAATGGAGGGAATCGCTCCGGACGCGTTGACGTGGTGGTCCACTACCGCGGTCGTTGGTCTGATCTACGCGGCGAGTTACTTCTTTCCGAAAAAATGGACGCCGGTGACGTATCTTCTGCGTGCCGTGCTTTTCATTCAGGCCACCGCGCTGCTGTATTTTCTGCTGGCGGCGGCGCGCTTTCCGCACTCGCCCGATAGTTATCTGGAAGGGATCGTATCGTACCGAATCGCTCTGATCTCCGCCGTGCCGTTGCTATTCGGCCTGACCTACTACATCTTCAAATTCAGTTTATTCAAAAAGATCGCGCTCACCGTGCTGACGATGAGCTATCTTTCGCTGTTTCTCCCGCTGCAAATTCTGCTACAGGCGATGATCCTCCAGAAATCCGTGCTGTTCATGCCGGTGCTCTACATCGTGTTCGGATTACCCGTGGACATCATCCTCATCCTCGCGTTTTACTCGTGGGGGATGAGCTGGCCGTCGGGGAGCCAGAACGAAATCTAATCCCCCTCACGCTCCGGCTTGAATCTGGTGCAGCAGGCGCTGTTCGGCGCCATACGGATCGTTAACCAGTTTGCACTCGTCGTTGAAGATCATGACCGCGCGTTTCGTGTTGTCGAAAGGCGCCCAATTCGGCAAGCCGCCGTGGTTCGGATCGCCCGTTCTGGCGAACGCGACCCAGGCCTTGCTCATTTTATCGGCCAGCGCGTAGCGATCCTGGCCGGTGCCGGTCATCGACTGCGCGGCATCGACGTTGTCGAAAACGAACGGGATCTCCAGCGTATGAAAGGAGCGGAGCTTGCCGTCGCGCACCGGAGATCTCCACGTAAAGTAATACTGATAAACCGCCGCTTTCGCTTGCGCCGCTTTGCGCTCCGCCTCGAGGACTACACCCGCGCGGAACGTGGCGTCCGACGCGATGATCAGATAGAGATCGGTGTCGGGAACGCCGGGGCGGCCGGCGCGATACGCGGCGATCACTTTATCCACTTGATCGTCGCTCGCGTTGCGAAGCGTTTGTTTTACGCGGGCGTGCAGCCCCGCATCGTCGATTGGATCGAGCTGCTGATTCGGGAAGAACGCGACCTCGGTTTCAACCGTGCCAATCAAAAGAGGAACATGGGCCGACTCCTCCGGTGCGACCGGATCGAATGGATCGTGCGGCAGCGTGGTGCCATCGACGACGGGTGCGAGAGCGAGTCCCGGGCCGCCGGGCACGATGGCTGGACTCGTGACGGAGAGCAACTGATCGGTGGAGAGCGTCTGCAACTGGTCCACTTGATCCGGCCTTAGATTCAACTTCGAGAGATACATTTCGGCTGATTTGTTCGCCGCATCGCGCGAAACGCCCTTCACATCCGCGCCGCTCTCCACGATGGCACGATGGAAAAGGCCCTTGGCGGCCGGCATGGCCATCAACGAGCTGACTTTTCCTCCTCCGCCGGACTGGCCGAAAATCGTGACGTTGCCCGGATCGCCGCCGAACGCGGCGATGTTGTCGCGCACCCATTCGAGAGAAGCGATGATGTCGAGATTGCCGAGATTGCTCGAATTCGCGTATTTCTCGCCGCCGATGCCCGCGAGATACAGATAGCCGAAAACGGTGAGGCGATGATTGACGGTTACGAGGACGACGTCGTGCTTCTTCGCGAGTTGCGTGCCGTCGTAGCAAACGAAGCCGCCCGAACCGCTCGTGAATCCGCCGCCGTGCAGCCAAACCATCACCGGCCGCTTGTGCCCGCTGCCGACTCCCGGCGTCCAAACATTCAGAACGAGGCAATCCTCGCCCATGGGCTCGTCGCGGTCCATCACTTCGAATTCGTGGGGCACCTGACCGTGGAATGCGGACGTCAACTGCGGACATCTGTGGCCGAGTTCGTAGCACTCGCGGACATCGGTCCAAGCGCCGAGTTTCGCGGGAGGCATGAAGCGGTTTGGCCCGGCAGTGGAGGCCGCGTAGGGGACGCCCTTGAACGCGTGAACTTTGTCGAGCACCGTTCCGCGGACCTTGCCCGCCGTCGTATTTACCGTCGCTCCCGGAGTGCCTTTCGCGTCGTCGGCGAGTGCCCGCGTGAATGTGCCGCCCATGAGCGCCCCTGCCGCAAGCGTGCTAAATCCGATGAACTTTCGCCGATCCATCATAGTGCCTCCGGTAGAAATGACTCCAGTGGGCCTGCAAAAACAGCCTGAGTGGAGGAGCAAAGGGCCGGGTTTCATTGTCGGGCAGACGTGACACCCATCCTTTGTTTTGAATGAGTTGCGCGCGTTTCTGTCCGGCAGCCATTGTCGGGCAGAAATCGACGCACGAGGGTGGCTTTTGCCTCGACCGAGAGGTGCCGGGGCCGCCCTTCACATTCGCGAACTGTAGACCGTCGTTTCACGGGCGCCATTCTACTGCACGGGGGCCGAAGTGCAAGCGCGAGAGCCTGTGGACTTTTGGGAGGGGACTCCCACCCTTTGCCGCGCAAAGGATGGGGCACCCAGCGGCGTGGATTGAACGCGAGTGCAGCTGGCGAAGTGGTATCATTCTGCTGCGTTGCAGTCACGGGAACTACAGAAACGGAAAGGGTGGGCCGCCCGCCCCCTGAAGAACCCGCGTCGGGGATCAGCGACGAGGACGTTGCGTTTTAGAGGAGTCCGCCGTGATCGATTTCAAAAAGCGTCTGGGGGATAAAAAGACATCCGCCAAATCCCTGGAACCGACCCAAATTTACAATACCCTGGATCGGCACAGCGACAAGGGGCCGCTACGACCTGCACAAGAGTCTATCCTCGACGAATGGCATCGCACTCGGCGACATCAGAGGGACGTCATCGTCAAAATGCATACTGGCCAGGGCAAGACGCTTATCGGGCTTTTGATCCTGCAATCGAAACTTAATGAGGATATAGGCCCGGCGCTGTACCTGTGCCCGAACAATCACCTCGTCGATCAGACCGTAGCACAGGCTAGGCAATTCGGAATTGCTTGCTCGACGGCTCCCGGAGACCTCCCGACAGAGTTCTTGGAGAGCAAACAAATCCTCGTGACTTCGGTCCAGAAGCTATTTAACGGTCTCACGAAGTTCAGACTCGGGCCGCAATCACAATCTGTTGGTGCCCTCGTTATGGATGACTGTCATGCTTGTATTGACGCCATTAGGGACAGTTGCGTAATCAAAATCCCAAGGACACACCGTGCCTACAATGCACTCTTGACACTGTTCGGGCCGGACCTCGAAGAGCAGGGCGTAGGTACTTTTGCTGACATTCGCGAACACAAATTCGACGCACTGTTAGTCGTTCCGTATTGGAGTTGGATGGATCGTTATCAGGATGTTGCTTCAATTCTTGCGAAAGACAGTATTACCGACGAGATTAAATACGCGTGGCCGCTATTGAGAGACATCCTCCGGGACTGCATATGCGTCGTGTCCGGAGAAGCGATTGAAATCTCCCCGCAGCTAGCTCCTCTGCATCTCTTTGGGTCCTACTCGGAAGCCGAGCATCGCGTCTTTATGTCCGCGACTGTGACCAACGACGCCTTCTTGGTGAAGGGTCTGGGACTCGCCCCTGAGGTCATAACTTCGCCGCTGCTGAATAGAAACGAAAAGTGGTCGGGGGAAAAGATGATCGTGATCCCATCGCTGATCAGCTCAGACCTAGATAGGAAGGTGATGATCGCATCATATGCCCCAGCGAACTCCGGCAGAAAATATGGCCGAGTGGTATTGACGCCCAGTTTCGCGATTGCAGAGGACTGGGGAAGCGCAGGGGCCTTGGTTGCGGACAAGAAAACTATATACGGCTGCATCGAAGCCTTGAAGACCGGGGATTTCGAGAGAACCCTTGTGGTCGCAAATCGCTACGATGGGATCGATCTCCCTGACAGTGCCTGTCGAATCTTGATCCTTGACTCCAAACCTTACTCCGAGACTCTAATCGACAAGTGGACTGAGGGCGCCCGAAAAGGGAGCGAATGCGAGCCACGCCGATGTCGTTTGATCCGCAGACGAAGTATTTCTACGTGACCGGCAACGCGGGCCTGCAATGGTTCCGGCGCGCGGAGGACCCGGACTTCTACAGCGGCAGCTTCAATAGCCGCGTCCCCGGACTCAACAAATTGAGCTATGGAGTGCTCGCCGCGATCGACAGCCGCACGGACAAGATCGCGTGGGAGAAGGAATTTCCGGGTGCGCGTCCCACGGGCGCACTGGCCACAGCCGGCGGACTCGTGTTTCAGATGGCGGGTGACGGCAGCATGCAGGCCTACGACGCCAAGGATGGCTCGCTGCTGTGGCAATTCCAAACGGGGGCGACCGGCGGCAGCCCGCCGATCGCTTTTGAAAACGGCGGCGAAGAGTACATCGCCACGATTGTCGGCGGCGCCGTGTGGGCGTTCAAGCCAGGTGGCACGCTTCCGGCGCGGCCTGCGCCGACGATGTCTCCTCGGGAAGACTTTGCCGGAGCGATCACCGACACCGCGAATGTCGAAACCACGACGATGGTGCGGGACGCAGGCCTTACGGGCGCGCACTACATGATCGATGAATATGAGTTCAATCCCTTTCGCGCGCGAGTCAAGGTCGGCACGAAAGTCTCCTGGAGAAACAACGGGCGACTCGTCCACACCATCGTTGCTGAGGATGGATCGTGGTCGACTGGTCCGCTGAAGCCTCTCGACATCGGCACAGTCACCTTCGACAAACCGGGAACGTACACGTACATCTGCAAGGAGTATCCGTGGGTCTACGGGCAAATCATCGTCGAACCTGCTGCCCTGAAGCAAGGACAGAACGAACCGTCCGGCAAATAGGATCGTAAGGCTTAGTTTGCGCGGCCCCAGAGTTTTTTCGAGGCGATGCGCGCGCCCTCGACGAGCGAGCGGAACTTCATCCACGAAAACGCTGGAAACACCGGGCCGAAGCCGGCGAATGTGCCGAATCCGCAGTCGGATCCAGCCATAATTCGCTCCTTGCCGACGACATTGGCGTAGCGAATCAGCCTTTGCGCGACGACCTCGGGATGTTCGACGTAGTTGGTGCTCGATGCAATTACGCCGGGAATCAGAATTTTGTCGTCGGGCAGCTTGATTTTGGTCCACGCCTCCCATTCGTGCTCGTGGCGAGGATTCGCGCCCTCGATGAGCAGCGCCTTCGGCTTCACTTTGATGGCGATAGGAAAGATCCGCATGCAATCCATGTCGTTGATGTGCGTGCCTTCGTAATTGCCCCAGCAAACGTGCAGCCGGACGCGGTCGGCGGGAACATTCGCGAGCGCATGATTCAACGCTTCGACCTGAAGCTCGGCGTAACGCAGGAATTCGTCGTCGCTCAAGTTCTTGAACCGCGTGTGGCGCCCCATGGCGAGATCGGGGCAATCGAGCTGGAGCAGGAGACCTGATTTCACGATCATTTCGTACTCTTCGCGCATCGCGTCGGCGAGCGCCGCGAGATACGTCTCGTGCGACGGATAGTATTCGTTCGGCTGAAAGACGGCGATCGTGCCGGGAGAAACCGAATTCATGAAGCCCTCGACGACCTTGGCCTTGGAAAGGGCCTCTTTCATGTGGGCGATGTCTTGCTCGACCGGCTTCAGATTCTTCACCTTGATCGGGCCTTTGCAGACGGGCCGCTTGTAGGTGGCCGAATGGCCGGTCTTCACGAGGCGGTCGCGGTACTCAGGAAAATCGTCGAGGTCCTGCGGAGTGGGCCGCGCGGAATCACCTTCAAATCCGGTGAGGCGATGGCGAATGTACGTCGCGTAGCTGATCTTGCTCGTCTCACCGTCGCTGACGACGTCGATTCCCACCTCGGCCTGGTGATTCACGAGTTCGGCGACGGCGCGCCGCATCGTCTCGTTGAAGCGGCCTTCGTCAACATCCTCGCCGCGGTCCTGCGCGAACAGCAGATCGACAACTTCCTGCGGGCGCGGCAGGCTTCCAACGTGCGTCGTGAGAATGCGGTCAGTGCTCAGCTTCATCTGGGGTCCTTGTAAAGCTATCCGTGCCAGGGCGGCAGAGAAAATACTCCGCGAAGGCATCACGTTGCAACCTCTAATCCCATTGTATGATTCGTGGCAGATGTTGCATTGCATGCAACCATCTGTGTGACCCGCGAGTCAAAATAGCGGTACATCAGGCGCGGGGCTTGTTGACCGCATCCACACAGCAGGTGGCGTCTCTGTGAGAAATCAGCCGCGATGATCGAGCGATGTCGGTGGATGGCGTGCCTATTCTTCGCGAACATCCTGATTGCATCGTTTTCGCTTCCCAATCCAGCATCAGCACAGGGACAAGGCCAGCCGCAAAGGGATCAGCAAGCGCGCCCGGGCGAGCAGATGCCCGATCAGCCGTCGTCAGGAAGCATCAGCGGAACAGTTGTTGATCAAACTGGGGCCATTGTCGTGGGAGCCCTGGTGAAACTAACACGTGAAGATCAATCCCTGAACCAAGAGGTGCTATCAGGCGACGATGGGCAATTCTTCTTTGCCAACATCGCACCCGGGCCCTTCCAACTCACAATTTCGTCACCGGACCTCGCGGCGCAAACATCCTCGGGAATCCTGAATCCGGGGGAGGCGCACATCGTCCCGCCGATCGCGTTGGCCGTCGCTCCCAATGTCACAGAGGTGCGGGTCGGAGTCACACGGACCGAAGTGGCGGAAGAGGAGATCAAGGACGAAGAGAAGCAGCGTGTGCTAGGTTTTCTTCCCAATTTCTATGTCAGCTACTTCCCCGATGCATTTCCTCTCACCTCAAAGCAAAAGTTTAAGCTTGCCTGGAAGGCGACGGTGGATCCAGTCACCTTCGGAGTGACTGCGGGTATTGCCGGGGTCCAGCAGGCGGCAAATGAGTTCAGCGGATATGGGCAAGGCGCACAAGGCTATGGAAAGCGCTATGGCGCGAACTATGCCGACTTTGTTACAGACACGTTCATCGGAAGCGCCATACTGCCATCGCTTCTGAAGCAAGATCCACGTTATTTCTACAAAGGAACAGGGAGCGCGCGATCACGCCTTCTGTATGCGATTGCGAATTCCGTGATCTGCAGGGGTGACAATAAACGCTGGCAGGCAAATTACTCGAGTATTCTCGGAAGCCTCGCTTCAGGGGGTATCTCAAATCTCTACTATCCGGCGAAAGATCGCAATGGAGCGGGATTAACGTTCGAAGACGCGCTACTCGACATCGGCGCATCTGCCGCCACCAATGTCCTTCAAGAATTTGTCGTCCGGAAATTTACGCCGAATGTTCCTAAGCACGATCCGGCCAAACCCTGACGCGCGATCGGCAGCTTCATGACCGGCGCCATCTTTCCAAAGATTTTCAAATCGAGAGCCTGCGGATCGCCCGGGAACTTCGGTATTCGCTTGCTCGGTGATATAAGGTGAGCCATGAATGCCATCAAGGTGCCTGATCCTCAAAACGATTCGCGACCCATCGAGGCAGTCGCCAAGGACGCGGCGCGCGGCCGGCGGGACGCAACGTTAAAAGCCCTCTGGTTTCTGGGAATGGGAACTCTCTTTGGGTTGGTAACCGTCTTTACGATCGTTGCAGCCAAGTGGGTGCCAGCTCTGCTGTTCGGCGCGGCCTCCGTATTTCTGTTCTGGTCGGCGTATCAGCAGTATCGAGCGCACTCTTGACGCGGCTGTGCCAAGCGTTTGCCTCCATGCCGACGGTGATTTCGTGATGTATACTCTCGCCCCGTGGAACCTCTCAACCTCGATTTCAATTTAAGCCGCCTCGAGCGCGTGCTTGCCGGTCCGGGAAAGGTCGCCGCACTCGGCGAGGAACTCGAACGGCGCGGGCTGAAGCGCGCGATCGTCGTAACCGGAAAAACGCTCGGCGGCTCGCCGCTACTCGAGAAGGTCACCGCGGCGGCCGGGTCGCGATGCGCGTCCGTATTCAAGCGGGCAAGCCAGCACGTGCCGCGAAGCGTGGTGGACGAACTGAAAGCGGAAATCTCGCGCGTGGACGCGGATTGCCTGGTCAGCTTCGGCGGCGGCAGCCCGATCGACACGTGCAAGGTTGCAAGCCACGCTTTTTTGCCGGGCCGCGACGTGATCCAGATCGCAATTCCGACGACGCTCTCCGCCGGCGAGTATACGCACGCCGGAGGCGTGACCGACGAGAGCACGCGCGTCAAGTCCGGGGTTTTCGATCCGCGGCTCCAGCCGCGCACGGTGATCAACGATCCGGTGCTCACGCTCGCGACTCCGGACTGGCTTTGGGTCGCGACCGGAATGCGCGCGCTCGATCATGCGATCGAAACAATTTACGCGATCCGGCATCATCCAATCAGCGACGCGCTCGGCGCTAAGGCGATCTCGTTGCTGGCGGAGCATCTGCCCGCGTCGATCAAGACGAACGGCGCGGAGCGACTCGCTCATCGAGGGTATTGCCAGTTCGCGGCGTGGTTTTCGATCTTCGGCTCGATGAACACTCGATTTGGGATTTCGCATCTGCTGGGGCATCAGATCGGGCCGCGGTGGAATGTGGCGCATGGCGTCACGTCGTGCATCACGCTGCCTCACGCGATGCGATTCATGGCCGGAATTGCCCCGGAGCGTTTTGGCCCGATTGCGGAGGGATTCGGCGTGCCGTTCGACGCGAAGAATCCGAAGGCGGGGGCGCTCGCTTGCGCGGAGCGGACCGCGCAGTTCATCGCGCAGTTCGACGTTCCGCACACGCTTAAGGACGCCGGAGTGCCGCGAGCGGAGATCGGCGAGATTGTCCCCACCGTGGCGCATGAACTCGAGAAAACAGGCGTTGTGGACCGTCCGCTGACGCAGGCGGAAATCTTGGGATTGCTGGAAGCTTCCTACTGAAGGAATCCGCGGCCGGCGTGTGGCGCGCACACGGCTCGGCCGCGGAATGATTGTCTGCCTTACTTCTTTTTTGGTTTGTCTCCGCCGATAAAGACCGCGCTGGTGCGTCGCGACGCACCGCCGGCGGGTTGCTCCGCTGCAGAGGCCGATGCCGCCGCAACAGGAATCTTCACCGCAGGCTTCTTGACGCCGCCCGGAAAGTTGCTCTCGGGAACTTTGATCGGCTCAAGCATCGCCTCGATTTCAGCGCGGCGCTGCTCGAACCACGGGGGAAGGAGCAAGCTCTGTCCGAGCTGATCCTCCGGTTCATCCACCGCAAATCCTTTCGGCACGGTGGCGGCACATTCGACCAGAATTCCGCCCGGGCAGCGGCAATAGACCGAGTGGAAGTACATGCGGTCCTTGATTTCTGAAGCGTCCGTGTAGCCGAGTTCTTCGTAGATGCCTTTTTGCTCTGCGAGCTTTTCATCGCTTTCAACATCGAGCGCCATATGGTGAGCGGTGCCTGCGCCGAAGATCCAGCTTCCGGACGGCCGCTCGGGCTCGTGCAGAAGAGTGACTGTCCTGGACGGACCACCCTCTCCGATTTCGAAGCGATGATAGGGGCCTTCTTGGCCGGTCTTCTTGAAGCCGAGGGCATCGACGAAGAAGCGTTCCGTCTCCGCGACTTCGCGAACCGACAGCACCGGGCCGTGGAAGCCGCGCGTGGCGACCTCGCCGGTGACCTCGCCAACGCTCCAAGGCTTGCGCGTGTCGGCGTTGTCCTCGACGACTTCCAACTGAATGCCCGACGGATGATCGAAGCGAATAAACTTTTGGCCGAAGCGCTCCTGAATGCCACCATTATTGATCTTGTGGCGGTTCAGGTGTTCGAGCCAGAATTTCAACGAGCCTTTCGGGACCGAGTACGCAGTCGACTGAATTTGACCGGAACCCTGGCGACCTCTCACGCGTCCATAAGGAAAGGTGGTGTATACCGATCCAGGCTCCGCATTCGCATTTGCATAGTACAGATGGTAGTGGGCGTAGCGGCCGTCAAAGAGGACTGTTTGCTTGATCATGCGCTGGCCAAAAATTTTGGTCTGGAAGTCGATATCCTCCTGAGCGCCACCCACGCACACCGTCATATGATGGAGACCTCTTACAAGCGACATGTTTCTTTACCTCCGGCGCGAAAGTGTATCACAAATGATGGGGGAGGGAAGTTGGAGCGCCGCGCCGCCAGCGGGTGCTTTTCAAGCCCCCAATAGGGGCAACGCAAGCCCGAAAAACGATGATTGCGCGAGCTTTTTTTGTGATAAAACCTGATCCCGGTTGTTCGCTTTCTGCGTTGAGGCCTGTCTTTGGGAGCGTGAAATGGGTGGTGTGGACCGAGTCAAGCTTGTGAGGTCGCTGATTTCGCTGCTCTTTCTCGGTGCGCTGCTGAGCGCGCCGGTATTTGCGCAGGAAGATCCATCCGGAGAATGGGGACCGAGGTTTGACGAGGATTGGTTCGAACGAATTCCGGGACCCGAAATCGGCGACTACCTCGGGATTCCCGTTAACGACGCGAACCGCCTGCGAGCCGATAGCTGGGACGCCACACTCATCGAGCTCCCCGAGAACCAGTGCCGCGAACACGGATCCGATTACGGCTGGCGCGGCCCGTCGAATCTGAGCATCTGGAAGGAAGTCGACCGAGCGACCCAGAAGGTGATCGCGTATCACACGCACCTTTCGGCGTACGGCGCGGAGCAGACAATTTGGATGGACGGGCGCCCGCATCCTCCCGAGTACGCGCCTCACACGTGGGAGGGGTTTTCGACCGGGAAGTGGGAAGGCGACATCCTCGTCATCACGACGACTCACCTCAAGGAAAACTGGGTCCGGCGGAACGGCCTGGCCCGCAGCGACCTGGCGACAGCGACCGCGCACATCATGCGGCACGGCAATTATCTGACCGTGGCCGCCATCACCTACGACCCGGTGTATCTGACCGAGCCATTTATCCGAACGACGGACTTCGTCTATAACCCGCAGCAGCAAATGGCACCGTGGCCGTGCGAGTCGGTGGATGAAGTCGACCGGCCGGCGGGCGTGGTGCCGGCGCACCTGCCGGGACAAAATACGTTTCTTAATGAGTTCCCGGCAAATTATGGAATTCCGCCGGAAGCGACTCGGGGCGGTGCGGAAACGATGTACCCGGAGTACATGATCAAGATGAAGACGATGAAGACATTGCCGCGCCCCGTGAAGAAAGCACCGGCTCAATGACAGCCTCAACGACAGTGATGACGAGCGGCCCACGCAATTTTTCACTCCGGCCTCGCAAGATTCTTTTGCTCGCAGCCGTTCTCGCGGCGATTGCACTTCCGGTCCTTACGTACGCTCAGCAAGCGCCGGGCGCGGCGCCGGCCAACGCGAATGCTGAGGTTCACGTACTGCCCGTGCAAGGAAACATCTACATGCTGGTCGGCGCGGGCGGAAACATCACTGTGCAGGCCGGCAGCGACGGTGTGTTGCTGGTGGATACAGGCCTCGCCGGGATGAGCGACAAAGTGCTTGCGGCGGTGCGCTCGATCTCGGACAAGCCAATTCGGTACATCATCAATACCCACATTCATCCGGATCACACGGGCGGCAATGAAGCGATCGCCAAAGCCGGCAGCACAGTGGCCGGCGGCAACGTTGTGGGCGACATCGGAGCGAGTGCCGGAGATCAGGCAACGGTCATTGCGTTCCAGACGATTCTTGAGCGGATGAGCTCATCGAACCCTCCCACGCCGCAGGGTGCGTGGCCCACGGAAACATACACCACGCCCGAACGAAAAATGTTTTTCGACAATGAGGGCATCGAAATCATTCATATTCCTGCCGCGCACACGGACGGCGACAGCATGGTGTTTTTCCGCCGCTCCGATGTGATCAGCACGGGAGATATTTTTGTCACGAACCGCTACCCGATCATCGACATGCAACGAGGCGGGAATGTTCAAGGAGTGATCGCCGGGCTGAATCGAATCATCGACATTGCCATTCCTGCTGACTTGCAGGAAGGCGGTACAATGGTGATACCGGGCCACGGGCGGCTGTGCGACATCGCCGACGTGGTTTTCTACCAGGAAATGGTGACGATCATCCGCGATCGTGTCCAGGACATGATCAACAAGGGCATGACGCTCGAGCAGGTGAAAGCGGCCAAGCCCACGCTGGACTACGATCCCAGGTACGGCGCGGATACGGGAATTTGGACGACGGACATGTTTGTGGAGGCGGTATACAAGAGCCTAAGCCCGAAACATTAGTTTCATCGATGCGCTCGGGATCATCGTCCGATCGTGACGGTCATTTAGGAGGAAGTTTTATGAAGCGCTTACTTTTCGTGACAGTGATTGCGGCCGGGCTGATGGCGGGTGGCCGGGCGTACGCCCATCACTCCTTTGCCGCGACCTATTTCGTCGATCAGGAGATCACGGTCGAAGGGACGCTGACCCAATTCATGTACCGGAACCCGCATTCGTTCGTGAAGGTGGAAGCCCCGGACGACAAGGGACAGATGCAGACATGGTCCGTGGAATGGGGCGGCGGCGCGCAGCTCACGCAGGAGCACGTGACGCGAGACACGCTCAAGCCGGGCGATCACGTCATCGTGACCGGAAATCCCGGGCGCGATCCCGCGGAGCACCGGATTCGCCTGCACAAGATCGTGCGTCCGTCGGACGGCTGGAAGTGGGAAGGCGTAATCATGTAAGCGTTTCCCCCGCGCGAATCAGTTCTCCGCGGGACCAGAGTGGTGGGGGACCCGAATGAGTGACGGAGTGCTTGGGAGGCATAGTGCGCCGCTGATCGTGGGTCTGGCGGCGCTGTGGCTTGCACTGCCGGTTTGCATCAGCGCGCAGGGCCAGATTGGACCGGCCGTGGTCGCGCCTCCGACCGCACCTCCGATCGTCGCCCGCGTAGGCGCGCCATTCGATTTGTCCGGCTACTGGGTTTCGGTGGTTACGGAAGATTGGCGCTACCGGATGGTCACGCCGGACAAGGGCGACTTCCCCGGCTTGCCGCTGAATCCCGAGGGGCGTCGCGTGGCGGACTCCTGGGATCCCGCCAAAGACGTGGCGAGCGGAAATCAGTGCAAGTCCTACGGCGCGGCCGCCATCATGCGCGTGCCCACGCGACTCCACATCACGTGGGACAACGACACGACGCTCCGAATCGACACAGACGCGGGAATGCAGACGCGAATTTTTCATTTCGGCAGCGCGCCGCCGAGCGGCGCCCCATCGTGGCAGGGATATTCCGTCGCGGATTGGGAGGGGCTGAGGCCGCGCGGTTTCGTGTTGCCCGTAGTGGCGGGAACGGGAGCCGCAAGGCCGGCGCAAGAGGGCTACCTGAAGGTGATCACGACGCAACTGAAACCGGGATACCTGCGCAAGAATGGCGTGCCCTACAGCGCGAACGCGGTGGTCGAGGAGTATTTCGACAGCTTCACTGAGCCTAACGGCGACACGTGGCTGGTCGTAACCACGATCGTCACCGATCCGACGTATCTCGTGCAGCCCTTCATCGTCAGTTCGCATTACAAGAAGACCGACGCCTCCGGCTGGCATCCCACTCCGTGCGAGGCCAAGTAAGAATCAAGAAAAGTGTCACGTATGCGTGATGGATGCGCGCGGAAATCTTTCCGAGGATGAAGGATGTCCATTGCTAGTTTCTTGCAGTGGCTGGGCAACACGCAATTCAGCGTCATGATGCGCGAGTCAACATGGGCTGAACCCATCGTCGAGACCATCCACGTTCTAACCCTCACGCTTTTTCTGGGATTTGCCGCGCTGCTCGATCTGCGTTTGCTGGGCGTCGCGATGAAGCGGCGGCGGATGTCCGAAGTGTTGGGACAGCTCAATCCGTGCCTGTTTGTCGGCTTTGCGGTGATGGTTGTTTCGGGCGTGGTGCTGTTCAGCGGCGACCCGGTGTCGTTCTACAGCACGACTTTCTTCAAGGTCAAAATGATCATGCTCGTGCTCGCGGGCCTGAACGTGATGATCTTCAACGCCACGATCGGACGCAAGGTGGCGGAGTGGGACCTGGACTTGAAGACGCCGCGTGGGGCCAAGACGGCGGCCGTCGTGTCGCTGTTGCTGTGGGTTTTGATCGTTGCCGCCGGCCGCGGCATTGCGTACGCGCTTCCGCCGCCATGAGGAGGTTCGCCGGGCATGTGGCTTAGGTCGCTCATTCTGTCGTTCTGTCACTGGTGCAACAACTCGTTCTTCGGGCATGGGATCCGCAATTCCGCGTGGCTGTTTCCATTTGTCGAAATATTTCATCTGCTTGCGCTCGGCGTGCTGGGCGGCACGATTCTGCTCCTGAATTTGCGCCTGGTCGGGCTTCGATTTCGGGATGAACCTGTCTCGGAACTGGCGCAGGACGTCCGGCCCTGGATGCTCGGCAGCCTCGGCGTGATGCTGGTTTCGGGCTTCTTGCTATTCTCGACCGAGGCCGTGAAGATGTACGGGAATTGGGCGTTTCGCTGGAAAATGACTTTCCTTCTGCTGGCGATTCTCTTCACGTTCACGATTCATCGCAAGGTGACAATGTCGGATGAGGCGCGCGTGGCGCCGGTGTGGCGCTGGGTCGTGGCGGTGGTTTCGGTGTTACTGTGGACGGGGGTCGGCCTCGGCGGCCGCGCGATCGGCTACGTGACGACAGCGGCGACCTCGGCAATGATCTGGATCAGGTAAGAGCTCGCCAGACGCAAGCTTTCCGGGCAACTTAAACCAGAGAGCGAAGGTCCATCGGGTAAACGGAGGGCCACTCGCACATGTTTCTCGCAACGATCATGCAAGGAATTCCGGAAGCAGCGCCGCTCAATCCAATCGCTCGCTGGACGTGGGTATATCCCGTCGTGGAGTCGATCCACATTTGCGGATTCACGTTGCTCGTGGGAACCATCGCAATTCTCGACCTGCGCCTGCTCGGCGTCTACCTGAAGCGTCAGCCCGTTTCGCAGCTCGCCAAGGATCTATCGCCGTGGATTTGGGCCGGCCTCATCATCCAGTTGATCACCGGCCCTTATCTCTTCTCGTCAGATCCGGGCGAGTACGTCCAAATTTCGGCGTTTCGCGTGAAGATGGCGCTCTTCCTTGTGGCGCTGGTTTATCAATTTACGGTAATTCGAAAAGCGACAGCGCCCGCGGGCGATTCGGCGCCGCTGGGATGGCGCAAGCTGGCGGCCCTGGTCTCCCTGGGACTTTGGATTTCGGTTCTTCTCGCCGGCTTGTGGATAGGAAATTTGTAGAGTGGCTAGGATCGACGTGAACGAAAGTGAGGCATTTCTGCCGTGTCTTTCCTGAGTTTTTGCCAGTGGCTCAGCCAGACCCCTTGGAGCGTCTATCTCCGGGAGGCTCCCTACCCCTTTCCAGTGCTTATCATCATCCATATCATCGCCATTGCCCTGTTCGGCGGGATGGTCGTGATGGGAAATCTGCGCGTTTTGGGTTGGGCGATGCGGAGCGTGCCTGTATCGCAGGTGATCGGCCAATTTCGCCCGTGGAAATGGACCGGATTCGCGATCCTGCTCATTAGCGGCACGCTGCTCGCGATGTCCGATCCGCTCGAATACTACGACAACATCATGTTCTGGATTTCAATGCTACTTCTTGTGGCAGCTGGGCTGAACGCGATGATTTTCCATTTCGGCGCGTATCGCAGCGTGGCTGCCTGGGACGAAAGCGCGACGGCGCCTCCCGGCGCGCGGCGGTGGGCCGGCGTCTCGCTGTTCCTGTGGATTGCGCTGGTTTTCGCGGGGCGAGCGACCGCGTTCTTCTAGCGCGACGGTGCGGCGTCGAGGCGGACTACGATTCCTTCAAGCTCGGGCTTAGGCGCCGGATAATACTTCATGACCAGCGGATCGTGTCCCGGGACGATGTGATCGGGAGAATCCGCGAGCCGAGCGAGCAGGTCAAACCCCTCCAGCATTTCACCCACGTTGTAAACGACGGGAAACGGGCGCCGCTGCTCGAAGTTCGCATAGAGATGCGAGGCGTCGGAAGCGACCACCACCCAGCCGCGGCGCGTCCAAACGCGCGCGATCTGAAGCCCCGCCGAATGTCCGCCGACTCGATGAAGGCTCAGTCCCGGCGCAAGTTCGGCGTCGCCGTCGTGGAAAGCCACCTTGCTGGAATAAACGTGGCGCAGCATGGTCAGCATGTTTTCAAGGTCGAAGGGAGCGCGGAGCGTTTCGTGGCACATGCAGCGGCCGGTCGCGTACGCCATGTCGCGGTCTTGCAGGTGAAATCGCGCGCGTGGAAAACGGTCGAGATTGCCCGCATGATCGTAATGAAGATGCGTGATGACGACGTCGGTCACTTTGTCCGGATCGACGCCCACGAGCCGCAGAGCCTCCACCGGGCAGCGAATCCATTCGCGGCGCCGGCGAAGCGCGGCCGGTTCGGCGAATCCCGTGTCGACGACATACGTGCAGTCGCTGCGGCGCAAAACCCAGACGAAATAGTCGAGATCCGACGCAGATTCGTGCGGATCGGCCGATATGAAATTCTCACTGGCGTGCCGGTTGCCGAGATGCGCATACCGAATCGCGAAAATCTCGAATGGCTCGATCTGCACGCGTCGCCTCGCAGGGAGATTCGTTCCGTCGGGGGCTAGCATGACCCATCGCTCGGCGGAACGTCAATTGTTAGGGCCGCTATCATAGGGCATAATGCGGCGTCCGAAGAAGCGGTTCATTGCGCGGACGCAGCGATAAAGACGGGGGGAACGAGATGGCGCAACAGCAGATCGGCTTCGTGGGAGTCGGGAGAATGGGCGTGCGCATGGCGCGCCGCCTCATTCAGGCCGGCTATCCGCTCACGATCTACGATACGAGCGAAGCCGCGATGGCTCCCCTGATCGAGTTGGGCGCGAAGCGCGCCGAATCGCCCGCCGCGGTTGGATCGGCGGCCGAAATCGTTTTCGCGAGCGTGCCGACGCCGCCGATCGTGCAGGAAGTCGCCCTCGGCGCAAACGGGGTCGTTCACGGAAATCGCGTCAAGATTTTCATCGATGTCTCGACGACCGGCGCGACGGTCGCGCAGAGAGTTGCCGAGGGACTCAGAGCCAAGGGGATCACGGCGGTCGATGCGCCGGTCAGCGGCGGCATCACCGGCGCCGAAAAGGGCACGCTGGCGGTGATGCTATCGTGTCCGGAGAACGTGCTGGCGAAGGTGAAGCCCGTGCTCGAGGTGATCGGAAAAATCTTTTACGTGGGCACGCAGCCGGGCCAGGGCCAAACGATGAAGCTGCTGAACAATCTTTTGTCGGCGACGGCGATGGCTATCACCTCGGAGGCGATGGCCATGGGAGTCAAAGCGGGGCTTGACCCCGCGCTGGTGGTCGACGTCTTCAACGCAGGCACGGCGCGCAACAGCGCGACGCAGGACAAGATCAAGCAGCACGTGATCTCGCGCAAGTTCAGTTACGGATTCGGGCTCGCGCTGCTGAACAAGGACATTCGATTGTGCATGGCGGAAGCCGACGCGCTCGGCGTTCCCATGATCGTGGGAAGGGCCGTGCGGCAACTGCTCTCGATCTCGACCGCAACCGAAGGGGTCGATGCCGATATGACGGCGATGGCGCGAACCGTGGAAGCGTGGACGGGCGTTCGCGTGGAAGCCAAGTAGCGGGATCGGGAGCGTCTAAAAAGACCTCCGTCGGCAAATTCAATTCTCAACTCGAAGAAAGGCTCACCAACATGGATAAGAAAACGTTTGAACGCGGACGCGAAATCCGCAGCTCGGTCCTCGGCAAGGAATTCGTCGACGCCGCCTTCAACACGGCCGACGAGTTCAATATGCCGCTGCAGGAGCTTGTCACAGAATATTGCTGGGGCGCGATTTGGGGGCGCGAGGAGCTTTCGAAAAAGACGCGCAGCATGCTCAACCTCGCGATGATCAGTGCGCTCAACCGGCCGCACGAGCTCAAGGCGCATATCAAGGGAGCGCTCGTGAACGGCGTGACGCCCGTCGAGATACGCGAGGTCCTGCTGCAAGTGGCGGTCTACTGCGGCGTGCCGGCGGCGGTGGACTCGTTCCGGATCGCTCGCGAGGTGTTCGCGGAGCAAAAAGAGAAAGCGTCCAAGCCGTAGTGGATGGCGCGCTGCGTGGGTAGAGTGACGCACGAGAGACCGATATGAAGAAACACCGCATGTTGATAGGCGGTCAGTGGGTCGAGCCCGCGTCGTCCACGTGGTTCGAGTCGATGAATCCGTTTACCGCCGCGGCCTGGGCGCTCGTCCCGCGTGGAAACAAGGATGACGTCGACCGGGCCGTGGCGGCGGCGAAGTCCGCTTTCTATGATGGCGACTGGCGCAAATTAACGGCCACTGCGCGCGGCGATCTGCTTCGCCGCCTCGGCGATCTTGTGGCCGCCGAGGCCGACGCGCTCGCCGAAATCGAATCCACCGACAACGGCAAGCTCATCGCCGAAACGCGCGGCCAGCTCAAATACCTTCCGCGATGGTTCCACTATTTCGGCGGCCTCGCGGACAAAATCGAAGGGCGCGTCATCCCGATCGACAAGCCGGGCGTATTCAATTTCACGCGCGAAGAGCCGCTGGGTGTGGTGGCCGCAATCACGCCGTGGAATTCGCCGTTGCTGCTGGCGGCATGGAAGCTCGCGCCCGCGCTGGCCGCGGGGAACACCGTCGTCTGGAAGCCGTCGGAGTTTTCCTCCGTTTCGGCACTCGAGTTCGGAGAACTTTTCCAGCGCGCCGGACTCCCGCCGGGAGTCGTCAACATCATCACCGGGTACGGCAACGAAGTCGGCGAGCCGCTCATCGCGCATCGCGACGTCGCCAAGATCGCCTTCACCGGCGGAGACCGGACGGGCGAGCACGTCTATCAACTGGCTGCTCGCGGCATCAAGCGGATCACGCTGGAGCTGGGAGGGAAGTCCGCGAATATCGTTTTCGACGATGCCGATCTGGACGAGGCCGTGAAAGGCGTAGTCTCCGGCATTTTCGCGGCGACCGGCCAGACCTGCATCGCCGGCTCGCGCGCGCTAATTCATCGCCCGGTGCTCGATCAGTTTGTCGAGCGCCTGCTCGCGCTCGCCAAGACCGCGCGCATGGGCAATCCGCTCGATTCCGGCACGCAGGTGGGGCCGATCACGACGCGCCCGCAGTACGAAAAAGTTCTCGACTATATTCGCATCGCGAAGGAGGAGGGCGCGGTGTGCCGGCTCGGTGGCGCGCCCGCGCAGCGGCCGGAGTGCGGGTCGGGATGGTTTGTCGAGCCGACGATCTTCACCGGCGTGCGGCCGGAAATGCGCATCGCGCAGGAAGAAGTTTTCGGCCCGGTCCTCTCGATCATCCCTTTCGACACCGAAGACGAGGCGGTTCGCATCGCGAACGGCACGATCTACGGCCTTGCGGCGGGCGTTTGGACTACGAGCATCCGCCGCGCGCTGACGATGTCCGAGCGGCTCGAGGCCGGCACGGTTTGGGTGAACACGTACCGGGCCGTGAGCTACATGTCTCCGTTCGGCGGCTACAAACGCTCGGGGATCGGGCGAGAGAGCGGAATCGAAGCGATTCGCGAGTACCTGCAAACGAAAAGCGTCTGGATCGACATCGCGGGGAATGCTCCGAATCCGTTCGTGATGAGGTAGGCCGGAAAGTCAGGCGGCGTGCAGGCCTAATCCTGCCTTCGGCGGGCGGCCGATCCACCACCACAGAGCGGTGCCGAGTATCGGGACCAAACTCAACGAAACGAACGTTGCCTCGTACCAGTGGCGGTCGAACCAGCGCCCGTAGATCAGCAGCAGAATCGCGACGACCGCGGACCACGCGCCAGACCCGATTCCAGCGACCATCCCCGTCTCGTCGCGTGGATAGGCGCGCTCAGGTGCAGCGAGGTCACAATAAATCCCACCGCGATGAACATCGCCCAGGAAAAAAGTGACAGCGCCGCGGGCCACGATGCGGTCTTCGTCACAAGCGCGGGAATCAGGGCGAAAGCCGTGAGCAGCGCGTATAGGCCCACCGGGCGCGGATTTTCACGCACGTACCGATCCGCGAACCAGCCCCAGAAGTAATAGCCGATTTCCCAGCACACCGCCGGGATCCAAAGAATTCTTCCGAGCTGCGCCTGCGTGAGGCCCAGCACGCGATTCAAATAGAGCGGGCTTAGATACAAGGTCGGTCCGAGCGCGGCGCCTCCAAGCCCCATGCCGACCACCAGCAGCCAGAAACGACGCTCGAGCATGTTCGGCCACCGGGTGCGGCGTTTCGTTCGCGGGACCGCACGAAGCAGAGGTGGGCGCGCCACGACCCACCACACGATCAGCCACACGATTCCCAGCGCGCCGGTCACGAGGAACGCGGCACGCCATCCGCGCCACAAAGCGATCGGCGTGATCACGAGCGGCGCGAAAACCGATCCCAGCGACGCGCCGCTGTAAGAGATTCCCATCCCACGCGATTGCCGGTTGAGGGGTAGGGAATCGGCGGCGGTTCGCAGGCCTCCGGGAAACGTGGCGCCTTCGCCGAAACCGAGCAGCGCGCGCGCCGCGGCAAATCCCAGAAATCCCGCGACCCACGCGTGCGACGCGCTCGCCAGCGTCCAAATTCCGACGGCCGCCAACATGCCGACGCGCAGGCCGACATAATCGATCAGCGAGCCCCACAGCGGATTCGCGATCATGTACACGATCGAGAACACGGAAACGGCATCCGCGTAGGATGCCGCAGTCAAGCCCGTGTCCTTGAGAATCATCGGCGAAATCACCGCGAGAGCTTGGCGGTCGATATAGGAGAGCCACGAGCACGTCATCATCACGACGACCGGCACCCACATCCGCCATCCCACGGCGAGCGGAGGCGTGCCGTCAGTTTTTGAGGGGATTGTCGCGGGAATGCTGGCTGGCATTCGGATTCTTCCGGTGTAGAGCTTTAGAGAAGCGGGAGTGTATCACGCAAGCTTTTCGTGAACATGGTAATGTGGCCGCTATCGCGAAGCTGCCGTCGCGCTGGGAGGCCGGAAAGTGGATCTCGCTGAATTGCGGAAATGGATCGGGAAGACCGAAACGATGTCGGAGGAAATCGGCCCGTGGCCGATCGCGGCGCTCTCCGCGACGCTCGATATCGACGCTCCGCCGGCGCATGCGGGAGCTGCTGTGCCGCCGTTATGGCATTGGCTGTATTTCTTGCCCACCTACAAGCAATCGGAGCTTGGGCCGGAGGGTTCCGCAACGCGGGGTGGTTTTCTGCCGCCCGTGCCCCTGCCGCGGCGCATGTGGGCGGGCAGCCGGTTCGAATTTCGTCGGCCGCTGCGCGTCGGCGAGACATTCACGCGAACATCCCGAATCCTCGACGTGCAGGAAAAGGCGGGACGCACCGGCCCTCTGGTATTCGTCGTCGTACGGCACGAAATCGGCGATCGCGTAGGGATTGTGGTGACGGAAGAGCAGGACATCGTCTATCGCGGCGGCCCCGAGCCGGGCGAACGCGCGCCCGCCCCGCAACCTGCACCCGCCGATTCCGCGTGGGAACGCGCTGTTCGTCCCGACGACGTGCTGCTGTTCCGCTATTCCGCGCTGACTTTCAACGCGCACCGCATCCATTATGACCGGCGCTACGCCACCGAGACCGAAGGCTATCCCGGCTTGGTCGTGCATGGGCCGCTCATCGCCACGCTGCTTCTCGATTTGCTGCGGCGCAATATGCCATCCGCGAACGTCGCAAGCTTCGCATTTCGCGCCGTGAGCCCGCTCTTCGACACGGCGTCCTTCACTGTGTGCGGCAAGCCGGACGGAAGCAAGGTCGTGCGCCTCTGGGCGAAAAACGCGGCCGGTGGTCTCGCGATGACCGCTACCGCCGCGCTCGTCTAGGTTTTAGTCGTAATATTTCGGCGATTTCCTCAGTTTCGAGTTGCCAATGAAATCGTGCTCGATCCAAAGCTGCGTGTTCGTCTTCTTACAGTAGTCTTCGATCATCGCGCGGCTGGCGAGCGACTGTTCCTTGTTGTACTCGAACGTGGGCACGCGGCCTGAACCTCGCTCTTCCGGATAATGATAGAGATCGCCCGCGAGCATCACGTTCCCGGTTTTCTTCAGATGAAGGATCAGCACCTGGTGGCCGGGCGTATGGCCGGGCGCCGATTTGATGATCACCTTTCCGTCGCCGAACACATCGTACTCATCTTTCGTGATCAGCACGGTCTGCGCATTCTTCAGCTGATCGTAGTCCTTGGGATCGACAAGCTGCGGCGGCTTATCCGCGAACATCGCATCGCGCTCAACGGGCCGGACGAGCCACGTCGACCCCGCAAATTCGTTGGAATTGGCGATGTGGTCGCTGTGATAGTGCGAGTGCGCGAGATACGTGATGTCGCCGGGCGCGTAGCCGATCTCCGCCAGCTGCGATTTCAGCGTGCGCGTCGCGGTCGAAGGCCCCTGCGTCACGGGCTGGCCGTCATCCTTGAAAGCCGTGTCCGGAATCACGCCGACATCCCAGATCAGCGTGCCCTTCGGATCGACGATCAGGTAGCAAGGGACCGCGAAATCGATCGACTTGACTTCTTCCCGCTTGAAATTGAACAGCGCCGGATCGAGTCCCTTGATCACGCCGCAATCGAAAACGTACAACCGCAAGCTTTTGGGCGGCGGCGGAGCCTTATGCTGCTGCGCCATCGTCGAAAGGACGACGGCGGCAACGGCCAGCATTGCGACGAGCAAAACAGCCGACCATCTGGAAAGCTTTTGAGTTTTCATCACAGGCCCCTCGAAATTTCGGGAAAGCATCGCCGGTTGCACGCCGAGCATCAGCGCTTCATATCATTTCACCGCGTGTCTGTAAACAGCAGGGAAGCCAGGGTCGTGAGTCAATTTCCGACAACGCATTAATCGTCCGGGTGAATCATTTCCAAGTGCGCCGTCACTCGGGCACAGTCGCCGAGGCGTCAGGAACGGCCAAATCTCCGGATGGCCGACCATCCCGCCATGTGGCTCTAGCAACTCGGCAGACAAGACCGAGTCTCTGGCGGACTTTACAAGCAATGAGCCCTCGCATTACGCTATTTGCTCGACCGCATTGCCATCGGCCTGAGGCCCGCTCTATGCCCTGTGGATCTGGACCAAGCTTCCGAACGGAGAAAGCGATCATCGAAATCGCCGTGTGTGTGCTATTCAGTGCGCTGAGCCTAGCGGCACAGCAAGTGCAGGCATTCAAGGGCGAAATCACAGACAGCATGTGCTCGGGACCGGGCGGGCACGCAGCGATGTTGAAACAGGGCGAGACCATCGCGCATTGCACCGTCGCCTGCGTAGAGAAGGGCGCCAAGTATGTCCTCTCCAGCCCAGGGAATAAGACGGTCTACAAACTTGACGATCAGATGAGGCCCGAGGCCTTTGCCGGCCAGAACGTGGTTGCAATCGGGACCCTGGACAATGCCACCGGGACGATCCACGTCTCTGACATCATCGGCGCCCTGCCCCGGAAGGTCATGCAGGCAAGGTCTGTCTACGTCGACTGCCCCGCCTGCCCCAGGGGAATGGCTGCGGTGAACAAAGCTGCCCCTCAAGCACTCGCCGATTGGAAACGCTTTCACGTGCTCCCAGACCGCCGTAAGGCGGATCTGATTTTCCTATTTTCCGCGACACCGTACCTTGGTGACTACACCACGCACGAGGGGCCGTATGCGATGCCGGTCTCCATCAACGTTACGTTCATGAATGTCATCGACGCGGGCACGGGTGAAAGCCTATGGACTGATTCTAGGCGGTGGGGGAGCTGGCGTGTGGGTGATGCGACGCGGGACTTGATCGCTGAATTCAGAGCGCAATTGGAAGCAGAGGAGGGGCATGTCGAGCGGCTGGTGTCATGGGACAATGACCGCAATTACAAAGTCCCGGGAAACGAACGTAAGTAGCTTCACCCTCTGAAAGTCTTATACGCCATTCTGATACGAAGTTAAGCTCCGCGCACAGCAGGGAAGGCAAGGTAGAGGGCCAGTCTCCGATTCGTCCTAATTGAGGCCCTCGTTTACTCGACCGACCCTCCTCGGATTTTTCACTCTTTGGGCGATTCCAAGTGCCCTGGGCCTATGTGCCCAATCTGCAAAGGAACCTGTCCCTTCGTACCGTTTCGCTTGCAGCCTCGTTTAATTATAAAGGTTTGGATGTTGCTTAGTTGGAGGATATTCATATGTCGATTTGGGTAAGGGTCTCACTTGGCTGTGCATTTAGCACCTTATTGCTTGTGAGCGCCTGCGGTCCGCAGCAGACATTCGCACGTCAAGACGACAGCGAAAGCCTTGTGGAACTCGCTCGCACTTACGGTCAGGGTAGCCACGTCAGCAGGTCGGTGCGAGATAAGCACGCGGCCGGAAGCCAAACGCCTGCAGCAAGCGACGCTGAAGAGAGTGAAGCGGCGTACAAGAGTCTAATCGTAGCGTATCTGGCGGGGAGAAATTATGAAGCCCTCGAACAGGCGGCACGCGAGGCCCGCGCGGGCAAGACGAGATTCAAGGGCGGTGAGTGGAAGTTATATGACTTATATGACGCCGTGAGCAACCCAACTGCGGCAGGCGACTCCACCGATGGAGATTGGACCTCGCAAATTGCGATGCTAAAGGCTTGGGAGTCCGCCCGGCCCGAATCGGCCACAGCGCAAATTGCCCTGGCAGAAACCTACGAAAATTATGGAGATGCAGCCAGGGGTGGGGGATACGCGAACACAGTGTCGGACAATGGTTGGAAGCTTTACGGCGAGCGCTACGCATTGGCCGCCGCGACTTTGGCGCAAGCCGCCAAGCTGAAGGAGAAATGCCCTAATTGGTTTGACGTGATGCAGGGAGTAGCACTTGCCCAAGGATGGGATAAATCGCAGGCCAGGAAATTATTGGACGCAGCTGCCGCCTTTGAGCCCACGTATCAACACTACTATCGTAGATACGCGAATTACTTGCTGCCAAAGTGGTATGGAGAGCCGGGTGAGTCTGAGGCTTTCGCGGAGGAGATTTCCACCAAAGTCGGCGGTGCGCAAGGAAAGGTCATCTATTTTGAGGTTGCCAGCCTCATTGCGTGCCAGTGTGATTCCGATGATTCGGACATGGAAAATCTTTCGTGGCCCAAGATCAAGGAAGGCTACGTGGCGCTCGGTCAACTCTACGGATATTCAACCTTGAAGATGAACCGCTTCGTGCACATGGCGGTGGCGGCACACGACAAGACTGCGGCGCAGCAGGCGTTCACGACCCTTGGAAATGACTGGGACCGCACCGTTTGGAAGAGCAGCCTGGATTTCGTGAATGCCAGGAACTGGGCGGAGGGCCAATAGACGGCTCCGCAATCTTCCATCAACCCTCCATATCTCGGATTAGCTCGCGAATCGGTAGCATCTTGCCTTCCTTCCTTCTGGCAATTGACCCGCTCCGAAGATTGTGACAGTCTCTGGGACCTTGCAGGCCTCGGCCAGGTCAATCAGCGGGAGGGAACCATGCCTCAGAGCCATGACATTCTTGCGATCGGGTCCGGACACAACGGCCTCGTAGCCGCGGCGTATCTCGCGGCAGCGGGCAAGAACGTGCTCGTGCTCGAACGCAATGAGTGGTTCGGAGGCGGTGTGGTCACCGCGAAGTTGACGGGTCCGGATTTCCTGCACGATCGGTTCAGCACAGGCCACATTTTCATTCAGGGGAACCCGCTCATCAAGAATGACGAGCTCAAGCTGCTTTCACGCTATGGACTGAAATACGTCTATCCAGAAATCCCGTTCATGGTCGTTTTCGATGACGGCTCGTCGATCGGCCTGTATCGCGACCGCCAGAAGAACTACCAGGAAATCGCCCGGTTCTCGAAGAAGGACGCGGACACGTACCTGAAGTTCGCCGAGACCTCGATGAAATATCTTCCGATGATCTCGGCGTCGTTTTACACGCCGCCGCCGCCGATGGGCGCCATGCTCGCGATGCTGGATCAGAGTACGGAGGGGCGCGAACTTTTCGCGCTGATGCAGAAAAGTCCCTACGACATCATCGTCGAAAACTTCGAGAACGAGAAAGTCCGCCTCTTTTTGACGCGCATGGTCTCCGAAAATCTCACCGGCCCGGAAGAGAAGGGGACCGGCCTCGGCATATTCGTCTTCCTCGGCTTCATGGAAACCTACGGCATCGGAGTGGCCGTGGGTGGCAGTGGAGCGCTCACCGCTTCGCTCGTCCGGTGCATCGAGGACCATGGCGGGAAGGTTCTCAACAACACCTCGGTCGAGCAGGTCCTGGTTAAAAACGGGCGCGCTGTTGGCGTGCGCACAACCGACGGAACGGAATATGCCGCCAAGGACGCCGTCATCGGTTCCATACATCCCCATTTTCTCGGGCGATACGTCCCCGGACTCGACGCCCGGATCACGCGCGATGCGGCCCGCGTGGAGCTATCGGCGAACTCGTGCTTCACCGTCCACGGCGCCCTGAACGAGCCGCTGCGCTTCAAAGCCGGACCGCACGTGAGCAAGTCCTACTTTACCGATCTGGTGCCATCGAACATGACCGTCCTGCGGCAATACTTCGACGCGTTGCGATACGGCCGCATTCCGGATACCGCGCTGCTCGGGATTGCTTGCCCCTCGAATTTTGACGCCACGCGGTGTCCTCCCGGCAAATCCACGTTCCACATCTGGGACTACGTGCCCTACGCGCATCCCGATGGCGGACCCCAGCACTGGGACAAAGTGAAGGATGCATTCGCCCAGACGATGATCGAGCGGACGGCGAAGTACTGCGAAAATCTGACGCCGCAGAACATCATCGCTTACGTCTGCGACAGCCCGTTGGACCTCGAGCGCTGCTCGGAAAGCTTTCAGAAGGGTGATCTGCACGGCGCCGCGCCGTACCTGTATCAATCCGGCTCGCATCGGCCGACTCCCGACCTCGGCCAGAACACCGTCCCCGGCGTCGAGCGGCTCTATCTGGTCGGGCCTTTCCAGCATCCGGGAGGCGGCGTCTTCGGCGCCGGCCGCGCCACGGCGATGAAGATGTGCGAGGACATGAAGATCAATTTCGATAAGATCGGCCAACAGCGATGATGAAGATCTACGGCCAGGACAACAGCGAATTGATGCAGATCACCTCGCTCGAGCGCGAGGGCGCGAAGCTGGTGATGAAAGGAAAAGTTTTCGGCTCGATGCCGATGACCGCCAAACTCACTCCGCAGGAGGCGCGAAACGCGCTCAAGCTCCTGAATTTCAGGTTGGCGATCTTTCTGCTGACGTTTCTTTTCCGCAAGTAGCGCGCACGAATCGGCTCTCGGATATCGCCGTCTCAGCGGCAACCTGAATCTGCATTTGGGACTTACGCAGCCTTTGCAGCTGCGACCGTCGCGCTCTGTGGGCTGGGCATCGTCGCGAAAGCCATCGCAACAATACCGATCGCGGCGAGTAGAGCATTCAGTTCAAACGCCTTCGCGTAGCCGCCATAGATGTCGAAGATTTTCCCTCCTATTGCGCCGGCCGGTGAGCCGAGCACGGACGTCAACAGGATCATCGTTCCATTCAACTTGGGAAATGCTGCGGAGCCGTAGAAGTGGGCCGTGCAGGTATTCATACACGTGAACGTCCAGCCGAAAGCCAGCCCATACAAAATTGCAGCAGCGAAAGCGATGGCGAGCGCGTTCGCATTCACCTCTATGGCGAGGAACGAGCCGATCACAAAGAGGCAGAGCCCGATCATGAAGGCGTAGCGGCCGGTGATCGTGTCCATCAGCCATCCGCCGATCAGCCGTCCGGTGATCCCGGCAATCGCAAACAAGCTCATCGTCCACGCCGCCGCGGAAGCAGGAATGCCGGCACCTCGCGCGTGCAGAATCCAGTGGGCGATGAAAAAGAAGAGCGGATACTGGCAGGCGATTCCGGCAAGCACGATCAGCCAGTAGGATTTGGTCCTGTAGGCTTCCGCCGGAGTCCATGAGTAGGTCGTAATCAATTCGTGGGAGCTGTGCGCTTGACGCGAAATACGCTCTGGTTCTGCCTCCGGAATTCCGTCGACAACTTGACCCATGTCTTCCGGCCGCTCTCTGACGAAAAGGATCGCCATGATTCCGGAAATGACAGCAACGCCTGCGACGATTTGCCAGCCCACGCGCCAATTGCCGCCGCTCGCCTCGAGCATTCTATTGAGCAGAGGGGCGACCACAAATCCGGCGATCCCCGAAGCGCCCAGGCAGATGCCCATGGCTCTGCCGCGATAGCGTTTGAACCATCGGGTTACAGCCGTTCCCGCCGGGACAAGAGTGCCAAAACCCATGCCGACGCCGACAATCCCGCCATACCCAAACAAGTAGTGCCAGGGTTTGGTTGCGAAAAATGCCAGAAACAATGAGCCCGCACAGATAAGCGCGGATCCGATCGCGAAGGTCTTACGCACGCCCTGCTTGAGAATCGACATGGCCACAACCGTCGCCGACAGTCCGACGAACAAGTTTGAAAACGTGAATCCGAGCCCGAGGGTGCTGCGGCTCATGTGAATCTGACGGAGCATGTAGCTATTGATGACGGTCCCACCGTACACAGGAAATCCCATGTTGACGAAATCCAGCGAGAATAGAACGGCGAGCAGCGTCCAACCATAGAATTCTTGTTTCTTCCCCACCTCAACTCTCCCATTCCGCCGCGTGAGTCACCGAGCCACCTGTAGCAACGACCGGATTCTAGATTGTTCCCCTACCATAGCAAGACGAATATGAAATCGCGCACCGTTCGCGCGACGACAAGTTCGGTGGGTCCGTCGATGCGAGTTGCGTGGAAGTGCAAATTGGTGTTACATGAGGGCCATCGCACCGGGCCGAGGTTGAAGGGGGACGGCAATGGATCCAATCAGAGAAGCGGGTACCGAACCTCACGCGGTTCAAGCTGCCTCGGGCCATGCCACGGGTCACGCCGGAGCTGACCCGGCACTTCGGAATCGGCCTATCGAGACTGAAACAACGCATGACTATAAGAAGGGCGAGTCGCGAACCGGGCGCTGGGAGGTTGGCAACGTCAAAATCACCAGCATCATGGAATCCGCCGAGCGAATTCCCTGGGTGCCGCTGTTTCCCGCGGAGACTGCCGAACATTACAAGAAATACGACTGGCTCGTGCCGCGCTTCGTCACTCCCGAGGGCCAGATCATCCTGGCCGTGCAAGCGTTCATAATCGAAGCCGGCGGCCGCCGGATCGTAGTGGATACCTGCGTCGGGAACGACAAATCGCGCGAGATTCCACACTGCACCGATCTGCAGACTGCGTTTCTGAAGGATTTGACGGCGGCAGGTTTTCCGCCCGAGAGCATCGATACCGTCCTGTGCACGCATCTGCATTTCGACCACGTCGGCTGGAACACACGCTTGGTGAATGGTCGCTGGGTGCCCACTTTTCCCAAAGCGCGATATCTGTTCGCGCGTCGCGAATGGGAATGGTGCGAAACGGTTCTCAGGGACAAAACGCTCGACGTGCGGCACATCCTCGATTCCGTTCAGCCCATTCTCGATGCGAACTTGGCCGATCTAGTTGACGTGAATCACCGCCTGACCGACGAACTCTGGCTCGAGCCCACTCATGGCCACACGCCTGGACACGTGAGTCTCCATATTCTCTCCCGAGGACAGCACGCCATCGTCACGGGCGACGTCTTCCACAATCCCATTCAGTTCGCTGAGCCGGAGATCTGCTCCGTGGGCTGCGTCGACAAAGAAATGTCGCGCAAGACGCGGCGGGAATTTCTCGCGCGTTATGAAAACAGAGCGGCGCGCGTCTTCGCCGTTCATTTCAACGATCCGGTGGGATATATCGTACGCGACACAAAAAACTGGCGCTTCTCTGCGGATTAGCGGTCCACTCATGCCTGAACTTCGGAGCTTCGACTACATCATCGTCGGCGGCGGAACCGCCGCCTGCGTCCTTGCCAACCGCCTGACGGAGAACCCTGCCGTACGCGTCTTGATGGTCGAGGCCGGCCCCGAGCCGACGAGCCCGTGGATCAAGATGCCGCTGGCCATGGGCAAACTCTTCACCCATCCCACGCTGAATTGGGGTTTTTACACCGAACCTGAAGCGAAGCTCAACAACCGAACTATTTTTTGGCCGCGCGGGCGCGTCCTCGGGGGCTCCAGCTCTATCAATGGCAGCGCCTACGTTCGCGGTCATGCCGAGGATTACGACGGTTGGAGACGCCTCGGGAACGTTGGCTGGGGTTGGTCCGATGTCTTGCCCTATTTCAATAAGTTGGAGCTGCGTCAGGACCTACCCGCCGAGTCCCGCAATCCGGCCGGTATGCTTGCGGTGAACTATCCCACGTACGTCCATCCCATCACGCGAGCGTTTATCGAAGCCGGCGTGCGCGCCGGTTTGCCCGCGAGCAGCGATCTCAACGGCGCCGTTTCCGAAGGCATCAGCCTGATGCCCAATTCGGTTCGAAGGGGAATTCGCCAGTCATCGGTCGAAACATTCTTGCGTCCGGCATCGATCCGGCGCAATCTCACCGTCGAGACCTCGGCGCTCGCTCGCCGCATCCTCCTCGAAGGCCGCAAGGCAACCGGCATCGAGTACGAGCGCAACGGCAAAATTCAAGAAGCGCTTGCGACGCGCGAGGTGATTCTCTCCGCCGGATCAATCGGCTCGCCGCAGCTTCTCATGCTTTCCGGCATTGGTCCCGGCAGGCATTTACAAGAGCATGGGATCGCGGTCGTGGCGGATATTCCCGGCGTCGGCGAAAACTTGCACGATCACCCGTACACGACCTGCACCTACAGAACTGCTCCGGAGAACTCCCTCAACCCCCAGTTGCGAGGGCTCCGTGTGGGTTGGCACGCCCTGAATTACTATCTAGCAAAACGAGGGCCGCTCACCAACGGCGCCTCGCAGGCTACGGCCTTGGCGCGCGCTCTGCCGGACTCTCCCTGTCCTGATCTCCAAATTGTTTTCCGCCCGATGAGTCATGTCTTTGACTCGAGTGGCAAGATCTCTCCCGATCCCGTGCCCCGAATCACCGGCGGTGTCGCGTACGTCCGGCCGAAATCTCGCGGACGTCTCTTGCTCAAGTCCGCCGATCCGCGCCAAGCGCCGGCCATGTACGCGAATTATCTGGCGGTGGCGAGCGACGAGGAGGGGCTGCTTGCGGGCGTCAAGTTGGTGCGTCGCATTTTTCAAACTGAACCGATCAAGTCTCGCGTCGTGGGCGAGGATTCGCCGGGCGATGCCTGTCGCACCGACAATGAAATCCGCGAGTACCTGCACAATGCGGCCAACACCTTTTGCCACCCCAGCGGGAGTTGCAAGATGGGGCAGGACGCCATGGCCGTGGTGGACGAGCGCTTGCGTGTTCGCGGCATCGAATCGCTGCGAGTGATCGATGCCTCGATCATGCCCGCGCTGCCCTCCGCAGGTCCCGCACCCGCGGTGTTCATGATCGCCGAAAAAGGGGCCGACCTTATCAAAGAAGGCCAATCGCCTGGCGCCGCTTCCGTCGTAACCGAAGCTGCTTCAGCCGTCTCCACTCGGTCTTAAAATTCATCGGGAGCGAAACAATGTCGCGTCTCAAAGGGCAGGTTGCGTTCGTGACGGGGGCCGGACGCGGGATTGGGCAGGCCATGGCCCTCGCATTCGCATCGGAAGGCGCCGTTGTGGGCGTCGCCGACATCGACAGGGCTACCGCCGAAGCAACCGTCAGCGAGATCGAAAAAAGGGCAGGCACGGCTCGCGCCTTCCCGATCGACGTCAGCCGGCGAGATGACGTGCTCAAAGCCGTGGATCAGCTCGTTTCCGAATTCGGCCACCTCGATATTGTGGCCAATAACGCGATCGTCTTTCGTCGCGAGCCGGTTTCCGAAATCCGAGAGGACACCGTCGAACGAATGATCGCCGTAGGACTGAAGTCGATCTTCTGGACCGCGCAGGCGGCTTTGATACATATGGATCCGGAACGCGGCGGCATCATCATCAACAACACTTCGCCGGCGGCAGAACTCGGTGTGCCCCGCTCGACCGTGTATTCGGCAATTAAGGGTGGCGTATCGTCCCTGACTCGTTCGCTTGCCGTTGAATTCGGCCCGCGCCGAATCCGCGTTAACGCCGTCTGTCCGGGCACGGTTCCCACTCCGGGCGCGCGCGCGATGAACAACAACGACGACGCGCTTTATGAATCGCGCCGCCAGCGCACGCCGCTGGGACGGCTGGGCACGCCTGAAGACATCGCGTCAGCGGCGGTATTTCTGGCTTCGCCCGAGGCCTCTTATATTACGGCGGCGATTTTGCGGATTGATGGAGGGACCACGGTCAACGGAGGGCAGTGAAGAGCGAAGCTGCGGCCCACTGAAAAACCATGGAAGAGATGACTTCTAGAGCGTGCTCACGTAGTAGCTGTCCATGTATTCGCGCAGCGCGAACACTTTGTCGTCTTTGATCTCGATCATGAACGCGTAGCGGTTATTGTAATCTTTTCCGTTCTTGAATTTCCCCAGGCCTTTCGCTTCCACGGCCGCATACGGCCCCTGCAAAATCAAATGCTGGATCAGCACCTTGGGATCGCCGTCCACGAATATGCCGCGCACGGGTCCGAGAAACTCGTCAATGATGGCCTTGCGGCCTTTCTTCTCTCCGGCGCCCTGAATTCCGGTTGCCATCCCCGTCCACGTCGCATCCTCGTGCAATAGCAGTCGGAGACGCTCGAGGTTACCCGTGCTCAGTGTCTCGAAGAACGTCCTCACGATTCCCTCGTTCCGAGTCTCCGCGTCTGACATGAACTCCTCCTCTGACTCAATGCCGGTGAGTCGGGCGGAAGTGCCGTCTCCCGCGATCCCACTAAGTTGGCCGGCGCGCATTATATCCCTTTCGTCCCAAAACGGAATGGAGCGCGACCGCAGGCAACGCGCTGCCAGCGGACCGGAAGCACGCCCATTCAGACATGTGTTGCGCGGGCACGTATGACTACTTGGCAACGACAACCGTACAAAGCCCTTCTGGCGCCAGCGGGCATCTGGGACGATGAAAATCTGGAATCAATCGAGTCTCAGAGGGAACCGCCAGGCGACCATGCCCACGCAAACAGAAATCTTGGCTGAGGAGTCCGCCGATTCGGCGCGGCCGCAAGCGCCGCCGGCTCGTTCTGGAATGTTCTCCTCGTCTCGTGAGGCGAGCCTTCTCGCGGGGCTCTCTCTGGCGTTAGGGACGCTCCTCGTCTATCAACGTTCGCTGCACAACGGCTTCGTCAACTACGACGATCCCGGTTTCGTCACGGAAAACCCTTTCGTCCGTCAAGGCCTCTCGTGGCACACGGTGGCATGGGCATTCCGAACCACCTCTCAGGACTATTGGCACCCGCTCGCGTGGATTTCCCACATGCTCGATATTCAGCTTTTCGGGCTAAATCCAACCGGTCACCACCTTGACAGCCTGTTCCTCCACATCATCAACGTAGTGCTGTTCTTCTGGATTCTGCGGCGTGCGACGGGGTACGTCGCCCGGAGCGCAGTCGCAGCCGGCTTGTTTGCCCTGCTGCCGCTGAACGTGGAATCCGTGGCCTGGGTCGCCGAGCGCAAGACGCTGCTCTGCACCACATTCTTGCTGTTGGCGCTGTGTGCGTACGGCTGGTACGTGAAGAAGCCTGGCGTGGGGCGCTACCTCTCGGTTTTCTTCCTGTTTGCGCTCGGCCTCATGGCGAAACCGATGCTTGTTACTTTTCCGTTTGCGCTCTTGCTTGTGGATTTCTGGCCGTTGAATCGCATCGACTTGCCGAAGGCCAACGGGCAAGCCATGAGCGACTTTCGCGCCACTTTGCTGAAGCTGGTCGTGGAAAAAATCCCGCTACTGGTCCTCTCGGGAGCTAGCGCCGCATTCACGTTCATCGGCGTGCGCCGGCTCAACGGCATCGTTTCCGTCGATTATTTCCCAATGTCATGGCGGATCAAGAACGTGCTCTGCTCCTATCTGCTTTACATTTTCAAGGGGCTTTGGCCCTCGCGCTTGGCCGCCTTTTACCCGTTCGCGGGCGGCACGATCGGTATGGCTCGGGCCGCCGGTTCGGCAATCGTATTGATTGGGATCACGGCGCTGGTGTGGCGTTTCCGCGAAAAGCGCTATCTCCTGGCGGGATGGCTTTGGTACCTGGGGACCCTCGTGCCGGTAATCGGAATTCTTCAGGCGGGCCACCAAGCCATGGCTGACCGCTACGCATATTTTTCCTTCTGGGGGCTCTTCGCGTGCGTCGTATGGGCTGTTGCTGATGCGGCGCCGCGCATTGGATTGAACAAGCCTGTGCTGGCCGTTATCGCGGCCGCGGCATTGATCGCCTATGCCACGGTCTCGTTCATCCAAATCGGGTATTGGCATGACAGCTACACGCTTTTCACACACGCGCTTCAGGTGACGGACAAGAACCCGATCGCGGAAAACGATCTCGGCGCTGCTCTTGTCAATATGGGGCAGCCGGATTTGGCGACACCACACTTTCAGGCCGCCGTTGAGTACATGCCTTCCATGAGAAGGCCGGTCAGAGTCAAGACAGTTTTGTTTTTACTTACTTGGATTCTTTCCTTCGAGCCGAGCCGCCTCTGTCGCCATCCTTCCATCCGCAGTCTGTTCTGAGCGATTC
>Ga0187864_10000244_pt1 | contig 61685 bp, 64 predicted proteins | sample June2016WEW_11_4_FD_132985 | JGI IMG/M metagenome (GOLD analysis project Ga0187864, IMG submission 132985) | Peatland microbial communities from SPRUCE experiment site at the Marcell Experimental Forest, Minnesota, USA - June2016WEW_11_40 | ecosystem: Environmental > Terrestrial > Soil >...
CCCGCCACCGGTCACGGTTCCGAGGTTAGAAGGGTTCGTTGCCACAGTCAACGTGTAGCTTGACGGAGACGAGTAAGGGTAGCCGTAACTAGAGTAAGGATACCCGTAACTGGAGTAAGGATAGCCGTAACTAGAGTAGGGGGAACCATAGTTGGAGTAATAGTAGGGATAGCTGGAGTAGTTGTAGCCGGAGTAATAGTATGGGGAGTAATAGTACGGGTAATAGAAGTACGAATAGCTGCAATAGTACGAGTAATAGCCAGAGCAGCTGTAAGACGAGGAGTAGTGGTGGTAGGAGTGGTAGTAGTGGTGTGGTGGTGTGGTAGCAGCCACGGTACTTGGTTGCGCAGATACGAAAACTAATGCAATGCTAAGCGCGAGTATAGCGATTGTAAGTTTCGGTAAATATCCTCTCGCCATTATTATCAACTACCAGCTGTAGTTAGAGGCCTATTTTTCCTTTACTGTGGTTCAAGAACCGAATGGGTGGGGTGTATAGCTACGCCCTGGGTCCGTGCGCTTCAATCCCTTTTAAGTACTCCTTCCACCCAAAATCACGTATCCAGGTGACTTCTTTGGTCGTAAAAGCGTTCGTATTGGTTCAAACGCAGCTTGGACGATCTCGTTCGGTAGCAAGAGCCATTGAGAAAGTCAGCGGCGTGAAAATGGTGTTCGCCGTAACGGGCGTGTATGATGTCATTGCTTACTTAGAAATGCACGATATGGCCTTGCTGTCGGAACTCGTAATCAAGAAGATTCAATCCGTTAAGGGTGTCGAGCGAACTCACACTGCAATCGTTGTGTGATTCACTCAACGCCTTCTTTACCGTACGAGACTCGCCGGTTCCCGCAAAGATTCCATTCGTTAGTTGAATACTTCCGAGCTAACAACGCTCTTGAGCACTCTTCCTCTTTTACTGATAATGGGGCCGCTTCCAATTCCACGCTGAATTGATTCTGGATTGCGCCGATCAAGGTACGCGTTACTTCGTCAATGCTGATGGGCTTGGATAATACGGTGGCCACGGTTGTAACTGGGTTCCATTTGCTGTGAACGAAGCGGGTCAGGGTTTTTGCCTTGCTCGGACTTAGAACTCGTTCTAGGAGGCGCGTGTTTGTTGTCACCATTATTGAGCAATGCCAGAAAGCGAATGTTGTCCCTAACGCGGCTGCAGCGCCGCATAATTTTCTACCGTCAGCAAGAATCGAGTTCGGAGCTGAGAGCGAACAACCCAGCCCGAGATTGTCTAGCGTTTCCGTAACGACTCGCATGTTCTTCTCTTGAAACTTGAGTATGGAGGGGTTGTCCGCAGGTTTTGTCACCACTGTGAAGTTTAGGGTCCCTTCGTCTTGAAATACCGTACCTCCACCTGTGAATCTTCGCGCGACTTGCACTTGACTTAGCTTGCATTCTGTAAGGTCGACCTCCGCCGCAGCCTCTTGAAAGCGGCCGATAACAACGGAGTTCGGGTTCCTCCAGAACCTTACTGTTGGCGTGTATCGTGATTCTTCGGAACAGTTCTTTCGAGCGAGTGCTTCTTCTAGGGCAAGATTCCTGAAAGGTGAATTATAACTTAGGTTCAGCAGCCTCCAACTTGAAACACCATCTCCTTTCGTCACCAAGGTCGACATCGGGCTACGATTCTTTGCGGAATGAACGGCCTGAGCCTTTGTCTCTTGAGGGCTGATCCTAGTTTCGGAATGAGCCCTACCGCGTCGGTTCCGAGTTTGCACACGATTGACTGTACGGTCAAAGTGATCCGGTCAGCTGATGCGATGTCTCGCGACAAATTTGCCTTCAGGATCGCTGCCTCTAATTCCTGCCTATAGCAATCGAAAACTTCTATCCGATCCAATCCGGATGTAATCCATCTCGACAGCCGTTCGATTTGCGTATCCGATAGCCAAGCCTCGATCTCTTTATCGGTTTTTCTTGTGACCCGCACTGAAAGTCGGACGCCGGGATAGAGGGAGTAGTCGTCGATTATCTCTCGGCAGTGTATGTTCTTGCCATCAGCTAATTGAGCGATCAAGTGGTTAGCTGGAACCGAACATTTGACGTGGCCGGGCCTCTCTAAACCAACGTCGAACTCTAGGCCTTGTGCGTTTGACCCAATGATTATCGACTCGTAAACGCCGGGGACCTCAATCTCTCGGAGATCTGCATGAGCTAGGCCGTACTCGTTGGTAATGAGCTCTGATAGAATCTCGCTGTCTTCCCCGCTAATTCCAATGCGAGCCCATCGATTCGAGGTGAATCCGTCTAGGTTGGTGGTGGCGTTAAGTTCAGTCTTCAGTTCAGTGAGCGCTTTCTCTAACGTTTGGTTGAAGTTTCTCGCAGTGATTTCGCTTGGCCTTTCAAGGATTGTTAGCTTCATTTCGCTTGGCCTTTCTCAACGGCTGAGTTCGGCCTCCAGTTTCTCGATTTTGGTTTCGAGGATGGACACCATGGCGGCATTTTCTGAACTGTCGAGTTGGTTTCCGCACTTGCCGCACTTGAATGAGCTTTCCATTGCCTCTTCGAATGTTACTCGTATTTCGACGTCCGTTTTGCATACGAAGAACGTGTGGTTTCGCTCAAAGTCAAGCCTTTGCTTCAGTTTGTCCAATGTGCGTTTCTTGCGGCTACGAATGAATGCGTCGAGTTGGTCAGGTTGGAGTCGCCAATAGAAAATGAACCAGCCTGTTTTCTCGTCCCTTACTCTCGTGCAGGAGACAAGGCCGTGGTCGTAGAGCTTGTAGAGCACCTTTCGGACGGTGTTTAATCTTATGGCGCAATCGTTGGCTATGATTTCGTCGGTTCCTTCGCCGAGTTTCTTGAGGCTCTTAACGATCGTGACCGCCTCTTCGCCGCCGAATAAGTTTGCGATTTTAATGAGTTCCTCATCTAGCACTGACAAGTCTTCGACACACTCGACTCTTCATATCTCTTAACGTTTTACTTCACATTAACTCTTTGTTGAAGGTGTGGCGAGGCCCGATTTAGTAAGTAACTCTTTTATACGAACCAGTTTGGTTTAGCGTTCGCGGGCCGCAGAAAATGAAGGAAACTGTCGGGACCTTAGGGTTTCTCTTATTCTTCCTGGGGGCAATGATGGATATAGCCGGCTCAACCTCCGTAACTGAAGGTGGAACGCCCGCAGCGACCTACTTCAGAGTAGGCATAATCGAACTACTTGGAACCGTAATTTTCTGTGTCGGAATGTACCTCATAATTAAGACTCGGTAGCCTGATTCCAAGAGCGAATCTGAAGGTCACCGAGACTATGAGGGTCATGGTGCTTCGAATCGGCCATAGGATTCCAAGGGACGAGCGAATAACCACGCACGTTTGCTTAACAGCCCGTGCGCTCGGTGCTAACGGTGTTTACATTTCCGATGTCCAGGACAGAGAGCTTGTCGCTACCGTAAAACGCGTATCGGAAAGGTTCGGCGGAGACTTCCAGGTGGAGGCGGGAAGACCATGGCGTTCAACACTAATGGATTGGAAACGCGCTGGTGGGAAAGTAATCCACCTTACAGCCTATGGAATGCCATTGCCTAAGGTCGTTAATGTGATCAGGGGTGCACGTGGAGACAAATTAGTGATCGTTGGGGCCGAGAAGGTACCAGGGGAATTATACGGGCTTGCGGATTGGAATGTGGCGGTAACTAACCAGCCTATCAGCGAAGTTAGCGCATTGGGCATTTTCCTCGATTGGCTCTTCAAACATAAGCGTCTTGAGGACGTATTTCCCGACTACGAGATTAGAATTATCCCATCTGAACATGGGAAAAATGTGACGGTAGACTAGTGAGTTGCGTCTTCGTCTCGTTGGCCTCGTATTTTGATGATGTCCCCTAGGGTGACCTCTCCAGGAGCAGTCGTCTTGGGTGGAGGCGTTTCTTTCCGAGGGATTAACAATTTGATTTTGAGTTCATGTTGAAGTTCTCTGCACAGTTGCGTGTTGGGGGCTATCTTGCCTATCTCAATCTTCTGAAGAACTGACAGTTTTTCTTTCACTCGCTTCGCAAGTTCTTCTTGTGACATCCCTAGCTTCATGCGCCTTTTGCGTATTATATCTGCAAAGTTCTCGGCGACATCTAACTCCTGAATCTCTCTCGGTAGCTCGGGAGCTCTTCTTATCGGAGTCGTTGGAAATCGTCGGAGTCCGGGTCGGGGTTGGTGGGGAACCGGGAGAACCGCGTCCTCTTGGTAGGGTTTGCCAAGGCGCTGGCAGTTTCGGCATGCGAGCATTTTGGCTCCCTCAACTTTAACTTTGAAGGCCGGGCCTACGATTTCCCTACCACAAATGTCACAATTCAAGCCCGATCCACCTTTGTGGTTGGCTGGAAGCTTAAATTGGTTTCTTGGAAGTATGAGTCTCGAGGTTTTATGGAACGCCCTTCGAACCTGCAACTTCGCAAACTGGTCGGCATAGGAAACTATCAGTTTGGGCTAGGGATGGGTTCGGTTCTGTTCAATAAGAGTGTGCTGATTGAGTGCTCAAGAAAAACTGGGCGAATTCGACGCATTTACCATCGAAACGTGCTGGTCGCAACGCTTAGGCCGAAGGATGGATACCTAGCACTTACGCCAAACGGTGCAAGTATTATCTTATCGAAGTCTAGGGATTCGCTAAATCTGGTCGTTGTGCAAAGCGATGTATCAAACGCAATCGAGACTGGCGGAGATATTTTCGCGAAACACGTTGTTCGCGCTAACCCAGAATTGAGGCCTGGGGATGAGGTGATGGTTACTGATGAGGAGGGCTTACTGCTGGGTGTCGGAGCGGCGGTCTTGAGTGGCCGAGATATGTGCGCATTCAAAAGAGGTGTGGCTGTTAAGTTGCGAAAGGGCGTGAAGGAAGACGAGGACGACGATTCCGAAACTTGACGCATGCAATTATCGCGAAAACCATAATCAGGATCGCGATGCTCAAGTCTAAGAAGTTTTGAGGGACACCCTGGCTCCAAGTTGCTGATAACTCGTTACTTGAATCCATCTTCAATGTGACCGTTGGAGAACTGGAGACGATTGAGCCAAACCAACCTTGAAATTGATGGCCGTCGACACTAGTTGGTGTAATGCTGGCTGTTGCTGTCGAGTTGGCGTCGTACCATCCGGTTCCGCTTTTGTATCCATATTGCGAATTAACCTGAAGGTAATACTCTTCTTGATAGGCAAAGTTTCGTGTTCCACCGGATGAGAATGTCCAAGGGGTTCCATAGAGCACGTACCGCGTACCAGGTTCAATGTTAACGATTGGAGTTAGTCCGATTGTGTGGCTTCCACCACGAGTAAACTCTAGAGTTACCATATTCGACTGGTTGAGCGAAATTGTCTCTACAAGCGCACCGTCGAGAGTTAAATCCGCGCTTAAGGGTTGGTGGACCGCGGCGACTTCAATCCTAATCGAATAGAGTTTAGGCGCGTCGAGGGTAGAATTCAATGCGTTGACTTTGCCCCAACCCCAAAGTGGCGAACCTATTGATCGGTTAATGGCGCCTGTGAAGCTGTCTTGTCTTGCGTCTGCCTCGAGTATGCTGGTTATTTCATGAGGGCTTAGGTACGGGTTCATTTGAAGCATCAAGGCGATTACTCCTCCGACATGTGGGGCGGCGAAGCTTGTTCCGACCCACACCTGATGATAGTTATCTGGGTCAGAATGGCGTTCAGGAGCAGTTGATGCTCTGGCAGTGGCGATGTTAGCTCCCGGTGCATCTAATTCAGGTTTCATCCTGCCGTCTCGAGTTGGGCCAGCGCCGCTGAAGTAGAGTAACTGGCCGACTCCCGGGCCTCCGACGAGGTTCGACTGCATGACATTCTTGGAGGTGTTGAAGTAGAGCAACTGGGTCTCTCCTGGAGCATAGCTTGGGGTCCACCAAAATCCTTTGTAACCGTTCTCCATCGCCCACTGAGTGCAGTTGCTACAGCGAGCCCACCAACTGTATTTCGTCATGTACGCACCGACAGTTATGACGCCTACAGCTGTCCCAGGTGCATCGATCGTATCAGATAGATCAATAGAATATCTCCTGGCCACGGTTTCGTTGCTTCCTACAAAGTGGCCCGGCTCGGTCCAAGCGTCCCATTTCCCCTCTGAACCAGATACGGAGGTCAGATCGAAATACCAGAGGCGGTTAGGATTAGATGCTTCGGTAGTCGCGGTAACATTTATCCACCACTCTCGGCCGGTGGGCCGCATACCTGATAGTATGATCACGTTACCGTCAACCGTTTGTGTGCCGAAGTCAGGCGTTGGCCCCGTCACAATGTCGCCGGACGGAGTTACTACTGATAAAGAAAGTAACGTCGAAACCGGGTACCATAAGTCAATTTGGTTTACGTTAGCTTGCATGAACCACGGTACATGAACCGATTCTCCGGGGGTCAGAATCCCGCTCACGTGCACATTTGAGCCACCATCATTCCCGCTGGCAACTACAATTGGAATGCCTTCGGAGACAAAGTCGGTGAATGCTAATTCGAGAGGCTCCGTGCCATCATGTGATCCAAGCGTGTCGCCGAGGCTGTGAACAATGACAAGTGGACGATTGAGTTGCCGGGCCTTCGTTATCATGTAGTTAATCGCGTCTATCACATAGTTGTCTGAACCGTCTTCTAATTTCACTTCGATTATTGATGCGCCCGGCGCTACCCCGAAGTAATTGTTGGAAGCTTGTCCGGTGCTTGCGGCAACCGCTGCCACCGCTGTTCCGTGACCAGTTGCGCCCGCTGAATTGGGGCTTGAATCAACTTCGGTGCAGACTTGAGATTGGATTTGGGCGGGGTTACATTCATTGCCGTAAGTGTATCCACTCGGAGGATTCCCATTTGAGGATTGATCCCAAATATATAGAACCTTACTTGTTCCGTTTTTGTAGTAGAAATCTTTGTGCAGATAATCGATTCCTGTTACGTCGTCGAATCCGATTATAACTCCGGTCCCATTTACCACCCTGCCGCTTGAATCGCGGACACCGGGATACTTTGCAGTATTCCAAACTTGATCTGCAAGGATCTCCGGGACGCTAACATCAAGCTCTTGCTTCAACATTGTTGGCATCGCGATCTGGGCAACGAAGGACAGCTTCGCTAACTCGGGTAGTGAATTAATTGGGGAATTCGCAGTAGCTACGTGACCTGTGAATGTTTGCAAACGACATAGAGAGTTGAGAAGCGCGAGTTCGTCCGGGGAGGGGATTGTGGAAAAAACCAATACGACGTTGACGCGTGTGGACTCCGACATTCCCTTGCTTTCCAAGTATACGCGAAGTGGGGGATCCGTCTTGAGCCTTAACGTGACTCGGTCATCGAAAAAGTATGGTGCACCGACTGACTGAGCGAAAACTGAGAATATCGTGACCGTTAATACGAGACTCAGCAGGAGTTTGCGCGTTTTCGGCAGTGGGCCCAAATGGTCTTATGCCTTCTAAAGCAAGCGAAGTGTCCTGGTGAATCTCAGGATTTTCCTCGTGGTACGGCTCAACGTATATATAAATTTCCACGCAGCTTGCGATCGCTGCTGTACCGTCTGTTTCCAACAATTGAAACCTCCACTGGCCCACTATGCTAGGCACGATAATCTTATTGTTCATGACGGGACATCGATGGGTGTTGAGGGCTATTGGCGTACAAGGCGATGAAGGCGGCTCGAGGGATGCCGGGTGGGCGCGACGCAGCACGAATGATGCAGAAGATGGGCATGAAAGTCGACGAAATCGCTAACGTTACTCAAGTAATCATAAAGACAGAATCAAAAGACATTGTAATTGAAGCACCTAGCGTAACCTTGGTGACGATTCAGGGACAGGCTATGTATCAGATTGCCGGGGGGCAAGTCTCAGAAGGCACGCCTCAGACAGCCCCAACAGCCACAGGAGAGGAGGACGCTCAGTTAGTCGCTCAGCAGACTGGCAGATCGCTTGTCGATGCTAAGAAAGCGCTTTTAGAGGCCGGGGGTGACCTCGCAAAAGCTATCCTGATCCTTAAGAATCAGTCCAGTTCTCAAGCTCCTGTCTAAATTTGCTCGTCGAGCAAGTCTAAGTCCACAGGCTTCTCTTTTGCCATTCGGCCTTTGATTCGCTTTAGCCTGAAGAAATCTTCGCGTTCTGCTTCCTCTAGGTGCATTTCGATATAACGAATGGTTGCCAGCATTCGGGGAATAATCACATACTCAAGAGAGTTCACTCGTCGCTTCGTAGCTGCTATGGAATCAGCGAGTTTCTTAACCGCGGCTTCTGCACTAGAAAGTTCTGCGATTGCTTTTATTGCATCAGCCATCTTAATGGTGGCCTCGTCAAGTTTGATCGAAGTATCGTAAGGGTTGTACGGGAAGACCGACAGGGGCTTCAACATAACCTGAATGTACGGTATCGTAACGCCGATCACGTTTCGCGTCTTAGTTTCTATAGAAAATCTGTCTTCAACGCCTATCGATGTCTGTTCGAGCTTCATGGACCCCATAGCCATTTGGGCTTCGACGAACTCTTCGTATGCTTCAGCTAGCAACTTTTGCGCTTTCTCTCTCAGGGTGGCGATTTCCCGGACGAATTGAAAGAATTCGATCATCAGCGCATCGAGTTTCTCTCTCAGGAGGTCGCGGCCCCTTTCAGCGATCTTACGTCTCTTTCTTAGAGTAAGTAATTCCATTCGAGTTGGGTGAACGCCGGTGATCAGTTCGGGCATCTAACTCGCCGACGCGGTTCTGTATTTGGGGTGGAATTGTTTGATTGTGGCGGGGTCTATTCGCTTAAGTTCGCTTTCTGGGAGGGCGGCTAGCAAATCCCATCCAAGGTCGAGGGTTTTCTCAATGTCTCGGTTTTCATATTCGCTTTGGCCTATGAAACGTCGTTCGAAGTCGTCGGCAAATTTCAGGTAGATTTTATCTCGTGCTGACAATGCTTCCTCTCCGACTACCGCTACGAGGTCCCTGAATGCGCGTCCTTCGGCGTAGGCGTAATAGAGTTGATCGGACACCTCTCTATGGTCTTGTCGAGTTCTCTCCTTACCGATGCCCTCGCGCATTAGTCTTGACAATGAGGGGGATACGTCGATTGGTGGGTAGATACCCTTTCTATGTAACCCTCTATCGACGATTAATTGTCCTTCCGTTATGTAACCGGTTAGGTTCGGAATTGGGTGTGTTATGTCATCGTGCGGCATGGTTAGGATTGGCATCTGGGTGATGGATCCCTTGGCATCCTTGATTCTGCCTGCTCGTTCGTAGATGCTTGAAAGGTCTGTGTATAGGTAACCCGGGTACCCTCTGCGGCCTGGTACCTCTTCTCTCGCAGCTGAGATTTCGCGTAGAGCTTCGGCATAGTTAGTCATATCCGTCAGGATTACGAGAACGTGCATATCTAATTTGAACGCGAAATATTCAGCGGCGGTCAATGCCATGCGGGGAGTGAGGATTCTCTCAATGGCTGGGTCATCAGCGAGATTGATGAACATGGTCACGTGCTCGAACGCTCCTTGCCTTTCGAAATCTTCTCTGAAGAATCGCGCCTCATCCGCGGTGATCCCTATGGCCGCAAAGACCGTTGAGAATGGTTCACCCGTTCCTCGTACTCGAGCTTGTCGTGCGACTTGTGCCGCAACCCTGTTGTGTGGAAGGCCTGCGCCGGAAAATAGAGGTAGTTTCTGGCCTCTAACGAGAGTGTTCATGCCGTCGATGGCCGAGATTCCAGTTTGTATGAATTCTCTTGGATATGTTCGAGCGTAGGGGTTGATGGGTGCACCGTGGACATCCCAGTAGTCTTCGGGTATGATGCGGGGTCCGCCATCGATTGGGTTGCCGCTTCCGTCAAGAATTCGGCCCAAGAGGTCACCCGAAACCGGTAGCTTTACTGTTTCTCCCATGAAGCGGACGCTAGTTGACGCTATGTCTAGGCCCGAGGTTCCCTCGAATACTTGAACCACAGCCAAATCGCTTCGAACTTCAAGGACTTGGCCTCGTCGCTCTTGCCCTGCTGGAGTTCGGATTCTTACTAGCTCGCCAAAGCCGACGCCTTTGACGTTTCGTACGAAAAGGAGTGGGCCAGAAATCTCGTTGACAGTCGAGTATTCGCGAATTACGACCGACATCGTTATGCCTCACCTGGCGGTTTCCACTATTTCCTTGGTCAACGTTTGGAATTGTTCGTCAATTCTTGTGGAGAGCCCGTTTGCGAATTCTTTGAAGGTTTCGGAGGGTTGGATTTTGGCTCGTGCAATATCATTCTTTGCGGGAAGTTCGAGGGCTCGCTGTAATGGGACTCCTTTCTCTGTGGATTTCTTCATGCTCTCGTAGAACTTCATTATGAGGGACATGAGGAGGGACGTTTTCTCTGGGGAGCAATAGCTGTCGACTGGGTGAAGCGCGCTCTGTATGAGGAAGTCTTCTTTGATCATTCTTGCCGCTTCCAGGACTACCCTCTGGGATTCTGAGAGTGCGTCCGGACCAACTAGCATGACGATCTCGCGGAGTTCTTCGTCCCTCTGCAATAGCGCCATACCTTCCTTTCTTAGGTTAGACCATTCTGGGCCGATTTTGGTCTGGTACCAGTTCTCTAGTGACTCTAGGTAAAGGGAGTAACTGGTCAGCCAGTCAATGGCGGGAAAGTGTCTACGCTCAGCCAGCGGTTTGCTGAGTGCCCAGAATACCTTCACGATTCTAAGCGTGTTCTGTGTTACGGGCTCTGAGAAGTCTCCTCCTGATGGGGAGACGGCGCCCACAATCGAGACGGATCCAAGTTTGTTTTCTTCTCGACCAATCACCTTTACTCTGCCGGCCCTTTCGTAGATATCCGCTAAACGTGAGGCCAAATAGGCTGGATAACCTTCCTCTCCCGGCATCTCCTCCAAGCGTCCGGACACTTCGCGCAATGCTTCGGCCCACCTTGAAGTTGAATCAGCCATCAGGGCTACATCGTAGCCCATGTCCCGGAAATATTCAGCAAGCGTTACGCCTGTATACATGCTGGCTTCCCGAGCGGCGATTGGCATGTTCGAGGTGTTTGCTACAAGAAGCGTTCGCTCCATCAAAGGATGTCCCGAGCGCGGGTCTTTTAGTTCGGGGAACGTTTCGAGAACTTCAGTCATCTCATTCCCACGTTCTCCGCAGCCCACGTACACTATCACATCAGCGTCCGCCCACTTCGCGAGTTGGTGTTGCGTGATGGTTTTTCCAGTGCCAAAATCGCCCGGAATCGCAGCTGTTCCGCCTTTCGCAATGGGGAAGAAGAAGTCGATGATGCGTTGTCCTGTGATTAGAGGTGTGTCGGATGGAACCTTTTCGCGGTTGGGGCGCGGACTTCGAACAGGCCAGGTATGCATGAGAAAGAGCTTGCTAGTTGATCCACCAGTTTCAACTTCAGCAATTGGTTCTTCGAGAGTGTAACTGCCCTTTGAGACAATTGATTTCAGTGTTCCTGTGATGTTTGGAGGAACCAAGACACGGTGCTTTACTAGTACGGTTTCCGGAACCTCGCCGAGTACGTCTCCGCCGGTTACTTTGTCGCCCTTGCTCATTAGCGGCGTGAATTCCCACTTCTTCTTACGATCAAGCGCAGGCGCAGTGACCCCTCTGTGAATGAATGCGCCCTGTTGCTTCAACAGTACTGGGAGCGGTCTTTGGGTTCCATCAAAGAACTGATTGATCAAACCTGGCCCGAGTTCGACTGACAGCGGGTGCCCCGTTCGTTCGACGGTTTCTCCTGGTTTGATTCCAGTAGTCTCCTCATAAACCTGAATCGTGGCTCGATCCGATTGGACTCGAATTACTTCGCCAATTAGGCCCGAATTACCTACTTTGACTAGCTCATACATGCGAGCACCGAGCATGCCCGAGGCCACGACGACCGGGCCAGCGACTCTATCAATTCTTCCTGATTTGAACTCCGACAAAGATAGTTTCCTCAGAATTGAGCGGTCGAGTCATACTAGAGGTGCTTACTTATTGCTTTCGTTGCAACTACCAACCATCGCTTCATTCGCGGTCAGTGAGAATGAACATGCTTTCCTTTCTTAACGGCCATGCACACTTCAACAGCGTTTCTTGCTCCCTGCGCCAGATCTTAGCAGTGCTCCGATTTAGACATCAGTACGTTTCACCTTGATTTGACACAGCACTACCATAACAAATTTCTTCCGCACACAAAACTACTGAAGGAGGGCACAGCCAAGGGTGAAATGTAAGTCACCAGCTTGGGATCGGTGGCGAGGGCAAGGGTCAAAGCCATAGCCTGTTCTTTTCGTATACAAACAGAACTGTAGAGGGGGAGATGTTTCTGGATTTCGTTTCAAGCCTTGGCAAGGTCAAGATGATTCCAAGGAGCGGGTGGATCAGTCATGGAATCAGCCTTCAAGAAGTAGAGTCTGTGGCCGATCATTCCTTCTCCACTACCGTCCTCGCAATGTTGCTCGCCGATCTTGAAGTTGCGAATGGCCGCAGAATAAACATCGAACGTGTACTCCGGCTAGCTTTGCTTCATGACCTTCCTGAGGCTTTGACATTTGACATAAGCAAATCCTACCTGGAATATCTAGGGATGAGAGGTGAAGCAATCAAGAGTGAACTTGAACAAGCTGCCTGGAAACATTTGATCGAAGGTATTGAGAAAGGTGCAATTAGGAAGCGCTATGCCCAGCTTCAGTCAGAGTTTAACGCTGAACAAACCATCGAGTCAATGATTGTTCATGCTGCTGACAGATTGGATCTGCTTCTGCAGATTGCAGAATACCGTCGAAGAGGCTACCCAAAAGCAATCCTCGCAGATCTGTGGAAGAGCACCAGCCAAAAACTGCGGGGCTCAAAGCTCTCGTCAGTAAAGACGTTGTACAAGATGGTAGCTCGGCTTTACAAGAAGGATGTTTCTTGAAGAGTCAAATAATGTGAATGTAGCTAGAGGGTAGCTGCACAACTCCTGCTCCATTCTCAAATATCCAAATCCCGAACTCTTCAGACTTGGGGTCCGCCACCAAAGATACAGTGAAAGGGGAAAATTGGCAAAATTGCATGTGAGTTTCTACGTCGGTTTGCGAGAGAAACAAACCGTGACCTGGATGAGAGTGGTACCAACCAACGATTTTTCCCTCGATCCTTCCCTCAACAATATCCGTTGCCACCTGTGCAATTCGTTGAGGGGGAAAGGAGCAAGAGACTTCGCTTATTTCCGTTCCGCCCGGGATGGTGTCGTTGACCCAGAGGGACGAATCTTGCAAGGTGCCCATTAGGAGCCCAATGCGCTCAAATGGTCGATTTAGATCCCGTGAAATGCGGTCGATTACACGGTTTGTAATGAATACCTTGAACACGACTAATCACGGGTCGGAGCGATAGAGGGTCGGTTGCAAGATAAGATTTCAACCTTAAACCCGAACCAAAAATGTCCCGTGGAGTTGGGCTTTGGCCATATATCTGTTCATTATACGCTATCGATGGACGGGCCTTGTTCTAATCTCTGAACAGCCTGTTCAAAACCATGGGGTTATTGCGCTGCCATGCCATACGCAAGTCTAAAGGAGGTTTGATTATTTGAGCGAAATTTCAGGTCGACGAGTCTACTACCTAACCGCTCTAGCAATAATAGCAATGGTGTTCGTGAGCACAGTTGCACTAACGCGACCCCCGCCAGCCTCTCTAACGAACTCTGCCGCAAAGACAATTCAGGTCACGGGGACGGGAACCGTCTCTGCATCTCCTGACCAAGCTATACTTTACCTGGCCGTTCAAACTCAGGCAGCCACGGCTACACAGGCCACCTCAGACAACGCGGTAGCTATGGCAAACGTGATCGCTGCTCTTACCAGAGCTGGAATAGACAATAATTCAATTCAAACCGTTTCGTACACCCTCACACCTACATACTCTAATTCAGTTAACCAAAGCGTGCCGCCTACGATCATAGGTTACATCGCCGAAAACTCGATTCAGGTAACGGTGAACGACTTAGGGTCTATTGGCAAAATCCTAGATCAAGTAATCTCCGCAGGAGCCAACGAAGTACAGGGCGTATCGTTCACACTCTCAAGTTCTACTCTTGCCAAAATACAGACGCAAGCGCTGCAGCTAGCCTTAACCGACGCAGACGGCCAAGCCAAAGCATTAGCAACAACATTAGGAGTTACGATTGTTGGTCCTATCTCGGTTACACCGGGATATGAATTTCAACCTACGAATTACAACAGATTCGCGGCGGCGAGCGCACTGACACCAATACAATCCGGTACGTTACAGGTCACGGCAACGGCGCAAGTGACCTACGCATTCACGTGAGCAGAATGGTGCTACCGGCCCAGAAAGTGAGGCGTGACAAAGGTTTCAATGTACGCCGCAACAGCAAACAAAGCTACCGACAATAAAGACAGCGTGACCGTATCCTTAACCCCCTCCAACAGAAGCGGCCGGTCAACAGGCTGGCCGCTTAACTTTGCATATAACGCACGAGTCGTACTTACATGCCATCTTGCAAGCCCGACGAACTCAAGTATGAATGCAGGTATTTCGATAATCCCATGCGGGAGTAACCCTGCTGCTGTATAGACTGGGCCTTTTGTCATTCCTACGAACACTGCCACTCCGCCAATCAAGACTGCATTGAGCATGAGTTCATATCCCAACTCGAACGCGCCAAGGAATGGTATCCAAACCCATAGTCGGATGGGGTTCCAAAAGTGGCCGATATTATTCAGGAAAATAAGGCGGTAGAGACCATTGGTGTATGGCGGCGGAATGGCTATGTAACTTCCCGCTGACTCCAACCACCCTTGCAACCACTTCACCAGGCCTGGAGATGCCAGCAGTATCGCATAGGTCACCAAAGCCATAATGATCATTATTCCGAAAAAGGCAGCCGAGATCGCCGCGATCAAAAGGCGGTTTCGTCGAAATGTTAGGCTCACTACGTACGCAACGCGCATAGATCGCACCTAGGTTGTTTGGGCCCTTCCGCAGCTCGGGCAAAACCGAGCGTTGCTAGGGACGCTGCCACCGCATGTCCAGCAGCGTTTCGTGTCTTCTCGGGGTATCAATGTGTCGAGAATTTGGTCCTCGAATCTGGTTTGTTCGGTGAAGTGTTGATTGTAATCTTTCAGTAATGTGTAAAACCAGTATATCCAAAAGAGGCCGGTAGTTATTGCCGAGAGTATTATGAACAGGACCGGGTCCCTCTTGTGGAACTTGTATGGAGAGAAACTCGGTGGCTGAATGCCCACATCGCCAAAAGCGTTGACGAGTGTAGCCTGGTAGACAGATTGAAGGTCGTCGTGTCTGCGAAGGTCTTGGGTTAGGTTGTACGCCGCTAATAGACCTACGATCGGGGCAAAGAATAGAAAAAGCAGAGCCCAAACACCCGCCGGTCTATCACGTTCATCGTAAGCTGAATCCTCTGAAAGTTGACCAAGTCGTGAAACGTTCTCGGTGGCGGGTGCCTTAACGGCAAAATATCTGTGTAAGGTCGAGAATAGCAATTGTTGCCGTATGAAATGGCGATTTCGGCGGTCTATCATATAGTATAAGGCCAGAGCACCGAAGAGTAACACGGCACAAAATACGACAGTCGCCAGACCGTAAAGTGCAAAGATCTCTCCGGCAATTGGTGTTATCGCGCCCTGTGCTGTTTGAGGTTGAGTGAGGTTACTAATCCGTGGCAAAACAGAAACCAAAATACCAAGCAGTGACGCTCCGAAAGTGACGGCTGCTAGTGCAGGGAGTATGGGAACTATCATCCAAATGTACCCCATCCTGCGGTCCGAAGAAGACCGCCTCCGAACCAGCTCCTCTATCCGGAGTAGGGCTGGATCTATCCGGGAAGCCACTTTTATATCCCCTGGCATATTCGACTAAGCATTAGGGATAATCTCATAATAGTCATCCCCACTCACTTTAGTAGGGTTAATTTCGATGCCAAAGGCTTTCGTCTTTATGAATATTGACGCTGGTTCAGAGAATGAGATTCTGAAGAGTCTTCGGGATGTTCCCGAAGTCAAGGAATCCTATTTTGTCTATGGGGTGTACGATGTGGTAGCAAAAATCGAAACAGACACAATGGATCGTCTCAAGGAAGTCATTACCTGGAAAGTGCGTAGACTCGACAAGATCCGCTCGACCTTAACGACGATAGTAAGCGAAGGAAAATAACCCCCACAAAACAACTCCCGAGACCTGCGTAACCTGCGCCGAACAGAATTCGGCGCATACGATGTTATCCGATTAGCATTTGGTCCGTTCTGCTCGCGCCTTTATCTGTATGGCAGGAACTCTCTACCAAGCAGTTCTCGCGCCACGACAATCTTGTTGATGTCAGTTGTTCCGTCTCCAATCATTGCGCCGCGAATCTCCCTCAAACGATACTCATCCATACACTCTGTTGTATACCCGATCGCGCCGCGGTTCTGAAGGCAATCGTTCACAATTCCAAAGCAGAGCTGGGGGACATACCACTTAATCATGGCTGAATCCTTTGTGATCTTTTGGCCCTTATCCTTCAGCCACAGGGTTCTATAGCAAAGAAGCCGAGCCGCTTCAAGCTCAGTGTAGCCCTCTACTATGCGAGATTGAACAGCTTCGTACTTTGCTATAGGGTGCCCAAATGCGGTTCGCTGTTTCGCGTATTCAATGCCTTCGTCTATTGAACTCTCTGTCAAACCTATGCACCACACAGCGATAAGAGACCGCATTAGGTCGAATGTTTCCATCACGTAGTGGAAGCCTCGGTTCTCCTCGCCAATCAGATTCGATGCAGGTATCGTAACGTCCTTTAGCACGATTCCTCCAAACGAGAACAGTTTCCATCCTAGTGCATCGAAATCGTACTTTTCGATCCCGGGTCGGTTCATCTCAACGAAGAACATGCTGACTCCCTTAGACCCTTTCTCGGCATCGGTCTTGGCTAGGAGGCAATATGCGCCGCATTCGTTAACACCAGTGATGAATTGTTTTTCTCCGTTCAGAACATAGTTGTCTCCCTTTCTCGTTGCACGGGTCGTTATCGCCGCGGCATCGGATCCTGTCGATGGCTCCGTATTCGCTATACCTAGCATCCGTTCTCCTTTCGCCATTGCTGGAAGCCATTCCTTCTTCAGTGGCGTGGGACCATGGAGTGCAAGGATCTCCCCCATTATATCACTGAGTGGAATTTGCCATCCTGCGCGAGCAACCTCTTCGACTAGGATGCCCATCGTCACTGCATCGCTTTCTTGCCCGCCGAACTCTTTTGGAAACCTTAAGCCGAGAAGCCCGGCACTACCCATCTTTCTATAGAGGTCCCAAGGGAATTCTCCTTTTCTCTCATAATTCCGTATTTTCGGCGTGATCTCTTTCCTCGCAAACTCGCGAACCGTTCTGCGGAAAAGTTCCTGCTCTTCGCTAAAGTCAAAGTTCAACGGCAAATCGGTCACATCGTGAATGTGTCTTAGCTTTTCATGACTTCTTAAGCTTGACGAGAAGGGCCTTTTGCTTCTGAAAGCTTAGAAGAAGATTTGACGCGACCTGTTGGGGGAGTTGCGGGGTAGCTTTATAACGAAAGAGAACTTTTCGCAGGCGCTTGAGCGAGACGCAAGTCTTGGATGAGCTTGAGCAGATCCGAGAAAAAAAGATGCGAGAGTTGAAAAACCAAATGTCAACCCCAAAGATTGAGAAGCCAATCGTAGTTAGCGATCGAAACTTCGATCAGACCGTGAAAAACTACCCATTGATAGTGGTTGATTGCTGGGCGGCGTGGTGTGCCCCTTGTCGAGCAATCGCTCCTATAGTTGAGGAACTAGCGAAGGAATACAGTGGTAAAATCGTTTTCGGTAAGCTTAACGTCGACGAGAATCCCGAGACGGCTCAGCGATACGGTGTGATGGCGATTCCAACCTTGCTAGTTATGAAGGAGGGCAAGGAAGTTGACCGTGTCGTAGGGGTGCTTCCAAAGAACCAGTTGGAAGCGAAAGTCAACGCTTACGCGTAGGCAAACCACGGCGTAGCGGGTTCTCCATTCGGGCACGTGTATCCATACTTAATGCATAGTGAACGTGCAAAGTGATCTGGTGTTATTTCCTCGCTTCGGCCAATTGTCAGACAATCCACCAAATGTTTTGTTTCGTGGAATATGATGTATTCGCGCAATTGTGAATAGGCCTCTTGAGAGATGTGGATGCTGTACGGATCGGCTGTGAAATAGAATCCTCTCAGCGGTCCCGCTCCAGGGTAAATGTCTACCCGAATTGTCTGCTCGAGGCTAACTCCTAATTCGGATAAAACGAGGTTCACAAGCCGGCAAGTCTCTACGTTGTGAGTGACTATCTCGCCCTGTGTGTGAGTTTCTGAAACGGGAACACCACATGTCGGACATAATTTGAAACCCACGTCAGTTTTCGCAACACCGTTTTCGCGACTGAAGGTCTTCATAGCTCTGAGAATGGTTTCCTTTGCGATCACTGAGGACTCTGCCACCTGACGCAGGTGAAATCGATCACAGTTAAGAGGGTGTTGCAGGATGTTGTATTGATCGCGTAAAAAACGGACTCGCGGGGACTTTATGGCGATATATGAATTCGAGGGGCGCGTGCCTTCGGTCGCATCGAATGCCTATGTCGATGAAGACGCGAAGGTGTTAGGTGATGTTAAGATCGGCGAACAATGTTTCATTGGTCCTGGTGCTAGAATCAGGGGTGATTATGGGACTATTATAATTGGTAACAAAACCAGTATCCAGGAAAATTGTGTACTCCACGCACGCATCAACGAGACATGCTCTGTAGGAGACCATGTCCAAATTGGGCATGGAGCGCTGCTTCACAACTGTACTATCAAGGATTATGCTGTGATTGGCGTGGGCGCGGTTGTTAGCGACTATGGGGTAGTGGGCGTTTGGAGCATCGTTGGAGAGGGTGCGGTAGTTGCTAGTGGCCAATCAATACCTGATGGCAAAGTCGCGGTTGGAGTACCTGCCAAAATCATTCGCGATGTTTCTGACTCTGACAAGATACTCTGGAGCAAATACAAGGACGCTTACGCAGATCTCGCATTGAGATACCCGAAAGGCCTGAAAAGAATAAGATAGTTCGCATAGACGTTCACTTCTGAACGGTCGGTAACGTTAATCTAACCAAGACCATAATCACAACTGATTGGCGATGCCCGAAGAACTGATCGCCGTTCTAGATTTCGGCGGTCAATATTCTCATCTAATAACGCGCCGGATCAGAGAGTGCGACGTTTATGCAGACCTTATGCCGTTCACAACTAAGCCCTCCGAATTAATGAAAGCCAACGCGAAAGGGATTGTTCTTTCCGGAGGCCCAGCAAGTGTTTACGATGACAAAGCCCCAAGGTGCGACCCTGAGATCTTCAATCTAGGCGTTCCTGTACTTGGGATCTGTTATGGTCTCCAATTAATGGTCCAAACGTTAGGTGGCCATGTCAAAGCGACAAAGCGGCATGAGTATGGAAAAACCAAGTTAGAGATCACGGATAACTCAGACCTGTTTAGAGGTCTGGGGAAACAAATCGTATCCTGGATGAGCCATGGCGACTATGCGGAGACTCTTCCTAAGAACTTCGACGTTATCGCTACATCTGAGAACTGTCCGACGGCAGCAATCCGCGATATTAGCCGGAAACTGTACGGCGTTCAATTCCATCCTGAGGTCTCGCATACCGAACACGGAACAGACATCGTCAGGAACTTTACAACAATCACCAATTGCCGAACGAGCTGGAACTCGCATTCTATTATTGAGTCTGCGGTGGACGGTATCAAGGCGCAAGTTGGTAACGATAATGTCTTGTGCGCTGTCAGTGGAGGGATTGACTCTACAACTGCTGCAGTTCTTGTTCATAAGGCGGTGGGAAGCAGACTCACGTGCATCTTTGTCAACCATGGTCTTCTGAGACAGAACGAAGAGAAGAGAGTTCTCAAGACCCTAGGTGAAAACCTTAGAATGAATGTCCGGTATGTGGATGCATCAAACCAATTTCTCCAGCGGCTTAACGGCATTCGTGACCCGGAAGAGAAACGCAAGGTTATTGGTGAAGAATTCATCAGGGTCTTCGAGGAAGAGAGTGCAAAGCTTGGAACTTTTGGATGGTTAGTTCAAGGTACGCTCTATCCCGACGTAATCGAAAGCGCTGGAACTGGAAGTCCTGCTTCGCTAATCAAAACTCATCACAACGTCGGGGGAGTACCAGAGTGGTCAAGATTCAAGATCGTCGAACCCCTGAGGCTCCTGTACAAGGATGAAGTGCGTAAAATCGCGAACGAGCTGGGCTTGCCTAATTCCATCGTACAAACTCATCCATTTCCGGGCCCTGGATTGGCGGTTCGTATCGTCGGTCAGGTTACCGAAGACAAGCTTCGGGTTTGCCGTCATGCCAGCGCTATAGTTGAAGATGAGCTCTCAAAAAGCGGACTATACGATAAGGTCTGGCAGGCGTTCGCAGTCGTCGGAGATGATATGGCTGTCGGTGTGCTCGGTGATCATCGACAACTGGGCCATCTCATTACCATTCGAATCATAGAATCCTCCGATGGAATGACAGCTGATTGGGCAAGAATCCCGTACGATGTCTTAGAAGTGATTAGTAACCGAATTACTGGCGAAGTTCAGGGGGTTACATGGGTGACATACGCAATCTCTTCCAAGCCACCCGCAACAATAGAGCCCTGCTAGGCTCTTGCCGCAAGCGGCAAAGAGGCTTCAGAGGATAAGTGGCGTCAGAAAATCGGTAGATTACTTGGGTTTGAACGAGTGCCCGCAGCCGCAGGTCTCGGTTGCGTTTGGATTGTTGACTTGGAATCCTTCGCCCATCACTGTTTCTACGTAGTCAACTTCAGACCCATCAATGTATTGTGCGCTCTGTTCGTCGATTAGTAGGGTGACTCCGCGTGAGTCGATTACGTGATCGCCATCATTCTTCTTGTCTATAGCTAGGCCGTACTGAAACCCGCTACATCCTCCGCCTGAAACGTAAAGGCGTAATCCGGCATTCTGCTTGCTCTGCTTCTCCATGACAGTCTTGACTTTCTCGGCCGCCTTTTCGGTGAGTGAAACTCTCAACGTACTTGTTGGGTTAAGCAACCATTTGCACCACCGGCGAATATTACATATGGATTATTTAAGCTTGGGTGATTCGAAGATAGCCCCGATTCAAAGGTACGACCCAAATCCATAACAAACGGAGCCATTACAATCCATAGAGTAAGTCGAGGGGCTTTCTCTGACACAAACGCTCGGCATCGTCTACAGCGAAGCATTCCAAAAATACGACTTCGGCCCAACGCATCCACTCAAACCTACAAGGCTAAAGTTAACTTACGAGTTGATGCAGGCCACTGGCCTACTCAAATCTCCGAAGGTTAAAGTGGTCGAGCCCCGCCTGGCCAGTCATGAAGAACTTCGCCTCTTTCATGACCAAGACTATCTAGATCGCGTGAAAGGGGCCGACAAAACGGGCACTGGCTTTCTTGACAACGGTGACACGCCTGCGTTCAAGGGATGTTACCAAGCGTCGGCACTCGCAACAGGTGCATCTTTGAGAGCAGTCGAATCGGTGATGTCGGGTGAAGTCACTCAGGCCATGAACATTTCTGGTGGTCTTCATCACGCTTATCCTGATCGAGCGTCAGGCTTCTGCATATTCAACGACCCAGCCGTATCAATCGCTTATCTCAAGAAGAAATACGGACTAAAGAGAATCCTCTACCTGGATGTGGACGCACATCAAGGAGACGGCGTGATGTACGGTTTCTATTCTGACGGTGGAGTTTTAGATATCGATTTCCACGAGGATGGGCACCATCTTTTCCCCGGAACAGGCTTCACACATGAAATCGGAGAGGGAACAGGTGCTGGTTACAAGATTAACGTGCCCCTGCCACCCTTCACGGATGATGAGCCGTATTTGTCATCGTTTCGGGAAATCGTCCCGAAAGCGGTGCGAAAATACAACCCTGAGATGCTCCTTCTACAATGCGGAGCAGATGCGCACGCCAACGATCTTCTCGCACATTTGCAGCTAACCACGAGATCGTACGTGGAGGTCGTAAAGGTTGTCCGCGAACTAGCCCTAGAAGTTGCCGATGGCCGATTGGTCGTGTTTGGCGGAGGAGGATATAATATCGCTAACGTGGCAAGAACATGGACGCTCGTCGCAGCTTCTCTAATTGAGCTGCCAATGCCACGAGCATCTCCACAAGTTTGGCAGAAATTATTCGAAGCTTTCGTAGGTGAAAACGCGCCAAAGAGCATCGTGAGTGAAGGAGAGGGCCGAATGGAACTTTCCCGTCATGTAGACCGCGAGGAGATCTTAGAGACTCTCAAGGATCTGAAACGGCGGCTTCCTATCTTATCCTAGCCACGGGAAGCGTTCGAGTCGATTAGGTCCTCGGCATGCCTTCTTGGGGTTTGAAGGCTCCTGTAAGAATATCCCGTTGGACTCGAAGGTAATCTTCTGGTGTCCCCACGTCAGCCCAGTATCCGTCGTGTTTATACCCGGATATCTTACCTTCGCGCATCAACTTCGGGAATACGTCCAGTTCCAATGACGCCCGTTTAGCCTTCGCGATCTTACCCAAGACTGAAGGTTGAATCACATACACCCCCGCGTTCACCCACGATTCACCAGCAGGCTGTTTACGCGGTTTCTCGACGAAGCTCACCACCCTGTTTTCAGCATCAAGCTCCACAGCACCAAAGCGAGCGGGGGTGCTTGACTTCGCCAAGACTACGGTTACCATTGAATCAGATTTCTTATGCGCGTAAACGACCTTGTCAAGGTCCAAACCCGAAAAAATCACATCTCCGTTTAAGGTTAAGAAATCTGAACTTATCATTAGTTCCGCATTCTTAATCGCACCCCCTGTGTCCAGCGGTTCCTTTTCGAAACTGTACCGTAACCGAACTCCAAGCTTACGCTCGTCCAAGTAGCGAACAATCTGTTCCTGAAGAAATCCTATAGCTAGAATGATGCGGTCGAATTCGAAACGTTTCAGATACTCTATCTGGTATTCAAGCAGTGGTTGATATCCAATTGGGAGAAGGGGTTTCGGCGTAGCGAAACTTGTGGGTCTAATTCGTGGTTCAAGGCCGCCGCAAAGAATCAATGCGGTTCTCTCGGGACGAAACTGTTCCATACCTAGTTTGAGAAGCAATTCAGCCGTTTGCGAACGATTAGTGAAACGCGTGCCGTCCACTAAAAGGTCGATCTTATGCATCAGAGAAGGATCGAGCGTCATACTGAATCGGCGTTTCATGGCTACGAAGTATTACTACATATGCTTTAATTGTATTACGCACACGTACTATAGATGGTGAACAACGGTGGAATACTGCCCAGCATGCGGCGATCGAGACCTGACCATAAGACAGAGAGACAACTCAGAGGTACAAACCGAACTAATGCCCTCTTTCGCGGAGTTCAGCATAATCAAATGTACCTCATGCAGAAACGTTTGGTGGGAACGCAACTAACTCTCACGCCTCTGCCATACCTGAGATTATCCCGCACCAATTGGGTGGATTATCTGTTTGATAATCCTTGGAGTAATACGTTGAGAATGCGTAATCGCCGTCGATTAGGCTGACCTGCTCGTTTCGATTCACAAGTGCCTCAACAAAACTGTCTTTTCGGATTCCTTTCCCTAACTTATAGTTTCTTATCAGATAATTTCACTCAGTAGCAGTTCTAGATGCGAGAAACCGACTTAATATGGACAATTGAGAGGGCATTCGCCCTAAGGGTAGGGCATCGGGATGTACGTTTACCTCTTTGAGGAAGGCAACTCCAAACTCAGAAACCTCCTTGGCGGAAAAGGTGCAGATCTAGCGGAAATGAGCAGCCTTGGCTTACCAGTCCCGCCTGGCATGACCGTGACAACTGAGGCTTGCAATTACTACAGCGCTCATGGTAAGTTCCCTGAGGGGCTGGACGAAGAGATGCTCAACAAGATGAGCGTGTTGGAGAGGAAGACTGGGAGGCATTTCGGGGATGGAGAGAATCCGCTCCTTGTTTCTGTCCGTTCTGGGGCACCGATATCCATGCCCGGCATGATGGACACTGTTCTCAACCTCGGGCTAAATGACAAGACCGTTCAAGGTCTGATTCGCCAAACCAACAACAAACGGTTCGCATACGACGCCTACAGGCGTTTCGTACAAATGTTCGGGAAAGTGGTTCTGGGTGTGAAGGCCGAGGATTTTGAGGGAATTATCACCAAGTACAAAGCAAGACTAAACGTGAAGTCTGACGTAGATCTTGATTCAGAGACGCTCGTCAAGATCGTCAACGATTTCAAACAACTTGTGGAACAATCGACACAGAAGAGGTTTCCAGAAGACCCTTCGGACCAGCTCAGGTTGGCGGTAGCTGCAGTTTTCGAATCTTGGAACGGACGAAGGGCCATTATCTACCGACAAGCGAACAAGATTCCCGACACCCTTGGGACTGCAGTGAATATTCAAACAATGGTATTCGGAAACCGAGGCCCCGACTCTGGCACAGGCGTTTGTTTCACAAGAAACCCATCAACAGGCGAGCCCGTGCTGTTCGGGGAATTTCTAATTAACGCTCAAGGCGAAGATGTCGTTGCAGGCATTCGAACTCCCAAACCGATCTCTGAGCTGAACCGAGAAATGCCCGCGATATATCGTCAGCTGCTAGATTTGTGTCGGCTTCTGGAACGACACTTCAAGGACATGCAAGACATCGAATTCACAGTTGAGGAAGGTAAACTATTCATCCTCCAAACTAGATCAGGAAAGCGAACCGCTGCCTCGGCAATCCAAATTGCAGTGGACTTGGTAAAGGATGGTCTTATCACGAAGGATGAGTCCGTACTCCGAGTACTACCTTCGCATTTGGAACAGCTCGTCCACCGACAGATCGACCCGACTTATGAGGCCAGACCAATCGCAACAGGGTTGCCTGCGTCGCCAGGGGCAGCTACTGGTAAAGTCATTTTCGACACGGACGAAGCCCATAGGTTAGGTGCCGATGGAGAAAGTGTGATTCTCGTAAGAGAGGAAACAACCCCAGAAGACATTCATGGAATGATCGCGGCTAAGGGTGTGCTCACCAGCAGGGGAGGAATGACGTCCCACGCTGCAGTTGTCGCTCGCGGAATGGGAAAACCTGCCGTCGTGGGGTGTGAACAGATTAAGATTGACCCATCTGCAGCGAGTTTTAGCACGGGGCGCGATACGATCAGGAAGAATGATATCATAACCATAGACGGGACAACAGGCAACGTTCTTCTAGGTGTCGTCCCCACCGTAGAACCGAAGTTAGGATCCTCCGCACAGCAGCTGTTAGGTTGGGCCGATGAACTCCGCGTGCTCGGCGTTCGAGCCAATGCGGACACACCAGAGGGGGCAGCGAGGGGTCGCGAATTCGGAGCAGACGGAATCGGCCTCTGCCGAACTGAGCGTATGTTCAACGCGCAAGACCGTCTACCAATTGTCCAAAAGATGATACTCGCAGCCACTGACGAAGACCGATCTAACGCGCTTGAAGAACTTCGTCCACTGCAGAAGGAAGATTTCAAAGAAATATTCCGAAACATGCATGACTTACCGGTGACGATTCGGCTGCTTGATCTTCCGTTGCATGAGTTTCTGCCAAAGTATGAGGAGTTGGTTGTAGATGTCGCTTCGCTCAAGGCGACAGGGACAAACCCAGACTTGCTCGATTCAAAAGAACGGATGCTGAAGAAGGTGATAACTTTGAGCGAACACAATCCGATGCTCGGGCATCGAGGCTGTAGGTTAGCAATCAGTCACCCGGAGATCTATGAAATGCAGACTAAAGCGATCTTCGAGGCAGCTTCCGAGTTACTCAAGGAGGGAATCAACGTTCATGTGGAAATTATGCTGCCACTGGTGGGAGAGGCGAACGAACTCCGCTTTCTCAGAACAAGAATTGTAGAGACGTCGGATAAGCTAATGGAAAGCACGCATACCAAAGTAGACTACAGAATCGGCACCATGATCGAGGTTCCCCGAGCTGCCTTAACAGCCAAAGAAATCGCACCATATGCCGATTTCTTCTCATTTGGTACCAATGACCTCACTCAAGCCACGTTCGCCTTCAGTCGCGACGATGCCGAGGCGAAATTCCTGAAGGACTACCTAGATAATGGGATACTCAAGGTCAATCCGTTTGAGGTATTAGATCGAAAGGGAGTGGGAAAGTTAATGCAAATGGCTGTTGAAGCAGGCCGACGAAGCAACCCGAAGCTCAAGGTAGGAATCTGTGGGGAGCACGGGGGAGAACCCAGCTCAGTCGAGTTTTGCCACCAGTTGCACCTTGACTATGTTAGTTGCTCACCGTACCGCGTGCCTATAGCTCGTCTAGTTGCCGCTCAAGCGGTTGCCCGAGAAAAATCTGTCAAAACCAAGGAAAATCTATAGTGCCGCGAATGTCAGAAACTAGGCCAATAGTCCGCGGAATTAAAGCCTGCGTAGCATCATCAAACTACTTGGCAACAACCGCAGGTTTCGAGATCCTGCTCGCGGGAGGAAATGCATTTGACGCGGCCGCCGCCACGGGGTTAGCGCTACACGTAGTCGAACCCCACATGAGCGGCATAGGCGGCGAAGCGCCAGCTATCGTGTATTCGTCTAAACAGAAGAGAGTACTAGCAATCTCAGGCCAAGGAACCGCTCCAGCAGCAGCTACCCAACAACTCTTCCTCGACCAAGGAATCGGGTTGATCCCGGGAGACGGATTCCTGCCAGCAACTGTTCCAGCTTCATTCGACGTTTGGATCACTCTGCTGGCTGAATTTGGAACCATGAGACTACGGCAAGTCCTTACTCCTGCAATCCGACTCGCCGAACATGGCTTTCCAGTGTACCCTACTCTAGAGAAGAGCATCAAGGCTCAAGCAAAACGGTTCCTCAAAGAGTGGCCAACGACCGCGCGCATCTACCTACCGAACGGGAAACTCCCGAAGACAGGCCAATTACTAAGACAAACGGACCTAGCCCGAACGCTTCAAAGTCTCGCAAATGCAGAGAAGAGATATGGCGCTAATCGTCTTCAAGGTCTATTGGCTGCCAGAGAGTACTTCTATTCCGGGCCGATCGCGAGGCGGATCGTGAAATTCGCTTCACACAATCCGGTCGTAGATGCATCTGGCGAACCACACACGTGCCTACTCGATGTTAGTGATTTGTCTGATTACGAGACGAGAATCGAGAAGACTGTCTCAGTTGAATTCAGAGGTCTGAGAGTTCACAAATGTGGGCCCTGGAGTCAGGGACCAGTCTTCCTGCAGCAGCTTCAGCTACTCGAAGGATACGACTTGCATAGAATGGGCCATAACTCGGCCGATTACATTCATCTCATCACTGAAGCGTCCAAGCTGGCGTTTGCTGACCGAGAGAAGTTCTATGGGGATCCTCTCTTCGCCCACGTCCCGATGGGGGCGCTACTCTCCAGAGAGTACGCCAGAAAACGACGCAAACTGATCAACATGAAAAAAGCATCGCTCGAGATGACGCCCGGAGTCATCGACAACCCTCATAACCGGCCACCCAACTCAACGACTCTTCGGGGAGATACCACTCACCTTGATGTTGCTGATGTTGAGGGTAACATGGTCTCAGTAACGCCTAGTGGTGGCTGGATCTGGAGTTCTCCGGTTATTGAAGGGTTGGGGTTCCCGCTCGGCACTAGGGGACAGATGTTCTCCCTAGACACATCTCATCCCAATTGTCTCGCTCCGCGTAAAAGACCACGGACAACATTGAGCCCAACCCTCGTGACGATTGACCGTAACCCTCTGATGGTGTTTGGAACTCCCGGAGGGGACCAGCAAGACCAGTGGACTCTGCAGTTCTTTCTGAATTTCGTCGAATTCGGGATGAATTTGCAGGCCTCGATCGACGCCCCGACGTTTCATAACTTTCATTTTCCAAGTTCATTCTACCCGCGCGAAGCTCATCCAGGATGCTTGCATTTGGAAGGCAGGATTCCATCTGAAGTTAGGCGTCAGTTGAAACGAAGAGGGCATCGTATCGTTTTGGAAGATGACTGGGTAAACGGAAGAGTGACCGCCATTCACTTCAGCAAGCACGAGGGAGTGATTAGTGCAGCTGCTTCATCTAGGTACCAAACTCCATACGCAATGGGGATGTAGGCGGCCTCTAGTTCGTTGCCAGTAGCCGAGTCTCAAATGACCTTAGGCCAGAATTGATGATTGAACCTTTATCCGCAGAGGCTTGCACTGCAGCCAAGTGCGAAACGTGGTGAGACCTCCAATGGACAGCTCAAATTGCGCAGTGGTTGAGGCGAAAGGCCTACAGAAAAGGTTCGAAGGCGTTGAGGCTGTTCGTGGTATTAGCTTTACAGTCCCTAAAGGTGAATGCTTTGGTTTTCTCGGTCCCAACGGGGCAGGGAAAACGACGACTATGAGGATTATAGGTTGCGTTTCGCCATCAACGGCTGGTTCGTTTCACGTGTTTGGCTTAGATCCAAGGCGATCGCTAAGAGAAATTAAGAGACGGATTGGAGTTGTGCCTCAGGAATCAAATCTAGACGAGGCACTGCCGGTTGAGGAGAACCTGACCGTCTACGCTCGTTTCTTCAACGTGCCGTCACAATTAGCGAATCGACGAGCTGAGGAGTTGCTCAGTTTCATGGAGTTGACGGAGAAAAGGGATGCAAAGGTTGTCGACCTATCCGGCGGCATGAAGAGGCGACTACTCATTTCTAGGGCACTAATGAGCGATCCTGAATTGTTAATTCTTGATGAGCCAACAACCGGGCTTGACCCCCAGGCACGGCATCTTGTCTGGGACAAATTATTTGAACTGAAAGGGCGTGGGGTCACGCAGATAATTACAACACACTACATGGACGAAGCTCAACAGCTCTGTGATAGGCTCGTTATCATGGATCGAGGGCTGATAATGGAAGAGGGTAGCCCGAATGAACTGGTCGAGAAGCACATTGGACGAGAAGTGCTCGAGATGCGATTGCCTGAGAAGCTCATTTCAGAGATACCGAAGGATGATCCCTTGATTCGAGGATTTGACACCTACAAGGATCTATTGATCCTGTATTCGAACGAAGCTGATGCTCTATTAGACAAGATCCAAGCGATGGGCGTCAAAACAGATTACGCAATTGTCCGGAGAAGCACGTTAGAAGATGTTTTTCTAAAACTAACAGGTAGGCGTTTGACCGAATGAACCCGTTCAAGCCCGTGAGGTTCTCGCCACGACAGGCGTTTAGGGTGTGGCAGCGAGAGGTCAGCGTCTACAGACATGTCTACAGGTCGACTATAATTTCGAATCTTATGGATCCATTGGTGTATCTGCTCGCCTTAGGTTTCGGCTTGGGTGCGTACGTTACGCGAATTGAAGGTTTATCCTATATTCAGTTCATTGCTCCTGGGTTAATTGCTTCATCGATAATGACGGCTGCGTCGTTCGAGACAACCATAAACACGTTCGTTCGAATCAATTTCGACAAGGTGTATGAAGCCATGATGGCGACCCCCGTAACTGTTGAAGACATCGTCGTGGGCGAATTGTTTTGGGCCACAACGAGGAGCACGATTTACGCAACCGTGATGCTTGCAGTCGTCGCCGCACTCGGACTCGTACATTCTTGGTTTGCTATATTCGTGCCCTTCATGGGCGTATTAGGAGGTTTAATGTTCGCAGTTATCGGTTTAACCTACACTTCATTCTTGAAGAGCATATATCACGTGAACTACTTCTTCACCCTCTTTGTCACCCCGCTCTTCCTTTTCTCGGGAGTCTTCTACCCATTGGATCCGCTGCCGCAAATTGTGAAAGATATAGCATTCTTCAGCCCACTGTATCACCTTGTCAACGTAGTTCGACCGTTGGTTCTCGGAACCGTCGGCCTGTCCGTCCTCTTTGACCTAGCTTGGATTCTGGTGTTCCTCGCAATATTCACAGTAGTCCCAGTGAATTTGCTTCGAAGCAAACTAGTCAAGTAACTTGGTGGGCCGGGCCGGACTTGAACCGGCGACCATCTGCGCTCGGAACTTTTCGTTTGTCAGGCAGATATCCTAACCAGGCTAGACGACCGGCCCAAAGCGTTCCGTGAATTCAGGGGCCGAGAAATAAAGGCTACCGGCCGGGTCGGTAGGGAGTTTTGGAGGCAGCTAAGAAGCCCACGTATACGAATGAGCCAACGACTAAGTAGAACCCGAAACGCAGATTAAAGTCAATCTTTGGTTTAAGTAAGGAAGCAGGTAGCGATGGCCCGACTCTATGATCGGCTTATGCGGTTTGATAGACAGGTTCGGTTTGCTGCAGTAGTTGATGGACGGGGGAGGATCCTTGAGGGTGGTATGAGAGAGGGTCTGCAACCGATTGAGCCTTTGGAGAAGACGCCTCATTTGATTGCGAAGCTAGTTTCTGTCCAGAAAACGGAGGATCTCGCTGAGTTCTTCGGGAAGCCTGAATACTCAATTCTTCTTCATGAGAAGATCATCGCTTTCATATTCCGTTCGGGAAAGAAGTTTGTTCTTGTTACAGCGGGTAGAAGGTTTGCGTTAAGTAAAGTTTCGAGATTGCGGACTATCGTTATGAAGAAGTGAGCTACTCTACCGAATCTTGTGCTAGCTTGTGGTTACTGTTGGGGTTGCTTCCTCAATTCTTGCTTTTGGCGAACTAGCACTTGTAGCCTTGGTAGTTGTTAACTTCTTCATGGCGTATTTTACATATAGTTTTGGAAGCTCCCAAAGCATGACCCTTTTGCTATGCCGCATAGAGTCATACATGAAACAGATATGTGTGCAGAAGCACTGGTCTAATTCGACTCGTTGAACTTCCATTTTTCGTTCGATTGAATCCCAGAACTTGCTGAAATTCATGCCAAACTTTCGGAGGTTTCCGATTGGTTTCCTCAGCTCGCAGACTCTGACGTCTGCGTTATAGTCGATTACGATCGAGGTTTGACCCGCGGTGCACGGCATCTTCCACTTTGTGCGGTAAGCGTAATTCTTGAACTGCGTTTCATAACTGAACATATACCCGGCTTTCCAAAACGCCTTCGCTAATCCATCCAGTCTCGACTTTTTGCGGGATGGTTTCGAAATGTACTCAAGATTAAGCGGCAGGATCTCAGTATAGGTTTGCTGCAGTTCTGTCGGTTCGACGACCTGCAGGCTTGGATCTTTCGGTTCTCCGCGAATAATCTGGAAATAGTGTCCATCTAAGTCATGGTTCTGTTTGAAGTAATTGCCTAACTGGATTATTTCGTTTCGGTTTTCGCGAGTTATTACAGAGTTAACGTAAAGTGTTAAGTTGGGCGATCCCTCCCTAACTCGTTCAAGTTCAGCCATGGTTTTGAGGGCTTTCTCGAAGTTGCCTGGAACTGCCCTAATTCGGTCATGGGTTTCGCTGAACCCATCTATCGAGATATCCACCTCAAGTTGAATCTCAGGGCACTCTTCGAGAACCGATATGACCGTCTTAAGGGTCTGTTCTGTGGGGAGTCCGTTGGTTGGAATCCGAACATCGCGAATGTTGTTGTTGCTGTAGAAGAGCTGTATGATCTTCGCTAGGTCTTTCCTTAGGAATGGCTCTCCGCCCGATAGCCAAAGATCGTGGAATGTTGGCATAGTTGACGAAAGTTTGCTGATTTCATCGAAAGTCATGTCCCCCTTGCGGTTGAGCTCCAACCAGTAGAAGCATGTTCTGCAACGCGCGTTGCAGGCTGAGGTGACGAAGAATATGACTAGGTCGAGCTGTTTCTTGATTAACGGCTTTAGGAAGGCTTCACGGTGAGGCAAGGGATCCTATCCAGTCAATTTGTATTTTCGGCCTCGCCATTCTATCTCGTTCATTCGGGCCGACTTAATTATGCAGTATGTCATAATCCATGGGACAATAAGGCTTGCTATCGAATCAACCACCCGATTCTTCTCGAACTCTTGAGCGTGCCATGGCATTGCTCGTTTGAACGTCGTAATTCTTTGGCTACTCCTCAAAATCCCTAAGATTGATGGGGTCAATAGGAGGACGCCAGGAATGAACCAAATTTGGGCCTGGAGCACTCCCGCGGCTATGCTAGCCATGGCGAGTATCATCATTACCGAGAAGAAAGCGTAGGCCGCGAACCCATATCGCCATAGGGCGTTGTTGAATGCTCTTGTCAGGGCTACTTGGCGCGTCGCCCATGTGAAAAAGGTACGAGCTGTGGTTTGGTTGTGAGTAGCTACTGTGCATTGAGGAACGAAGATCGTTCTATACCCATGTTTTCTCAGCGCCGAATTCAACGACAAATCGTCGCTGATCGCGTCCTCCCACACTCCCTGTATGTCAATCGCCTTCATCTTTTCAGTTCGAATCGCCATTGCGCCACCCCAAGGAAAGTTGTAACGTTCGTTGAACATCAGATTCGTGCCCGACGCATTCCATGCCGACTCTACATGCGACCAGAGTCCTCCTCGCGAAGGGAAATACCACCGGAAACCTGTAGTCGCCCCGACCGAATCATCCGCTAGGGGAGCGACTAGATCTGTGAGCCATCCGGGTGGAACGGACGCATCGCTGTCGACAAACGCAAACGCTTCGCTTCTCCCAGCATCTCTTTCGATAGCGGTCAAGAGTGCGGCCACCTTTCCGCTAGCCCTTGGGTGATGATCGGAATTATACAGGTGAGCGTCTTTATCTGGATGACGGCTCAAAATTGAGTTAACAATGAAATATGCAGGATCGCTCAGGCTATCAGTCACTATAATGGTCCGATAACTGGGATAATCTTGGTTGAGAACTGCTTCTACATGACTCTCTAACTCAGGTTCATCGCCCTTGCAGGCCATCACGACACATGTCCGAGGAGTGAAGCCGAGGCTGTGCTTGTTTAGTGAGATGGAAACATGATCGTCGAATTTGATGCCGAGATAATAGGAATAGATTGAGGCGAGAACGGCTACGATACCAAAGAAAAGTAGCAGGTTATACGTAATCACAGCGAGAGTCAGGGGGGTCTTCCACGCGGTATGATTGATCTACGTGAACTAAGCTTCGATGACTGCGCATCGAATTTGCTTTAGCATTTCTGCGGCTTTTTGAGGGTCGACTTTGATCGTATATAGATGGCGCGATGTTCGGAGCTTCAGTCTCACAATGTCCTGAAGGCGCTTGACCCGGCATTCGGTTGCGCGCTCAGAAATCTTCACGAACTCTTCCGTGTCATTAATTTCTCTCGGCAATGCGCTCTGACCCGTCGGTCGCGTAAGAAAAGATGCGGCAATATAAACCTGAATTAGCTACTTACTGTGAGAAGACAAGCAATTCTTCATCGTAGCGTCTTCCCTCGACAAAAGAACCTGGCGGCTTTCTATCTATCCTTCTCCTCGCTAGAAGTTCACTAAGCCGGCCATCCGCTTCTTGGCACGAGATGGCCGCGTTCCTGAGTAGGGTCAGGGGTATGTCCACCGCAAGTGGTCGGGAAGGTATTACATGCCGCGTTACTTTATGTGGCAAGAGCCGCCCCTCCAAGCCGAAGTCTCGTATCTCCTCTTTCCTAAAGACCGGCAATGCGATTGCAAGGTTCGCTGTGTCAGACTTGAGCCGCTGCATCGCATTAACCTCGGATAAGTATGTAACGTCGCGACCGTCGTCCACTAAGTGCTTCTCAACTCTAACTGCCGTTCGGCAACGTTCAACCGGATCGAGTGGAGAGGGCAGGGAAAATACAGTCCCGTCTTTGGTTAGGATGATTGATTCGGAATCATAACTCATGGTGGTCGCATCCACCTTACGCTTCGAATAATTCAAATTCATTTTCGAAAGCAAGTTCTGGGCGACAGGTATAGGTTCATCTACCGTGAATATCCTGAACCAAGAACCTACTTTGATCTTGGGACTACCGTAGTCTAGCAGACAACAAGGAGCAAAACAGCAGCCCAGTCGTTTCAGAGCGTTAAATCTGTGCATCCCGTCGAGAATTAAGTAATCGTTTTGATCTACAATGAGTGGGTCGTGAACTACACCGTCCGCGCTTATCTCCCGGGAGAGCCTCTCTACTACTTCATCAATTACTTCCTCGTGAGGTTTCAGTTCTTCGATGCCAATAATCGATAAGCGGAAGTTCAAGGTTGAAGAACTAATTTCCAAGCCCTTGTTCACTGAGGCGGGCTGGGTGACGTGGCCTCTAAAGCTTGCTAATGAATACTCCCAATGAAAAGGGGGAGGTTCGAGTTGTTCGATCGAACCGACTGATGGGAAATAGTGAACCAGTTTTGCGAGCGACGCAAGGGTTGCACTACTTCGTGAACTTGGTCATCTTCGTGCCGCAGGTTGGACAGGTCGCGCGAAGCATGTTGCGGCCCTTAGCCGTCTTCTCCATCGTAGTCTGATCGTCAGGAACAGTCTTCTTCTCTTTACACTTTACACAAAACATTTCAGCCAATGAACATTCCCTCCCTTTTTGAATCCAGTCAAGTTTAGCGGATGTTCAACCCATAAAAGCCTTGCTAGAGAACCTAAACCCGCTAAATTTCCGTTAAAATGGACGAACAGTTTATCAGCAATGCACCTTCGCGTGGGAATTGGCAAAAACGATTAGACCATATGGAAGAGAAGATAGTGGCGTGTTGGTGTAATGCTTGTCTGCGCGCAAACTGATCTCGATTATTGGTACGGGCAAGTTAGGAAGCGCTGTAGCACTACAGGTCGCTCAAAGAGAGCTTGGCGATCTTAGGCTCGTCGATATAATTCAGGGGCTTCCACAAGGCGAAGCGCTTGACTTGGGACAAATGGTGGCAGAGCAGGGAACCGATCTCGACATTGTCGGGTCGAACGATTACAAAGACATCGCAGGTTCAGATGTCGTTGTCGTGATCGGCGGTCTAGGTAGGAAACCGGGCATGACGCGCCTCGATTTGCAGGAGAAGAATGAAAGCATAATTCGAGATATTTGCGAGAGGATTCGTGAGTATGCACCAAAGACGCTCGTCTTGATGGTTACGAATCCGCTTGACGTTATGACTTACTTGGCATGGAAGGTTACCGGGTTCGAGCCTGCACGGGTCTTCGGACAGAGCGGGATGCTGGATACAATGCGGTTCAAGTATTTCATCGCGAAAGCTTTGGGAGTGTCGACCAGCTCAATTCATGCTGTTGTGATTGGTGAACATGGAGACTCGATGGTTCCCCTTCCGCGATTCTCAACCGTGAATGGCACACCCATCACTGAATTGCTTTCTCAAGCGCAAGTAAACGAGGCCATCGAACGGACCAGAAAGATCGCGGCGGAAGTCATAGCGCTCAAAGGAGCAACGATCTTCGCTCCAGCACATGGCATTACGAGGATGGTTGAGAGTGTAATCAAAGACAAGAAGATGGTGCTCTGCGTTACGGCGCACTTGAAGGGCGAGTATGGCTTGAAGGATGTGTATGTGGACGTGCCGGTGGTTCTTGGCGCGCGAGGCGTTGAGCGCGTGATTGAATTGAAGTTGAATAGTGAGGAGAGAGCGGCTTTCATGAAGTCGGTTGATGTTGTGAAAGCGGCCTGCAGCCACTTGAAGACGGTCAGCGTTTCCTGATTAATGAGCGGCCCTTGCCCTCGCAACCCGATTCGCTATTTGGGCTGCGACGACACCTGCAGCAACGCCCGAGTCAATGTTGACTACTGCGAGGCCTAGAGAGCAAGCCTGCAACATTGCCATTAACGCTCCTTCCCCGCGGCCACCATAGCCATAACCCGAAGACGCGGGGACCGCAATCAAAGGTACATCAACCAAGCCCGCAACTACAGTGGGCAAGGCGCCCTCGCGCCCTGCGACAACAACTAAACAATCAACATCATTCTCTATCATAATCTTCAGGGGTTCAATTAGACGGTGCATGCCGGCGACTCCAGCGTCGGCTTCCAAGAATGTTTGGCAACCCATTTCTTGTATAATCATTACAGCCTCCTCAGCGACTCCCAAGTCCACAGTCCCCGCCGTTAGGACACCAACTCGGCCACCGGTTTGCAGCCCTCTATAGTCCTTCCTCCGAACTACCATCGCCCTGGCATGAGGGAAGATCTGCACATGGTAAGCCTTGAATTGGTTCTGTAACTCGTCTAGTTGTTGTTCGTTAAGCCGCGTTATGATTACCCGACCATTCTTCTCAAGCATTCTCTTGCATATGGCGAGTAGATCATCGTGACTTTTTCCTTCCGCGAAGATCATTTCTGGAACGCTACGTCTCGACTCTCTTCCGATGTCAAGCTTCGCCACATTGGCTACGTTTTCTATGGCGTTCATCTTCAACGCTTTCTCTGCTTCGTCAACCGAGATCTTGCCTTGGGCAAGTTTTTCGAGGGTTTCACGCAAGAATATTCGCCGACTAGGAAATGCCTAAGTACCATGAGCAACGTGGATGTCTCATAAAATGTTAACAGAAGAGCGCCCGAGAGGACTGCCGCAGCTCGAAGGCTTAGGGCTATCACCGGAGCTTTACGCGAAAGTAACGCGGGTTCTAATGGAGCTTAAGAGCTACCAGAAGGTAATGGTTGCGTTTTCTGGGGGAGTGGATAGCACACTCGTAACACTCCTTGCCAAGATGGCATTGCTCGACAACGCGATCGCAGTCACAGCCGATTCGCCAAGCCTGCCAACTCTAGAGCTTAAGGAAGCCAAGCAACTCGCCGAACGAATCGGAATCAAACACATCGTCGTCAAGACGGATGAACTCCAGGATCCTAACTACGTAGCTAACCCTGCGAATCGCTGTTATTTCTGCAAGAAAGAGTTAGGCGAGAAGCTTCTTGACTTGGCGAAAGAACTCGGAGATTACACCATCGTAGACGGGACCAACGCAGAGGACCTGCAGGGTCACAGGCCGGGCGCGGCGGCTCTGACTGAGAAGGGAATACGAAGGCCCCTTGCACAAGCAGGAGTGATGAAGGACGAGGTCAGGCAGTTAGCTAAGTCTCTGGGTTTGCCCAATCATGACAAACCTTCCATGCCCTGCTTATCCTCACGAGTAGCCTATGGGGAAATAATAACGCCCGAGAGGTTGCTACGAATTGAACGGGCAGAGACCTTGATTCGGACGTTGACGGGTGTGAAGGAACTTCGAGTGCGAGACCATGGAAGTGTGGCCAGGATTGAGGTTGGACCGCTTGAGAGAAGCTCGTTCTTTGATGAGCAACTTCTCGATAAAATTTCGGACGCGCTTCGCGAATTAGGGTATGTGCATGTGGCATTAGATATGTCCGGGTATCGTTCGGGAAGTATGAATGTGAGTTCATCCTCCATGCGCGATCGGAAGTAAAGCCAACTCATCGCCAACCTTTAGCCTAGTATCCAAACCGTCCAGCGTGCTTATCTCACGCCCTGAAACCATTATCAACGCGTTAGGGCGCGGGTCGAGTGTTTCTCCGTCGAGAACGAGTTTCTTCAACTCTGTAAGGTCTGATCTGGTGGCTATGTCCGCTATGGCGACTTGCACAGTCGGTTCGTCTAAAGCAAGGTTCAGTTCAACCTTTTCCGACCCAGCAGCTGACCTGAAGACTCCGTAGAGTCTGAGTGAAACCTTCAAAACTCTGCAAACTTCCAGTCGAAACAGGAGGGTGGCGTGTAACTAGGCCTGAAGTTGCTCTCTAAGAGGGCATGAACGGTCCGAGGAATGCTCTGCATTGTGAAATCATCTTTGCGACAAGAATTGGGTCAAAGAGATGCTGTGGTTTAACATGTAATGCTTACTTAATGTTATTAATTGTGCAGAACAGGCGACTACTATCACTGTGAAGTTGGTTCCCGATGCGAAAGACAAGACTCTGTGCAATGATCGTTGGGATTTCTCTTATCGCCTTAGCCGTTTCAGCGGTTCCCGCAACCGCCCAAATGGGGGTATGGCGCGACATCAACCCAGACGCATACATCAGCCCACCCGCCAACCCGCAACTGAACTCGATCTACATGTTTTCCGCAGCAGAAGGATGGGCGGTCGGCGATTCCCGACCTACCACTAACCAGACGACAGCGTTGCCGGCGATATACCACTACGACGGGTCAACCTGGAATTTGGTTCCCGCCCCTAAGATCCAAGACTTTCCATCCACTCAGGAACCCTATAACTTGACATCAATCTCTTTTGGACCACCTGGCAACTTTATCAGCAAAGATGATGGATGGGCTGTCGGTTACAACAACTTACTCCCAGTGTACGGCGGCCCAGCGCCCGTATCTTTAGCTATTCACTGGGACGGTATCACTTGGAGAAGTCAACTATCGGGATTAACGGGAACGAACGCTGGTCCACTTTGGTCTGACTTCATGGTAAGCAGCACGAATGTCTGGGCCGTAGGTCAAGATCAAGCTGGGAACAATGGGATATTCTGGCATTGGACCGGTACCGCCGGGTTGGGGGGAGGATGGAATATGCCGCAAGCCGCAGTTCCATGTCCGGCGTCTGTTCCAGCAGGACAGTGCGGCATCTATTCGGTTTTCATGGTGAGTTCTACAGAGGGATGGGCAGTTGGCGCAGGCGGAATGATCCTTCACTATTTTGGCGGAGAATGGAATTCGTTCACGTCGCCTATTCCATGTACAGCCACCTCATGTATTTCACTCAGATCTGTATTCATGATCTCGCCAACGGAAGGGTGGGCAGTTGGTGATGGCGGCATCATAATTCATTACTCAGCTGGCATATGGTCGGGACCAGTCAGCCCAGGAACAACATCAAATAATCTTTTTTCCGTCTTCATGGTCAGCTCGACCGAAGGCTGGGCATTCGGCGCGAAAGGGTCGATTCTCCATTACTCGGGTGGAGCTTGGACGCTTCTTCCCTCAAACTTAGTTCCTACATCTCCAGTATCGTTACTGAACTTCAACTCAGGTTTCTTCAATTCAGCGAATGACGGTTGGGTTGTTGGAACAGATGGAGTCATCGTTCACTTCGACGGCGTGAATTATGGCACCGTTACAAGTCCAACAATTAACAACTTCACTTCGATTTCATTTGGACCACCTCTAACTGGTCCAATCAATCCATCGGATGGTTGGGCTGTTGGCAACTCATCGGTCACGGATGGGGTGACACCGAATGAACCGACAGTCTACCATTGGAACGGATTCGCCTGGACGAAGGGCGTAGCGATAGGTACAACGAATAATCTCAACTCAGTCTTCATGGTTAACACTGGGGATGTATGGGCAGTCGGTGGCGGGCCACACCCCACAGCTTCATGCAGTACTGCCCTGTGCCCCATCATACTCCATTTCACGGGGGGATCGTGGAATACGATAACGCCCCCACCCGGGTCCTACACACTGAAATCCATTTTCATGGTCAGCTCAGACGAGGGCTGGGCCGTTGGAGAGCAGGTCGCTTCACCCTATCCGACAGAAATAATTCTGCACTATACTGTTAGCGGTGGTGTAGGAACATGGGCGATATTTCCGGCCCCTTCAAGTCCTTCTCCTTTACAGGGTTTGAATTCCGTATTCATGCTGAATCAAAATGAAGGATGGGCGGTCGGTAACAACGCAACAATTCTTCACTACACAGTTAGCGGGGGCGTCGGGACTTGGAATTTGGTCGCAGTGAGTGGTTCTCCAACTCTTTCCTTGGACGCGAATTTGACATCGATATTCATGCTCTCTCCCACCAGCGGTTGGGCCGTTGGAGGAATTCAGGCAACGGGCTCATTTTCCGCTGGGCCTGTCATAATCTATTGGGACGGAACTACATGGGAACCCGTAGCCGTGCCGAGCATACCTGGTGGTATCACACCCACAGGTCATACGAGCGCGACTCTAAAGTCGGTATTCTTTTCCGCGCCGAACGATGGTTGGGCTGTTGGTTTTCCAGGTAAACTAGTCGCGACGATATTGCACTGGGACGGTTTCTCTTGGGAACATGTCACACTTTCACCAGCACTCTTAGGCCAGGTCCCACCAATCCTAACCTCGGTCTACATGACCAGCGAGACGGACGGTTGGATAGTTGGTGGAAGCCCTGATTTCAACTACTGTGCCGATGTTAGACCGACCCCCATCAGCAACTGCTACTTCAGCCAAACAGCGCCAGTCGGACCGTTTGGCTACAAGACACCGCTTTCGACAATGCTGAGGTTCTCACCGTTCGGTGGGATATTCTCGACAACCTCAACCTCTATTGTCGTGTCAACGATTTCAACCTCTACAACGGCTCTTACCACAACAATATCGTCTACTACGACGCCAGTGTGTCCCCCGAACGTAACCATATCCATTAAAGTCGTCGACAACCAAGGCAACCCACTCTCAGGCGTAAACGTGGTTCTTACTCCACCGGCTTTCACACCATGTCTACCTGGGCCTCTGCAGGGTGTCACTGATTCCTCAGGAGTCGTTACCTTCACGCTTCCGCCAGGAACCTATACAGTAACTCTCACCAAGAATGGGGTCACATCAACGCAATCGATCACCGTGACTACCGCGGGACAAATGTTTACGCTACCCCTCAACGTCAGCCCGGGAGGAATGATACCCGGCTTCCCACTCGAGTCAATATTGGCTGGGGTCATAGTCGGCGTCGGTACACTAGTGCTACTTCGCCGGAGGCGAGCACACTGACCGAGCAACTCTCCCTATCCAATCGCAGGTCAAGGATGGCAAACATAACCGCAACACTCCCAATACAGTTGCTCGACAAAATGGACGACCTAATCGATAAGGACAAGGTTCCCTCACGTTCCTTCGTAATTCGTGAAGCTGTGCGACGGTACCTTAAGGAGCTGGAAAAATGAACGGCCGAATGAACAAGGTCTTCATAGTGACCTTAATTATTTTCATCTCATTTGCATGGCTAGCATTAGCACCCGTTTCGGCCGGAGGAGGCACAATGCCCGGGCCCTGGCGCAACATTAACCCAACTCAGTACTCATTTGCAGGGGACGCGAAAGTTCCTGGCCCCGATGTCCCATTCAACGGAATATACGTCCGCCAATCAGGATTTGGAGCAGTGGGAGCAGGTGAAGCGTGGGCGGTAGGCGGTTGTGGACCAACATCAGCATCGCCTCCAGTCTTTCCGTTCTCTGAGTCAGGTTGTGTCGTTGCTGGATCAACTCCACCTGGTGGTGGGACCATTGCTTACTACAGTGGGTTCTCGTGGACTATCACAACCGACCTGTTTAGAGGACAAGGCTCCTTCTACACCGGAGTGAACTTCTGCACATCCCCCGGTGCCCCAAGCGTCGGCCTCTGTAGCCCGAACGGTGATGGCTCGGACGGTTGGATTGTTGGAGGAAATAGTACGGGCCCCATCGCCTCATACGTGGCAGCCCGCGGAGCCACTCCAATCCCAGATACCAACGGTCTCCCGCTTGGAGGTTATCTAACCTCCGTCTTTGAAACATGCCATACCGATAACGACCCGAATGGCAAGGGTTGTCCCAGCGGGATTTCTGGTGACGCTTACGCTGTGGGAACGAACGGAGCGAATGGCGTAATTTACCTATACTCGGGCGGTGCCCCTCAAGGATTGGGCAGTTGGCAGCTCGTGTTCACAAGTGCTCACGCAACAATATTCAACTCGATTTACATGTACTATGACACATCGGCGAACCCGAACAGATTGGCGGGTTTCGCGGTCGGTGACAACGGCTACATCGCTACCTTTTCTGGCGCATGGACGGAGTCTCCAGTCGGACCTGCAACCACTACTTTTCATGGAGTCACCGTGGATAACCAAAATCCCGCTGAAGCTTGGGCTGTAGGATTTGACGCTGGCCCACCTTCTAGTGGTGTCATTTACCATTTTAGTAGTGGCAGCTGGTCGGGCCCAGTCTCTCCTTATCCGATACCTAAAATTTCTCTCGAGAGTATCACTCTTGTTAGTCAAAGTGAGGGCTGGATCGTTGGCAACTCCAGCACCATCCTACACGGAACCGGATTACCAGCAAGTGGCTTCCCGACAATAAACTCAGGCAGCACGAACGTTCAGTACAGTGGAACTGGTGCAGGCATAGACCTAAACTTCATTAATTTCCAAAGTTCAGGCGCCGGTTGGGCTGTGGGGACGCACGGAGTTATACTTCAAACTAGTGACTCAAGTTGCGGCTCAATAGTACAAGCCACAAGTCCCTTCGCCTGCTGGGGCGGCCAAACAAGCATCGATCAGACTAAACAACTAAGGGCAGTTTACGAACTCAGCTCTAGCGACGCCTGGACCGGGGGATACTACGATACCGCTAGCAACATATCATCGATAATTCATTGGGACGGTAACAAATGGCATCGGGCAATCATATCGTACGGTGTTGGAACCGGTACGAAACCAGACATCTACGGAATTTTCATGGTCAATAGCGGTGAGGGATACGCCGTCGGGACACAGGGCTTAGCAACCGGCGCCACATGTGGCCAAACCTATTGCCCACAAGCTCTAACCTGGAACGTGATCTCCGGTTCCCCGAACACTTGGCAAGCTGTTCATGTTTATCAATGTTCAAACCCAAACGGCTGCAACATGACATCAGTATTTTTCGCTAAGACGGGCCCGATTGACGGATGGGCAGTTGGAACGAACGGAGGAATATGGGGTTATGAAAAATCGAACCCTGCATGGACTCCCGAAGCTACTGCACTTCCTTCAGGCTTCAACACTACGCTGAACTCGGTCTTCATAAATAATCCAGGGAATAACGTTTACGCCGGCTGGGCTGTAGGCAATAATGGAACCGTGATTTACCTGGACTGCAGTGCAGGTTGTCTCTGGAAACAAACTTCCATTCCGGGCCTATCATCTGACGTGAACCTCTATGGCGTTTCCTTCTTCGACCAAAATCATGGGTGGATCGTCGGATCTAACAATACTATCATTACTACAACGAACAATGGCGGGCTTTGGACATTAGGTGGCTCAACTGGTGATCCTTCCTCGACTGTTTGGAGATCTGTACACGTCGATACGTATGGGACGACTGCTGGAGGCGGTGATGGGTGGGCCGTTGGCTTTGACAACAACACTGGGAATGCTTTGACAGCGTGGTGGGGCGGCGCCGGGTGGAGTGATGTGCCAATTCCGGGTCCGATAACCTCCGGGTTAGGCTTATACTCGGTCTTCACAACGAACCCCACTGACGGATGGGCCGTGGGCGCACAACCAAGTACTGGGGTAAACCCGCTAACCGGCATCTTCCATCTCGACCCGGTGGTTCCTCCGACTGTGGGACAGGAAGCAACAAACACAACCGCACACAGCACAACGACTCAAAGTACGAGCATGGAGAGTTCCACATCGATGGAGAGTTCCACATCGACAGCCTCACAACAAAGCACTTCATCTTCAGCTTCGACACAGGCTCCAGCGACTACGAGTTCGTCAACGGTTACATCAGCGAGCATTTCGGTGTCTACGCTGACTGTTGTGAGCACTCCGACAACCACTGGCAGTTTAACTACAATCTCTGTCTCGACGCCAATGGTGCTACCTGCGGTACCTGGCTTCCCGTGGGAATCCATTATCACAGGCATCATACTTGGCATGACTGCGCTGGCAGTAGTTAGGCGACGGAAGAAGTAAAAGGCAGGACCCATCATCCTGCCCCACCAATTCTGAACATTTTCAGAATATTGAATTTTTCTTGTCAAGTTCTTTCGTCCGTGCATTCTTCAGGAGTCCGAATGTTGACTTGAAGCAGCGTGTTGTTAACTATCGGGATGCGATTAACCGGAAAATGACATGTGTTTGAGCACCTACCCGGTTAGGTTTATCTTCAATGTTTCAAGCATTTCTCCAGATTCCATTTGCGCAAACGCTCCTTAGTAGTCGGGTGCATGGTGCTGGCCGCGATTCTGGGCATGCTGAGCCTTAGCGCAGCCTCCGCCGCGAACTCTCCACAGCAGTTAGCTACCATATCTTTCACGATGACGACGACATCGAGCTATTTCGTAACAACCGTTGGACCGCCAACAGTGAGCTTCAATTCCATTCAGCTTGACACTAGTTCGCCGCAGGCTTATGCGTTCGGGGTTGTTGCGACAGCTTCGCCGGGTTTTACCATAACTGAGTTGGATTGGCAGTTCGGCGATGGCTCTCCCATGCTCCGTGTCCCCTACTGCTGCCAGAGCGTGGTAAGCGAGGTGCAGTACCATACATACCAGCCGCCATTCCAACAATCATACACCGTCACTGTCATAGCGTACGATAACAGCGGAGGCAACGCAGGTTACGCGACTGCCACAGTGAACTGGCCCACACCAGTCCCAGAATACCCAACCCTAGCAATCCCACTACTAGGCGCACTCTTAGCCGTACTAACCACGCTCAAATACGCGAAGAACAATCGACCTAAACGCTCAGCATCCTAACCGACCACTCTCAAGCGTCAAATCGTTCCCTTTTGCCATTGTCGGCCCGTTTTCTAGCCATGGTCACAGACGTGGCTCCTAAGCTCAATCATTGTTATTGATTCATTCGAATGCAGGAAGAGTGATTCTTGCTGTGGGAATGTTCTATTGAAGTGCGAGGGGGAGACGGAGTTCATTCTTGTGAGGCAAGAAAGTAGTTTGCTTTCGCAAGATCCTTTCGCTTCGAGAAGCGTAGCTTATGCTTAGGGCACGGATGCCTTTCATGCTGAGTGTTGTCTTAGCGACGCTCCTGCTTGCCGTCGCGCTACTTCCTGTTCACGCCGCGTCGGCGCTTGTGCAGCAGAATAATGTTGAGTGTTCCAGCTGCTCAAGTACACTCTCAGTCTCTTTCTCAAGCAATGTTGCCAGTGGAGATGTGATAGTGATAGGCGTCGTTATTGCTGACGCTTCCTTCACGCTAAGTTCCCTCACTGACTCCTTGAGTTCATCATTCACGCAAGCCGTAACGTCAACTAACGTACCTCCGCCGGCCGTCTATATTTTCTACGCCACCCTCACTTCGAGTGGGGCTGATATAGTCACAGCGGCCTTCAGCGCCGCTGCACCAGCGGAGAGCATTTACATCTATGAAGTTTCGGGTGTGAAGACTACGCGAGTGGCAAATGCCACTGGCTCTGGTGTGGGAACATCCATCTCAACCTCATTGCCAGTCACCTTTCAAGCCGGCGCCTTTCTACTTGGAATCATAGCGACAAATAGTTTCGAAGGAACCGCCACAGCCGGAACGGGTTTTACTCCCAGCGCAGATAATTCTGGCACAGGGGTTACACACGCTCAGTATTCTATATCGGGTATCACTTCAACCACAAACTTCCCAGCGACTACCAATTCTGTAGTCAGCTGGGTGGAAGACGGGATAGCGCTCATGCCCATCTAGACCAACACAACATCGGTTTTAGTATCCAGCCACATCTGAACAATTAGCACCTGCCCTAACGGTTACTTAGGCCGGAACGATCAAGGAGTCAAGGTCGAAGAAGGCTAACCCGCGTACATGGTCTCTCAGAAGGATAGAGTTGCTGCGCGTCAAATTAAGCAAGGGAAAGCGGTTGCAAATTGGGTCCTGGAATCTTGCAGTCTAGTGCCTTTTGAAGAAATCGACGATCTCTTCGCTCGCGTCTAGGTTATGGGTGGTCTTGCCGATTATTCTTTCAGGAAAATATTGAGAGCCACCCGGCCAGGTGTGACCTCCACCCTCGATGACGTACAACAGAACTTCCGCGCCATCCTTACACCTGCCATACCTTTCAACCCGCACGTGCGTCGAGTCTTCGATGATGTTTGGGAGGTCGATAATCTCCGGGTTGGCGTCGCATCCGTTCAACTCTGCCCATTTCGACGCTGAATCCCAGGCGGAGAGTATCAGCCCTCTCGATCCTGCCTTCACGTGGCCTCCTTCGAATGGGACAAGCGGGTCATTCGTTCCGTGGATTATCATAATGGGTATTGAGTGAGCAATTGCTTTCACCTTGGATAAGGGCTCAGGCATCGTGGCCGCCACGGTGGCTATGGCCTTAACTTTCCCGGAACTCTCCAACGCAAGCCGTTGAGCAAAGAAACCACCATTCGATATGCCGGCCGCGTACACTTTGCTCGAGGCAAGACTATGGTCTGCAACTAACTTCGCGATTAACTGGGACAGAAACTGTAGGTCGTCAGGCTGTTCGATTCCGTCGAAACGAGACTCGCCACTGTTTGTCCAGTGTCTATTCCACCCGTCCGGGTACGTTACCATAAACCGTTCACGATCGGCTATTGAGTTGAAGTGTGTGAGCCAATTCATCCCTCCTCCTCCGTGAAATACCAGCAGCAACCAACTCGGCGGTCCGAATTCAGCGGGCGGCACGTGCACGTGATATGTGCGTGGTAGAGAATTGATGATCATTTGATCAGAATAATCCATGAAACATACATTCCTCACGAAAAGAGATAATCCCCCAACCAAATATCGGCACTATCAAACTTGCCTACAATTTCACGGCTATACATGACACTCGACGATCGTACACTTGCTGGAGCAGCTCCCGTAGACTTACGGTTGAAGGAACTCGCTGGCTAATGCTAATCAAAAAATCTAGTGAAGGAGGGCTAAACTACACAACGCTCCGCGCCGCAGAACCCGGGACGTCGACGGTAACCGAGACCGTGTGAACTAGTGGGCTGCTGGTCGCAGTAATCTGTATTGGATAGCTTCCTGCCTGCGCGGACGGGGCGATATTTACTGCAACATTCCAGGAGGCGGAGGGTGTATCGTATGAGTATGCGGACGGCATATTTGTTAGAGTTACTCCGGCAGGCAGTTGTGAAATGGTGAACCGTACGCTGCCACTCCAGCCACTTATGCTTGTGAGGGTTAGCCGACGAAAACGTTCTGGGGTAGGGAAACCGTCGAGGGCGCAACGTTCAGGGCGAAGTTGGGATTCGGCTGTTGCTGGTAGTTGGCGATCACGGTTTCTGAAAAGGTCGGAACTGTGTAGATGAAAGAATTGGAGTTGACTGACCCGTTGCTAGGAGCAAACCAGTTCTGAAAAACAAACCGACATGAATAGTTCACGCTTCCATCGGAATTGAGACATGGGGCGGTCGGGGGAGCGAAGAGGACATGTGTCGTTCCATTCGTCCAGGTGAATGTCTGTGGAGTGGTGATCGGATTCGCGTCCACGGATATTATCCCCTCACTCGTCGGATCCGATGTGATCGTGATCTCTTCCGTATTGGACTTGATTGTCGTGTTGGATGCAGTGTGTGAGGAGGTTGCAGTGGCGGTTTTGGTGGTCATAGGCGCAAAGGTCGCGGTCTCGTTGATCGGGCCCTTCATAATGACCGAAGCGGAGGCCGAGGTGCCGTTAAATGCGCCTGAACCGGACCCAGTCCACGAGACGAAAGTTGACCCATTCCATGAGACGAAGGTGAAGCCGCTGTTAGGCGTGGCGAGTATAGGTATTAGCGCATTGGCGTTCTGCCACCCGGAGGGTGGAGTAGTGGTGCCGCCAGGATTGGATTTGATGGTTAGAAGATACTGCTGCTGGTATACGGCGAGGTAGATCGTTGGCGAGTTGGGAGTTGTAATGTTTTGGGTCTGTCCGCTCCCGTCAGGCCACGACTGAAACACGAACTGGCAAGGTGTTCCGCAGTTAAGCGAGCTGATCGCAGACAGGGTGTGCTTCGAGCCAGGCTGCCAACTGAACACTGTAGGCGTCACGACCGGATTCCCGTCAACCGTGACAAGTTCCGCACCCTGCGGAAATGCGTCGACTGTTATAGTCACATTCGGGTTAGTGCTGGTCGTGGACATTGTTGTTGAGATCACTGATGTTGTGGTGGTGTTTGTGGTGCTTTGGGGAGAATGGAACCAAGCACGGAACGGATTGTTAGCCGCGGCGCCATGTGAAGTGGCCGGATGCGTAGGACTGCTAAGCCCAGGAGTGATTGAGGAGAGTAAGAAGACCACTATGATAAACGGAGCAACGGACACAAGAAACTTCAAGCTGATCCTAACAGTAGCAGACTATTACTCCAAATGATGCTGAGTGTGTGTTGCCAAACTGGTCGGTGCCGGTGACTGTGATTAAGTATGGTGTGGCGCTGACTGGGATAGCTGGAAATGTGTAGATGATGAAGTTACTTCCGGCCTCATAGACAGGGGGCAGAAGCACCTGTTGCCTATCGAGACTACAGAAAGCGCCTCCCGGGCAACCTGAGATAGTCAAGGATACGGTTTGAAGCACTGTGGAATCACATCTGATGTTAGTTGCCGAGTTTGGACAGTACAGGTTGACCCAAACAACCAACCCACCACTCTGACCGGGCTGAATCCGGATCAACGTAGTGCTTGCGGTGATTGCGAAATTGAAATTGTTCACGGGGAATGTCGGCGGGAACGGATACGGAGGAGACTGGTAAGCGTTAACGGAGACGCCGCCGACAACCAACAGTAAAGTTAGCGAAAGAAGAGCAACCGCTAATATCCTACCGGAAACGCGACCCGCACACATTTCGATCTTCATGTTAATTTCGACAAGTCAACTAAAAAGATTGACTCGATAATCCGAATGTCGCTCCGCGTATTCTGATACCGCTCATAGTGTTTCTCGCGGTTGTCTCATCCGTTCTCGCACAAACTACCCATCCAATTATTCTCTTGCTGTTTTTCGGTTTTTTCTTTCGTTCGGAGGACAAGAATAGAGTTGACAAAACTTTGGAGTTCACAAATCTTCATCGTGATCTTAGCGCTCTCTATTGTTCTGAGGTTGGCTCATGGCCCAACAGACCTTGGGCTGTGAACCATTGCACGAAATGAAGAATAGCGCGTCTTGTGACATTCAACGCCCAGTAAGCTTAGTCGAATTCGTTGACGATTCTTGAGCGACTCATGGTTACGCACGCAGTTGGAGCAACATTCATGTGAAGTTGTACGGATAAGTTACCGTTTCAAACTCCGAGAACGATCGATACGTGATTAGAGGTATACTGGTGCGTACACGCCCAAAGGCCTCAATCCACTTCAATTACGTCCCTTTAGAAACCAACCGCGTATAATCCAACTGGCTCTGTTCGGAATCAGGCGCTTCCGGTTCCGTGTTCGGTTAAGGCGCTTTTGGATTTTGTCAAGTCTCCGTTTGGTCGGAGAGTTTGTCAAAAGTCGTTGGCGGGTTAGTTTCGTGTTTTGCGTCGGATTACGCCATAGGCGAATATTGCGAGGATTGCAAGTAAGGGCAGACCGTAGGGGTATTCAGGTATTGGAGGAGCCGTAGCCGCAGTTACAGAGAACGGCGTAGCCCCCGTAGAGTCGGTAACGGGTGGTCCAAGATCAGTTACCCCAGCACAATAAAACCCAGGAGAAGACAGCGTTACCGTAAAAGTATAGGTTAAGCCTGCACTCAGAGATTGGTAGCCCGAGGTTGGAAACCGGAGGACCCCCGCCCCAAAACTTGAACAATCATGCGCCACACTCGCATCGACAAATACAGTCCCATAAATCGACTGTCCAGCTGTACCCCCCGTTACTGACCCCATGATCGTTATTGGTTGACCAGCAATCGGATTCGGTGAAACCGTTGGCAGCGGTAGGAAAAAACCGTAAGCGTGGGGAGCTAGGGCGGTTATCGTGAACATTAACACCAAAACGGACAGGAATCCGACAGAAACCAACCGAACGGGTAGCTTCAACAGAATTACGCCCTATAACTGTAACATTTGCTTGTACGTGATATAAGACTACGTGTCCATACCCGTAACCTAGTGCGAAAACGTTTCAGTTAAGAAACGTCCGCGTACATTTTACTTGTCGGATAAAGCACTTCGCTGAATGAGTTGCTTCCACCTGTTGCCGTTCAATTGCAAGTCTAGACCAGCCGCTTCTGCTGGGGTCTGCCCACCAAGAGCCATGTGTGGTCTAGCGAAGTTGTAGTTCAGTTTGATTGCGTTCACCATGATTTGAGCCGAAGCATCATTATCGAGTGCCCTTTGGGTTTTGGTCCGGTCTTTCAACGTGTTTTGGAGTCTTTCGACGCGATTATTCTTGCCGCGTTCTCTGATGCTGACTGAGCGAAGTTCGTAGGTTCTTCTTCCCTTTTGGTGATAGAACTCCTTCTTGAAAGCATCCCTGTAAGACTCTAGGCCATCATGAATAACCGCCTTCGGTGCGAAAGATAACTTCGCCTTTGCATCTTGAAATACGGCTCTCGCATCTTCAGTCGTGCGTCCTTTTGTGATGAGGCTTGAAACCCAGAATCGCGTGTCGGCATCCATCAGATTCCAAAGCCAATCTAGCTTCCCATTCACATTGACCTTTGTTTCGTCCACATGAACGAATCCACCTACTTGCGGCTTGAATTGCTCGACATACCGACTTGCGATTTTTGAATAGGAAACTAACCATTCGTGAATTGTTGACGGTGAAGGTTTCTTGCCGAAGAACTGTTTCAAATGGTCGGCTATGTTACGGAAGCTAACACCTTTGAAATACAAATCCAATGCCGCGCTGATTGCTTCGGCGCTGTAGTGTCTACGCTCAAACCCGTAGTTGAGTGTCATCCACTTACCGCATTGAAGGCAACGGAACCGTTGAACTTGGCCACGTATTCCACGCTTGATTAGTTCCTTGCTTCCACAAAAACGGCAAACATCCAGAGGGACAGATGGGATTTGGGTCCTGACAGTTTCTCTTGCAACTTGCTTTCGTAATCGAATTGAAAATCGCACTGAAAGCGCATGCTTGCAACCGCCAAACCCAAGATTTTCAAAACCAGTGATTCCATCCGCAAATCTAAACTGGAAATCTGGACAATCACAAACCCAGCGGCTGTCAACCTGTTGAACTGTGTAGAACTGCTCAGGATTGGATTGTGACCTTACTCGGTAGTATTTGTTGGAGATTCTCGTGATTTGGTTTCCTCGCGCTAGGATTTCTAAGGCACGTATCAATCGTGGATTATCTTTCATTAGGTACCTATCCATTAGGTACCTAATGCCTCAGGCACCTATTATGTGTTTAGGTACCTAAATCTTAATAGCGCTGACAGAGCAATACGGTAACACATGAGACTTCAAAAACAGAAATCGCGCAAGGTGGGAGATAAAGAATATTCAAAATACGTGATTATAGTGCCACCCGATAGGATAGACAAGCTTGGCTGGCAAGAGGGTGAAGAACTGACCGACCAAATTCAAGGTAAGAAATTAGTAATCTCTTCTAAATCAAGCGAACTTAAACAAAAACATCCATGAGCTACATGTTTTCTGAAAAACCTCTTTGAAATTGCAACTGAGACATGCGGAACTTAAGACAAGCTAACGTATCCGCTCCGTTAACTTCTTGTCAGGCATCGGCCTTAGGTTTTGAGGCAGGATACCACTGTTTGTCTATGATGATCCATCCGACATCTAATGATGCTTTTTGTCCTCGGTCACAACCTGTCAAGACAACGAGTTTCTTGCCAATGACTATTTTTCTAGCGAATACGGTAGCCGCAAGGAAATCTATTCTCGCTCCTTCGGGGGGATTATTCTGTGACAATATCTTTTCCCGTGACTTGCTTATTGGATTCAAGCTCACGCAGGCATTTTATGACCAAATCGGGGTCTAGTTCCAAATCGTAGATAATGTCACCTGTTCGACAGCCAACATGACTATTCACGTACGACATAATTCGTTCTTTCGCTTCAGACTCTGGGATAACTTCAAGCTTGACGGAAGCTGTGCTCAATTCATCCTCTTCTTGTGTGTCAACATCAGTCATAGCCGTGGAAGAAAAATCCTCGTACATTGGAGCACCGACAAAGCCTATGAAGTTCGGTCCCGTCATTGAAGGGGTAGTGTTCTGGGGCTGTATGTAGGACCAAGGGTTAATTGCGTTTGGTCCGGTTGGTATAAGCTGCCATTCATCTGGAGGATACGCTGTAACTGTCGCCGCGAATTGTGGGGTATAACCGGCTGGAACGCCTGTTGAGTTTGCAGTGGGATAGTTGATGGTAGTTGGTTGACCGATCACATTTGTTCCCGTCCAAGTCTGCACTCTAGCCGCTTGCACTATCTGGCCCAGAGAGGTGTAGAAAACGGGTTCCGCTGGTTCTGCCGTATCTAAAGAAGGACTGTCGGGAATTACAATGCTCAAGTTCGTGGCACTCTAGCCTTATGAAATCATAGTTAATTCTGGTCAATCCATTAAATAAGCCCTTCAGTGGTTAGCATTGGGTGGAATCGCACCACAACTTAACCGTGAAGTAGAAAATGACGATGGTATCAGAGCCGCCTAAAGGCGGCGTGGAACTGTCTTTTGATTCGATTCATGAAGGATGGAGCATTTACAAGACCAAAGATGGAGTTTTAATCAAAATAAGGCAGATTCCGCTAAGGATTACGTTAGTGGATGTCAAGGAAGACGGAACTGGTATGATATCGGCTGGCGGTAGTCTTTTCTTCGCTGTGACTGCCCCCTTGAAGGGGCCTCCTAACAATCAACCAATAACACATGAACAGATCATAGCGGCAATTGTTGAACCAGAAGTCCAGTTTGACATCGTGCAAGAGGATTGGAGCGAGTATAATGCCGAAGGTGTCAAGATCGCTCTCAGAGTAGTTGCAACGGCGATTGCCAAGACAAGTTTGTTCGACGCAATTGGCGAGCCGGTCTACAATGTGAGTTACCAGATGATGGTTAGGCCCATTACGACACCTGAGGCTCGCGCAACGTTTAAGAAAATCTGGGAAGAAAGAAGCCCTAAGAAAACAGCGCCAGTCTGACCGAAAGCGCCCTGACCGAACAAACCTCTAAACGCGCCACGTATCGAACAGAACCATCCAACTTTTCTCTTAATAGGGCTTATATATGGAGGTGGTTTACGAATTTGCTAACCCCGCTTTATATAAGGTGGAGAGTTTGCCGGTCAAGAAGGCTTTCATCAATATCGAAAACGTCGTCGCATCTGCGACTCTCCATCAAAACATTGATCTGAACTCTATCGTTCGCGTGTTTCCAGGAGTCGAATATCGTCCTGAACAATTCCCCGGACTAGTTTACCGGCTCAAGAAGCCCAAGACTGCGACGCTAATCTTCAGTTCTGGCAAGATGGTCTGTACTGGGGCGAAGTCGGAGCGGCAGGCTAGGAAGGCCGTCATGAAGGTTGTTGACGAGCTGAAGAGAAACGGGATCGTAATCTTAGGAAAGCCTGAGATTATGATTCAGAACATAGTCGCCTCGGCTGGGCTTGGAGGCGCCATCGATCTAGAGAAGTCGACCTATTCGCTCAAGCGCACCATGTACGAACCGGAGCAGTTTCCAGGTTTGATCTACCGAATGGACGACCCGAAAGTAGTAATTCTGTTGTTCGCTAGTGGAAAACTAGTTTGCACAGGCGCCAAGAAAGAAACTGAGGTACACAGGGCTGTGGCGAAACTGCAAGGAACGTTGGAAGAGAAAGCCCTCATAAGCTACGAACCACCACCGTAAACCAACAAACAAAACGCTGGCCATTCCGAATGGCAGAAGAGCGTGGCAATTCGACTAGCGCAGCTCCTGTTGAGCGCAACTAAAATACTAATAGTCGGCATTGAGGGCTTCGGGGTTGTGATGTCAGAGAAGCGGACGATTGGAGCTTATGTTCTTATCAAGATCGCGCCCGGAAAATCGAGATCAATCACCGAGAAAATTTCGAGAGTTGAAGGCGTAAAGACGGCTCATCCAGTTACGGGGATGTTCGACATAATCGCATTTGTCGAGGCGTCGGACATCAATAACCTGACCGGAACCGTTAGGTCGAAGATACAAACGATTGACGGAGTCTTGCGAACCCATACCGCCATCGTGGGCGAGCTTATGACAACAGGAGACTAGCCCGATTCAGCTGCTCAGTTCTGTTGCGAACGCTTTCCTGTTTGCGACTTCTTAGATTCATCGTACTCCATTGCAATTATCAAAAAGACCAGTAGTATGATCAGTATCCAACCTAGAGGGCCTCGTAGTTCCAGGCTAAGGAGGCCAATGTAGGGTATCTTGGTAATGTAGACGCCTATCAGGTTCGCGGCTGGTACTTTCCATCCGTCTGCAACGGCGTTGTTGTCGCCTTTGGTCTCGAAGAATGTCTGCCCTCCTTCGTTGTCGATCGCGATAACCCTATGCACGATCGCCGTTGAGTAATCGTATGGGCTGTGGAAGATTATGATTGTTCCAACCGTTACAGTGCTCGGGTCCGTTCCTCGGACGATGATGATGTCGCCGACGTTCAATGTGGGAATCATGCTCCCTGAAGAGACGACCATTAGTGGAGAGTCTGTGTGAAGCGCAACCCGCATTGCTCCAACGGACCCCATAGTTACGCCGAATAGTATCGCAATAAGTACCACAACTCTAGCGACCGGGTTGACCCTGAGTACCCTTCTGACTTCGGAAATCGGACCGGTTGACAAACTAAGATCTCAGCCTGAAACTCATTCTTGACTGATATTGCTTTCCATTATATCGAGACTAAGTTTGGGGCGGCGGTTTCTGCGTACTGTTTTGTCCTTGTATGAGCCTCGCGAGTTCTAGGGTTGCGTGTTCTCCTGCTTCCAGGAAGTTGATTCCGTTTTCGGTTATCTTGTAGATTCTTCTTCCCCGGCCTTTTTGGGCTTCCCATTCGCCTTGGATGTAGCCGTCTGCTTCTAACGAATGGAGGAGCGGGTATAGGGTGCCTGCGCTCAAGTAAACGCGGTATCTATCTCGAATTGCAATGTTAACCTCATAACCCCATTGCGGCCGAGATCGAAGGAGCCTTAATATGATCAGGTCTAGGTTGTTTTTCACAACCCGCTCACGCCAGTCTTTCTCTATGTTCCTGATCAAATATCCGGCCCCATACAGCTCTCGCTATCATAGCCTTGATGTGCTCTATCTACAGCGATTGTGCTTGGAATTATAATTACCCGTCGCCTGGGCGCCCTGGTTGCATGATCTATTCAATATGCAAGACTTGCTTATTCTGTGATCTCGACTTGGCTTCCCTGCCCAAGGCCCAAGGGTTGCTCTTCAAACTTCACTACGAGAAAATCGTCTTCCACGCCTACAACTTTGCCCTTGAAATCCTTAGTCTTAGAGAATTGGAAGGTCGCTTCGTGCCCAACGAGTTGGTCAAGGGTCGGCTCGGAGACCGTTATCCACGCTTTGTTTTCCTTGTCATCGAACGTTATTACTACGCCAATCATAGGTTCAACCACGAGATTCTACCTAACAACACCCACTGTTGAAGCTTTGCCAACCGCCCAGACAGCTCCAAGAAAGCCATCCAACCGATGCGTCAAGGGTTAGTCCTCGTGTCTGCCGATTTCCTTCAGCCTTATTTTCCGCCTTTCTTGAGCCTCTGCCCAGCGGCGCTTGTCTTCGTCGGTTTCCAATTTGAGTGCAGGTACGGGAGTGGGTTTGCGATTCCGGTCTAGCCCCACATAGGTCAGGAAAGAGGTACCTGTATGCCGGACCTCGCCTGTGAAAGGGTTCTCAGCTTCGACGCGAACCCCAACCTCCATCGAGGTGCGGTGAACGAAGTTGATGGATGCGTTTAGTCGGAGCATGTCTCCTATGTATACCGGGGAATAGAAGTCCATTCTGTCAACAGACGCCGTGACAACGTTTGTGCGCGCGTGTTTGAGAGCTACAACCGACCCAACCTCGTCAATTAATCGCAAAATTGCGCCTCCGAAGACATTGCCTGAATTGTTCGCGTCCATAGGCATCATGATCCTGACCATAGTCGTCAACGATTCCCTAGGACTCTTCGACACTTGGGACATGGGTGAACCAGCAGGAACCGAGATGCTTGCTGGTCAATTAATTGCTTTTCGAGGTACTAGGCCCGGGCCAATGGGTGCTAGAGCGCATCTCGGGGATAGTCGGAGTTTCAGACCGACATTACGTGGTTGAGAAACCGCTCGTGAAAACTTCAATCTTGCGCTTTTTTTCTACCGATGTGCTACAATTCCTTACGGTTGCATTGAACGTTCACCTTGCCTAGCCGGCCTTACGCGATGTGCACACCGAAGACCCGAAGCACAAGTTTCTTCACCAAACCGTCCAGGTGGTGGAGGGTCTATGACACCCCCCTCCCGACTGTCCTACACCCGCCCGCTTCACCCAAACCAAGATAATGCGCCTAAGCAAGGTGTCTTGCACTCTAGTTTTGCGCTTCAGATACGCGGTTACCCAAGACTGGCACCTCCTACACGGGAAGCTGCACCGCTTTTCAACAAGCAAGTGGGGTTAGGGTTGGGTTGGATGGAGGGTGGACCCCACCCCTCACAGAAGGTGGACCACACCCTGGGCAAGGTAACCGTAGAGCATTATCCTGCCCTTAGGCGCCCGCCATAATGTATCGACTTATCATGCAGGTTGAGGAGAGGGTGTAGTTTTCTATGGCAGGGTTCAGTGGAATAGAGACGAGTCAGATTCGGATGGCTGAGATTGACCGGTAGCCCATGGTTTTGGTGCAAATTACGGGTTGGAATCGAATAGGATGGCGAAACGGGTACCTACGTTTCACCTTAGCTTTGGTTTGGAAACCGTTAATATAGATAAAAGAGAACGGGCAGGATAGTTCACCTTAGACGGTGGTTAATATGGAAACAATTCAGATAGAAAGAACCGAGACTAAACAGATTCGAGAAACCCGCAGCATCTGCCCCGACTGCAACAAAATCCTCCCCGCATCCGTATTCGAACGCGAAGGGAAGATTTGGTTAGGCAAAACCTGCCCGGAGCACGGGGAGATTGAGGAGCTTTACTTTGGTTCCTCTGAGATGTATTACAAGTTCGCCAAATATTCGCACAACGGAAAGGGCATCGAAAACCCGAACGTACCCCTGGAGAAGTGTGCATGCCCAACTAACTGTGGGTTGTGCACAAGCCACCTAAGCCACTCAGGTCTAACTAACCTGGTGATCACGAACCGTTGCGATCTTACCTGCTGGTACTGTTTCTTCTACGCCAAGAAAGGCGTCGAAGGTGCCTATGTATACGAACCGACACTGGATAAGATCCGTGAAATGGTTCAAGTTCTCCGAGCTGAAAGGCCAGTTCCTGGAAACGCTATCCAGATAACCGGTGGAGAACCGACTCTCCGCGACGACCTTCCTGAGATTATTAAGATCTGCAGAGAGGAAGGCGTTGAGCATATACAGCTCAACAGCAACGCCATCAATCTAGCGCAAGACCCTGAGATGGCGGGAAGAGTTCGAAGGGCAGGCGTGAACACTGTTTACATGAGTTTTGACGGCGTCACACCAAGGACGAACCCCAAGAATCACTGGGAAGCTCCAATTGCAATTGAACAATGCAGAAAGGTCAATTTGGGCGTAGTTCTAGTCCCAACCGTCATCAAAAGCATTAACGACCACGAACTTGGTGGCCTCATCCGATTCGGACAACGGAACATGGACGTAATTCACGCAGTCAACTTCCAACCAGTATCTCTCACAGGCAGACTATCGAAGTCTGAGAGGGAGAAGTACCGAATAACCATCCCCGACTGCATAGAACGAATCGAGGAACAAACAAATGGAGAGGTAGGGAGGGAATCCTGGTTCCCAGTCCCAAGCTGCGTCCCCATAACACACTTCGTTGAAGCCTTGACCAAACGCCCCCGATACGAACTGTCCATACACTTCGCATGCGGTGCAGGATCCTATGTGTTCAAGGACGGCGACAAACTCGTCCCATTAGCCTCCTTCGTCGACTTAGAAGGCCTACTAGAATTCTTAGAAGAGAAGGCGGACGAACTGAACGCCGGCAAGAGCAAGTACCTAGTCGTAGCCAAAGTCCTAGCGAAAATGGGAACATTCATCGACAGAAGCAAACAACCGAAAGGCCTAGCGTTGAGCAAACTACTCTTCAACGCACTCGTGAAGAACGACTACACCGCCCTGGGCGCATTCCACCACAAGTCGATGTTCTTGGGCATGATGCACTTCATGGACAAGTACAACCACGACGAAGAACGCCTACGAAGATGCGACATCCACTACCTTAGCCCAGACATGAGAATAATCCCATTCTGTGCCTTCAACGTGATTCCAGAATGGTACAGGGACGCTATCCAACCCAAGTACGGAATCCCAATCGCACAATGGGAGAAAGACCACAACACAACCATCGAACAAGGCCTCTACAAGGGCACTCTACGAAAAGGTAAAGGCCACTCCGCAGGATGCGGATGCCCACTCGGCGCACTCAACACACCAAGCTCCGAACTCTTGACCATCGAAAACGGCATGATCAAGACGAAGTAAACCTGCCGAACTAATCCCCAACTCCTTCCCCTCCCATTCCGATTTTATCAAGTATAGGGTATTCTCTGAAGTTTTGATGTGAAAAGAACATCCCTCCAACTCTGAACCTGAACGTTTTTCTGTGAAACCGATTCCTACTAAGACGTCCAGAGGTAACCCGGCATGAAAACCGATTACGATTTAATAATTGCCGGAGCAGGCATCGCCGGAATGATAACCGCTGCCTCTGCAGCAAAACACTCTCACCAGAACCTCAAGATCTTAGTAATTGACCGAAACCCAAGAGACGAGGCCGGCAAGAAAACCTCAACCGGCTGGGTCTGCGGAGACGCGGTCAGCCAAGGTAGCCTAGATTACCTGCAGCGAGAAGTTGGAATAAGCTACGGGAAACCGGAGCTTGAGCATGAAATCCACGGCGTCGTAGCCTATTCCCCAGATCACGAATCCAAAGCGATGTTCGACGGCGAAGGACACGTGCTTAACCGCCGCCTCTTTCCCCAACGTCAATTGCGTGATGCTGAGAAACTCGGCGTTGAATTTCAGTTTGATGCGTATGCCGATTCCCTCGTAGTTGACGACGGCTTCATCCGCGGAGTGCACTGCCGCTCCTCCAGAGACAATTCCACATTCAAGAAAACGGCACAGCTCGTGGTCGACGCTACTGGCTCGGCCTCACGCCTCAGAACCAGCCTCCCCATCGAGAGCCACATTGAGAAAGAAATCGATAAAGAAAACGATATGGAATCGACAGGCCGGTACATCCTAAAATTCGAGACCGATAAGCGCGATAGCACATTCTTCGATCCAAACATTTGCATTATCCATTTGGATCAAAAGATTGCACCAGGCGGATATGCCTGGGTGTTCCCAAAGGGTAAAGACAAGATGAACGTGGGTTTGGGAATTCAGAGGCGTTTTCTGGAGCGGAGGAACAAAGAGTTAGGAAAGAACGACACACTCCAATCACTCATAGACGAATACGTCAAAACCAACCCAGTAATCAAGAATTGGAAACTGTCAGACGAGGTCGAGGATAGAGGAAACGAGAAGGGCAACTGGCAAGTGCCAGTTCGTCGACAAAACGATTGCATGGTTGCTAATGGCTACATGATTGTGGGCGACGCCGCATGGATGCCTCGCCCAATCGACGCCGGCGGAATAGGCCCCGCAATCTACGCAAGCACGATTGCAGGCAAAGTGGTCGCGGAATCTCTTGAAGCAAGAGACGCTTCCGAGAGCGGACTCTGGAAATTCAACACCGAATACGTTAGAACCTATGGTTATCGAATGGCGAGCTCTGAGATTCTTCGACGCTTCCTACAAACACTCAGCAACGAAGACCTGAACTATGGAATGAAACATTTCCTGAGCCAAGAGGATGTAGATAGCATCATAAAACGAGAGCACCCAGAATTCAAGCGCGTAAGCTTAGGAAACCCTGCACGTATTCTCTGGGCTTTACCTCGCCTCGCGTTGGCGAGGGGGTTAAAGTATACGGCTGAGAAGAGCAAGAAACTCATTCAGCACTACATGAATTACCCAACTTCGCCCCAAGAGTTTGATGGATGGCATACAAAATTCATGGCGGAACTTCGTGAAGCTTACGCGAGGCTCTCATGAAGTCGGCAACATTCACCAAATTCCTCACCCTCTCTCTGCAAACCCGCACGCATCAGATTCAAATAGTCCTGAAGTTGACTTGAAATTGAACTTGCAGGACTCTGAAGTAAGATGCAGGAATTTCTAGAGAAAGTGAATGCAAAGCAGAAGAAGTATTTCATACAACTCCGAACAAAACTGCGCACATTGCCGGATATTGAAGAAACGATTGAGATTGATGAAGTCTCGGGGGAATGGTGCCCGGCTTACAGAGTCAAAGGTTCGGACTTAGTTTGGGTTCATTTCGACGAGCATTTATGGGTCAACTTCCCAGTTGAGCCAAAGTTTGAGAAGAAAGTCTTACAGGACGAGAACCTTGACAGCTACATTGTAGAATGCGTCAAAGAGGCTGAAGATAATGGTGGCGAAAAGTGGGCCACCATCGAAATTAAATCAACTGAAGCAGTGGACCAGGTTCTGCCTCTGCTCGAGCTCAGATACTCAGCGCTAGCCGCGTAGGAGAGATCAGACGTGAATAGTGACGGTGTAAGCGCTCACAAGAAGTCCCGTATCTGCATGACTATCTTTATCGTCGCCATAATTGCGATTGTGAGCGTTCTTCAGGTGTCTTCTGCTCAAATAGTATATGCGGACGGGACGGACTTTGGATTGAGTATCTCCCAGCCGACCCAGATTGGTTGTACTGCTACTTACACGATCTCGTACATTCCCTATGGTGGCTTCATGGAGACCGTTGCTGAAACGGCATCTGGTGTTCCAATGGCAACTTTCTCGATGGGAACATTCTTCCTATCAGTTGTCACAACCGACACATTATTCGTAAGCAATCTCTAAGTCCCGGCAAGACATATGACCTAACAATTCTTGCTGACTCATTTGGCCTCTCTCATTCAGTGACAACAGTGCTTACCACACCACCGCAGAGTAATTCCGATACTTGCAGTAACGGAACGATTGGAAGCGGCAATGGGCCTATTCCTGATTTCGATATGGCAGTAAACCAAACAGCTACACCTGAGTACGCAGGCGGATCGCCATCAGTTTCGTACCTTCTCACCTATTCTTCCATCTACTACTTCACCGGTATCGTTCACGAAAAAGTCACGGGTGTCCCAGCCCAGTTCGTGTCGTTCTTCAACTCTAGACGTGTTCCATCATCAGGTTACTGCAGGATCGAGCACTCATGCGAGGGCGTAGTAACGATCTATACTGCTAGGCTTCCGGCCGGGACATATTCGGTAATAGTTACGGCAACTGCCATCGACGGAACTCCGTATCATTCAGTTGCTATCAGTCTAACTGTTCCATAGGAATCATTTCGCGCCGTGCAGTATCAATGACTTCGGTTTCAGGAGCAGTCTACGCACGGTCCCGCTTATCCATGTTAACATTAGTCGGCAGTGAATCAGGCCAAAGGTATTCGAAATAGTTTTTCACAAGTCGATTCATATCTGTCGCAAAATACGCTTGAACTAATCCGGCGAATAGGCGTTTCATCGACCCCCTTCACTAGGACGGATACGTACGCGCAGCTGAAAGCCAAATGAGCTTCTGAAGTCTGGCTCTTTGCCAAGTTAAGTTTGAATCATCGTCGGCGTCTAGGTTGTAGAAGATGTTGCAACCATAAGGCCAACTATTCATTACAGTTAGCTAACATTCTCAGCTTTTCGACGTGGGGTTTCAGCGTCGTACGGCGCCGCCTATCAGTCCCCCAATGAGACATATGATCGTGTTTCCTAAGGTGAGTAAGAATATGATTCCTCCTCCGACTACCCCTCCGACGAGAGCACCTATTCCTACCAATCCGAATAATCCGCCGATTAGGGCACCCGTGATACTGAAGAGGAGCCCTACTATTACGGCACCAACAATTCCTGCGATGAATCCGGCCAATGCTCCGCGCCGTGCACCGCGGGCTATCATTCCCGCAATTGAGCCTGCGATCAGTGCGCCAAGTATTGGAATCCATCCGAGGAGGGTCAACATCGTGCATCCAGCGATGATCCCCCTGCCG
>Ga0187864_10000245_pt1 | contig 61550 bp, 54 predicted proteins | sample June2016WEW_11_4_FD_132985 | JGI IMG/M metagenome (GOLD analysis project Ga0187864, IMG submission 132985) | Peatland microbial communities from SPRUCE experiment site at the Marcell Experimental Forest, Minnesota, USA - June2016WEW_11_40 | ecosystem: Environmental > Terrestrial > Soil >...
AGCTGCCGAACTGGTTTCGGGTAGAGCGGCGCTTTAACTGGATCATTCAAGAACGTGAGGTGTCATCCTGAGCGAGCGCAGCGAGTCGAAGGACCCCTATAGCTGCGAGAAATCACGGTGTGGCCGCTTGGCGACAAGTCCGGGATTGTCGGCGGCAAAAGAGTTCCTTCGACTCCTCGGTCGCCGCGGCGACCTCGTCGCTCAGGATGACACCCAAAAAATCACGTGGCCCATGAATAGTGCAGGTCTAGCGCCGCATTCGTCGCGACGGAAGACTTCTGATATGGTCGGTTCGTCATGAATCGCCGGGTCTATTCTGCTGCGCTTTTGATCTCAATCTGCATGTCACCCATGAGCTACGCCAAAGAACAATTTCAAACCGCCGCCCCGGTCCATCTCGACAAAAAAGGCGATAAGTGGGCGCGCGAGTCGCTGAAGAAAATGTCGCTGGAGCAGAAGATCGGCCAAATGTTCATAGTCCGCGCACTGGCGCAGTTCATGAACGTGAACAGTCCGGAATACATCGCCTTGCGCGACACCATGCGCAAGTACCACCTCGGCGGATTCGGACTCACCGTGCGCTTCGAAGACGGCCTCCTCTACAAGAATGGACCGCTCGAAGCGGCCACGGTCATCAATCAATTGCAGAAGGATTCCGAATTTCCGCTGATCTTCGCCGCCGACTTCGAGCATGGGCTGGGCATGCGTCTTAACGGGGTCACCGATTTTCCGCAGGCCATGGCGTTCGGCGCTACCGGCAATGTGGAGTTTGCGCGCCAGTCCGGCCGCATCACCGCGCAGGAGGCGCGCGCCATCGGCGTGCAATGGAACTGGTTTCCCGATGCCGACGTGAATTCCAATCCGGCGAATCCCATCATCAACACCCGCTCGTTCGGCGAGGACCCGAAGCTGGTGGGCGAGATGGCAGCCGCCTACATCGCAGGCGCACACCAGTTTGGCATGATGACCGCGGCCAAACATTTCCCCGGTCACGGCAACACTGAAAGCGACTCCCATGTGTTCGTGCCCGTGGTCAAAGCAGATGCGGCCCACCTCGACGCGATTGAGCTGCCGCCATTCCGCGCTGCCATACAAGCGGGAGTTGACGCGGTGATGATCGCCCATGTGCTGGTCCCGGCCCTCGATCCCGATCCCAATCATGTGGCCACCATCTCGCCCGCGATTGTGACCGCACTCTTGCAGCAGAAGATGGGCTTCCACGGATTGGTCATCACCGACGCACTTGACATGGGCGGGTTGAGGCAGTCGTTTCCGCAGGAGGGACCCGAAGGGGCCGGCCGCGCCGCGGTCGAATCCGTGAAAGCTGGCAACGACATGCTGCTTCTGCCTTTCGATCTCGATGGCTCGTACAACGGATTGCTGCGTGCGGTCCGCAGCGGGGAGATTTCCGAAGCGCACATCGATCAATCGGTGTTGAAGATCCTGCGCGCCAAGGCGTCGGTTGGACTGAACCAGGCCAAGCTGGTCGATATCAGCACCGTGAATGCGATCGTGGCGCAACCTGCCAGCCTAGCGGCCGCGCAAGAGATCGCTGACAAAGCGGTCACGCTGGTTCGGGACAATCATCGAGCGCTCCCGCTAAAAGCGACCGCAAAGGGAACCAAACTTCCGCCGAATCCGTATCAACCAGTAGCGGAGACGCGCAATAATACTGTCTTATTGATTTTTACTGACGACAGCCGCTCCGATTCGGGGAGAACGCTGGACCATGAGCTCAGGACGAGAATTCCTGATGCACGGGTCTATTACATCGATCCCCGCGTCGCGGCAGGGATGACGCAGCCGGTGCTGGCGGCGGTGCAGGAATCGCAAGTGGTGATCGCCGCCGTGTACGAGTTTCCGGTTGCGGGCAGGGTAGTGCGCGCGCAGGACGGCGCAGCCGTCAACGCCATAGCCCTGCAGGAACCGTCCGCGACACTGCTGCGGCAGGTTTTGCGAAGTGCGGCGGAGAAGACCATGGTAGTGGCCGTGGGTAGTCCCTACATTGCCGCCCAATTGCCCGAGGTGCAAACTTATATATGTACCTTCTCCAACGGTCACGACTCTGAGCTAAGTGCGGTGAAGGCAATGTTTGGCGAAATCCCTATGACCGGCCACTTGCCTGTAACCATCCCGAACATCGCCGGCCCTGACGCAAAGATGACGGGCGCGGCACAAGATTCCAGCGGAGGACCACAATGATGAGGAACGTCGCTATGAAGTTTTCATGCGCTCTGGTAATAGCGAGCATCGCGCTGCTGCTGGCCGCCTGCTCGATTAATGTGGACGATAAGGACAAGAAGAACGAAAAGGTCGATATTCAAACTCCTTTTGCCAACCTCAAGGTGAACACCGGCGACAAGGCAGCCGACAACGGCATCCCGGTTTACCCGGGTGCACACCTGCGTCCAGCAGATAACGGCGACAGCCATTCCGCCAATATAGACATGGGCGCCGCGGGATTTGGACTGAAGGTGGTCGCGGCCGAGTACGAGACCGACGATTCCCCAGAAAAAGTCAAATCTTTCTATCAGGACAAACTGAAGAGCTTCGGTGACGTGCTGGTATGCAATGGCCACGGCGGTGGCTCGGATGTTCACATGGGAAAGCATGGCGAAGATGCCGACAAGAAGCTGACCTGTAAGGACACGCACGGCGATGGATGGGAGCTCAAGACCGGCACCAGCGACGACGAACACCTGGTCTCGATCGAACCGCATGGTTCGGGAACGCGCTTTGGCACCGTGCTGGTCCGCACGCACGGGAAAGAGGGAATGTTGTAGCGGCGGCGCTGTTTTAAAAGGGCACAGGTTTAGAGCCTGCCCTGAGCCAGCGACGATCCTTCGGAACGTCAGTGGCCACAGAAACTAAACGAGTTACATGTTTAGTCTCTGGAGAGCCTGTCGAAGGGTGTGCCGGTAAGCCCTTTCATTTCTGTCATCCCGAGCAGGCTCTAGCCTGCGAGGGATCTGCGGTTTCGAGTTTTTTCAATAGTCTGTTTGGCCGGTCGATTCCGGCTCTGATCAGATCTTCTCCTCCGGAAATTCCAGGTCCGCGCCCAGCGGATCGGTGAAGCGGTTGGTCAAATTCGCCAGGCCGATCAGCAGATCGAGGTCCACGATCTCGGCTTCCGAGAAATGCAGCTTCAGGCTTTGAATGTCGCCATCGGCAATCGAGTGAGGATCGCGGGTGAGCTTCTCAGCGAAATCCAGCGCCGCTTCTTCCTTCTCGTTGAAGTTGCCATGTTGCCCCTCTTTCAGGTGCTGCCAATCCTCTCGCGTAAGCCCAACGCGCTTCGACGCGGCAAGGTGATGCTGCATGCAGTAGCGGCAGCCGTTGATCATTGAGACCCGGATGTACACCGCCTCGTACAAGCGGCGGTCCAGCGAGCGTCCGACGGCGGCGTAGAACGGCAGCAGGATCTTCAGCACCTCCGGCCGGTGGGCCAGAAGTTTGTGAAAGCTGACCGGCTTGCCCTTCAGTGTCTTTTCGTAAACCTCGCGAACCTCGGGTGGGTCCTGCTCCATCTCGACGTACGACAGTCGCGCCATGATGATCTCCTCGTGGTCATTCGTATAATAGCCTGAGATTGGTTTCTCCGCGCGGCAGGCCATCTGACCTTCGGGATGACACGCCGTTAAATGATCGAGCCGGACGATGGCTTGTCAGACGCGGGAACTTCTTTCTATGCTATCCGTATTACCTGTGTAGGGAGGCTGTATGTACTGCAACTATTGCGGAAAAGCGATCCAGGACGACGCCAACCTCTGCGCTTACTGCGGCCGCCGCATCGGCGCAGTGGCAGGTCGCCGCAAGCTCATGCGCTCGCGCGTCGATCGCAAGATTGCCGGCGTGTGCGCGGGTTTTGCCGAGTACTTTGATCTCGACGTCACCGTGGTGCGGGTGGTTTGGCTGATCGTCGCTCTGTTCGGTGGCGGAGGCGTTCTGGCCTACATCATTGCGTGGATCGTAATGCCGGAGGAGCCGGAATACGTGCCAGTTACTCCGCCCGCAACGAACGTCCAGCCGTATCAGGGCTCCTGACGACGCGCTTGCGCTTCGTTCCGTCAAAAATCGTTCACCACGGAGGCACGGGGTGCACGGAGTTTCTCTCGGGTTTCTCGCCGATCTCCGTGTCCTCCGTGGTTTTCATCCCTATAGGCGGGCCGCAGGCCCGTGTGAAGATGACGCGGGCTTTAAGGGCTGAGTGCTAATCGCTAGTTGCTAGTTGCTTCTTCCCATGCCCACCTTTCGCAGCGGCGACGCGCAGCTCTACTACGAAGTCGCCGGGAACGGCCCCGACGTCGTGCTGCTGCACCCGTTCCCGCTGAACCGCCACTTCTGGGACCCAGTAACACCGCAACTCAGTACGCGATACCGGCTGATCCTTCCCGATCTGCGCGGGCATGGCGACTCCGAACTGGGCGAAGGGCCGGTCACCATGCAGAAGCTCGCCGACGACTTGTCCAAGCTGTGTCACGAAGAAAGCATCAGCAAGGCGTTCTTTGTTGGCGTATCCATCGGTGGTTATCTCCTCTTCGAGTTCTGGCGCCGATACCGGGACCAGGTCGCCGCTCTCGTGCTGGCCAATACGCGTCCCGGAGCCGAGACACCCGAGGGCAAAGCGAGCCGGTTGCAGCTCGCCGACAGAGTGCTGCGCGAGGGCACGGACAGCTTCATCGAGGAAATGCTGTCGAAGCTGTTGTCGCGGGCCACCCGCTCGAACCGCCCGGACATCGTTGATGCGGCTCGCAGGATGATGCAGAGCATGTCGGCTGAAGACATAGCTGGCGTGCAACGCGGGATGGCCGAGCGCCCCGATTCGGTGGCAATGCTGGCAACCGTCAATGTGCCCACTCTCCTCATTGCAGGCGATGAAGACAGCATCCCGCTCAGTGAATTCGAACTGATGCGGCAGCAGATCCCCGGCAGCCGATTGCAGGTCATCTCCCAGACGGGCCATTATGCCGCCCGCGAGAAGCCGGCGGAATTCGCGGCGCTGCTGCGAACATTCCTTGACGGACTCGTGCGGCGTTAGCCTTCCGGCTAGTTCGCGCTTGTGACCTTTGTCACCTTTGTCCAGCACCTCCCTTCGGTAGAATAGATTCGCTATGCTGGATGCCTTGCTTGTACCGGAAAGGACTGTAGTCACCGCTAAGGGTGATGGTGAAGCGCTGGACGTCAGTGGCGCTGCAAACCCCGTTTTTCTCGTGACCCTCTCCATCAACGAGGTGATCGAACAGGAGTCAATCGAGATCGGCCTGTTCACCTCTGCCGATGGCGCCACATGGGAGGCGAAACCTGCCGCAACGTTGCCGCAGAAGTTTTACGTTGGCGAATATCCGCTGCTGGTGGATTTGACGGCCACCCCAAAGGCAAAGTTTGTTCGCGCGCACTGGGACGTAAATCGCTGGGGACGCGGCCCGACCACGCCCAGGTTTGTATGTGGCGTGCGTATTCGCGAGGTGACTCCGGAAGCCCTGCTGGAAGCTAAGGCCGAGGCGAGCACACGCCGGTAATCTGGCCCCCGGAAGGCAAGAAGCTTCACGCGGTTGAGGTCTACGCGCCTCGGCATACTGGATTGCACCCGTCAGCGGCCCGGAATTGATTCTCGTTTTCAGTGCGTCATTCGCATCTACCGCTACTAAGCTTCAAGACAACCAATGCATGACACCAGACCAGTCACCGTACATCCCGCGCGCAATATTCTGGGAAGTGTGGGCGTCCCAGGCGACAAGTCCATCTCTCACCGCTACGCCATGCTTGCCGCTGTAGCCGCCGGGCAGTCGCGGTTCCAGAATTTCTCGCCCGGCGCCGATTGCGCCAGTACTCTTGGATGCGTCCGCGCTCTGGGGTCCAACGTCGAGCGCGACGAACAGGGAGCGGTGGTAATTGACGGAATTGGTCCGCAATTGCGGTCCCCCGACGTGCCGCTCGATTGCGGCAATTCCGGTTCGACCATGCGGATGTTGTCGGGCCTCGTTGCCGGCCAGCCGTTCACCACGGAACTAATCGGTGATGAGTCACTTTCGCGTCGGCCCATGCGCCGAATCATTGAACCCCTGACCAGGATGGGCGCCCAGATTCATTCGACCGAAAGCGGCTGCGCGCCGCTGCGCATCACTGGCGCCCGGTTGCACGGTATCGAGTATCTAGTCCCCGTCGCCAGCGCGCAGGTCAAGACTTCATTGCTGTTCGCCGGATTGCTTGCTGACGGCCATACATCGGTAACCGAGCCGATGCGCACACGCGATCACGGAGAGCTCGCACTGCGCGCCTTCGGCGCCAAAGTTGACCGGGTGCGAAACACGGTGACCATCGAAGGCGGTCAGACGCTGCATCCGCTGGAAGCCTACATTCCGGGAGACATCTCCTCGGCCGCATTTTTCCTGTGCGCCGCCGCTGTCTTCCCCGAGTCCAACCTGGTGATCGACGGCGTGTCGCTCAACCCCACGCGCTCGGCTTTGCTCGACGTGCTGACCGCCATGGGCAGCCGCATCTCCATGGTGCGCGTGGAGGAGCAACACGGAGAGCTATTGGGCACGATTACGCTGGTTCCCGGCACAGCCAAGCCGGTGACGATTGCGGGAGCGCAGACTGCGCTGCTGATCGACGAGCTGCCTGTGTTGGCAGCCATTGCCCCCTACACGGCGGGTTTGGAAGTCCGGGATGCCGGCGAGCTGCGCGTCAAAGAATCGGACCGCCAGAGCGCGGTCACCCAGAACCTGCGGGCGATGGGAGCGCGAATCGAGCAAACTGACGACGGATGGCGCATTCCCGGTGGTCAGCAGCTACACGGCGCGGAAATCGAGTCCTTTCGAGACCACCGCATTGCGATGGCTTTCGCTATCGCCGCCCTTCGGGCGCAGGGAGAAACCCTGATCAGCAACTCGGAATGCGTCGCCATTTCCTACCCTAGCTTCTTTGCCGATCTGGAGGGGCTTCTGGAGCGATAGCTCGCGCGTCCCTGACCTCATCCAGCAGCCGCTGGCGTTGCCACCCGCTTGGGGAGGAATTCTCCGATGCGGCGGATCTGGGCACCCACTCCCCGCAGTTTTTCTTCGATGCGCTCGTAGCCACGGTCGATATGGTAAACACGGTCGATGATGGTTTCGCCCTCGGCGACCAGGGCGGCCAACACCAGCGATGCGGAAGCGCGCAGATCGCTGGCCTGCACGGCCGCGCCACTGAGCGGCGTTTTGCCTCGGACCACCGCGCGCGTTCCTTCGATCCTGATGTTGGCGCCCATGCGCACCAGTTCCTGGGCGTGCATGAAGCGGTTCTCAAAAATATTTTCGGTGACGATGCTGACGCCCTCGGCTTGGGTCGCCAGCGCCATGAACTGCGCTTGCATATCGGTGGGAAAGCCGGGATATTCTTCGGTGACCATGTCGGCAGCCCGCAACGGGCCGTCGCCGGTGACGCGAACACTGTCGCCGTTGGTCCGCACTTGGACCCCGCACTCCTCCAGCTTCTGGAGCAGCGCACCGAGATGACGAGGATCGCAACCGGAGACCAGCAAGTCCCCTCCGGTCAGCGCGCCCGCGACGATGAAAGTGCCGGCTTCAATTCGATCAGGGATGATGCGGTGACGCGCGCCATGCAGCTTCTCCACACCTTGCACGCGGATGGTGTGCGTGCCCGCGCCGGCAATCTGCGCACCCATCTTGTTCAATAGCGTTGCCAGGTCGCCGACCTCCGGCTCGCGCGCACAATTCTCTAGAATGGTTTCGCCTTCGGCCAGTGCCGCCGCCATCATCAAGTCTTCGGTTCCCGTCACCGTGATCTTCTCGAAGACGACGCGCGCGCCCTTCAGGCGCTCGGCACGCGCCTCGATGTAGCCATGCTCCTGCGAAATTCGCGCCCCTAACCTCTCCAGCCCTTTGAGGTGAAGATCAATCGGGCGGGCGCCGATGGCGCATCCACCCGGCAAAGAAACACGAGCGTGTTTCATGCGGGCGACCAGCGGGCCCAGAACCAGGGTGGAGGCGCGCATGGTTTTGACCAGTTCGTAGGAAGCTTCGGGATTCACCAGGTTGCGACAGCAGATGGTGGTACGGTGCTGGGCGCGGCCGTAGCCCAGTTCCACCTCGGCGCCTATCGCCGCCAGCAGTTTGCGCTCGGTCTCGATATCGCGCACCTGGGGAACGTTTTCCAGGATGACGGGTTCTTCACTGAGCAGGGCGGCGGCCATGGCCGGAAGGGCGGCATTCTTGGCGCCACTGATGCGCACTGTGCCCAACAGCGGATTTCCGCCGCGAACCACAAACTTGTCCATATAAGGAAGCTCTAAACCGACGCTGCGAACGCCAAATTTTTGAATCACAGCGCAGACCTCATTCTACGAGGATTGGGGGCCGGAGTCGCTGGGAGCCTGCTGCTTAACGTTCGCCTCTGGAATTGTCATTACGAGCGAAGCGAGGAATCTGCTGTTGTTTGTGCATGCAACAACCGCTGGGGGAAAAGCAGATCGCTCACGGCCTAAACTTTACCCCAACAAGCGCAAAAACGGCGCTCGTTGGGGACCCCGGTTCGGCCGTTCGTGATGACAACTCAGAAATCGTAAAACCCGACATCACTTATGCCGCACTCAATAAGGCCCCGGGTCATTATGAAGACCTTGGATGCCGACCGGAAGGTCCGCACTGCCCGAACATCTTGGGAACTTTACACGTCCGTTTGCCGCGGGGCAACAGGTAACCCCAGGAAATCGGTCGATTCCAGGGAGAATTTTTGGCAACGAAGGCAGCCTTGTTTGCTCACTCCTCCAGCGCCTCGACGATGGCATCATGCACAAGAGGCCGGACCTGGCGGATGGCCTGCGACATGCGGTTAGGCCAGGTGCGGTTGGTCAGCAACGTCACCGAAAGCTGGCGTGTGGGATCGATCCACAGGGAGGCGCCGGTGAATCCGAGATGCCCAAACGATACCGGAGAAAAATGAGTGCCCGACGATGCCGGCGGCGACGGAGTGTCCCATCCCAGCGCCCGCGACGAACCGCTAGGCGATTCCACTCGCCGAGTGAATAGCTGTACCGTTTCCGGCTTGAAGATGGGCGCTCCGCCGCGCAACATGCACTCCGCGAAGCGCGCGATATCGATTGCCGGAGCGAAAACGCCGGCGTGTCCGGCGACGCCTCCCATCACGAAGGCGTTCTCGTCATTCACTTCGCCCTGGATGATGCGCCTGCGAAAGGTGCGATCATTCTCCGTGGGCGGAATCCGGGGCTTCCACTCCGGCGGCGGATTGAATCGTGTGTGGGCCATGCCAAGCGGGGTGAAGATCTCCTGCGGCGCGAACAGGTCGAGCGCCAGGCCAGCTTGGCGGGCCAGCACTTCTCCCAGCAGGATGAAGCCTATGTCGCTGTACTCGGCGCGCGTGCCGGGCTCGGCCACCAGCCGCGTGGTAAGCGCGGCCCGAATAAGTTCGTCGCGAGAGCCGGCAACCTCAAACAGCTTCTCGTAGGCCGGCAGCCCGCTGGAGTGGGCGAGCAGCATGCGCAGCGTGACCGCGTCTCGCATGGCCTGCTGATGCCTGGGCGCTCGTGCGACAAAATCGGGAAGGAAGTGCCCCAAGGGGATGTCCAGCGGCAATTGTTCGCGCTCGTACAGCAGCATGGCCACGGCCGTAGTCGCCACGGCCTTGGTCAGTGACGCCAAATCGAAAATGGTGTCGGGCTGAACCAGAGCAGCGTCGTCAACGTAAGTGAAGCGGCCAAATCCGCGCAGCGCAATCAGCGAGCCGCGATGAGTGACGGCCAGCGCCGCCGCGGGGAAGGCGCGTTGCTCGATGGCTTCGCGGACCACGGCAAAAGCCCGCGCGAACTGCTTTTCCTGGAGATCGAAAGCAGGTGGCAGGTCTGCGAGTTGTTGCGGCGGTTGGTTCAGAAGCACCTCTGGAGGCGAGTGCAACTTATAATAGCTTGCCCGCGCAATGGCGCGGCAATTCCCAGATCAAGAAAGGTCTTGCACCCATTGAGGCTTCGTAGTTGGCCCGTCATTGCGCTTCTTCTCCTCGGTCTTCTGCTAACCAGGGGCGCGCTTCTTGTAGCGCAGAAGGCGTCCAGTCCTGCCGTCGCGCCGTCAACCGCCGTCAACCAGGCAGACCGCTTTGCGCCGCTCGACGCGCTGCTCAAAGATGCGGTCGAGAGAGGGCGCGCGCCCGGAGCGGTGCTGCTGGTCGGGCACAACGGAAATTTCGTTTATCGCAAGGCATTCGGCTATCGCGCGCTCGATCCCAGCAAGGAGCCGATGACCGTCGATACCATCTTCGACATGGCATCGCTGACCAAGGTGATGGCCACCACCGGTTGCGTAATGCGCCTGGTGCAGCTGGGGCAGGTGAAGCTGAACGATCCGGTTGCCAAATACATTCCTGAGTTCGCGCAGAACGGCAAAGACGACGTGACCGTTCGCCAGTTGCTGACGCACTACTCCGGCCTGCGGCCCGACCTCGACTTGAAGCAGTATTGGAGCGGCCTGGAGGAGGGTTATACGCGCGCCAATGCCGAGAAGTTGATGAATCCGCCGGGCTCGATGTTCGTGTACAGCGACATCAATTTTGTAGTGCTGGGCGAACTGGTGCAGCGCGTCAGCCTCATGCCGCTCGATCAGTATGCGCAGACCTATATGTTTGGTCCGCTGGGCATGACGTCGACGCGTTTTCTTCCCCCCGCAGATTGGAAGCCTCGCATTGCGCCCACCGAACGCGACGAGCGCACTGGCCAGATGCTGCGCGGCGTGGTCCACGATCCTACTGCGCGCCGGATGGGAGGAGTTGCCGGTGACGCCGGACTATTCTCGACCGCCGATGACGTGGCGAAGTTCGCCCAAGCGCTGCTGAACGGTGGCGCGCCCGTGTTTTCGCCATGGATCGTCGAGAAGATGACGACCCCGCAACAGCCGCCCAACCTGACGGACGTGCGCGGACTGGGCTGGGACATCGATTCACCGTTTTCTTCCAATCGTGGTGAGCTGTTGCCCGTGGGTTCTTTCGGGCACACCGGTTTCACCGGTACGTCGCTCTGGATCGATCCGACCACCAATACCTACATCATCCTGCTCACCAACGCGGTGCATATCAAGGACGGTAACGTAATTACGTTGCGCACCGAAGTGGCCACCGCAGTTGCCGCCGCGTTGCAACTTCAGCCCAGCGAAGAGCAGAAGATGCGGCTGTCGCGCATTACCGGCTACAACGAAGCGGCAGTCGCCAGCCGCCGCGTGCTGGTTCGCAACGGTCAGGTGTCCAACGGGATTGACGAACTGGAGGCCAACAATTTTGACGCCTTGCGAGTTCCCGGTGCTGGAACGCCAAAGATAGGATTGGTCACTAACCAAACCGGGATCGACAGTCGTGGCAACCGCACAATTGACATCCTGGCCCATGCACGCGGTTTGCAACTGAGCGCCATTTTCAGTCCCGAACATGGCGTACAGGGGACCTCCGACAAAACTGACATCGCTGACACGAAAGATGGGGCGACCGGAGTTACGGTTTACAGCGTGTATGGCGGCACCGATGCCAAGCGCCGCCCGCCGCTCGATGTGCTGCGCAAGCTGGACGTGCTGGTGTTCGATATTCAGGATGCGGGCGTTCGCTTCTACACCTACGAGACGACGCTGGGATATTTTCTGGAGGCTGCGGCCACGCTGGCGAAACCGATCGTGGTGCTCGACCGTCCCAACCCCATCACCGGGGCTTACGTTCAAGGCCCGGTTTCCGATAAAGGGCAGGAGAGCTTTGTGAATTACCATCCCGTGCCCGTGCGGCACGGTATGACGATTGGCGAGTTGGCCAAGCTGTACAACACCGAGCGGAACATCAACGCCAATCTCACGGTGGTGCCCATGAAAGGCTGGATGCGCGGCGACTGGTTCGACTCAACATCGCAGCTATGGGTGAGTCCCTCGCCCAACCTGCGCGACCTGAACCAGGCGACGCTGTATCCAGCCGTGGCATTGATCGAACAAACGAATGTTTCGGTGGGCCGGGGCACGGACACTCCCTTCGAAGTAGTGGGGGCGCCCTGGGTAGGCGCGAAGAGGATGGCTGCGTACCTGAATGCGCGCCACATCGCCGGGGTACGCTTTGTGCCAATTACGTTCACGCCGGCCGGCGGACCCTATGCTCGCCGGGAGTGTGAAGGAGTTAACATCATCGTTACCAATCGGGAAGTTCTGGACGCCCCTGAATTGGGGCTGGAGTTGGCGGCGGCCCTGCACGATGCGGCCCCGACTGGGTTTGACATGGCCCATATGAAACCGTTGCTGGCGAATCAGGCGGCGTTCACGGCGCTGCAAGCGGGGCAAGACCCGCGGCGCATCGCCGACGACTGGCGCGATGGGATCGAGCAGTTCATGCAGGTGAGGAAGAAGTATTTGATCTATTGAGGAGTGAGGCTCATGAACAATCCGCGAGTAGGCTCGCTGGTGCGGCGCTTCACTTGGACTATTCATCTGTTTCGGTAGCTTTGAAGGGGCACGGCTTTAGCCGTGCCGTTGTGAGCGCAGAGAGTTGGGCTTCAGCCCCTGAGGGAAGTCGGACTTCGCCTCAACACCGAAGTCCCTCAGTGGCTAAAGCCATCATAAATAACAATTGGTTACGGCATGGCTGAAGCCGTGCCCCTTCAAAGCGTAAGATCGGCCGAAGCGAAGGATTGTGGAAGTCGACGTAAATTATCCACCATCCTCTATTGCGCGGCTCTGCGGACCTTGGCTTGGTCAATCGTTATGCTGCGTTCCAGCACCATTTCGATCGAGTCTCCCACCGCGAGGTTAATTTCGGGCCCGCGCGTGAAGAGGACAGTGGCCAATCCGAGCGCGCCACCGCTGAGGGCCCCAATGCCTGCGGCTTTCGCCCCGCCCGCAATGGCCCCAATTCCAGCTCCTGGGATCGCGGTGCCGACTACGATGCCGACGTCCTTTCCCTTATTGCCTTCCCCCTGAATGGTTCCTTCCTTGTCTTTAACGCCTGCGGTGTTTTGATCGCCGGGAGTTCCCTGCACAGCGCCCGGCAGCAGCAAGGTATAGCCATTGGGGAAGATCATGGAGGTAAAGCTCATCTGCAATTCGGCGCGGCCCTTGACCTTGCCCGGACGCTGCACCCTGCGGATTTCTCCCTGCACGAAGGTACCGGGTGGAATCGCGATCCGGTCCTTCATCACGATGGGAAACGAAGTTTCCGCGTAAACCGGATCGCCCGGGCGGGCGTTCTTGGTGGTAAGGCCCTGCTTCATGATGAGGGGAACTCGCGTGCCCGAGGGGACCGTGATCGCGTCGGCGGGAGCGGCGGAGCTGTCCTGCTGTGCGACCGGAGCCGTGCGCGATGTGAGTTGAGGCGTGCCATCCCAGTTCTGCGCTGAGACCAGGATGGTCGCAGCGCCGAGAAAAACAGCCGGCAGAACTGCTGCTGCTCTCATGTATCCTCCCAGGACAACAAGTTTTCCACGTAGTACATTGAACGCCCCATCGCGAGGAAAGTCGCGCTCGCTTATTTCAGCATATACAAAGCGTTCACGTGCGCAGTAACCGTGATCTTCTGCGCCCCAAACTCAGCCGTGGGAGGAGCAGGAGCAGCCATCGCCCCCGCTACCCTTGCCTGAGCGAACGCCATCGGGCGGACTGGGCTGGGCTCATAGGTGTCAACCGACGCATAGGAGAGTTCGCCCAGAGTGCGGCCGCTGGATCGCGCGACCGCGTCGGCCTCGGCACGCGCGCGCGCCAACGCATCTTCCACGGCCTTGATTTTGGCGGCTTCCATATCGTCGAGAAGATAGCTGAGCGACTGATTGCCGGTCACGTCCTCCATGTCGGAGAGTCCCTGGGTAATCGGCCCCACTTTGGAGAAGTCTTTCAGCTTAATGCTGATGTTGGTGTCCACCCGATAGCCGACCAGCTTACGTTTCGGGTTCTTATAGTCATACACCGGCTGCACCGAAAACTGGCCGACCTGGGCGTCCTTGGGATCGAGCCCGTTGGAGCGCAGGAGCTGCCGGACTTGGTCGGCGGCGCGACCGGCCTTCTGGTTCGCGTCCTGCTGCTTATCTTCTTGTGCCGAGATATTAAATTGCAGCAGCACGGTGTCGGGCTGGGCTTCGTACTTGCCGTCAGCGCCGACCCATACCGTGTTGGGTATGGGAGTTGCCGAGCGGTCTTGGGCCCCCAGGGGAGCGACGGTGAACAGCATTGCCGTGAAAGCGAGTAGTGAAAACACGATGAACTGCCAACTTCTGAGTCGCATGAGAGCACCTGGGCGCCACGCGTTCTCCAGCGCAAGCCAACCGTAGAGCGGCCGAAACTGCGGTGGGCGTGGCTCCTTTCCCTTCGAAATCATAGTCTGGCGGGCTGGGTTTGACCAACGCCGGTCCGCCGAATGCCTTCCTGGAAAGAACGCTGGAACTTGCCATTCTTGCGCGACATTCCCGAGAAGGTCACCTCGTGCTCCCGATTCCCAGAATCAAACTTGACACTTAGTTTCGCGCCCAGGGTGTCATCCAAATGTTGAAAAAGCAAATCCAACCAAGTAAGTTGCGGTTAGTTGTATTTCCACGGCGGAGTCGGATAAGGAGCGGCCGATGCGCAGATGGTATGTGCCACTTACAGTGTTGGGGCTCGGAAGTATTGGGGCGTTCTTGCTGAGCGAGCGCGGCAGAAACAGCTTGCGCGCCATGTCTGAAAATCTCGACGAGGTGCCGGAGCGCTGGCTGGAATGGAATGACAGCGCGCAGAGCGAACTGGATCGCATCCAGGCCGCCTTGAATCGCATTGCAGAATCGTTGGAGCCGCGAACCGAACTCGGACAATGAGCGATCCCCGGGCGCAATTGACTGTCGGAGATCGGGGCCGCCGGTAATTCTGGTGGCTTTTTCTAAGTGGACGCCGTAGAAGGCGCCAGTTCGTTGATTTTTCCTGCCATCCGGATATCGCGTTGCGTGACTCCGCCGGAGTCGTGCGAGACCAGTGCCATCGTCACCTTGTTGTAGCTGATGTGGATGTCAGGATGATGGTTCACGGCTTCGGCTGCTTCGGCGATCTGGTTCACGAAATCCATCGCTTGCACGAAGTTTGCGAACTGGAAATTGCGCTCAATCGCATTTCCATTTTTCCTCCAGCCGGGAAGCTTCTGCAGGGCTTGCTGAAGCTCGGCGTCCGATAGAACTGCACTCATCCCTTGCCTCCTTTATGAACGGGCTGTGGACCTGAACCAGCCCCAGCATCAGCCTAACAACTCATCCCGGTCGCGGCGAGATCCCTTTTGCTGCCATGCGTTACTTCGGGGTCGGGACGCCAATTTCATTGCGCAACTCCTGCCATATGTGATCTGGAATGGAGAGGAAGACTTGCACAATCTCCGGATCGAATTGCCGTCCCGAATTGCGCTCAATTTCTCGCCGGCCGGCCGGAATGGATTGCGCGGCGCGATAGGGCCGATCGGAAGTAATGGCGTCGAAGGTGTCAGCGATGGCGAAAATGCGCGCCCCCAGGGGAATCTGATCGCCCTTTAGACCGCGGGGATAGCCACTCCCGTCGAAGCATTCCTGGTGTGAGTAAACAATGTCGGCCGCCTCGCGCAGGAAGGGGATTCGGTGCAAAATCTGGTACCCCAGTTGGGCATGGTGGCGCATGATCTCCTGCTCTTCGGGGCTTAGCCTGCCGGGTTTGCGCAGGATCGCGTCCGGGATCGCCATTTTGCCGACATCATGCAGAAACGCTCCGCGGGCGATAACGCGAATGTTGTCGTGCGGCAATTCCATGGCTCGGGCAATGGCGATGGTGAAGGCGGTCACGCGCTTGGAATGACCTTCGGTTTCGGCATCTTTCAGATCGAGCGCGTCACCTAGCGCCTCCAAGGTGATGTCATAGGAGCGCTCCAGGTCGGCCAGGGCCCTACGCAGGGCGTCGGTGCGCGCCGCAACCAGAGACTCCAGTTTGGTCTGATAGGCCAGGTTTTCCTGTTTCAGACGGCGATTTTCCATGGCCCGGCGAACGATGGCCAGCAATTGTTCGCGCTCGAAGGGCTTCGGCAAATAGTCGTAGGCGCCGTTTCGGATGGCAGCCAGGGCGACGGAAATGTCGTGGACAGCGGTGACCATTACCACCGGAATGTCGGGATGTTCCAAACGGATCCGCGCCAGCAGGGACAACCCGTCCATCCCTTCCATGATCAGGTCCGACAACACCATCGAGTAACCGGCGTCGGTATGTAACCGCGCCAGCGCCTCCTCCCCCGAGGTGACGGGATGACAGTCGAAACCCGCCTGGTTCAGGATCGAGCACACGACTTCCCGGATGGAATTCTCGTCGTCGACTACCAGGATGCGTTCATCGGCCATGCGTTCATCGGCCATACTAGGAAGCCCTTGTTCGGCAATGGTGCTGACGGTCGTTGGTTCGATTTTTATCCACTTCGGCTCGGATGGCTAGAAAAATAATGCATGAGGCACCCAATCGGCTATGCGTCCCTCGGGGGTAAGGCTGGGCTACAAACTTGAAAAAGTTACATCCCACGCCCCAGAACAGTTGGCATTGTGATGCCGATTTAGGGTAGGTGGAACCCAAAATTACCTAGCAGGAGCAAATTAACACACCCTTGTCCCCTGCATCATCAGTTGCACTTCACTCACCAGCGATACCTGTTAACCCAACGCTTTCAGCAGGTTAGCCATATTTTGAACAGAACGTTCCGCGATCCAAAGTTTTGGGCACCCCGATTGCTCAGTATTGAGGCGTTGACGAGCAGACAGAGCAAGCGAAGCGAGCAACTCGACGCCTTCGGGCTATCCGAAGCACTCGAAACCAGGCTGGCCCACGCCGGGCCAGAATTCGCTGAGGGAGAATCCATGACCACTGTCCAGGAAGCAAAAATGCTCGGCTTTGCAACCTACATGCCAGCGGTATTGCCGCGCAGCGTAGACCGCTACAACGAAACCTACGAGCTGAACCGCCATCGCGTGTATGCGCTGGCGTTTTGGATGACGGACAACGAATTGGATGCGGCTCAGTTGATGAGCCACGCTTTCTGCCGCGCCTTTGCCAAGGCCGATACCCCAACCGCGGAAGAGATTGATCGTTGCCTGATTAGCGAGCTGCGCGAGTATATGCCGCTGGGAACGCTGACGTTGAACTGCGCTCCCTGCGAGCGAGTCTTGTCGGTGCGCCGTAATACGCTGCGCGTGGACCTGGAACGCGCCGTGATCCAGTTGCCCCCCACGGAAAAGATGATCTTCCTGATGCACGACGTGGAAAGCTATGATCACGCGCGCATCGCCCGCACTCTGGGCCTAAGCGATGAGGAATCGCGCCTCGGACTTCACCAGGCTCGGCTGCGCCTGCGCCAGCTTCTGGCGAAATAAGTTTTCCCGCACTACCAACCCCTCTTCTCCTTGAACACTGGCGTCCCTCGCAAGAGGGGCAATTTTATCGGAGGGTGTTCGAGTACCGGCAACGGCTGAACCGGCATCGCCTAGAATTCTTCCTCGAACTCAGGGCTCTCTGCGGCAGCCTTCCATTGGTCTCGGCTGAGGTGAAGTTTCGACGGCGTATCTAAGGCTGTCCGCGACTTGCCAATACGTGCCGCGCGGGTAGCAGGGGTGAAGAACTGGCCTTTCAGCACGTGCAACTTGCGGACCCGTGCTTCCCCGGAAGATCTGATGGGCGCTCTGCTTGCCATCTCGGCTACCATCGTAGCACCAAGCATTTGCCATTTGCCAACTCCTAGCTCTTCGCCGCGTCTTCGTCTTCCTCGGTGCTGTCCAGTTCCTCTTCCTCTTCGCGCTTCAGGGGACGCAGCAGCGGGAAGAGGATCACATCGCGAATGGAACGCGAATCGGTCAGCAGCATGGTCAGGCGATCGATGCCGACCCCTTCACCCGCGGTAGGCGGCAATCCGTACGACAAAGCGCGAAGATAGTCCTCATCCATCTGGTGGGCTTCTTCGTCGCCGCGCGCGCGTTCGCCGCGCTGCCCCTCGAAGCGCCGGCGCTGCTCCTCGGGATCGTTCAGCTCGCTGAAAGCGTTGCCGATCTCAAGGCCGCCAATGAAGATTTCGAAACGCTCGACCCAATCGGCGTTCTCTTCCGGCTCGCGCTTGTTCTTCGAGAGCGGCGAAATCGCGAGAGGGAAATCGTAGATGAAGGTTGGCTGAATCAGGTGAGGCTCGGCGACAAACTCGAAAATTTCGGCTATCGTCTTGCCCATGGGTGCGACCGGATCGTACGGGATGTGCGGATTCGCCGCGTTGTAGCGATGCACCATGGCGGCAATCTGCTCGGCGCTGGAGAAATCAGCCATCTCCGGCCTCTCGCCATCGTTCTCGGGCCAAAACTTGATGATGGCCTCGCGCATGGAGAGGCGCTGGAAGTTGGCAAAGTTAATTTCGTGCCCGTTGAATTGGGCGATGGTTGTGCCATTTACGTCGCGCGCCACCTGCGCCAGCATCTGCGCGGTAAAGTCCATCATGTCGCGGTAGTCGGCGTAGGCCATGTAGAACTCCAGCATGGTGAACTCGGGATTGTGCTGGGTCGAGATGCCTTCGTTGCGGAAGTTGCGATTGATCTCGTACACCCGGTCCATGCCGCCGACCACCAGCCGTTTCAGGTACAACTCGGGGGCGATGCGCAAATAGAGATCGACGTCAAGCGTGTTGTGGTGGGTGATGAACGGCTTGGCCACCGCGCCGCCGGCGATGGGATGCATCATCGGGGTTTCAACCTCGATGAAGCCGTTGGTATCGAGGAATCGCCGCATCGACTGCACCACTTTGGCGCGTTTCAGGAAGACCTCGCGCACGTCGGGATTCATCGTCAGGTCAACGTAGCGGCGCCGGTAGCGCGTCTCCACGTCCTGCAAGCCGTGCCATTTTTCGGGCAGGGGAAGCAGGTCCTTCACCAGGAAGGTGATCTCCTCCACGTGGACGGTCAGCTCGTTGGTGCGGGTGCGAAAGAGATAGCCCTTGACCCCGATGTAATCGCCGAGGTCGAGCAGCTTGTAAAGCTGAAACGCTTTTTCGCCGACGTTGTCGAGGCGGACGTAAATCTGCAAGCGCCGGCCGCCCTGTTGCAGGTGGGCGAAGCCCGCTTTCCCCTGTACACGAATGGACATCAGGCGTCCGGCAACGCTGACGTTCACCCGTGGTGACTCAAGCTCCGGCCCGGTCTTGGGCAAGTATTCTTCCAGTATCTGGGGAATGGTATGAGTGGTTTCGTAGCGATAGGGATAGGCCAGCTGTCCCAGCGCTTCAATCTGCTTCAGCTTTTCTTTTCTGAGCTCGTAGATTTTCTGGTCAAGTGGCAAGGTGATTCCTGGTCCGCCGCTTCTGGCGAGGCGAACAGTAAAGAAATCTGATTATAGATTGTGTAGCAGTTTTCGGAGTTTACGGGGGGCGGGACGCAAGAAGGTCGGAAAAGCAGGTCCCTCCACTCGGTCGGGATGACAGTGAAAATGAGGGGCCCGCTCAGGGCAGGCTCTGGGGCTCCGCGCTACCCGAGCGTCGCCCCTTCCGCAGCCTCTGACGGCTGAAAGCTCAGCGACGAGCCGAACGCGAAAAGCGAACAGCGAACAGCGGATTTTGTGACGCATGTCATTGAATCGCGTCCCGAAGCGCGGTATAGTGGCGCGTTCGTTCATATCCGGGTCGTGCCTCGGCGCGACCATCGAGAAAGCGCTTTATGCCGCAGAACTATGTACCGATGTTCATTTTCGCCTTCCTGGCGTTTCTGGTGGCGGCCGGAACGCTTGCCCTCTTCTACATCGTCCGCCCCCGTAACCCGTTCAAAACCAAGCTGATGCCCTACGAATGCGGCATCACGCCCTTCGACAGCGCGCGTGGCCGCTACACCGTCCGTTTTTATATCGTGGCCATTCTGTTTGTAGTCTTCGACGTGGAGACCATCTTCCTGTTTCCCTGGGCGGTGCAGTTCAAGCTACTGGGCCTGTTTGGTTTGCTGGAGATGCTGATCTTTCTCGGCATCCTGATCGTGGGATACATCTGGATTTGGAAGAAGGGCGCGCTGGAGTGGGTGTAGGCCACACGGTGGAAGCCCCCGCATTCATGCGGGGGCAGAAGTTCGTCTTTGATCACGCGCTTTAGCGCAGGTGATCGAGAACCCGGAAGCCCGGGCTAACAAGGACGTGCGAAAACTGTGTCGTCCCTGAAGGGACTCGGATGTATTTTCCACCTTATCCAGCACTCCGCCTGCGGCTCCGTGCTGGGCTAAGCTATTCCGCGCCTACCTCCACCCCACTTCGCGCAAAAACGGCGCGAAGCGGGGACCCCGGCTATGGCGCTGGATTTTCTGCTAGGGAACTCCACTCGCAAATACCAAATTTAGTTCTCACATATGCTCTTTAGGTCGTGCGTGCAATCTGTCTACGCCGCGCAGCAAGGAAGGGCCTCTTCCCCGCGGCACTCGGATGACCAGACAGTCGGTAGGCATGTCGTGCAGCGCCTGGCGGCGCTTGGTCCAGCCCGCCATCATGAATCCGATGGTCAAGAAGAACAGGGAGAGAAATTTCATGAAATGGCGGACCGTCGCCTGACCGAACCCTATTCTGTCGCCCTCCGCGGTGATCACTTGCAGACCCAAGGCGCGCTTGCCGATGGTGGCGCGCCACGATGAACTCTCGGTGAAGGCAGAGTATAGCCACGAACCGACGGCCAGTATCAGGATGAAAGCCATCCCGGCGGCGTTCTTTGGCACGAAGGGGAAAAAGCGGCGGCGCGCAAGCTCGATGACGAACGTAAGGACAAGCGCTCCGCCGACCTCCAAGGTTACGTCGATGGCACCGGCCCAGACCCGAAGCCAGAATCCAGCGTAGGCAGGAAGAGCCAGCTCGGCTGGCGTGGAAGGCACTGGCGGCTTGGCAGATTGAGAAGACACTATACCTCTGGAGGTGGGCTCCGAAAGCAAGTCTCCGCAGAAGAGACAAAACCGTCCATCCGGCAATCGTACATTGCCGCAGGTGGAACAAACTTGGTCCAGCACCATCTCCATCGGATGGGAATACTACGCTGGACTCGCTGCCCTGTAAAGAGTGGCCGTAGTTCTTTCCCGAGTCGCTCTTATCCATCGGCGGCGCTCGCCGCGCTCGCGGCGGCGGCGGGCGCAAAGTCCAGCAGGTTGAGCTGCACTCCCCCGAACTCGGGATGCTCGTTGTAATCGACGGTGAAGGCCAAATCGAGCACACTGCCCAGCAGCAGCGACTCTTGCGTCGCGCGCTCGGCCATGCGCCAACCCAAAGCGTCGAAGCCGCGTTGAAATTTACTGCTGTTGGAATTTCGGTCACTGGCCACGACGCGCAGCTTTAGATGTTTCTCTTTCAGCAGCCGAGCTGGTTGGACCAGCTTCGCATTTCTGGCAACGAAGACTGGCACGGGATTGCCGGAGCCGAATGGCTCCAGCTTCTGCAAGAGCAGCCAGAAGTCGTGCTTGACCTCGTCGAGCGAGATCTCGGCGTCGTAGTGGAGGATGGGAATGAAGTCCTGCGGCGTCAGCCGTGCGCGGGCGAAAGCATCGAGCCGCGACCGCAACTCGGGAATCTTCTCCACCGGAAGCGAACAACCCACCGCGTGCGCGTGTCCGCCAAAACGGGTGAACAGCTCAGGACACGATTCCAGCGCTTGCAGCAAATGGAACGTCTCGATGGAGCGGCCCGAGCCATGCGCTTCGCCGTCCTCGCAGGAGAAGATGAGCGTCGGACGCCGATAGCGCTCCACGACCCGCGTAGCGCAAATGCCGATCACACCGCGATGCCAGCCTTCGCCCTCCAGCACCAGGCAGTAAGCCTCTCGCATCTCGGGAGACGCTTCAATCTTGCCTTGAATTTCGTCCAGGATGCGCTGTTCTTCCAGCTGCCGGTCGCCGTTGAGTTGGTTGAGCCGAATGGCTATGTCGGCCGCTTTAGTTGCATCCTTCTCGGTGAACAACTGAATGACGTGCTCGGCCACGTCCATCCGCCCGGCGGCGTTCAAGCGCGGCGCTACGCGGAAGGCGATGTCGCTGGCGCTCAGAGGGCGCGAGCCGTCCAGTTGACAATTCGCCAACAAAGCGCGCAGGCCAGCGTTGACGGGTTTTCTCAGCCCCTCCAGACCAAGTTTGGCGAAGACGCGGTTCTCGCCAATCAGCGGCACCGCGTCGGCGATGGTGGCAATGGCGACCATCTTCAGAAATGACGGCAGCAGTCGCTCGCGTCCGGTCTCCTGCAACAGGGCTTGCGCGATTTTGAATGCCACTCCCGCGCCGCACAACGACTTGCAGGGGTAGTCACAACCTTCCTGGTTCGGGTTCACCACCGCCAGCGCTTTCGGCACCCCGTTGGCCTGGGGCAGGTGGTGGTCGGTGACGATGAGATCGATGCCCCGGCGCTGCGCGGTCTCGCCGGCTGCGAACGCCCGGATTCCGGTGTCCACGCTGATGATGACGCGAATGCCGCGGTCGGCGGCCTGCTCGATGACCTCATCGCGCATCCCGTAGCCTTCCCGGATGCGATGCGGGACGTGGTGCTCCGTCTGGCCTCCGCAGAGTTCAATGGCGGTCTTGAGAATCACGATGGCCGTGGTGCCGTCCACGTCGTAGTCGCCGTAGATCAGGACGGTTTCGCCGCGCTCGATGGCGGCGCGCAATCGCTCCACGGCAACACACAGGCCGGTCATCAGGCCGGGCGAATGCAGATCTTGCAAGGAAGGGGTCAGAAATTTATGCGCCTGCTCGGCTGTCTGTATGCCGCGGACGGCCAGCAGCCGGGCGGTGGAGATGGGCAGCCCGGTCTCCAACGCGAGCCGCTGTACGTCTTGCGATTCGGCATTGCGGAGGGCCCAGCGCACGTCAGCGTTCGTCGTCCGAGTCGGTCTCGTCGATCGCCATGCTGCCGAAATCTTCCACCAAGTCCAGCAGATGCTGATACCGCTCGTACCACTCGGTGGAGACCTCGTACAGAAACATGATGCCCTGATGCGGCCAGCCGAGCTGGATGAAGCCGGTCTTGCCCACGTGGTTGCGCAACCAGCGGGCTTCGTCCATATCTTCATCGCTGGGATAGTTGGCGTGCTGCAGGCGTTGGACGAGGTAATCGAGTTCGTCGCGTTGCAGCACCTCCTCATCCATGGAGAGGAACTCGGAACCGGCTTTTTTCGCCAGCTCGACAAAATCCTTCCAGCTTTCGGGGTTGTCTCGCGGGTCCCACATGACGCTGTGCACGTCTTCGGTGACGTATCCCTGGAAGCGGCTCAGCCCATGGCCCAGGATGAAGGCGTTCATGTCGTCTTTAAGGCTGGATAAATCGTCTGACATAGCAGTCTCGCGTGCCGCGCGCCCAAAAAGTGGCAGCCGCGAAAATCATCATACTCCCATGCGAGCCCGCTGACACGGCGCCGACAGGACTTGTCGGAAAAAGCAATGTTCGGGAGAACTACTCCTCGACGACCCCTTCGAACAAGTCAGTCTCCGGCTTCGCCTCGCGCGGGTCACGCGTCACTGCCAGGTGATACATCTCCACTGCGCCGCGACGCTGCCCCAGGCTCTTCTTGATCCGCTCAAACAGCGGCGTCTGCGTGATGTGCTGTCGAAAGGCTTCCCCTTTCTTCGCGAAGCGCTCGGCACCGACTTCGATACGCGTGGTCACCGTCGGCGGTGCAATGACCTGACGATCGGGCAGCACGAAGTCAGCGGTAAGGTAATACAGCTTTTGTGCGCGGTGCGGCGTTCGTCCCTGCTCCAGTTGCTCGGGATAACAGTCGGGACGGCCCGCCCATTCGAACGCCAAGGTTGCAAAAACCCCTGCCATGGCATGGTCGACGTGACCGGTGAGTCCGCCGTCGGGCCCAAAGGTGAGCACCACGTGCGGACGAATCTGGCGCATGCGCTGGCTGAGGTCCCCGACAACTTGATAAAGATCGGTACGGTTGAGCTTTCCGTCAGGATAGTCGAGCACTTCGTATTGGCTTACCTTGAGCAGCTTGCAGGACGCCGCAAGCTCGGCGCGGCGCATGGCGGCGAGTTCCTCATTGGAGCGTGAGCTGCCGCGATTGCGCGCCGCGGTTCCGGCAGTGATGCAGACGACGTGGGTCTCGACCCCGCGGTCGTGGTACAGCAGCAGAGTACCTCCAAAGGCGCCGGCCTCGTCGTCGGGATGAGCAGTTACGCAAAGAAGTTTGAGCATAGTTTTCCGGGCCGTGTCACCCAAGTGCCTGGGGAAGACGATCTGTTACCGCCTTCCTACAGATTACAACGAAGTTCTCTTATTCTTGTCATCCCGACCGAGGACGAACCGGGGTCCCCAACGAGCGCCGCTGTTGCGCTTGTTGGGGTGAAGTTCAGTCCGAGCGGAGGGACCTGCTTTTCCGGTTTTTCCACGCGCGATCAGGGTTACTCCATAATCCTCCAAGTGACACCCATCACAGGGCCCGGTGATAAGACTCACGGCTCTGCGGGTCGTGAAAATCCTATCGTGGATACATACAACGAGCCGAATTCCGCAAGAGCGGGGGAGGACAACAGCATGCGCCCAAGCAATGGAGACACCCATCCGGCGGCCACCAAACAGTACACGCCGCGCCTGATTTTCTGGGAAGTTACCAAGGGTTGCAACCTGAGGTGCATCCATTGCCGCGCTACCGCGACCGAGCTAATGTCGCCCGCCGACCTGCCGACCAACAAAGCGCTAGACATCATTTCCCAGATTGCCGACTTCGGCAGTCCAATTCTCGTACTTAGCGGCGGAGAACCTCTGTACCGGCACGACATCTTCCAACTGGCGGAGTACGCCACCAGCCGCGGTCTGCGCACCGCGCTGGCCACCAACGGAACCCTGGTGACCAAAGATGTCGCGCAAAAGATCAAGCAAGCCGGAATCAAGCGGGTGTCGATCTCGCTGGATGGATCGGATGCGCACACCCACGATTCGTTCCGCGGCATTCCTGGCGCGTTCGACGCCGCTGTCTATGGCATGCGCAACCTGCAGGCACTGGGAGTGTCGGTGCAGATCAACACCACGATTGCGCGCCACAACGCGCACCAGTTGCCGGCCGTGCTGGATCTAGCGCGCAGCCTCGGCGCCGATGCGCTGCATACCTTCCTCCTGGTGCCCGTGGGATGTGGAGTCGATATTGCCGCCGAGCAGATGGTGCCTCCGGAAGAGTACGAGCAAATGTTGAATTGGTTCTACGATCAGTCGCTCGAAGGCGGGATCGAGCTGAAGGCAACCTGCGCGCCGCATTATTTTCGGGTGGCGCGGCAGCGCAAGGCTGCCGACCGCCTGGCTGGTCGCAATGAAGTTGCGACGCCCGCGCCTAGCGTCCACGAAATTGGACCGACGGACATGACCATGCCAGGCTCGACAGGGATCAATCTCAAACCGGCTGGCGGACCGCCGGTCGGACACGCCGGCCATCCCGGCGGCATGAATGCCATGACTAAGGGCTGCCTGGCGGGAACCGGAGTATGTTTTATCTCGCACGAGGGCGAGGTCTTCCCTTGCGGATATCTGCCGGCAATCGCGGGTGATTTGCGGAAGCAGAGTTTCGCGGAAATCTGGAACGACTCCGACGTTTTTGCCCAGTTGCGCGACGACGACAACCTGAAAGGAAAGTGCGGCTGCTGCGAGTTCCGCCACGTTTGCATGGGTTGCCGCGCTCGGGCGTACGCTGCCACCGGCGACTTCCTGGCGGAAGAGCCGTTCTGCGTCTATGAGCCGGGCACCTCAAACCAGATGATTCGCGCCGCCGCCATCAAGCGCTAGTGTAAAGCGGGTCCCAATATTGGTGCTCAGAAGACGTTCGCTCAGTGCGCACTTTCTCGGCATGGCTGCGACTTCTGTCATAGCAGATCCTCCGGTCCGCTGGTTACGATCAAAGCATGGCTGCACACACCACCACCCTAAGCAGACTTCGCGTCAGAACAATGACTATCCCGCGCGAACACGGCGCCTGGGGCATGCTGCTGGTGCCGCTGGCGACCGGCGCGGTGGCGGCGCTACGCTCCAGCATGAATGGCGGCGCGCTTGCGCTCTTCATCGTTGCCGCGATGTCGCTCTTCTGGCTGCGCACGCCGGTCGAGAGCTGGCTGGGCACCTCGCCGATCAAGGCGCAGACCCAAGACGAGCGCGCCTTCGTGCTGAAGGTGATTGCCGCCATCGGCGTGCTGGCCGTCGTCAGCATAACGGCGCTGCTGTGGAAGGGACAGGGTCTCGGGCTGCTGACCATCGGCGCGATTGCAGGTTCGGCTTTCGCGATGCAAGCAGGCGTCAAGAAGCTGGGGCGCAAAGGGAGGATGCCGGCGCAGATCATCGGAGCCATCGGCCTTACCTCCACGGCGGCGGGCGCGTACTACGTTGCCACCGGCAAACTCGACCGCATTGCGGTTGCGTTGTGGCTGGCCAACTGGCTGTTCGCCGCAGATCAAATTCATTTTGTGCAGGTGCGTATCCGCTCCAGCCGCGCCGCCAACCTGGACGAGAAGATGAAACAGGGATTGCCCTTCCTCTGCGGACAAGTGGGGCTTATTGGCGTAATTCTCGCCGCCTGCCGATTCGGGCTCTTCCCGGTCGCCATGGCATTGGCTTTCTTGCCCGTGCTGGTTCGCGGGACTCTGTGGTTCGTCCGGCGACCTCGCCCTCTCGATGTGCACAAGCTCGGCTTCAGCGAACTGACTCACGCCGTGATCTTCGGCGTGTTGCTGTGCGTCTCATTCCTGGTGTAGTCCGCTATTTTGATATTGCACGGATTCCCTTACAATGATGCCGATGGCCTCGGCGAGCAGCTTCTCCGCACCGGTACTTCTGAAGCATTCAGTGGCAAAACTCGCCGCGCTGGTGCTCCTGCTGGGCACCGTGGGCGGAGGCACGCTCGCCTCGCAGTCACATCCATCTGCAGGAGGTCGTTCGTCTATGGCACTTGTGCTTAAGAGCTCCGCATTCACGCCCGGAGCAGTGATTCCGAAGAAACATACCTGCGAAGCCGCGGACGTTTCGCCGGCGCTGGAGTGGAGTGGGCCTCCGGCGCATACCGTCAGCTTCGCGCTGATCATGGATGATCCCGACGCACCTGCCGGGACCTGGGTGCACTGGGTGTTGTGGAACTTGCCGGCCAGCGCGCACGAGCTTCCCGAGGCAGTCGCCAAGCAGGACCAGTTAGGCGACGGGACGCGGCAGGGACGCAACAGCTTCAGGAAGATTGGCTATAACGGCCCATGTCCGCCGCCGGGCAAGCCGCACCGGTATTTTTTCCGCTTGTATGCTCTGGATGAAAAACTCGAGCTCGCGCCGGGCGCCAACAGCGCAGATCTTCAAGAGGCCATGAAGGGCCACATCATAGGCCAGGCGGAATACATGGGAACTTACCGGCGATAGCGCGAGCGGCGTCGCCGCTACGCGGCTAGGATAAGCTGTCCACTTTACCCGGCGCTTGCGCGCCGGGCTCAAACCAAAGCCACCGCTGCGCGGCTGTTTTGCTGGGGTTTTGACTACTTGCGCAACCTCTACCGTCCCTACGGGACTCGGCCTTATTTCCCACTTTACCCAGCGCTGAAGCGCTCGGCTAAACTCTTTCGCCCCATTCGGGGCTGGTTTTTGTGCGCTTCACTCCACGGTGGCAACCCGATGCGAGTTCGCGACACAGTCTCTGAAGGCCCACACTACCCGAGCCACAGACATTCTGGAACCGCTCTAGCAGCGCACAATTTTAGGCGAGTCGATCCCCTTAGTCGCGTTGCGCGTATCCACCACCAGCTTCGCCTCCCGCACAATTCGCGGATAGTCGTAGTCGCTGTGGTCGGTGACGATCATCACGCACTCGTACTGGTCCAAATTCTCCAGCGGCGCGCAGGTCATGTTCAGGGCATAGCGGCGTCCCTGCCCCACGGTCGGGAAGTAGGGATCGTTGTAGCTGACGATTGCGCCGCGCTTCTGCAGCAGCTCGATAATCGTGAGCGAAGGCGACTCGCGCAGGTCGTCAATGTCCCGCTTGTAGGAAAGTCCCAGCACCAGAATCTTCGCGCCGTTGAGCGCCTTCTTCTCCTTGTTCAGCGCGTTGGCGACGGCCTCCACGGAGAAGTACGGCATGTTGGTGTTCACTTCGCCCGCCAGTTCGATGAAGCGGGTGCGAAAGTCGAACTGCTTCGCCTTCCACGACAGATAAAACGGGTCGATGGGAATGCAATGCCCGCCCAGTCCGGGACCGGGATAAAACGCCTGGAAGCCGAAGGGCTTGCTTTTGGCCGCGTCGATGACCTCCCAGATGTCGATGCCCATGCGCAGACAGAGCATCTTCAGCTCATTCACCATTGCGATATTCACGCAGCGGTAGATGTTCTCCAGCAGCTTGGTCATCTCCGCGGCGGCCGGCGTCGAGACCGGAACCGTGCGGTTGAAGATGGCGCCATAGAGCTTCGCTCCTAGTTCGCTGGCCAGCGGACCGAGTCCGCCGATGACCTTGGGAATGTCGCGGCGCGCAACCGTGTCGTTGCCCGGGTCTTCACGTTCGGGAGAAAAGACCACGTGAAACAAATTATTGCCTTCGATACCGGCGCGAGCCGCTTGTAGCCCGTGGTGATTGGAGCGCTCGAGAATCGGTACCAGGATTTCTTCGGTGGTGCCGGGATAGGTGGTGCTCTCGAGAATAATCAGTTGGCCAGCGCGCAGATGTGGGGCAATCGATTCGGCGGTGGCAGTGATGTAGCTGAGGTCGGGCTCGCGGTACTGGTTCAGGGGAGTGGGAACGCAGATGATGATGGCGTCCATGCTGGCGATGTTGGCGTAATCGGCGGTCGCAGTGAAGCCCTGGGTGCGCGCGGCCTGGATTTCGGTGGGCGCAATCCGGTAAATGTAGGACCCGCCGGACTGAAGCACGGCGATCTTCTTTTTGTCGATGTCGAAGCCGGTTACGGGGAACTTCTGTTCGCTGAACAGCAGCGCCAGCGGCAGGCCGACATAGCCCATTCCAATCACGCCAACTTTAGCGGTGCGGGACTCGATCTTGCGTTTGAGCAGTTCAGACAATTCGGAGCTTGCAGCTTTCGATGGCAAAGACATAGGTGATTCCTCGGGACGCGATTCTTAGCACGGCGCCACAGGCTCGGTACTGAGGCCCTCCGTCTAAAATCATTTACCACGGAGACACGGAGGACACGGAGTTCTTGATTTCTATCGAGCTTTCTCCGTGATCTCAGTGCCTCCGTGGTTGATTTTCATCCCTACAGGTGACCCTCTCCAACTATTCACTGACCTGTGGCTTTTGCCGTCACCGCGACCATGCTGCGATACCAGGCGACGGTGCGCCGCAAGCCTTCCCGGAAGTCCACCAGCGGCCGGTAGCCCAGTTGTGCTTGGGCGCGCGAGATGTCGGCAAGCGAGTGTTTGACATCTCCCGTCCGCGCCGGTGCATATTCAACCTCGCCCGCGTATTCGGTCAATTCCTTCAGGATGGCGAATGTCTCATTCAGAGTGTAGCGATGGCCGGTGGCGATGTTAAAGGTGTGGCCGGCGACCTGCGATTCGGTTTGCGTCGCGGCCAGCAGGTTGGCTGCAACCACATTGTCGATATAGGTGAAGTCGCGCGACTGTTCGCCGTCTCCATAAATTGTGGGCTTCTCGCCTTGTAACATGCTGGTGATGAATTTAGCCAGCACCGCGGAATATTGTGAGTTCGCGTCTTGCCGTGGTCCGAAGATATTGAAGTAGCGCAGACTAACCGTTGGCAAACCATACACGCGATAAAACGCAGTCATGTAAAGCTCGCCCGCCAGCTTGGACACCGCATAAGGCGAGATCGGATGGGGCGGCATGTCTTCCTGCTTGGGCAGCGTCGGGGTGTCACCGTAGGCGGAAGAAGAAGCGGCATAAACCACGCGTTTCACTCGGGCGTCACGCGCGGCGATCAGCACGTTCAGCGTGCCCTCGACGTTAACTGCGTTGCTTCGTGCCGGATCCTCCACCGATCGCGGCACCGAGGGGATTGCTGCCTGGTGCAGTACGTAGTCCACTCCGTGGCAGGCGGAATGCAGGGCCTTGAGATCCAGCAGATCGGCTTCGCGGAAATCAATTTGCCCGGCAACCTCCCGGATATGCTCGCGCTTGCCGGTCTCGAAATTGTCGAAGCCACGCACTCGTTCGCCGCGTTCGAGCAGCCCGCGAACCAGGTTCGAGCCGATGAAACCGGCCGCTCCGGTCACCAAATAGAGCGCCATAGTCTCAAGATTAGCACGCTAAGAGGTGACTGGCTGCGGGCTGCTCGCAGTCAGATCGAAGCGTTTTGCCAGCATATCTACAATCTCCTTGCCGATCTCCAGCGATGCTGTGGCCGCCGGGGACGGTACGTTGCAGACATGGATCATCCCTTTGCTGTGGACGAAATGAAAATCGTCCACCAGGTTGCCGCTGCCATCCACCGCCTGGGCCCGCACCCCAGAGCCGCCCTGGACCAGGTCGGGTTCCATTAGCTCCGGTACCATCTTCTGCAGCGACTTCACGAAAGCCGCCTTGATCCACGAGCGGTATTGTTCCGCCAGCCCCATGCGCCAATACCTCCACGCCATCTTGTAGAAGCCGGGGAACAGCAGCATTTGTACGGCCTCGTTGAGATCGGGCGACGTGCCCGTGTACCCCTCGCGGCGGAAGGCCAGCAAAGCATTGGGTCCGGCCTCGACGCTTCCATTGACCCGGCGCGTGAAGTGCACTCCGAGGAAGGGGAAGCGTGGATCGGGAACGGGGTAAATAAGCGCCTTTACCAGATCGCGCCGTTCTGGCTTCACTTCGTAGTACTCTCCACGGAACGGGATAATTTCGAGGTCGGTCTGCACCCCTGCCATGCGGGTAATCGTATCGCTATACAGACCGGCGCAATTGATCACGTATCGTGCCCTGAAACTGCCGGCGCTGGTCTCGACGATATTGCAGCTTCCGTCTTGCCGCAGACCGAGCACTTTGGCGCGAAACACAATTTCGCCTCCAGCGCTCTCGATCAACGCGGCGTATTTCTGCGCCACCACCGTGTAATCCACGATGCCGGTGGAGGGCGCCGCGAGCGCGCTGGTCCCATCGCAATGGGGTTCGATCTCGCGAAACTGCTCGCGATTCAGCATTCGCAATCCCGGAACGCCATTGGCAATCCCGCGCTGATGCAGCTGCTCGAGCCGCGGAACTTCCTCTGGGCTGGTCGCGACCACGAGTTTGCCGCACTCTTCGAAGGGGACCCCGTGCTGCCGGCAGAAGCGCTTCATGGACGCGGCCCCGGCGACGCAGTTGCGCGCCTTCAGCGACCCTGTCTTGTAGTAGAGGCCGGAGTGAATGACTCCGCTATTGTGGCCGGTCTGGTGGGCGGCCACGCGATCTTCCTTCTCCACCACGACCAGGGTCATGTCTGGAAAACGCAGCGTGGTCTCCAGAGCTGTCGCCAGTCCGACAATCCCCGCGCCAATGATTAAGAGATCGGTTTCGCGGTCCGCCATAAGCCGCTGCAACTGTCCTTGCAAACCCGCGATTATAAGGGCCTGAGTGCAACCGGCGCTAGGACGCACATCACAAACGTTGCGCTGCTGGCTCAGGAACATTACTCTAGGGGCGACCATGAAGGTGCTCATCACGGGCGGGGCTGGCTTTATCGGGTCGCATCTTGCCGAGCGACACCTCAACTTGGGCGACGAAGTCTGCATTGTTGATGACCTCTCCACCGGCTCGGTCGCCAATATTCAACATCTCAAGATCCATCCTGAATTTACCTACCACATCGATACCGTCACCAACACACAGTTGATGACCGAACTGGTGGATCTCTGCGACGTCGTTTATCATCTGGCGGCTGCCGTCGGTGTGCGCCTGATCGTGGACAGTCCGGTGCGCACCATTGAGACCAACATCCGGGGCACCGAAATCATACTTAGCCTGGCGGCGAAAAAACTAAAACGCGTGCTCATCACATCCACGTCGGAGGTATACGGCAAAGGGGGCCGGATCCCGTTTCGCGAAGATGACGACCTGCTGATGGGCCCGCCCAACAAGGGCCGCTGGAGTTATGCCTGCTCCAAGGCCATCGACGAATTCCTCGCCATCGCGTACTGGAAAGAGAAGCGAGTTCCGACGGTGATTGCTCGCCTGTTCAATACCGTTGGCCCGCGACAGATCGGCCGTTATGGCATGGTGGTTCCCAACCTGGTAGTGCAGGCCTTGACCGGCAGCGACATCACGGTCTTCGGCGATGGCGCGCAGAGCCGTTGCTTCACCCATGTCAGCGATACCGTGGATGCGCTGGTCGGCATCATGGCCCATCCCGACGCCAACGGCGAAGTCTATAACGTGGGCAGCGATCACGAAATCACCATCATCGACTTGGCAACACGCATCAAGCGCATGACCGGCTCGGACTCGAAGATTGTCTTCGTCTCCTACGGAAGGGCCTATGAGGAGGGCTTCGAAGATGTGCGGCGGCGGGTTCCCGACATCAGCAAGCTGGCCGGGCTTATCGGCTATCGTCCGCGCGTCTCCCTGGAAGAAACTCTGGAGAGCATCATCGCGGACCAGCGCGCCCGTTTGCGGGAGCATGGAGTAGCCGCCGCTGCCCGCTAGAGCCCAATTCGCAGCCAACTATTCTTGGTCCCCGTATTTCATCGAGGAATCGCAATCATGCATGTGCTGGTGACCGGCGGTGCAGGTTTTCTTGGCTCGCATTTGTGCGATGCCCTGCTGGCGGAGGGCCACTCCGTAGTGTGCGCCGACAATTTACTGACTGGACGGATGCAGAACCTCGCGCATCTGCGGCACGAGTCCCGATTCGCTTTTCTCGAGCAGGATGTCAGCCAGCCCTTCGATCCTGGAAAAGTTGACTATATTTTCCACTTCGCGTCGCCTGCCAGCCCGGTGGATTATCTCGAACATGCCATCGAAACCTTGCAAGTCGGCTCGCTCGGTTCCCTGAATTGCCTTGAGCTGGCAAAGAAATACGGCGCCAAGTTTCTGTTGGCCTCCACCTCGGAGTGTTATGGCGACCCCTTGGAGCATCCGCAGAAAGAGACCTACTGGGGGCACGTGAATCCCATCGGCCCGCGATCGGTGTATGACGAATCCAAGCGCTTCGCCGAAGCCGCCACTATGGCCTACCACCGCCATCGCCGGGTGGACACTCGCATTGTTCGCATCTTCAACACCTATGGCCCGCGACTGCAGATCAATGATGGCCGGGTGATCTCGAACTTCATGAAACAGGCCCTCCGCGGCGAAGATCTCACGGTGTACGGCGATGGTTCGCAGACCCGCAGCTTTTGTTATGTGAGCGACGAAGTGGCGGGGATTCTGGCGTTGTCGAAGTCTGACGAGCATGAGCCGACCAACATCGGCAATCCCGTCGAGTTCACCATCCTGGAGTGCGCCCAGGCGGTGCTGGAAGTGACCGGGTCGAGCAGCAAAATGCGATATGAGCCGCTCCCACAGGATGATCCTCGGCAGCGACAGCCCGCCATCAGCAAGGCCAAGCGCCTGTTGGGATGGGAGCCGACTATCGATCTGCGGAGCGGCTTGCGCCTGTCGCTGGATTACTTCAAGTCGGCGGTGCAGGCGAAATAGCCACCGCCGATGGTGACGCTTACAACACCACGAGCGTGATACCGCGATTGCCCTTGCCCAGGTCCCTGTCGCTTTTCAGTTCGGGCATGAGCTTGAGCAGCTCCCAACTGCGTTCATCGCTGGTGCGCCAGTTTTCCCCGTAGATGCAATCGCGGATTTCTTTCGCCTGCGCCATTTGCCGCAAGGTCGATTGCAACGCGATGCGCAAGTCTCCGCCGACGCCGCTGGAGCCGTAGCCATGCACCAACTTCAGCACCCGCACGCCACTCTGTTGCGCGACGCGCAGTTCGGAACTCAGCCGTGAGCGCGCCTGCGGTACGCTCGGCATTCCGGCTTCAAGGTTCACGATCTTGATCCCAGCCGCCATTGCCGTGTTCTCCCCAGCAGCATAATCAGGAACACGATATCATCTCTAACTCGGTGATCGTCGATGAAAGATATCGCTTCCTGGGCACTGGAAACAGCTAAGCTGCGCGGCGCTTCGCACGCGGAGGCCCGCATCGTGGACGAACGCAGCCGTGCGCTTGCCACCAAGAACGGCAGGATCGCCGGCGCCTCCGACTCCGAATCGCTGGGCATCGGCATTCGCGTCATCGCCAACGGAGGATTTGGCTTTGCCGCCACCGATGACCTGTCGCGGGAAGGGGTGGAAGGCTGCGCCGCCAGAGCGGTTGAGATTGCCCGGGCATCGTCCAGCGTAAAGTCGCAAGAGCTGTATCTGGTGCCCGAGCCAGCGGCCAAAGCTAACTGGGTTTCGCCCTGCAAGATTGACCCATTCAGCATCGCCATCGAAAAGAATCTGGATTTGTTGTTTGCCATTGACGCTGCCATGCTGGCGGTGAAGGGCGTAACTCTCGCCGAGGCCAGCATGAACTTTCGCCGCTATGAGCAGTGGTTCTATTCGTCGGAGGGTTCCGAGATACACCAGACGATCGTCACTTCCGGGGCGGGTTACGCGGCTTATTCGTTCCAGGGTACGGAGATCCAGAAGCGTTCTTATCCCAACTCGTACGGAGGGCAGTTTCAGGGCAGAGGCTATGAGCTGATCGAGGAGTTGAGGTTGCTGGAACATGCCGCCGAAATTGCTGAGCAGGCGGTGGCGTTGCATTCGGCTGCGCAGTGTCCCGAAGGCAAGTTCAATGTCATTCTCGACTCGTCGCAGCTTGCGCTGCAAATCCACGAGTCCATCGGTCATCCCATTGAACTGGATCGCGTCCTGGGCATGGAGGCCAATTTCGCGGGCACGTCCTTCCTCACGCTTGACCAGCTTCGTACCCTGAAATACGGCAGCGAGATCGTCAACGTTGTGGCCGATGCCACCCCGGCGCACGGGCCCGGGCTCGGCACATTTGCTTACGACGACGAAGGCGTCGCGGCGCAATGCACTCCGATCATCACCCACGGCCAGTTCACCGGATATTTAACCTCGCGCGATACCGCAGCCGCGATTGGCGCGACCCGCAGCGGCGGATGCCTACGCGCTGAAAACTGGAACCGCCTGCCCATCGTGCGCATGACGAATGTGAGCATCCTTCCCGGCGAGTTGCCGCTGACGCTGGAGCAACTCATCGCATCCACCGAGCGTGGCATTCTGATGGAGACCAATCGCTCCTGGTCCATCGACGACAAACGGTACAACTTCCAGTTCGGTTGCGAGATAGGTTGGGAGATCGTCGGCGGCAAGCGCGGACGGATGCTGAAGAACCCTTCCTACTCGGGAATGACGACTGAATTCTGGAACTCGATGGACGCCATTTGCTCACGCGATGAATGGATATTGTGGGGCACTCCGAACTGCGGCAAGGGACAGCCGCAACAGGTGATGGGAACCGGCCACGGCGCGGCGCCCGCGCGCTTTCGCAATGTTATGGCCGGCACTGCGTATAAGGGGAACGAATAGCGATGCTTGATCGCGATCAGGCGAACGACATCTTCGACAAACTGCGGCGGTTGTCCCAGGCTGACGAGATCGAGCTGCTCATCTCCGGCGGCCGTAGCGCGCTCACGCGCTTCGCCAACAACACGATTCATCAGAACGTCGCGGAGGAGGCGTACCACATTTCGGTGCGCTCTGCTTTCGGGAACCGCACGGCCCGCGCCAGCACGAACAAGCACGACGATGACAGCCTGCGTCGCGTGGTGCAGTCATGCGAAGCGCTGGCCAAGGTGCAGCATCCCGATCCCGATTTGTTGCCGATGCCAACGAAAGCCGAGGTGGCCGCTGCCGCGTCGGCGGATTGCGGTGACGGGGCGGTCCATCGCTACTTCGAAGCCACGGCCCGGCTGACTCCGCAAGATCGTGCCCAGGGCGTAGCCTCCATGGTGAAGGTCGCGAAGAAGCACAATCTCGCCGCTGCCGGCATCTTCTCCTCGACGGAAATTGTTGAAGGTATTTTCAACTCAAGAGGTGTGAACGCCTGGTACGAGCAGACTCTAGCCGAAGTTTCGGTCAGCATGATCGGCAGCTCCTCGTCCGGATGGCAGAAGGCGAACTCACCCGACATGGTGCGACTCGATCCCGTGCGCATGGCCGAAGTCGCTGTCGTAAAAGCAATCGAGTCGAAGAATCCTCGGGAACTGCCTCCGGGGAAATACACGGTCATTCTTGAACCGGCCGCGGTGCTCGACATTGTGGGCTTCATGTTCTGGGATTTTGGCGGCTCGGCGCTGTTGGAACAGAGATCATTTCTGAACGATCGTATCGGGAGGCAGCTCTTCGGCGAGAACATCACGGTCTGGGACGACGCGTACCACCCGTTGCAGGCAGGTGTTCCTTTCGACGGCGAAGGGATGAGGAGACAACGGTTGAAGCTGATCGAGAATGGCGTCGTCCGTGCCGTAACCTACTCGCGCTCCAGTGCAAAGCGCATGCAAGCGTCGGAGATGGCCGGCAAGGTTGGTCTGGTGCGGCCCTCCGGCCATGGCTTTGCCCTGCCCAGCGAGATCGGTGAAGCCCCGCTCAATATCGTGTTTGCTGGCCCCCCGCAAGGCGAATTGCGCACCGTGGAGCAGATGATCGCCTCCACCGAGCGCGGCATACTGGTAACCCGGTTGTGGTACATCCGCGAAGTTGATCCCTACGAGAAAATCCTCACTGGCATGACGCGCGACGGCACCTTCCTGGTCGAGAATGGCAAGGTGGTCTGCGGTCTCCGAAACTTTCGTTTCAATGAGAGTCTCTTGCAAATGTTACAAAACGTTGAGGTAATGGGGATCCCAACCCGCTCCTGTGGAGAAGAGTCGTTCGACATGGTGGTGCCTCCCATGAGAGTGCGCGAGTTCAATTTCACCGAGACTACAAAGTTTTAGGGGATTTCTGGCGAATCCCTATGATTTTCCCGGTTACCTGCAATGGTACTTTAGTAACAAGCGACTCGCCGTTACTCGATGTATCCTTGGTCAGCAACCAGTTATGAGTACGCGCCACGAGTCTGAGCTTCGTAATTCGATTCGGTTTCCCCTTCACCTGCAGGTAACCTTGAAGACTCCCACTGCGGAATACCGCGCGAAAACGACGGATATTTCAGCCGGTGGGATCCTGTTTCACACCGAATCTGAGATCGCTGTGGGTTCGGAGGTTGAGTTCACCATTGAAATGCCGGGTGACGTCCTGGGAACGAAGCATCCGGTGTTAGTGAAATGCCAGGGCCGCGTAGTGCGATTCGCAGAAGAAACTTCAGGACGAAGCGTAGCGGTGGTCATCGATGAATACCACTTCGAACGGATCTAAACCGGCAGCCCAGGGCGGCAGCGTTGCCCCTCGCGCCCGCAACGGCGGGGAGGATGTTTCACCTCCCTCTTCGTCCCCGGAATATTCCCTGAAACCGGAAACAGCTCGGATCCGAATTATGCTCGCCGACTCGGAAGCGATCTTCCGCATGGGGATGGCCAGAATTTTCTCGGGGGAGAGCGATTTGGATGTGGTGGCGCAGGCGGATACTCTGCCACAGACCCTTAGCGCAGTCGCTGAAACGCCGGCCGACGTGATTCTGTTCGAGGCGGGGTTGTCTGCCACGCCGGCGGAAGCGGTCAGCGAGGTGGCGCGGCGGGCCGTGCTTCCGGCTGCGAAATTGATTCTGGTTACGCCGCCGGCGGGCGAGCAGGAAACGGTGGACTACCTGCGTCGCGGAGTTCGCGGCATTCTCACTCGCACCGTCTCGCCCGAGTTGCTGGTGCGCTGTGTGCGCAAGGTCGCGGCCGGCGAAACCTGGCTCGACAAGCAGGGCGTAAACTGGGTAATCCAAGCCTATCGCTCGCAAGCTCTCCAAAGCAGCGCCCCCAAACAACAGTTGCGCCTCAGCGAGAAAGAAATGCTGATCATCAGCGGCGTCACCCAAGGGCTGAAGAACAAAGACATCGCGCGAGAAGTCGGCACCACGGAGCAGGTAGTGAAGAACTACTTGCGCAAGATTTACGACAAGCTCCAGGTCACCGACCGCCTGGAATTAGCACTCTACAGCATGCATCATCGTTTGTTGGATGGCTACATCCCGCGTCCCGCGCGCGAGCCGCGGCAGCGGGTTGCGAACCCGGGGGAAGCGGCAGAGGCAGCTCAAGCGGCAACCGTGGCGGCCTCCCCTGGCAGTCGGGTACGGCCTCCTCAAGCTAAACCGCAAAGGCACGGTTCCCCTTCGAACGATCGTTAGACCCGGGACATGCAACGGCGATCCTGGTCCGCACGATCTAGGACACGACGAACCCGAGTTGTGGCCGTGCGGGCATTGCGGTAGCTTATTTTCCAGACTTTCATTCCGAGGCAACCATGAGCCGTTTGCATTCCACCTTCCGGAAATATTCGATAGCGTGTGTCTTTCTTCTTGTTCTTGCCATCGTTCCGTCCTTTGCCCAAACGGCGCCGCTACTTGCTCCGGATTTGCGCAACCAGATTGACGGCATCGCGCACCATGTCCTGGAGACGACCGGTGTCCCGAGCGCTTCGCTGGCGGTGGTGAAGAATGGCAAGATTGCCTACCTACAAGCCTACGGTGAAGCGCGTCTCGATCCGCGCACTTCGTCGCAGCCCCAAATGCGGTACAGCATTGGCTCGATCAGCAAGCAGTTCACGGCGGCGGCGATTCTCCTGCTGGCCGAGGAAGGCAGGTTGTCGCTCGACGATCCCGTCTCAAAGTACGTTCCGGGCTTAACACGGGGAAACGAAGTCACCATTCGTGAACTGCTGTCGCACACCTCCGGTTATCAGGATTTTTGGCCGCAAGATTACGTTCCGTCGTTGATGCTGCAACCCATTACGGCGGACGGGATCATGGATCGCTGGGCGCGCAAGCCGCTGGATTTTGATCCGGGCACAAAGTGGCAGTACAGCAATACGAACTATGTGATTGCCGGAGTGATTGTGGAGAAGGTTTCCGGGGCGCCGCTGCTGCAATTTCTCGGCCAGCGTATCTTTTCTCCGCTGGGAATGAAGAGCGTGGCGGATACCAACGAGAACAAGCTTCCTGCCACCGATCCGAGCGGCTATTTTCGTTATGCGATCGGGCCGCTGCATCCCGCGCCCAAGGAAGGCAAAGGTTGGATGTTCGCCGCCGGCGAACTGGCGATGACCGCCGAGGACCTGGCGAAGTGGGACATCTCGATGATCCACCAGACGGTCCTCAAACCGGCTTCTTATCGTGAAATGGAAACCGAGGTGTTGCTGAAGAACGGAGTCGGCACGCGCTATGGCCTGGGCGTTCAAGTCATGAGCCTAGGCGGCCATCGCGTGCTGGAGCACGGCGGGGAGGTGTCGGGATTCACCGCCGAGAACATCGTTATGCCGGAGGATGGGATGGCGGTCGTGGTGCTGACCAATCAGGACGCGGCCGAAGCCGCTTCCGAGATCGGAAGCCTGGTGAGGGCCGCGACACTCCAGGCTGAGCACCCCCAAGACCCAAAGCAGGATGGGCTCGTCCGCAAGGTGTATGACGGATTGCAGCAGGGCAAGATCGACCGTTCCCTGTTTACCGACAATGCCAATGCGTATTTCACCGAGCAGGCATTAACAGACTATGCCAGCAGCCTTGGTCCGTTGGGCGCTCCCCAGAGCTTCACGCAGAGCAATGTCTCCGCGCGTGGCGGGATGACGGAACGGGTGTATGAAGTAAAATACGCGAGCAAGAATTTGGTCATCATCATCTACGAAATGCCCGACGGCAAATTCGAGCAGTACATGATTGCCGAAAAATGAGATTCGTCAAGGCGGTCTGTGAAGTTGCTCATAGCGATATCGTTGTCGGCGGATTACAATGAAGCGTTCCGGCGAGACGCACTTTTGGCCATGTGTGACCGCGCCAGATTGCGTTCACTTACTAAATTCAGCGAGGCGATATGAAGGGTGATCCCAAAGTTATTGCTTTCTTAAACCAGGTATTAAAGGCGGAGTTGACGGCCATCAATCAGTACTTCCTGCACGCCGAAATGTGCGAGAACTGGGGCTACAAGCGGCTCGCCAAACTGGCGAAGAAGGAATCCATTGAAGAAATGATGCACGCCGAAAAGTGCATGGAGCGAATTCTGTATCTCGACGGTACGCCTAACATGTCCGACTACTTCAAAATCAGCATTGGAGCTACGGTCGAGGCGCAGCTCAAGAACGATCTGCAACTCGAATACGACGCGGTCAAGCGCCTGAATGACGGAATAAAGCTCTGTACAGCCGCTAACGACGCAGGCTCGCGCGAACTGGCAGAAAAGATCCTCAGCGACGAAGAACACCACATCGACTGGCTCGAAGGCCAATTGCACGCCATCAGCGAGATGGGAATCGCCAACTATCTGGCGCAGCAACTGAAGGAAGGCGAGTGAGCAAAAAGCAGTTGGCAGTGGCCAGTTGTCAGTGGCCAGTTCTGACTACTGGCAACTGATTACTGGCAACTGACTACTGGCAGCGTCAAATTCCCTGCACCTTGCAATACGTTACAATGAGACAACGCCGTGGTTCTGGCGTTACCGCAAGACGCTTTTCCCAACGGAGAGATGGCCGAGTGGCTGAAGGCGCACGCTTGGAAAGCGTGTATACTCGAAAGGGTATCCAGGGTTCGAATCCCTGTCTCTCCGCCAGCAAGTCTCAACTGCAGAGAAACTCTGCGGCTTTCCTCTGAAAATCGCCGAAAATCCCGGCAATTCCGCATGTTTTGCGCTTAAACCGGACTCGGAGAAGGTACCCTATTGGACCCAGAAGGCAAACTCTCCGGCTCTTTTCTCTGAGGGGCCGACAGGCGGTCCGGTTTGAAGATCCCGTCAGGCGAATGCAATGCGATCAGAAACCGATCGTTCGGCGAATGCAAACTTGACTTGTATCAGCAATGTCGTCCACAGAAAGAACTGTGTGGCCGAGAGTAGTTTTTCGACGCTGGCGCCGCCAAGCTCACGAGTCCCTCGCGGCCCTGGCGCATCCATGTCCGGCAGCGGAATGCGAGGTTGCTCCTGGTTGGCCGCGGCTACTGCTTCTCGGCTACATAGGTCGCCGAGGATCCATGAAGTTTGTCATCCACTACGATGGTCATGGTCGCGCCATCCGGCGCGACGGTCATTTTGCTTACGGAGATCACCTTGCCGTCGCGCTTGTCGGTTTCCTCGATGGAGTCGGCGATCCGCTTGAGCGACACGCTGGTGGTTCCAGGATCGCCCACATATGGAACATCCTTGCCATCCAGCTTCGCGGTATAGGACTGCCCGGTGGGGGTGGTCATACTCAGCGAGTCGCCTCCGCCGGTATAAGTAAACAGCAAGGCGTCGGCTGTCGCGACGTCCGACTTTGCTTCTCGCCACGCACCGGAGACGGCATTGCCTCTAGCCGGTGCCATGCCCCTTCGCGTCATGGTGTCCGTGCCGCTGACTGGCCCCCCAGTTGGGTTCCCATAGTACGTCCACTCTTCCGTCAGCGTGTTGCCATCCTCCGACACGCTCCTTTTTATGCTGTTGATTTGCTTGCCATCTTTCCGCGCTTCGGAATTGACATAGCGGTCATCGACAACAGTGACCTTGATCATGTTTATATAGGGACTGCCACTGACCTTCTGGAACTGCCCATCGGCCTTGACGTTGATCGGCGGAGTGCAGGTCTGGCACTCAAACATGCCGTTCTGTACCAACAGTACGTCTGGCTTCCTGGGGAGTTCGGTTTTGCTGAGATCGAGCTTCCAGGTGCCTTCAAACGGACTCTGTGCCCACCCCAAAACGGGCACGAGAAGCAATAGGAAAATAAGTTTCTTCATTGGGAATCCTCTCTTTAGTCGGAATTTCCTTCTTGGCCTCGAAAAACGGCACCATAGTACACCCGTCTCACCTGTTCGCGATACTCTGAAACGATTCTTATCGGGAGCACTCGCGACGGTCTGCCATCCGCGCCAGCAGAGCCCGAAATGGCCCCAGACTCTAGCCCGCTTTTGCAACACTTCTCCTTACCCCAACTTCGCTGTAGCCAGATTTCGCGCGGCTGACTTCGCCCAACGCGCTATCCCGCCCGCTCCCGCTCCCGTGATCGACGCCCGCCCCGGTTCCCCTTCTTCGTCACACTGCCGGGGCCTTTAGCCATTGCAGGGCGTCGTCGTACTCAGCATAGGGAAAGTGCCGGAATTGCGCCCTGACGAAGTGCTTTGCGATGGCTGGCCCGACGGTCGCGACGGGGCTGTCGGAGGCCAGTCCTATGTTCTCTGGCTCCACGTAAGTGCCGAGTGTATATCCCCGACAGTTTGGTAGATGCGTAACTCTAAAGCGCCAGGCGACCAGATCGACCACGCCTCTACGTGGTGGGCTATTTTGACACGTCTAGGCAATTGCATTCTGCATGTTTATCGCGCACACTTCGGTCGGAAACCGTAAGGTGTAGTTTGGAAGTTTTCGAGAGGACCTCGATGAGAGAATCTCTCTGTGTCCTCGAAAAGCCTGTGCAGCTATCTTTCACTTTCCCCTTGGGCGAAAGGTGAAGATCGAGCAGCTCATTGCTGACATGAGGGTCGCTAGAAAGGAAAGGAAGGCTGTAAAGTGCAGAGTCCCAACATTGAAGAGGCAAAGGTAGCGCGGGAGCAACTGTCTCGGCGTGGGTCAGACAATCCACATTCGTTCAAGCCGACCGCTGGCTTTCGTACTTGTTGCATTTGCGGTCTTTCTAGAAGCCATAAGGTCCATGACGTAACTCATTAGCCTATAAGCGGTTATTCATGTTTCGGCAGGTTTTTCGAGTTTACTCATTTAGCCACCTTGGGACACTAAGGCTGCACGGGTTGCCGCAAGCCTTGCCGTGGGCGGACGGCATCGCCGTGGGTGGGTTGTGAAGGCGGCAGGATCGGCACGCGCAGTTCCACCTCGAGCCCATGAGGTGCTACGTTTTTCGCGGAGACGCTGCCGCCATGCGCGAGCACCGCATTGCGCACGATTGCAAGCCCCAGTCCCATCCCGCCGGTGGTGGTTCCGCGCGAATCGTCCACTCGATAAAACGGCTTGAACAACAGGGGAAGCACATTTTCCGGAACTCCTGGTCCATTGTCGCGGACGGAAACCAGCGCTGCACCATCCTCTTGGCCCAGCCGGACCTCGACCTTGCCGCCCCGGCCGGAATAAAAGATCGCATTGCGCACGATATTTTCGACAGCGCTGCGCAACAGTCCGGCATCGCCATTTACCTGGATGTCACTCTTGCCCTGGAAGGCTATGGTCGCATCGGTTGCGGCGGCCTCAAAGTTGGCATCGTGGAGCACGTCGTCAACGATGTCGTTCAGCGACACACGTTTGAATCGAGGCTTGTGCTGTCCACTTTCCAGCCGGGCCACGGTGAGAATTTGCTCCAGCATGGAATCCAGTTGGATGGTGTCCTGCTCGATGCGATCGAGCATCTCCGAGCGTTCGTCGTCCCCGGCATTGCGTGCCAGAGTCAAAGCCAGCCGGATGCGTGCAATGGGTGAGCGCAGTTCGTGCGAGACACCGGTGAGCAGGTTCCGTTCACTTTGGATCAGGGTCCGCAACTCGCCTGCCATGGTGTCGAAATCGCGCACCAGGTCGGCAATTTCGTCGCGGCGGTTGCCCAGGTTCTCTCCCGCCCGGATATCGAGGTTCCCGCGTGCCAGTTCGTGGGTCGCGTCGCGCAGACGTTCGATGGGCTTGCTCAAATAATGTGCGATCAGGAAACAAATGAGGGCCGACAGGATGGTGCCGAGCTTTAAGGTCCACAGGATGTCTCCAGGAACACGTTCCGACAGTTTTGGGGGGACAAGCTCGGCGATTAGAACGTAGTGTCCCCGAGTCGTGTCCGTCGAAGCTGCCAGGACATTGGCTTCAAAGGAATGGTGAAGGCCTTCCGATTTCTCCGCGGCGGAGGCGTCGCGAAGAACCCGTTCGGAAATCGGCTGTCCCGAAAGCTCATGACCGCTGGCATCCACCAGCCAGAACTTCGAGCGATTCTGCAGCGACAGACTATCGAGTAACTGCGACAGCCCGGCCTGGCCTTGCTGCTCGTACACTTTCGCTGCATAGTCGGCCAGCACCGGCATTTCGCGGCGTTCGGGCTGGATCCACCACGGATGCTCGGAAGAGATGCGGTAATGAACGCGGAGATACAGGGCTCCCAGCAGCACCGCTTGGGCAAGCCAGAAGGGCAGAAAGATTTTCCAGAACAGGCGCCGGTTCATATCCTGCTCTTCTCGGGCGTCCTAGCCGCCAAGAAATAGCCGGTTCCGCGAATCGGCCGGATCAACTCCTCGGTGCCCGGACAGGCGCCCAGCTTCTTGCGCAGCCGGCTGACGTGAACATCGACGCTGCGATCGAATATGTTCAAAGAGCGCCCCAACGCTACTTCGGCGATTTGCTCTCGGGTGACGACATTGCCGGCGTTGCGCAGCAGCAATTCCAGAACGTTGAACTCCACCGAGGTGAGATCGACCGGCGTGTTGGAACAGGTGACGGTGCGGGTCCCGAGCGACATCCTGATTTCACCCACGCTGAGGACTTCGTCGTGATCGGTGCGACCGGCCGAGGCTGGCGCCGTTTCGCGCGTCCGGCGAAATATGGCGCGTATCCTGGCCACCAGTTCGCGCGGATCGAAAGGCTTGGCCAGGTAGTCATCGGCGCCGATTTCAAGGCCCAGAATTCGATCGACTGCTTCTCCCCGAGCGGTCAACAGGAGCACGGGGACCGAGGACTGCAGGCGCAGCGCCTTGAGCAACTCAAATCCCGTGCCGCCCGGCAGCATCACGTCGAGGATGATCAACTCATGATCGTTGGACAAAGCGGCGCTCAATCCCGAGGCTTGATCGTAGGCTGCATCCACGTGGAAGCCTTCGCCTTCCAGAAAGCGTTTCAGTAGATTTACCAGCCCGTGGTCGTCATCGACGATGAGCAGACGATTCACCGGATTCATTCTGCCCTTCCCCGCGCGCGCGTGCGGTGAAGAATTGTTTCGGGATGTCTTTGTATCCTTCACAAAACTTAACTTTCCTTCACCCTGTCTTAACGGCTGCTGCTACCCCCGTCCGGTCTAATAATATGAGTTAATAGTACTGCACCCGCAGGGGCCGAGTTGCGTTTGTAGGGCGAGCGTGATTGCATCTCTGTAAGGATGGATTCGCGTTATTCAGGAGGAATGAGTGAAGACACGGGCATTCTGGGGACTGGGCTTGATACTGGCGATTTGCGCCGCACTTGCCGGTTGCAGTTCACAGCAGGCGAAGAACGCGAAAGCCAGTACCCCGCCGCCGGCAATTCCGGTTGGGGTTGCTACCGTCAAGCAGGGCGATTTTAATGTCTATCTCAACGGATTGGGTTCGGTCGAAGCCTTCTACACGGTTTCGCTGAAGACCCGCATTGATGGACAGATCATGCAGGTGAACTTTCGCGAGGGCCAGGACGTGAACAAAGGCGAAACACTGCTCGTCATTGACCCACGGCCCTATGAGGTGGCCATGGCGCAGGCGCAGGCCAACTTGCAGAAAGACGAAGCCCAGTTGACGAATGCCAAAGCGCAATACGAGCGCAACAAGGTCCTCTACGAACAAGGTGTCATCGCCAAGCAAGACTTGGACACCCTACAGGCGTCGTTTGGGACCTATGAAGGCACCATCGCCTCCGACAAAGCCGCCATTAAGAATGCCGAACTGAACCTGACCTATTGCTACATCAAGTCTCCCATTGACGGACGTATCGGGCTGCGCCAGGTCGATCCCGGGAATTACGTCACCGCATCAGGCGGAACAGCGCTGCTGGTGATTACGCAGCTTCATCCCATCGCCGTAATATTCACGATTCCCCAAGATCAGTTGCAGCAAGTCCGCGACCACATGCGCCAGGGTCCATTGGAGGTGGATGCCTATAGCAGCGACGACCAAACCAAGCTGTCCACCGGTAAACTGCTGACCATCGACAACCAGATCGACGCGACGACCGGTACGGTTAAGTTGAAGGCGGTCTTCGACAATCCCGACAACAATCTTTGGCCCAATCAATTCGTCAATGCTCATCTGTTGCTGGAGACCCGCAAAAACGCCATTACGGCCCCGGCCGCTGCTCTGCAACGCGGTCCTGACGGCACGTTCGCTTACGTGGTGGACGCCAACAATACCGTGCAAATGAGGCAGCTGCAGGTCGCTCTCACCCAGGGGAGCACGGCAGTGATCGCCTCGGGCCTGCAAGCCGACGACAAAGTTGTGACCGATGGGCAAGAGAAGCTGCAAGTGGGAAGCCGCGTAGCTCCGCAACCACCCACCCGTCAAAATCAGAGCAGCGGCAACATCGGATCGCAGACATGAGTATTTCGCGGCCATTTATTCTTCGGCCCATCGCTACGTCGCTGCTGATGACGGGGCTGTTGCTGGTTGGCCTGGTCGCCTACCGGCAACTACCCATCTCCGCTCTTCCGCAGGTGGACTATCCGACCATTCAGATCGTGACCTTTTACCCGGGCGCCAGCCCCGATGTGACTGCGTCTTCGATCACGGCGCCGCTGGAGCGCCAGTTCGGTGAACTTCCCGGTCTCAGCCAGATGACTTCGAGCAGTTCGTTCGGAGCTTCGGTCATCACCTTGCAATTCACCCTGGAAGAGAACATCGATGTGGCCGAGCAGGAGGTGCAGGCGGCGATTAATTCTGCGCAGACCTACCTGCCTGCCGATCTGCCGACTCCGCCGATTTACAGCAAAGTGAATCCCGCCGACGCGCCCATCCTGACCCTGGCGATGACGTCCGACAGCATGCCGCTTCCGCAGGTGGAAGATCTGGCGGACACGACGTTCGCGCAAAAGATTTCTCAGTTGCCTGGCGTTGGCCTGGTAAGCATCAGCGGCGGGCAAAAGCCTGCGGTTCGCATCATGGCAAACCCGACGGCGCTGGCTTCGTACGGTATGAGCCTGGAGCAACTGCGCACCGTGATCGCCCAGGTGAACGTCGATCAGGCGAAGGGGCAGTTGCAAGACAACCGGCAGGCCTTCACCATCGGCGCCAACGACCAGTTGCTGAGTCCGCAGGGTTACGCCGACACCATCGTCGCCTACAAGAACGGCAATCCGGTGCGCTTGTCCGACGTCGCCACGGTAATCACGGGGCCGGAGAATGTGAACCAGGCAGCCTGGATGAACAACACGCCGGCGGTCATCCTGAACATTCAGCGGCAGCCGGGCGCCAACATCATCAAGGTGGTGGATAGCATCAAGCTGCGGCTGAAACAGTTGCAATCGAACTTGCCGGCCTCGGTGAAGGTCACCGTCCTGACTGACCGCACCAACACCATCCGTGCCAGTGTCAAAGATGTGCAGTACGAAATGTTGCTCACCATCGTGCTGGTGGTGTTAGTCATCTTCGTATTCTTGCGTACTTTGTCGGCGACCATCATTCCCAGCATCGCCTTGCCGCTGTCGCTGGTGGGCACCTTTGGGGTGATGTACCTGCTGGGCTATTCCCTCGACAACCTTTCGTTGATGGCCTTGACCATTTCCACCGGCTTCGTGGTGGACGACGCCATCGTGATGATCGAGAACATCGAGCGCTACATCGAGGAGGGCCACACTCCGCTGGAAGCGGCGCTGCAAGGTTCGGCCCAGATCGGGTTCACGATTGTGTCGTTGACTGTCTCGCTGATCGCCGTGCTCATTCCGCTGCTCTTCATGGGCGACATCGTGGGCCGGCTGTTCCGCGAGTTCGCGGTGACGCTGAGTGTCACCATTCTTTTCTCGGCCATCATTTCGCTGACCCTGACTCCGATGATGTGCTCGCTGTTGCTGAGCCAGAGGGACCAGGCAAAGCACGGGCGCTTGTACGAATGGTCGGAGCGTGCCTTCAACAACACCATCGCGTTTTATGGCCGCACCGTAAAGTTCGTCCTGAAACATCAAACTGTGACTTTGCTGGTCACCATCGGAACACTGGTGGCCACGATTTGGATGTACATCGTCGTGCCCAAGGGCTTCTTCCCGGTGCAGGACACGAGCGTGATCGTGGGCATTACCGACGCGCCGGAGAGTATTTCTTTTGCCGCCATGTCGGAACGGCAGCGCGAACTGGCGACGGCGATCCTGAAGGACAAGGACGTCGTAAGCCTCTCCTCGTTTATTGGAGTGGATGGCACCAACACCACGCCCAACAGCGGCCGCTTCCAGATCAATCTCACCTCGCGCGACGAACGCAGCGATGACATCACCGCCATCATGAAGCGGTTGCAGCAAGAGGTCGCAGGAGTCGAGGGCATCACGCTCTACATGCAACCGGTGCAGGACTTGACGGTGGAAGACCGCGTTAGCCGCACCCAATACCAGTTCAGTCTGGAAGACGCCGATCCCGTTGAGTTGGCATCGTGGACGACGAAGATGGTCGCCAAGCTGAAGACCCTGCCGGAGCTGCGCGACATCGCCACCGACCAGCAGAACCTGGCCGCGCAAGCCAATCTGGTGATCGATCGCGCCACGGCATCGCGATTGGGCGTAACCGCCAGCGCGATTGACAACACGCTGTATGACGCCTTCGGCCAGCGGTTGGTGTCCATCATGTTCACGCAGTTGAATCAGTACCACGTCGTGCTCGAAGTAGATCCCAGCTTTCGTGCCGACCCAGATTCGCTGAAAAACATTTATGTTCCCGCCGGCGGCGGACAAAGTCCCGCGTCCCAAGTGGCAAACGCTCCGGCTGCAAACACCCCAAGCGTCAACGTTCTGAGCGCGAGTGCCGGGCAGGTGCCACTCAGCGCAATCGCGCACTTCGAAACCACAACCGGACCTCTGACCATCAATCACCAGGGACAGTTTCCGGCGGTCACCATTTCTTTCAATCTTGGCAACAATGCTTCGCTGGGTGAAGCAGTAAAGGCGATTGACCGGACCGCGGCTGAAATTGGATTACCGCCGAGTATCCAACTGGCGTTCCAGGGCACAGCGCGAGCGTTCGAGGCATCGCTGGCCAACGAGGGCTGGCTGCTTCTGGCGGCCATCGTCACGGTGTACATCGTGCTGGGGGTGCTGTACGAAAGCTACATCCATCCCATCACGATTCTGTCCACGCTGCCCTCAGCCGGTGTCGGCGCCATTCTTGCGCTGTTTCTCTTCCATATGGACCTGAGCGTGATGGCCTTGATTGGCATCATCCTGCTGATCGGTATTGTGAAGAAGAACGCCATTATGATGATCGACTTCGCCCTGGAAGCGGAGCGCAAGGAAGGCAAAAAGCCGTTGGACGCGATTTACGAAGCCTGTCTGTTGCGTTTCCGTCCCATCATGATGACGACCTTCGCCGCGCTGTTCGGCGCGGTGCCGCTGGCGCTCGGCTCGGGCACTGGCTCCGAGCTGCGCCGTCCGCTGGGTATCACCATCATCGGCGGTCTTTTGGTCAGCCAGTTGCTGACCCTCTACACGACTCCGGTGGTGTATCTCTGGTTCGACCGGCTCGGGGCGGCGCTGGGTCACCTGCGCTCGCCCAAACCTCTGGAGGCAGTCGGAGATTAGGCAATGAACGTCTCCAAGCCAGCCATCGAGCGGCCCGTTGCCACCGCGCTACTGACGTTTGCCCTGCTTCTGGCGGGCGGATTGGCTTACACGCAACTGCCGGTTTCGCCCTTGCCGCAGGTGGACTTTCCGGTGATCTCAGTGGGAGCTTCGCTGCCGGGCGCCAGTCCCGAGACCATGGCATCCTCGGTGGCGACTCCGCTAGAACGGCAGTTCGGCCGCATATCCGGCATTAACCAAATGACGTCGGTGAGCCAGCTTGGTACCACCGGCATCACCATGCAGTTCGACCTTGACCGCAACATCGATGCGGCGGCGCGCGACGTGCAAGCGGCCATCAACGCGGCCCGCGGATACCTGCCCGCCGATCTGCCCAGCAATCCGACCTACCGCAAGGTCGATCCGGCCGACGCGCCGATCCTGATTCTGGCGCTGACCTCCGACGCCATGACGCAGGACCAGATGTACGACGCAGCCGACTCGATCATGGGCCAGAGGCTGGCGCAAATCGAAGGCGTCGGCCAGGTCTTCGTTGGCGGTTCTTCGCAGCCCGCGGTCCGCATCGAGGCCAACCCCTCCGCACTTAACAACATGGGCCTCGGCTTGGAGGCGGTGCGCAAGGCTGTGGCGGCTGAGAATGTAAACCAGGCCAAGGGATCGCTGCAGAACGGCAGCACCAGTTGGATGGTGAAGACCAACGACCAACTGAAAAAGGCGAAGGACTACCGCCCCATCATCGTCGCCTACAAAAATGGCAATCCGGTCCGGTTGAGCGACGTTGCCGACGTGGAGGACTCCTACTCCAACATCAACAACATGGGCAGCTTCAACGGAAAGCCCAGTGTTCTGGTGGTCATTTTCCGGCAGCCTGGCGCAAATATTATCGCCACTGTGGATCGTGTCATCGCAGCCATGCCCTTCCTCAAGGCTTCGCTGCCCGCCAGTATCAACCTGGTGGTTGGCCTCGACCGCACCACCACGGTGCGGGCCTCGGTGGCCGATGTTGAGCGCACCCTGATTATTTCCGTCATCCTGGTGACGCTGGTGGTGTTCATCTTTCTGCGTGAGGTACGTGCCACCATGATTCCCAGCGTGGCTGTGCCGCTGGCTATCGTGGGCACTTTCGGCATCATGTACCTGTTCAGCTACTCGCTGGACAACCTGTCGTTGATGGCGCTCACCATCTGCACCGGCTTCGTAGTGGACGATGCCATCGTGGTGCTGGAAAACGTGATGCGGCACGTCGAAGCGGGTATGAAGCCTTACGCTGCCGCGCTATTGGGAGCCCGCGAAATCGGCTTCACTGTGGTTTCCATGAGCACTTCATTGATGGCCGTGTTCATTCCGATTTTGTTGATGGGCGGCCTGATTGGACGGCTCTTCCACGAATTCGCCGTGACCTTGAGCGCGGCCATCGCCGTCTCGATGGTGGTTTCGCTCACCACCACGCCGATGCTGTGCGCCCGCTTTCTCAAGGCCCACGATCCCGGCAGCCATGGCGCCTTGTACCGCATGAGCGAACGTGGATTTTACTGGTTAAACCAGGGCTACAAAACCTCTCTGGGATGGGTACTGCGTCATCGGAGGCTGATCTTTGCCCTCGCCGTACTCATGCTTTTTGTGAACGTCTTTCTGTACATCATCGTGCCTAAAGGTTTCTTCCCGCAGCAGGACACGGGGCGTATTTCAGGAACGATTATAGGCGATCAGGATGTATCGTTCCCTGCGATGAGAGACAAGACGAACGAATTCATCCGCATCGTCAAGAAAGATCCGGCGGTACAGGATGTGCTGGCTTTTGTCGGCGGCAACACCGCACAAAACCAGGGACGCATGTTCGTAACACTTAAGCCTCTGGCGCAACGCAAGGATACCGCCGACCGGGTGATCGCGCGGTTGCGCCCTAAGCTTGCTCACGTACCCGGAGCGACATTGTATTTTCAGGCGGTGCAGGACTTGCAGATCGGCGGGCGCATGGCTAACGCGCAGTATCAGTACACTTTGTCGGGCGAAAACCTGGACGAACTCTACGAGTGGGCGCCCAAGTTGTTGCAGAAGCTGCGAACGTTCCCTCAACTCAAGGACGTCAATAGCGACCAGCAGGTGCAAGGCTTGGAAGCGAATGTCGTCATCGATCGCGCCACCGCTGCTCGGCTGGGAGTTACCCCGCAGCAAATCGACGCTGTGCTTTATGACGCCTTCGGGCAGGAGCAAATCTCGACCATCTATCAGACACTGAATCAGTATCACGTCGTGATGGAGGTCGATCCCAAATATCAAAAGACCCCCGATGCGTTGCAGAGCGTGTACGTCATTACCAGCACGGGTGCGCAAGTGCCGCTGTCGGCTTTCGCGCACTTTGTGCCCGCTAACACCGCGCTCGCGGTCAACCACCAGGGACAATTCCCGGCGGTGACCATCTCCTTCAACCTGGCGCCGGGCGGCGACCTTGGGACCGCCACCCGGGCCATCTCCGACGCAGAATTGCAGATGCGCATACCGGCGACCATTCACGGCAGCTTCCAGGGAACGGCCGCCGCCTTCCAGGATTCGCTGTCGTCGGAACCCATCTTGATTCTGGCGGCCCTGGTTGCCGTTTACATCGTGCTCGGGATGCTTTACGAAAGCTACATCCATCCCGTTACGATTCTTTCCACGTTGCCTTCGGCGGGGACGGGCGCGCTGCTGGCGCTATTGCTGTTCCACATGCAGCTCGATGTGATCGCCCTGATTGGCATCATCCTGCTCATAGGCATCGTGAAGAAGAACGCCATCATGATGATTGATTTTGCGCTGGAGGTGGAGCGCACCGGCAAGACCGCGGAGGAAGCGATCCACGAAGCGGCCCTGATCCGCTTCCGTCCCATCATGATGACCACAGCCGCAGCCATGCTGGGCGCGGTCCCGCTGGCATTTGGCAGAGGAGTTGGCTCTGAGATCCGTCGCCCGCTCGGCATCGCCATCGTCGGCGGGCTCATCGTCAGCCAGGCGCTGACCTTGTACACGACGCCCGTCGTCTATCTCTACATGGACCACTTTAAGGATTGGGTGGTACGCCATCTCCCCGGAAAGCACAGAAAGATCGAGAAGGAAGAAGCCCCGGTTTTCGCGGATTAGAGGCTGCTACGAACCATTCAATACTCCGGCGCATTCCGACACCGCTAACGCTATAACAATTTTATTTCCTCTCAAACGTGACCCAACTGCCGGTGTTGGCCATTTCAAGACAAAGACTGCACTGGTTGGGTGCGAGAGGCATGTGGCAGTTTCCCTTGGGCTGGCCGATAGAGTGCCGCCCTAAGCTTCAATCCAGCACCTTGTGAAAACGCAGCACGCTCAGCGTGAGAAGCGACACGCCAAGCAGGGCCATGCCGAGAAACTGCGGCCACAGAATCTCCAGGCCTACACCCTTCAGATAGACTCCGCGCAAAACAATTAAGAAGTATCGCAACGGACTGAGGTAAGTGCTCAATTGCAGCCACTGCGGCATGGTGCTGATGGGAAACCCGAAGCCTGAAAACACAATCGCCGGCATGATGAAGAAAAACGCCGTGACCATGGCCTGCTGCTGCGTCGACGACACGGTGGAAATCAGCAGCCCCACCCCCAGCATGCACAGCAGGAACAAAACCGTTCCCGCCAGCAACACCAGGAACGATCCCCGCATGGGAATGCGAAACCAGAATGTTCCCACCGTCGCAATCAGCGCCACATCGGCCAGTCCAATCAGGAAAAACGGAATGGTTTTGCCCAGGATGAACTCCTGCGGTCGAATCGGCGTCACCATGATCTGCTCCAGCGTCCCGATCTCGCGCTCGCGCACCACGGCGAACGCCGTCAGGCTGATCACGATGATCATGGTGAGGCTGCCGATGACGCCGGGCACGAAGAACCATCGGCTGTGCAGATCGGTGTTGTACCAGGGCCGCTGATCGAGCACCAACGAGGGGACCAATGCCGCAAGCTGTGGCGCCAATCGCTGCATGCGGTCGCGCTGAACTTCGGCGGCATAGCCCTGCGCAATTTGGTTGAGGTATCCGGTGGCGATCAGCGCCGTGTTGGAATTGGTGGCGTCCACGATGACCTGCACCGGCGCGGTCTGGCCCTTGCGCAGCAACTGGGCGAAACCGGAGTTGATCTGCACCGCTAACGTGACGTCGCCGCGGTCAATGAGCTGGCGAATTTCTTCCGGATGCTGTAGCCGCCGTTCGACATCGAAGTATTCCGTTGCGCCGAGACGCGAGATCAGCTCGCGGCTCTCCTGGCTCTGGTCGAAATCCAACACCGCGGTTTTGACGTGGCGAATCTCATAGGTCGCGGCGTAGCCGAAGATGACCATCTGAATGAGTGGAGGAACAAAGAGCACGAAGCGCGTCCGCTTGTCGCGGAACACCTGGATGAACTCTTTGATCAACATTTGCTTCAGACGCCTGAACATTCCGTCTCCTTAAGCCAGCCGCTTGTGAAAGGCACGCGTCGCCAGTAGCGCCAGCACGACAGAAAACAGCGCCAGTGGTATTAACTCGGGATAGAGCATCGAGGCCGGCGTGCCCTTCAAAAAAATGCTCTTCAGGACCGAGGTGTAATAGCGCGCCGGCACAATCCGGGTAACCACCTGGATCGCGCGCGGCATCTGGTCGATGGCAAACAGAAACCCCGACAGCAGAAACGCCGGCAGAAACGCCACCAGCAGCGCGATCTGGCTGGCTGCCAGTTGATTTTTTGCCACTACCGAAACAACAAAGCCAAGCGCCAGCACCACCACAAGGAACAGCGCGGTGCTGACCAGCAAGGTGAGCACGCTCCCGCGGAACGGCACTTCGAACCAGTAGATGGCCACCACCGTGCACACCGTCGCCGCCAGCATCCCCAAGACGAAATAGGGAGCGAGTTTGCCCAGCAGAATTTCCAGCGGCGTAACTGGAGTTGAGACCAGTTGCTCCATCGTTCCGCGTTCCCACTCGCGCGCGATGGTCAGTGACGTGAGAAACGCGCCAATCACCGACATCACCAGCGCCAGTACGCCCGGCAGGATGAACGCACGGCTCTCCAAGTCTTCGTTGAACCAGGTGCGCGACTGCACCGCGATGGGCGCTGGTTGTGCGCCGCGCCCCATTCGCTGCGAAAAGTCCAACTGCAAGTTGCCGGAGTAGCCCTGCACCACCGCCTGCGCATACCCGATGAGCACGTTGGCGGTGTTGTCATCGGACGCGTCCACCAGGGCCTGCACGTGGACCGGCCCGCCGTTCCCCAGTCTCTGCGAAAAATCCCACGGCATCACGATGCCCATCTTGGCGTCGCCTTTGTCCAGAGCGCGCACCAGTTCCGGATAGTTGTTCACCACTCTTACGACGTGGAAGTATTCGCTGGACTGGAAGCGCTTCAGGAAATCCTGGCTCTGCTGGCTGCCTTCGCGGTCGAAGACGTACAGCGGCAGATGTTTCAGATCGAGGTTGACGCCGTATCCGAACAGCAGCACCAGGATGACCGGCATTACCAGCACGATCATCAGGCTGCGCGTGTCGCGGGCAATCTGGATCATCTCCTTGCGGGCGATAGCCAGCGTTCGGGCCAGGTTCATGTGTCGCTCCGCGTGTCGATGCCCTGGTTGGTGGTCAGCGCGACAAAAACGTCTTCTAGGCTCGGACGCACCCGCTCCAGGCGCGAAACCTGGATGCCCTTCTGCTCCAGATACGTGCGCAGTTGCGGAATCGCGGTGCCAGCCGCATCGACAACCAGGTGCAGCGTGCTGCCAAAGACCGCGACATCCTGCACCCCGGGCGCCGATTCCAACGCCCCCATGGCCTGCGCCAGCCGATCGCAATCGACCACCAGCAGATCGCCTTTCATCGCATGCTGTTTGAGTTCGCTGGGCGGGCCCAGCGCTACCATCTGGCCTCGAAAGATCAGCCCCAGCCGATTGCAGTACTCGGCTTCTTCCATGTAGTGGGTGGAAACAAACACGGTCACTCCCGACTCCACCATCTGGTGAATCAGCTCCCAGAACTGCCGCCGCGAAATCGGATCGACCCCCGACGTCGGCTCATCGAGAAACAGAAGGGGAGGCTGGTGCAGCACGGCGCAGCCCAGCGCCAAGCGCTGCTTCCAGCCTCCCGGCAAATCTGCAGTAATGGAATCCTCCCGCCCCTTCAGGTTCGACATTTCCAGCGCCCAGGCGATGCGCTCGTCCGCCGCCGACGGCGGAACGCTGTACAGCCCGGCGAAGAGCCGCAGGTTCTCCATCACGGTCAGGTCGTTGTAGAGAGAAAATTTCTGCGACATGTAGCCGATGTGCTGGCGCACCGCTTCCGGCTGGCGCGCCACGTCGTAGCCGGCCACCATCGCCTGTCCGGAGGTCGGCGTCAGCAAGCCGCACAACATGCGGATGGTGGTTGATTTGCCCGCGCCATTCGGCCCCAGAAATCCGAAGACTTCTCCCTTGTGGACCTCGAGGTTCAGCCGGTCGACGGCGATGAAGGTGCCGAAGCGTTTCACCAGGTCGTGTACGACAACGCTGTTGTCGGCAGTCGTCATGCCTCTCCTTTCTGCGTGACCGATTCGACAAACAGGTCTTCGATGCTGGGCAACGTCGGGATCAGCTCGTCGAACGGCACCCGCGCTTCGGTCAATTGGGCCTGGAACTCCGTCATGCGCCGCTGCGCATTGTCCACTACAACGTGAACGCCATCGCCGGTCAGCATCAGGCTGGAGATGCCGTCGGCGTGCTCAAGCGTGTCGCGCACTCGCCGCGGATCGGGCGAGATGATCGCCAGCACGTTCTTTCCCAGCTTCGACTTGAGGCGCGCTGGGGTATCGCAGAACAGCAGCTTGCCCTGGTTCAGCAGCGCCACGCGATGGCACCGCTCAGCTTCGTCGAGGTATGCGGTCGAAGTCAGAATGGCCACGCCCTCCATGGCCAGCGAGTACAGAATCTTCCAGAAGTCACGCCGCGAAACCGGATCGACACCGGTGGTGGGCTCGTCCAGCAGAATCACGCGCGGCGTGTGAATCAGGGCGCAGACCAGTCCTAGCTTCTGCTTCATGCCGCCGGAAAGTTTTCCCGCCAGTCGCCGACGGAACTCGCTCATCCCGGCTGCTACCAGCAGTTGCTTCTCCCGCGGCTCCCGGTCGGCCGCGCGCACGCGATACAGATCGGCGTAGAAGCGAACGTTCTCTTCCACCGTAAGGTCTTCGTACAGGCCGAAGCGCTGCGGCATATAGCTGAGATCGTGCTTGGCGCGCTCGGGATCGCGCACCACATCGCAGCCTGCGACATGAACCGCTCCGCTATCGGCAGGCAGAACGCCCGCCAGAATGCGCAGCGTTGTCGTTTTGCCTGCTCCGTCCGGGCCGACCAGGCCGAAGATCTCTCCCGGCTGCACATCGAAGCTTAGGCCATCGACGGCAACGGTCGCGCCGAAGCGCTTGCCGAGCGATGAAACCACGATGGCGGCCTTGCCGTTTTCCATCACCACCTTGTTTCCGTCACATCCTTGCTTGCGACAACCACAACCTCACCTACGACAACGGCACGTACACATCGGCTGGCATGCCGGGCTTCAGTTCGTGATTGGGGTTCTCGATGTCGACTTTCACCCGGTACACCAGCGTGACTCGCTCTTTTTCCGTCTGCACGCTTTTGGGGGTAAACTCCGCTTCCGGCGAGACGAACGACACCCGCCCGCGATAACGCTTGCCGGGATATGTGTCAGTGCCAACGCTCACCACCTGGCCAAAGCGAATTCGCCCCAGTTCGGTCTCGGGTACATAAACGCGGACCCAGATGTGATCGAGATCGGCCAGGGTCACCACCGCGGTGCCGGGTGAAACCACTTCGCCCAACTCGGCTTGCCGCACCGTGATCACCCCCGCCAGCGGAGCGTTCAACGTGGTGTATCGCAATCGCACCGCCGACAGCCTGATGGTCGCGTGCGCCTGCTGCAGGTTGGCCCGGTCGACGGCGATTTCTTCTTTGCGCGTGCCTTCCACCAGCTCGTTGTAGATCTCCTGCTGCCGCTGGTAGGTAGCTTGCGCGCGGTCGACGTTGGTCTGCGCCTGGTCGCGCGTCTGGCCGGCGATCTCGTCCTTGGCGAAGAGATCGTTGTAGCGAATCAGGTCCTTCTGCTTCTGCTCCAGGTCGGCCTTGGCGTCGAGCACCGATTGCTGCGCCGCCTGAATGTCCTGCGGGCGGCTTCCGGCGAGCGCGAGATTGAGTTGCTGATCGCGCACCTGCGCCGTGGCCTCATCGACTGCAACCGCCTGCCGGTAATCGGCGTTATCGAGACTGGCGAGCAGTTGTCCGCTCTCCACCGCCTGCCCTTCTTCGACGGGCAGCTCAACAATGCGGCCCGTCACCTTGAAGCTGACCAGGCTTTCGTGCGCCTCAACGTTGCCTGACAGCTTCATCTCCTGCGGCGGTTGCTGCCGGTGCAGCCATCGCGGAACCAACACGAGGGCGGCGATCGCCAGCACAATCAACACTGCGATGGGAAGAATGCGTTTCATCGTGCAGCCTCTTCTTCGGTTTCTCCGGTTCCTTTGTTTTCCCCGGCCACTTCGTTTTCCTCGATCATGGAAATCTCAGTTGCCTCCGAGGTAGCTCTGATAATTCTTTTCCGTCCCGCCCATGGCCCGCGCCAGCGCCATGGTGGCGTCGCTGTAGCGGGCCAGCGCCAGGATGTGATCGTCCTGCGCCGATTGCAGGGAACTCTGCGCAATCACCACCTCAACGTTGTCGCCGAGGCCACTGTGGAAGCGGTCCTGCGCCAGCCCCAACTCCACTTGCGCCAGCTCGACACCCGACTGGGTCACGCTCACCTGCTGCTTCGCCGACTGCAAATCGAGAATCGCCTTGCGCAGCTCCTGCTGCACACCGCGGCGCAGGTCGGCGATTTGTGCGTCGACGCGATTTACCCGGCTGGTAATCTCTTCCGCTTCGCCTTTGCGATCGCGATCGAAGATGGTGATGGTCGCTGTGCCCTCGATCAACCCGATGCCCGGCATATCGCCGTAACTGCGGCCCAGTGCGCCGTAGTTGCCGTCCACGCCAAGGCGCGGCAGATAGCGCGCCCTGGAAGCCTTCTGCTGTTCCACCAGCGATTCCTTCTGGGCAAACAGCGCGCGGTAATCGGGACGCGACTGCAGCGCGCTCTGCAACGCTTCCGCGACGTTTGGAATGTCCGCCGGGTGAAACGCCAGCCGATCGGCCAGCGTCATGGGTTCGCCGGGCTCGATGCCAACGAAGCGCTGCAGCGCCAGAATGCTGGTGTCATAGCTGTCGCGCGCGACCAGCAGGTTTTGCTCGTCACGCTGCAGTTGCACGCGCGCGCGCACCACGTCCACGCCAGTGGCAACTCCGCTGTCGTGCTGGTCCTGTGCCAGCTTCAGCAAAGTTTTCGAGGTCGTCACGCGCGACTCGGCGGCGTCCACTTCCGCCTGCGCCGATTCGGCGTCGAGATAGAGTCCCGCCGTCTGCCGGATCACCAGATCACGCGTGTCCTGGTAACTCAGCTTGGTCGCGTCTTGCTGAAAGTCGCTGGCCTTCAGCGAGTGATACGCCTGGCGATCAATCAGCGTCTGGCTGCCGAAGACTCGCCAGTCATAGTTGGAGAACGGGCCGATGACCTCCGGAATGATCGGCAGCGAGAGTCCGAAGGCCCGCAGGTTGCGATTCTGGTAGCTGGTCACCTGCGCGCCCGTGACATGGGGCAGCAGCGCGGAAAGCCGCCGCTGGCGCGTTCCCGCGGCTTCGTCGATCTGCGTGCCCGCCACTTTCACGCTCAGGTTTGCCTGCAAAGCTTTCTGGATGGCTTCCTGCAAGCTGAGCGGGTGGGCCACCGGCGCGGCTTGCGCCCACAGCAAAGGCGCAGTCAGCCAGAATGCAAACACGGTATGCCATTTATGTTTCATCGCGCTGAGTCCTCCGCGCGGCAGCCCAGAAGTCAATAAAGGTCTGGTCCAGGCTGGTTTTCAACGTGCCCTTCGGTTGCATGGCCCACAACAGAAGAGATCCAATGCCCGCCTTCTGATACGTCATCGCCAGATCCACGGCCCTGCGATCCAGACGAATCTCTCCTCGCCGCTGGCCTCCGGCAATGATGTGGGCCAGTCTCTTGCGCACGCGCCGCAGGGTGAGGCTCACGATCTGGCGCACGGCATCGTTGGACAGGAAGGCTGTAAACAGGCTGCGGGTCAGCGCCGGGCTGCGGCCGGGCTCCTCGGCGATGCTGTGCAGCAACCGGCGCAGCACGGCGCGCGTGGGACGCGTCCGATCTCTGGCTGCGGACAGCGCGTGGGTGACCTTGTCCAACTGGATGTCGGTGAGAACGGTGAGGACATGGCCCTTGGTTGGGAAGTAGTTGAAGAACGTTCCTTCTCCCACGTCGGCAGCCTCGCTGATCTGTTGCGTCGTGGTTTCCAGGAAGCCCTGCTCGGCAAACAACTGCATGGCTGCCCGGAAGATCTTGTCCCGCGTTTCCCGCCGGCGCCGTTCGCGGCGGCCCAACTGGGGAGCTTCCGGCTGTGCTAAGAAAACGGCCTTGACTGCGGTCGTCATATCTGAGTAATACTCGATAATGAGTATTACTCAGATACTGTGCTCCGGCTGATTTCCGCTGTCAAGGAAAAAATCTGCCGGGCCGGCGCTGCTCCACGATAACGATGATCCCGCGAGCATGCACCTCCTCGAAAGGGTGCTCTCGACCTTGCCAAATATCGAGGCCAGCGCGATCATTGCTGAGGAAGCCGGAATTCATTGGAAAACAATTCGCCGCACCGCTGAACTCGTGAAGTACGTCACCGTGCACAGTCCGCGCAGCCAGGGAAACTTCAACTTCACCGCCCCTGCCATGCTGAAGCCATTTGCGCCGTTTTTCCCCGGTTCGTGCCACACCGGCGCTGGCAGACAGTTTGCCCAATGGGGAGGTTACGACAGTTATGAGAGCTATCTGTTACCCAGGGTGAAGTTCACGATGATCTCCGTATCCACCTCGACGGGCTGGTCATTCAACCTGTAAGGCTTATAGCGCCATAGTTTCACCGCGTCCAGTGCCGCCTTCACCAGCAGAGGATGTCCGCTGACCACGCGCAGGTCCTGCACTGTGCCATCCTTGGCGACCACGGCCTGCAACAACACCGTTCCCTGAATCCGCGCCTGCATGGCCAGGGGAGGATATACCGGCTTCGTCTGATGAATGAGCAGGCCCTGTGCGACCCCTGACGACACGCGCACCTTCGGAGGCGCAACCACCTTCGGCATAGCCGGTGGAATCTGCATGACGCTGCTGATGACGCTATTCGGCGCGCCAGTTCCCCCGGGGACCCCGATCCAATCGGCCGTTCCGACTCCGTCCGCATTGGTAGGCTGGTCGTGCAAAATCGCAACCCTGGGCGGTATCCAGTTCGGAACCCGCAGCATTTTATCCTCGACCATCGGCCGCGGCTGAGCACCACGTGCGCGGCTGGAAGCCGGCGCCGGCGACCCTGGCGGTGGAGCGGGTTCCGTCAAGAAGCTCGTCAGCTGACGCCCCGGCAATGCTTCCGTATAGATGATAGGTAAAAGCACCAACCCACCGGCCAGCACCCCCTGCATGGCGAACGACAACGCGGCGGTCCACGGATTTCGTTTGCTCAAAGTCCCGCTCGACTCAAACAGACTGTCTTCAAACATACCGGCGCTCCTTGTATTCACTACAGACACCGGCAACTCGAAATTAGCTCCTGCGATTCTTCACGACGGCGCTGCGGTGGATTAGGACGTTTCATCGAACGCGCACCGCTCGGTCGGGTGCACCTATCGTTCGTGGCTAGAGTTGGTTGGCACTCCGATCGGCGTGCAGCAGAAGCTTATGAGGCACGCGCGGATCGCCACCACTATGAACGTCTACGGCAACGCAATGATGGAATCGAAACGCGAAGGCAACAACAAAGTCGTTCAGATGGTGCTCAGGCAAGAGAAGTGAGGAAAGCGAAATGAAGCGCGAAATCGTCGAGTGGTCTGGCGTGTACTCGTCCAGCGCTATGCCCACAAAGCGCCGCAACGCCAACGAGTCCGCCAACCGCCAGGCAATCCCGCGCTCGCTGTCGATGCCCTCAAAATA